>Ga0164243_10013425_pt1 | contig 11530 bp, 9 predicted proteins | sample OricompcompostOP_FD_108781 | JGI IMG/M metagenome (GOLD analysis project Ga0164243, IMG submission 108781) | Organic Plus compost microbial communities from Emeryville, California, USA - Original compost - Organic plus compost (OP) | ecosystem: Engineered > Solid waste > Mixed feedstock >... | reverse complement strand
TCCTTCTTTTTTTGGCCATGTCTTATAATGAATATTGTATTCCGGCTGGCGGCTGTAAGAGCTCTTGCAGGGGATAGAACAAAACAGCCTTGAGGAGGAGCTTTGAAGGTGAAACTGAGAGACCAAGGGCCAGAATGCCACCGAACCTACGAGAACATCGGGTATTACCTTCGGCTTCCTTGTCTTTGCTCAAAGCGATCTCGCTCCAAGCCTGCAGTTTTCAGCTGGCTCTAGGAATGCTCGAGGGCCCCAAAATTCCGAGACGCCCTCAGATCCAAATCCACAGCAGTGTTTTGGCAGGCAGATTTCGAGATGGGCTTGTTGTTGCTAATGAAAAGAGTTTCCCGATAGCTGATGCCTTCCCGGTATAGAATTATATCCCCCGTAACAAAACAAAGCAGCCCTGGACGAAGAGATTTCTGCTACAATTAAAACCAGGGATTTCTATCTCTGTCCCATTGGCGAATTCTATTGAGAGCAGAGGGGAGAATGAATGATAAAACCAAATGTCGTCTGCTTAGAGCTTAGAGACGAAGTCACTCAGCAGAATTTTCCGCCACCTGCTCTAGTTGTTAGCTAATAATCTAGATCTAGTTTGGTATCCTGAGGTAAAACTACAGACAATAATGTCCAAAGTGCTGTCAACTGACTGAAGTTAGAAATGAGAGCTCCTGTGTTTTGAAACTTGTACTGGGGTCTTTTCCAAAAAAAAGAAAAAAGAACATAACAATGAAAAGACTGTGAAAGAAGGTGGAGTTACTAGATACTCCTTTAAGCTCAATAGCCCGGTCAAATCCTTAAGAAAAACAGACAGCTTATTGTTACTAGAGCATCTATCAGGTACGAAAATGGGCTTATAGAGCTTGCGGTAAATATTGAAGCATTGTAAATAAAGGCTGAAAAGCTAGATAAAAATACATAACAAGCAAAAAAAGAATCTGCTTTATGGTGACACAACAGGGCCATGACTTCAAGTTGGAACTTTGAACTTCGAAGTACGCTGCGCTGTCTGCGCTTGTCTGCAACGGGTTAGGTAAGCCACCTGTTAATGCAATATCAACCCTGTATTAGAATAACCTCATTAATCCAATATCCTACATCCAGACTGTACGGGACACCAATCTCGTTCATGATGTGAGACGGTGGGCACAATTCGCCGGTTCTAACTATCTCGTGAAGAGATCCGAAATTCGAGAAACAAAAGCGTAAGACATGGGTTGTTGACACATCATACCCCACATGACGGACCCGGTACTAGAACAGACAACCTGAAGACCCTGCCACAACTGGCGCCCACAACGACGGGACAAGACATCTCATTCGCGGGTTGGTGGTCTTGACAGCCTTGTCATCCCGAAGAATCCTTCGGGACGTGTGTGAGAATGTAGGGGTGAGAAGCAACGGTAACAGTCGAAACAACTGTGAGGCACCTGAAGGAACAATCAGGCTAGAGCAAGACGAGACGAAGATGAGGATGGCGAGAATTCCCATCGTGACTATCGAAAGGGTGGTCGACCGAAGGAGGGAACTACTCTTTTCTTGGGCCGGTATTATTGCGCTCGCCGCAATAACAGCGGATGTCTTGCGTAGATGGTCTCGGGAGTCGACCCTTTCTGATATGTACATATCTTGTACGTCACTCGGAGATTCGAGTGTGGGTGCGGAGGACGCTGGCATCTCGACAGGATCCGCTGCCCGAACAGGTGTGGAAAGAAGGTCGGGTGTCAGTTCTAGACGGCAACTGTCTTCGCTGGCTTCCAGGGCCGTTGGGCAACGGGTAAGATGCTGCACACCGGCGGTTATGTCGCACTCATCTAGGTGGTTACCAGAGTCAAGTGGATCATCCGGAATGGAGTGTGTGGGGTTGGAGACATCTGCTGCTGAGCAGTGGTTGACGCCTGCGTTGGTTCCCGTTGTGGCCGTCCCTCTCAATGATCGGACTAGGAGAATGGAGGCCATGTCATCAGGTTGGGCATGAGGTCGGGATTGTTGATGGTAGATGTCGGTATCCAAAGTTGGTTCCGTGGGGGTCAAGGGGGCAACTTGTCTGCCATATGTCTCACGCAAGATCTGGACAACGTTCGCCTGGAGAGGTGTAGGGAGGCATTCGGGGTCGGGAATATTGGCCGAAGCTCCTCCTGAAATCAGAGATGACGCCGGCCATGATGCGTCTCTCAGGACCCATGAGCGGACACGAGTGGTGACCTGGGACTCATCGCGATCAACATAATGATCGCTCGAACGAGGAACCAGGCTAGATGGAGGTTGGGTACCGAGGGCGTCGGATGTTTCGCCATCAGTCTGTTGGAATTCTGGCAGTGAAGTCTGAGGGAAATTAGTATCAAATACAGGTTCGACATCTGGCACGCTCGACCTGGGGGAGTAGAGATCGAAGTCCGTGTAGTAATGAGGAGTGTCGTTCTTGTCGAGGTATGGGAGCGTCGGTGAAGGCAATGTCGTCTTTGCCGCCAGGTCGCCGGGATCTCCGAATGGGACCGCGGTAAGGGATGGCTGCGAACCAGTGAATGGAATGAACGCCTCAGGGTCAGGGAGAACATCAAAGCTGTCCAGAACAGCTGGATCAAGGAGAGGATCGCCAAACGAGGCAAACTCATTCCAGGCGGGATCGAAGACGTCGATTGGTGTGGGAGAGTCGGCGCTGGGGCTGACACTTGGCGGCGGAACCGAAGGAGGGAGCGGGGAAGGTGAGGCTACCGAAACCAAGGTTTCAGGTCTAGAGATGATGTGTGAAGCTTCGGGCACCGTAGTATTGTTCCCCGCCCTTAATTTCTTGGTTTGCCTCAGGGACGATGACGTTGGCCGAAGACTGACACCACCCGCACTTCGGTGGCTCGGATCGCAGCGAACCTTCTTCCGCCTACACGAGTCACACGCCTTGATGATGCGCATCAAATGCGCGTGATCACGCTGCTCCTTGGTCTTACACCCGCGCGGTGCACTGTTCGTGACATCCCGGCCGTCCCTGGTAAGGATTTTCATCCCAGGAAGATGGGAGAAGTCACCGAGTTGATGATGAGACGACGCCGGGCTCCGGTGAGTTGTTGACCGCGGATGCCTGCGAGAGGAGGTCTGGGACGTTGTGGAAATCAAGGGGGGGGAGGTGTTAGAGGCGCTAGTTGAGCAGATAGTCGGGCCCCAGGACCAGGTGGGGGCAATCGGTGAGGCTGTGAAGCTCGAGCCGTACCCAGAATCCTGAAGACTGCTGGGAGAGCTGGCAGAGGATGGCAGCGGGCAGTCAGGAACCTGATAGAACTTGATGCTCTGGCCAGTGCACCTGTAGTTCTCCAAAAAGTCTACGGATACGGCGGCTCGCTTCTCCTGCATGGATGCGGGACAAGGGAGATAGGCATCCATCAGGCTGTCCAGTTCGGGAGTACCTAGGCTGGGGTGGAATTGCAGCGGGCACCCGAGGGCTGTCTGAAAGACGTAGAAGCCTTGAGGGCTAGGAGATTGACCGAAGTGAGCCATGCTAAGTAGGGGTATTGGAAATCCAAGGCCTAACAAATATGGTAAGAGTGAGATAGATCTGATGGGTCATTGATCTATATCGGCATACCTAGATACGAAGTGGAGGGATGAAGTAGATCGGCTGCTGCCACTGAATGCTCAATGGACTCGCGGGAGTTGCAGAAAGGGCTCCGTGGAAAATAAATTTTAAAGATGATGGAAGATCGAGAAGACGTAAAATGGAGCGGATCCGTGACGGGATACGGAAGACTTTAGCTCAGAGCAATGCTCTCTGACTAGGGCATATACGATGCCGGCGGAATGATACACGCAAAGAACTTCCCAAAAATGGAGATGGGGAGAGTCGTTTCGAGGGAGGACGGATCAGAGAAAAGGTTGGTGAATTATTACCAACGGGATGACGGACGATGCCTGGTATTTCAGTGCTTTCGATGTCCAACCTGTTCTTGATCGATTACACGAGATCCCCTGGAACTTGGGGAGGGCTTGCAGCGCTTGGCATGGCTGAGCACAAGTGCGGGACGATGAACCACGCTAATCCATTTCCGGCTCGCCGAGATTGAGTGCATCCTATTGGGCCGCGCCTTTTTCGACTTTATCCTGTTACTGGCCAGAGCTTTTTCTCGCCGGGTGACTCAATGCTGCATCAGATCCGGTTCAAGAAGGACGAATGTCAGAAACTAAAACTGCGAAAGTACTTGTCAATGTATGAGGTGCTCCTCAATCGTTTTCATCGAAGTCGTAGCTTCATGGGGATGGGACAACCGTTTCCCTCGGCACCCCATGCAGGTCTACACTACGACGAAGAGATGAGAATGCGGGGACAAATTAGGTATGAAATCGTTTGATACAATCCGTTGATACCCACAAGAAGCCTTGAATTGCTGGAAACTTGGAGGTGAGGCGATGAGAGACTTGGCCAAGGCGCCCCCCTGTTATGAGCTGACATTCCAGTGCAATCTACGAAGTACAGAGTATTTCATGTAATCCTACTTCACCTCATGAGAAAATAGTGCATACTTTGAGGTGCGATGCGAACAAAGTACCCTAAACTCGTAGAATACGATTCGGTCGGGGGGTACCTTCGTATACACTACCTGCTATGCAAGTACCAGTCAGATCCCTTTCTCGGCCAATAAAGTGAAGAGGTGCAGATGATCAGTTTAATCTAACCACTCCCTCCCACTGTGGCTGGTTTGTGGGAGTGAGGCTTTACTCCTAACCTAAAATGGATTGGCCCAAGGTGGCAGTGCTGCTGTTTTCATCGATCCATTCCCTCTGCGCAATGCTGGAGCAAATTGGATGGGGTCAAACAACTTTTTAAAACCAAACCAAATTCCGCAGGCAGGACAAGAAGCATCAGTCTCCAGCTCTTAGCATATTAATTGATCATGTGTCTTGTTCAATCCGTGATCACTCCTTGTTACGTGAATGTCCTTGGGGCGCGCTACGGCTAATGCCAGCGACATTGGATTTCCAGTTCGCCTGGTGGCGGGGACTACTAACAAGCGGCACGACAGATGACAGATGATCAACAAACACGCTTGTCGAGAACTTCAACAACATTGGGACCTTCTCACCATCGTGACTTCTTGCCATTGGTGCTTTGATGAAGGTGAGGACCTGCCAAGGGCAGATCCGTAAGGTCCTTCACTGATACGTTTAGAAGCACCCGTTTTTCGCTACTCGTTAATTCTATGCTAAGCTTAATTCCATTCTCATCTATCAGGGGGCTTTTAAAGATATCTGCTTCTCCAATGTGACTAACAGTCCGGGCCTAGGTTCTCCATTGGTCCCTACCAGAGGAAGCTATCAAGTTGCAAGCCTGTTCACCCGTACTTCGCGTCATATCATGTTCCTCATACCCTTCCATATGGACTTCTAACCTCGAATGTTTATGCGCGGCTTCACAGCTGTGCCGATCAACTGGCCTGAAAATTGGGTAGGCTAAGACGTGCGGAATAAAACGACTCTGAGTTAGGTCCCACCGCTATTCCCGACTCTCAATCTCAGTGAAAACTAAGAGTTCACAAGTGCTGCTTGTGGTCTGTAGAACCGGAAAGGTCAGGTGTTGACAGCCCGGGGAGCGGTACCGTCCACAATTGGAGACTGAATTTTAGGACGATTTGGCTCCGAGCGAAGGATATTAGCGAGACTAAGCATCAGACTGTCGAGTCTAGTAAGTATGAAGAAGCCACCTTAGAGAACATGGATGCTGAGCCGTGGCGGAATGCCGAAAAGTCTGCCGCCAATCGAGTCTCTTATAATTTGCTACTTCTTTGGCCTGTTGATAATGGAAGCAATCAGGCAGACAAGGTAGCATATCGAAGAGAAGCCGAGGATAAGAGAAGGAACTCTCGTACTCGGACTAAGGACTGCGCCAATCCGTGAAATTATTCCGAACTTTGGTGAAAACGCCTCAAGGACCGGATTGTCTCCTGCTAGAACAAGTAACATATAACAGTACAGGCGCCGTTACGTTTCTTGCGTTGGCCGTCCCTGATCTAAGAGGTCGTGTGCCTCGCGGCTCCACGGCCCGCCTTTGGGACCAAGCCGATCACTTCTTATCAGATTCGAGCTTTCGGCGGGGCCACTCGAGAGGAGATTTCTTTCCACCCCACCGATTCCGGGTTGCACGGCCTCTGTACAGCTCAATTTTGGAGAGGCCTTCTGAAAGTCGAGTCGCTCTGACCGGGATGGTTGATTGCGGCTCTGGATGTCCGCTCTAGACGGGGCCTGCTCGTCGCGCGTATCCTTATTTGGAACCCTAGATACAGGGTCTTCCACGGCTGCGATAGGGCATTGCGTTACGGCTTGCGAGCGTTTCTTATGCATCGCCACCTCAGACAAGGGGGCTTTGGAAATTAGCAGTCCACGCTTCTGGAAGGACCTAAGCCGCAGCTCTGCTGTTGGCGCCTTTGAAGGGCCGGAGCGGACAATCGATATCGTCTGACGGGCGCTGTGGGCGATCCCCAGTCCTGGAGTACGTCTCGGTTGATCACCCCTCAAGTCGGACTTGGCTGGGATTGTTCTGCCCGCATGATTCGCTCCTGATCCTCCAGCCGGCTCGGATGGGAGAATTTCGCCTCTCGGGGCGGTGCCACTGTGAACGCAATCCGGCGCTACCGACACTACCTGGTCAGTATGTTGTAAGCCCACCGATTCCTGTCGTACAGGCTCTTTTTCGTTCTCGCACTTCTTGGCGCCCCGCCCATCCGTTCGGGAAGATTTCAAAGACGATATGGGAGTTTCGCTTGGCACCGAACCGAACCTATTAGAATGAAGACCTGCCGATGACGGCGCGACCAGAGATCTGAGTTCCGCTGGTCGAACTTGGATCATACTGGAAGACGACTCTCCAGACGGCCCCTGGTGTACCAAGACAACAGAACTGCTCGGCTGACTTGAGAGGTTAAGCGGGGCACCAAATAGGCTTGTGGCGTAAGAGCTCTTTCGGAGTTGGGCAGAATTGAGCCTCATCCGCTTGTGGGGAGGGGTTGCAGGCTCTTGAATAGGCTCTCGCTGGAGAGCTTGGCGTTTCTCGAAGGGAGAAATGGCCGAGATAACAGCTCGTCCAAGTTGCCGACCAGGGGTAGACAGGATTTTCTGCAGAGAGGAGCCTCTGGATCGTGAGAGAGGCGTCGAATCATGAGCTGGATCGTTCTCAAAGACTAGCGTGCGCGCTTCGGGGGCCTGCGCCACAGGTCTCGTCCGCTTCGCAAATATTTCAGAGAGATCTTGCTCCTTTTTCCCCATTAATTCAGAGACCTGAACAATAACACCTCCCCTGTCCAATTGCATCTCATCTCCATCGTAAATGGCATCGGCCCCACGCCAATGGGTATCGCCAATGAAGTTTCCATCTTGGTCGTACACCATGACGCGTTGATTAAATGTGTGAAATGTGAGGCGACCATCTTGCCACCGTTTCCGTTTTCGCTTGAGGTCATGGGTAAAAAGGCATCTGAAATCAAGTACTGTGGCAGTCTTGGGCGTCACCGGACATGGCGTAGCCGGAGTCATTTGAGGGGTCGCAGCCGCATGGCCTTAGTGGCAAGAAGATTAGATGAGTTTGGCCGGAGCTTTGGAAGTAGATAGAGATGATGGGAGGGAGCCGGTGTAATGCGTGGTCTTTGCAAGTTATTCGAGAGCATCATGACAAAGGGGACGTATCATCGATGCAAATGAGATGTTTGGGGAGAAAGAAGCGCGTCTCCAAGAGTGGTGCAATGTGGGGCACACAGACCCATCGCAAGAAGGCAACGCGGCGGTCTGAACGCCAAATCACGTGATTGACACCGCTAGACCATCGAACGTTGGCTGCGAAGGCAGCACACAGCTGCAGTCATCTTCAGACGGTTGGGGCCACGTTCGAAGCATTAGTTTACCTTGTAATACAAAGCAGTCTACCTCAGTACTCTACTAAACTGGTTAGTTTAGATCTTGCTCATGACGTCAATTGATCTCGCTCGAAATGTGTCGCAGACAAGTCAACTAAACTAAACTAGTTTGCAAACACTCAATTTGCTGGGAATTATTTGACATTTGACAGCACGGTCTATCAGTCTCCAACATAAACAGAGAGTGTACACCACTGTACTGGGGTAGTACTAGTACTTCTGTTGGTGTGAATGTCGGGCAGTGGCGCCACTATTACTACGAAGTACTTGTTTCGAGTCAAGACAGAGGGTCAAAGGCGACCAGCAAATGAGTTTTCCTTGTCGGGTTTGGGAGGGGGGCGAGCCATGCTCCATATGTGTTTACTTCCCTCTTCCCTGAGTCCTTGAACTCGTTCGAAGTGACGTTCAATTCCAATGCTGCATGCAATCAATTCAAATTGACAGCCACTCTTGATTCTTAGATCCCGCTCTTCTTCCCTCCTGTTGATGGACCATCTCCCTCTTGTGCCTCTTCTGCAGTTGCTCCAAGCTCCAAGGCACGACCCAAGTTACGGTGCATTATAAATAGCTCCGCCATTGCAGTGCCAGATCCCTTCTTCTCATCATTCCCTCGTTTGATTTTAATCCCTTTCCAAGTGCCACACTCGAATTTGAGGAGCCAGGGAAAAAAAAAAGTGCATTGCTTGGTTTCTTGTTGAGCACTTCAATACACGTTTTGCTACGAATCTTTTCTCTTCGGAGCCAAGTGGCTTCTTCCTGCCTCCATCACAATGAATTCCATGACAAGGACATTTGGAAAATTCATGCATCGTAGCCCTGGCGATAACGCCCGCGTGTCTGTTTTGCTCAAGGACTACGAGGACGTCGACAGGCTCCTAGCCAAGGTACGCGCGTACAACTCCTCACATAACTTGTTTCGGAGACGGAACACTCCGGCTCATGCTTTAGAATTGCGCTAATGCTTCCATCTCCTACCTATCTTGGAATAGTTGGTCGAAGAGGCAAGATCTCTCCGGGATGCTTGGCATGGAATGGTCATGACCCAATTGGGGGCAGCATCCGAATATGTCACTCTCTACGATCCAATTGTCGGGGCGTCAGACGGCCACGGTCGCCGCGCTGAGCCTACGCCAGAGCCGCTGCTGATTCGATCGTTCAATCTACGACAAGCGTATGCAGATATCAAAGATGATATGGTAGCAGAGTTGTCGGCATTCGAGGCCGGAGTTGTTAAGCCCGGAAGCGACGCCCGTGATGCTATACAACCGATCCGTCGGACGATCAAGAAGCGGGAAAACAAACGGCTAGATTATGAGAAGCAACAAGAAAGGGTCAAAAAGCTGCAGCGCAAGCCCGGAAAGTCGGCCAAAGAAGATGCCCTAATGCATAAGGCTGAAGAGGACCTCGATCGTCTTTCAGAGGTACGACGCCCCGTGCGAGCTGTGGCATGTTAATCGATGCAAAGGCTAATCCCAAGATGCACCATCCACAGGAGTTTACCATCGTTGACACCCATCTCAGGGAGTCTCTTCCGCCCGTTATAGAAGCCTCGTTTAGGATTGTACCTCCTCTCCTGGCCACCATAATCTCCATACAGAATCGTCTGCTTGGTCTGGCCTACACCGCAGTACATCACTACTGCTTAGAAAACAACTTCCAATCCCCATCACCGCCGATGGATATTGTCATATCTGACTGGGAAACGGGATTTCGGCCTATCCAAAAGGAAATTGAATCCCTTGCAATAATCAGAAGTGGTCGCGTGATTCTGCAGCCCATGAAAGTCGGAGAGGAGCGAAGCAGGAGCGTCCCAGTATCCGCAACGAAAGGAGACACAAAGAACGGCGTTACTCGTTCCACACCAGGACCTATACCGGCCAGCGGGCCGCCACGACCGAGGCTAATCCCCCACTCGCCTTCAGGGTATCATGGCCCTCCTCGTCAACGCAGCCCAGCCCCGACCAGCACAGTCGTTGGGTCCGGGGTGGCTACAGATTTCACTGTCGCAACGGGACTGAGCGATTCCTCTGCCGTTAGTTCGCCGGGGCCGAGAGTTGCCGCTGACTACTTTGGGCATGCTACGGCACGTACGTCTTCCACGATTGCGAATGTCGCGGCTAGAAAAAAGCCGCCGCCTCCCCCTCCGCCCAAGAAGGTTACCTTAGTAGAAGAGTTCGTCGTTGCCTTATACGACTTCTCCGGGCAAGGGTCCGGCGATTTGTCATTCCGCGAAGGTGACTTGATCAAGGTCATCAAGAAGACAAAGACAGACCAGGACTGGTGGGTTGGGGAACTAGGAGGAGTCCGGGGGAGCTTTCCAGCCAACTATTGCAGGCTTACGTAGCTGGAAATTTCATCTAGGCCTTTTTTACCGTGCGCGTAAAGTTTAAACTCTATTATGGACGATGAACTCGACTTCCGAGGAAACCCTTGGCATTATGTAGCTACTAATCTGGTACCTCGGTTGTTTATCGTGGCTGGAGAATGAAGTTGAGTTAAGAAGCGCGTGAAGCCTCGACTCAAATGAGTTGACCCATGAACATGTTCCTGGGTTTGCATGTTCATTCTGATTCATGCATGCTCTATCAATCCTCTCCCTTCCATCGATCACGAAGAAATGAAGACAGCCCCCCGCGTTCAACACACTCCAATATGGGAGGTAGACATCCCTTACACTACATACCAAATGCAGTCAAACGACAGGTATTGTAGGGCATGTGCGAAGAATCAAATCAGGCAAGCACGAGGAAACGGAAGTCATATACAATCGTTGTCTATTTCATGAGTGCGTTATAAATCTACACGTATGGCCTGCAATGCAGTCGCTATAATATCAGTTCCCGGAGAGTGAGTGTGTTTAGCCAATCGTCGAAAAAGGAAGAAGGGTTTTAAGACAAGGAACCGAAGAAATAGAAAGGAGAGAAAAGACGAGGACACAACCCATCTTAACCACAAACTGCATTTTGCCATCTCATAGATTACAGCTAAATGCCGACTAGTCTTTGAAGGCCACGAGACGCTAGCACGCCGGAGAAGCCATATATGACCCCGGTGCCGATCGCATTCGCTCTTCGGAGGCCATTGCACGAGAGCAGTCTGCATCCCGAGTTGTATTTTCAACCGCGTGCGGATCCCGTCCTTTATCGAGATATGAGCCATCCGTTGCCTCTAGATCCATGGGTGTAACGGGGCCAGGACTTCCCAGGGGTCTTAGGCGGGGGGAGAGCGGGTTTGTGGCAGGTGCGCCGGCCGGCAGCCCGGGAACCGGAAAGCCTGGGAGCTTCAGAGTTGAGTTCTCGCCGCTTCCCAGCACTTTCCTCGCCGCTAAGGTGGCCTGGGCAATCATGTCCCGCTGGTACTGCTGAAGCTTCCTTTTTGCATCTCCCTCGTCTCGCACTCTCGGCGACTCGCTAGCTGAGCTAAGTAGGGTGGGGACTTGGGAAACGGACTTGGTGGCAATCCCGGATGTAATGGGGACAGGAGGTCCGTGGTGGTGACGCATTCTATTTTCGTAGTTGGACGGGTAATATTTTCCCATAGGTAACGAGCTGCCGTGGATGCCACTCGGGACGTAAGAGGTGACTAAAGAGCTAGTTGGCGGTGCTGTGCCATGTTTAGGGGCATCGCCGGCCAGCACGAAG
>Ga0164243_10013424_pt1 | contig 11530 bp, 11 predicted proteins | sample OricompcompostOP_FD_108781 | JGI IMG/M metagenome (GOLD analysis project Ga0164243, IMG submission 108781) | Organic Plus compost microbial communities from Emeryville, California, USA - Original compost - Organic plus compost (OP) | ecosystem: Engineered > Solid waste > Mixed feedstock >... | reverse complement strand
TACTCGGAGCTTCCGCAGGGTCTGCAGAACCTCATCGAGGAGAGTTTCATTCTGCACGATCGCATTTCCCAGCTGGATCGTATTCTGACGATGCCTTCTGCTGCCGAGGTGCCGGAATCGGCGGTCAATCCGGTCGCGCATCAAGTGGGCCTGCTGCAGCGGGCATTCTCGGCCAAAGTGAGCTGAGTGCGAACGGCGTATCGAAAATCAAAAAGGCCCGCTTGAAGAGCGGGCCTTTTGATTTCGAGATTCGATGCCTTGAGGCCATCAGAACATGCCTTCGAACTTCTTCTTGAAGCGCGACAGGCGACCGCCACGGTCCATCAGCTTCTGATCGCCGCCGGTCCAGGCCGGGTGCGTCTTCGGGTCGATGTCGAGGGTGAGCGTGTCGCCCTCCTTGCCGTAGGTCGAGTAGGTCGTGAATTCGGATCCATCCGTCATCACCACCTTGATCTGGTGGTAATCGGGGTGAAGGTCGGCGTCTTTCTTCATGGCCTTTGGTCCGTCTGATAATACGTTTTTCGCGGCGAGGCTTGGATGAGCCCCGGCCCCGGTCATTGCAAAAGGGGACTGAATTGGCGCGTTCTTTAGCTGAGATGTGCGCTACGCACAAGTCGCGTCGCAGTGCAAACCTAAGCAAATCGTAATTTTTCCGAGGCCAAACAGCGGCCCATTGCCACTTGAGCGATAGGCTCACCTCGGGCATGGTCGCCGCGGCTTCAGGGTTGAAACATCTTGTTTCCCCGCGACTTGGATCAGAATTCCATGAGCAGCGACGTTGCAGAACAGGGTCCGGCGAGGGCCCAAGAGGCGGATGAAAGCACGCAGCAACGGCAACGACTGTCCCTCAGGCCTCTTCTCGCGCTGAAGCCGCTGATCATCGCTTACAAAGGGCCGCTTTGGGGCGCGATCATTTCGCTCGTGGTCTCGGCGCTGGCGATGCTGGCGGTGCCTCTTGCCGTCCGCCGCATGATCGACAAGGGTTTCGGCGGCAACGATTCCGCGCTGATCAACAACTACTTTCTGACGCTGATCGGCATCGGGCTCGTCATCGCGATCGCGAGTCCGGCGCGATACTACTTCGTCAACTGGATCGGCGAGCGGGTCGTCGCAGATCTGCGCGCCAAGGTGTTCGCGCAACTCGCGAAGCTCGGACCGGCCTATTTCGACGTCAATCATTCCGGCGAGATCATGAGCCGGCTGACGGCGGATACGACGCAGATCAAAGCCGTCGCGGGTTCGTCGCTCAGCCAGGCAGCGCGCAACATGATCATGCTCGTCGGTGCGCTGATCATGATGTTCATTACGAGCGCGCAGCTTTCCGCTCTCGTGTTTCTCGCGATTCCAATCATCGTGCTGCCGCTTGTCGGCTTCGGGCGTCTCGTCCGGCGCCTTTCGCGGCATGCGCAGGACACCCTGGGCGAAGCCTCGGCGTATGCTGCCGAAAATCTCGGCGCCTACCGGACGATGCAGGCCTACGTCAACGAGAAGACGGTGTCGGAGCGCTATTCGCGCGCGGTCGAGCGCACATTCGCGGCGGCACGCCGTCGGATGCAAGCGCGAGCCGCTCTGACCGGCATTGCGATCTTTTTGACGGTGGCGAGCGTCACTGGCGTGCTCTGGTACGGCTCATCGCTGGTCATTTCCGGGGACATGACCGGTGGGCGGCTCGGGCAGTTCGTGCTGTATGCACTCTTCGCGGCTGGCGCACTGGCCGAGGTTTCCGAAGTCTGGGGCGAGATCAGCCAAGCTGCGGGCGCCGCGGAGCGCCTTTCGGAGATGATGGCGACGGTCCCGGAGATCCGGTCGCCCGAGCATCCGACGCCATTGCCGCAACCGGCAATCGGCAGCATCGCGTTCGAGAACGTGTCGTTTTCCTATCCGGCAAGACGAAACGAAAGCGCGCTCGACGGCATCTCGTTCCGCGCCGATCCGGGTGAGACGCTAGCCCTCGTTGGCGCGTCGGGAGCGGGCAAGACCACGATCTTCAATCTGCTCTTGCGGTTCTATGATCCCGACGCGGGCGTGGTTCGCATCGACGGCGTGAATGTCCGTGACGCGGATCTCGATGCTTTGCGCAATCGGATCGCTCTCGTTCCGCAGGATGTCGCGCTCTTCGCCGATACGGTTGCCGAGAACATCCGATACGGAACGCCGAGCGCGACTTTGTCGGAAGTTCGCCGCGCCGCGACGGCCGCGCAGGCGGATGAGTTCATCCGGCGCCTTCCGGACGGCTACAATACGCGGCTCGGGGAGCGCGGGACGTCGCTGTCGGGTGGGCAGCGGCAGCGCATCGCCATCGCGCGGGCCATTCTCAAGAACGCTCCGATCCTTCTCCTTGACGAAGCAACGAGTGCGCTCGATGCGGAAAGCGAAGGCGCGGTGCAGCGTGCGCTGGAGGACCTGATGAAGGGCCGGACGACCATCGTCATCGCGCATCGCCTCGCGACGGTTCAAAAGGCGGATCGCATTCTGGTCATGGAAAAAGGCCGCATCACCGAAGCCGGGACGCACGACGATCTTGTGCGCCGCGGTGGCATCTACGCGCGTCTCGCCGAGTTGCAGTTCGGGCGTGAAGCGGCGGAATAGGCTGAGAGGCCGATCTCGAAGTTAACCCGACGTTAATAGCTGTGTACGGATCATCAGCGCCATGAAGGCGCTTACGGTCATCTGTGTCGGCTTCGCGATTTTCGCGTACGATCTGTCGTTCAACGACGGGCAGATCGTGCGCTGGGTCGGCGCATTTCTTGGGCTAGCCTGAGTTCCTGATATCCTGCCAGATCTCATACGCGCCGGCCGCCGGACCATGAGCTAGCGGCTGGTCAGCTTCAGCTCGATGCGACGGTTCTTCTGATAGGCTTCTTCGGTATTCCCGCTATCGACCGGATCGAATTGTGCGTAGCCCGCGGCGACGAGGCGGTCTGGCGGCACGCCGCGTGAGACGAGATACTTCACGACGGACGCGGCGCGGGCAGTCGACAACTCCCAGTTCGAGGGGAATTGCGAATTCGAAATCGGACGGGCATCGGTGTGGCCGTTGATCTGCAAGGTCCAATTGATATCCGCCGGAATTTCTTTCTGCAGTTCCAGGATCGCTTCTGCGATCTGATCCATTGCCGCCATGCCTTCAGGCGTCAGCGTCGCGGAGCCTGACGGAAACAGAACCTCCGATTCAAAGACAAAACGGTCGCCGACGACGCGGATGTCTTTGCGGTCCTTCAGCAGCTCCCGCAGGCGGCCGAAGAAATCCGACCGATAGCGTTTCAGCTCCTGCACCTGCTGGGCGAGCGCGGTGTTCAAACGGGCGCCAAGGTCCTTGATCGTCTTGTCGCTCGCGGAATTCTTTTTTTCGGAAGCGTCGAGGGCGTCGCTGAGCGCCGCGATCTGGCGACGGAGCGCAACGAGTTGCTGATTGAGCAGATCGACTTTCGACAGCGCCTCGTTCGAAATGCTTTTCTGCTTTTCGAGGTCGGCGCTGAGACCTGCAATGCGTCCCTCGGCGGCCTTGGCGCGCTCGTCGGCGCCGAGGCCGGCGCCCGTCAATTTCTCGTTCTCGGCCCTGAGGGAGGCAAGGGAGGCTTGGAGTGCCGCGAGTTCATCCTGGGCCGATTGGGACTTGCCTTTTTCGAGCGAGAGCATCGACGTCAATTCGCTGATCTGCTGTGTCAGGCGCTGAAGGGCGGAATCCTTGCCGGTCACTTCTTGGGCGGAGAAATACTGCGCGATCATGAAGATCGACATCAGCAGCGTGACGACGAGCAGCAGTGTCGAGAGGACGTCGACATAGGCCGGCCAGAACTCGCCGTACTCGCCGCCGCGGCGGGATCGTCCGCGCGCCATCCGCTAGCCTCCGCGCTTCATCGCGTCGGCGAGGCTGCGCAGCATGCTGGCGACCTCCTGCTGCTGCTGCGCCTGCTCATCGACCCACTCGCGGACCACCTTCTGCTCGGTCCGCATCTGGGTGACGAGCTGATTGACGCCGCGGGCGAGTTCGCGCACCTCGTCCTGGGATTGTTGGGGTGCACCGTGGGCCGGTGCCGGAGACTGCTGATCGGCAATGCGGTTGGTGAAATCTTCGAGCGAGCGCTGCATATCGACGACGGCTGACAGAAGCTGGCGATTGACATAGTCGCTCGACGACACACCAACGGCCGGGGTGAGCTCGGTGATGCCGGAAAGCCATTCCTCCAGCTCGTTGTAAAAACGATTGTGAGCGTGACTCGCCTGCAGTTCCAGAAAGCCCAGGACGAGCGAGCCGGAGAGACCCAGGAGCGATGACGAAAAGGCCGTGCCCATGCCTTTGAGCGGCGCGGCGAGACCTGCTTTCAGATCGCTGAAGAGCTGAACGTTGTCGGTCGCCTTGCTGTCGAGCGTGTCGATCGCGGAGCCCACCGACTGGATCGTCTCGAGAAGACCCCAGAAGGTGCCGAGCAGGCCGAGAAACACGAGCAGGCCAACGAGATAGCGGCCGGTGTCGCGGGCTTCATCGAGGCGCGAGCCGATCGAATCCATGAAAGAGCGCATTGCGGCTGTGCTGAGCGAGAGCGTGCCGGTGCGGTCGCGGAGCATCGTCGCCATCGGGGCGAGAAGCACCGGCCGCGCGCTGATCGAGAGCCCAGGATCGGAAATGCGGAATGCGTTGACCCAGCGGATTTCAGGATAAAGACGCATCACCTGCCGGTAGGCGTAGACGATGCCGAGCAGAAGCGCCCCGACGATCAAACCGTTAAGGCCTGGATTGTTCAAAAACGATCGTTTGAGCTGATCGAAGAGAATGGATGCGAGAAACCCGACAAGCGTCAGGAAAATCGTCATCCGCAACAGAAAGACACCGGGCGGTGTCAGGCGCCGTGAAACCGGCGCGAGTGCCGCCGCATCGCCCGGGCGTATCTTGGCCATTCGTCGTCTCCGGAACGTCCCCGCTGTCCCATTGCGAGACCTTAGCGCAACGCTGTGTCATCGAAAACCGGCAACATCAAGCCGGGTCCGGGGCGTTCCGACGCCGTCAGCCGAAATCAGGCCTTCTTAAACAGGACTGAGCCGAATGCCTTGTGAAGGTAGAGGTTGGACGCCAGCACGTCGCCTGTATCGAGCATCTTGTCGCCACCTGCGAGGTCGCTGACGAAGCCGCCGGCCTCGCGGACGATGACGATGCCGGCCGCCACGTCCCAAGGCTTCAGGTTATGCTCCCAATAGGCGTCGAAACGGCCCGCAGCGACGAAGGCGAGGTCCAGTGCTGCCGATCCCGTCCGCCGGATGCCGGCGACTTCGCCCATTAGCAACTCCATTTCCTTCAGGAAGCGCGGGTGGCCCTCGCGCCCGCGATGTGGAATGCCGGTCGTCACCAAGGCGTCGCCCAGCGATTTGCGGGCCGCAACGCGCAAACGACGGTCGTTCAGGTAGGCACCTTTGCCTTTTTCGGCCGTGAATAGTTCATCGCTCGCCGGGTTATAAATGACGCCCGCAACGAGCTGACCTTCCCGCTCGAGGCCGATCGAGATCGCGAACATCGGATTGGAATGGAGAAAGTTGGTGGTGCCGTCGAGCGGGTCGACGATCCACCGATGGGATTTGTCGGCGCCGATAACCTCGCCGCGCTCTTCCATCAAAAAGCCGTAGCCGACGCGTGCCTTCGAGAGTTCCTTGAAAATGATGTCCTCGGCCTTGTGGTCGGCGGCCGAGACGAAATTGGCAGGGCCCTTGATCGAGACCTGAAGGTTCTCGACCTCGCCGAAATCGCGGTTGAGACTGCGCCCGGCTTTTCGTGCCGCCGAGATCATGACGTTGAGGGTCGGAGATACGTTGCTGCTCATGTCGTGATGTCCGGGAATGGCGCGCAGGAAGCGGAGTGCCGGGCTCTAAACGCTCTTCCCATCTCTGGCAAGGCGACGGAAAGACTACGGGACCGGCGACATCTCCGGATCGACGGCAATGCGGTCCATCCAGGCGGAGGCTTCCGTCTCGGCTTTCAGACGGTCGGCCTTCGACATCTTGGCGATGATGTCATCGAAGGATTTGTCGTCAAAACCGTTCTTCTTGGCGATGAGTCGCCATTTCGCGGCTTCGATGGGATCCTTCTTGACCTTGATGCCGTCAAGGTAAACGTAGGCCAAGCGGTTCTGAGCGCCCGGAATTCCCTTCTCCGCCGCAGCCTTCAATAACGCCGGAATTTTTGGCTCGTCCTTCGTCAGGCCAAAGCCCTGGAGCAATCTCACAGCGTAATCGTACTGAGCCGTGGCAAGGCCCTTCTCGGCGGCGCGTGAAAGCCAGTGTGCGGCCTCGAGCGCATTGGCGTCGACGCCGGTGCCGGTCTGGTAGAGTTCCGCGAGATCGTACTCTGCCTGCGGGATGCCTTTTTCAGCGGCATAGCGGATGTGCTGGTACGCCCGGATGGGGTTCAGCGGCTTGCCGTTGCCATTGAGGAAGAGCAGGCCGAGATTGTAGTTGGCCTCGGCATTGCCGGTGAGTGCTGCCTTCTCGAACAGCTCTCCCGCCATCTTGTAATCTTTTTTGACGCCACGGCCCTGGGCGTAGGACATGCCGAGCGCAAAGGTGCCCTGGACATCGCCCATGTCGGATGCGCGCTTGAAAAACTCGAAAGCTTTTCTGTCGTCCTTCTGAACGCCGAGACCGTCGGTGTAGATGCGGCCGATAAGCGTATTCGCCTGAGGCTCGCCGCGTGCGGCGGCTTCCTGCGCGAGTTTCAGCGCCGTCAGATACTGGCCCTGGTCGAAAGCCGTATAGGCGGCATCGTCTCCGGTGGCGGGCACGGTCGACGGAATGTTTTTCTGAATGGTCGATGAGCCGGATTGGCCGGACGCGGATGGCGGTTCTCCCGATTTCTTCGGTGATGGTGCAAGTTTGGGAACGGGTGTCTCGCGCGAGAACCAGGAACTCGTTTCTGCAGCCACAGACGTCGCGGCGGCTGCCCCGAAAACAGCGGCGCACGCAAGTCGAGATACGAATTTCACGTGACGCCAGCTCATTTCGCGGGCTCGGGCATTTTCAAAGCCTCGGAAAATTCGCGAACGCGCGCGGCGGCGGCTTGCTCGGCGTCGGCGCCCGTGACGCGTACGCTCACGAAGTCGGCGCCTGCGGCGGTCAACCGACGTGCGGCCTCAACGCTTTCAACATCGAAAGCGACGCAAGGGATCTCGAAGAGTTCGCTCCACCAAGCAACCAGATCACGCTGGCGTTCAGCGGCCTTGGCGCGATCTTCGACGTGAGGAGGAATGCCGAAGGCGACGTAATCTGCGCCCGCCTCGCCGATCTCCATGGCGTCGTGGCGGCTGCGCCCGGCGTCGGCACCGATGATCGTTTCCCGCGGCGCCGCCTGACGAAGCGTTTTGAACTCCCGGACGATATCCTGAGACCAGGGCACATGAATGCCGTCGGCACCAAGTTTTCTCTGCGTGTCCATTCCTTCAGCGATGAGCGCCGCGATGCCTGCTTCCTGCATCGTGGCGACGAGAGGGCGAGCGGTTGCTGCGTCGATCCTTATTCCCGCCGCCGGCCGTAAAAGGGCACTTGCGATCGGCGCGGCTTCGATCGCGGCTTTCAACACGCGCAGCTCCCGAGCGGGGTCATCTCCATCGGATTGGAAGTCCAAGTATAAACTTGTCGTGGGCACGCGGTTGGGCTCTCCGATATCTGTTCGCTCAATCGAGGCGGATTGCGGCGGAAACAAGAAGCGGCGTCAACCCGCACGGTTTCAGACCCTCGGTTGCAGTAAACGGGGCTATACTCAAGTCGAATCGAGTTTTAAGGGCCACAGCGCGGTTTTTTCGCCGGATTTCGGCTGCAGCGCGGTTTACCTGACTACGGGAACGGGTCATGGTTTGCCTATCTCAGAGTTTAGGCGTTTTTCCGCCAACTTGAGGGCTCACGTAGTGTCGGCAAAGTCGGCATGCCGCGCCTCTCGCCTATCGGAGCCAAACGGGGAATGATCAAACAATCTGCGCTTCGCCTTGTCGGCATCAGCGTGTTGGGGGTCTTTTGGGCTGGGAATGTTCCGGTTGCAATGGCCGAGCCGACCACGGAAGAGTCACCGAGCGGAACGACGACGTATTTCGCGCCGTCCAATGCGCCATCAGCCGATCGGCCGATGACAGCGCCGGCGACGACGGCTGCAATTCCAAAACCTTCCGATCCGCCGAAGACGGTCCTTCCCGACGCCGCAGCGGTTCCGCCAAAGGCAAGCGCGCCGGCTTCGACCGCTGCAGTCGCGCCTGCAACGCAACCTCAGCCAGCGCCCGCAGCAGATTCGAAACCCGCCGATACGCCCTCGACATCTACAGCCGTCGTTGCTCCACCTGACGCGAAGCCGGCGGATGCATCGTCACCGCCGCCGGCACAGGACACCGCGCAACAGCGGAAGCCGGCGGAAACGACGCCTGCGGTCGCTGCTCCGCAGCCCCCGCCCGTCAGTCCAATCGTCGAGGCAGCGCGCGCAAAGCTTTCGGATAAATCGCTCACCGGGCGGAGCAATACCTCGGAGGATGTTGCTGCCGCGCGCGACTATTACGAGTCGCATAACGAGCCACTTTGGGTGAAGGACGGAGCCTTCACGCACAAGGCCAAAGAGGTCATCGAGACACTGAGGACCGCCGACGACTGGGGACTCGAGTCGTCTGATTTCGTCATTCCGCCGGTTGGAAGTGGCGCGTCGGCGGAAGGTTCTGCGGAAGCTCAGCTGACGCTGTCGGCTTTGAAATACGCACGCTTCGCCCGCGGTGGCCGTCTCGATCCGGTTTCATTGAGTAACATTCTCGATCTGAAGCCGCCGGTCAAAGATGCAAAGTCCGTCATGCGGGAACTGGCGAGCGCTTCGGCGCCCGGCGCGTTCCTGCGCGGGCTCAATCCGAAGCACATCGGTTTCGAGCGACTTCGCCAGGCTTTGCTGAAGGCCCGTGGCGGTCAGCAGGGAGATGAGGAACAGGTCGATCCTGCTCTTCTCGTGAAGCTGCCCAATGGCAGGCTCTTGAAGCGTGGCGTCAAGGACGATCAGGTTTCCCTTCTCCGCCAGCGCTTGAAAATTCCGGCAGATGATCCGGCCGACGAACGCGTCTACGACGATCAGCTCGTGGCAGCCGTGCGTGACATTCAGCGCGACAATGGTCTCAAGGCCAATGGCGTTTTGAGCAATCGGGTGAGGGCCGTCTTGAACAAAGCGGGTCAGCCCAAGAAGGTGGACTCGTCGCGTTATATCGATCGCCTGATCGTCAATATGGAGCGCTGGCGCTGGCTGCCTGCCAATCTCGGGCCGTTCTACGTGATGAACAACATCCCGGAGTTCACCAGCGAGATCTGGAAAGACAATCGCATTGAGCTAAAGCAGAAGATCATCGTCGGGCAGGCTGCGTGGCCGACGCCTTTGCTGGCCGCGAAGATGCAATACGTGATTTTCCATCCGAGCTGGGGCATGCCCGACGGCATCAAGGCCAAAGAGCTGGCGCCGCGTCTTCGCCGTGCATCGAGCAGCGGCTTCGGCTTCTTCGATCAGTTGTTCGGGAACGCTGGCGGCAACGGCGGTGCCGACGTGATCCAGGCTTACAAACTCCAGGTCTACTACAACGGCCATCAGATCGACCCGGATTCCGTCAACTGGAATACGGCCGACCTCCGGCAATATAGCTTTATCCAGCCGCCGGGACCGGACAATCCGCTCGGCCTCGTCAAGTTCCGCTTCCCGAACAAGCATGATGTCTACATGCATGACACGCCGGAACGTGGGCTCTTTGGACAGTCGTTCCGGGCGCTGAGCCACGGCTGCATGCGCGTCGAGGAGCCGCGTCGCACAGCTGAGGTCATTCTGGCGGAAGATAAGGGATACTCGCAGGATAAGGTTGGGCAACTCTGGGATTCAGGAGCCAGCGTTACGCTTTCGAAGGAGGTGCCGGTTTATCTCGTCTACTTCACCGCGAGGGTAGCGGATGATGGGCAGCTCAATACGTATCCGGACATCTATGGGATCGACGATCGGGTGATGTCGGCGCTGCGTGGGCACCCGGTGCGCTTCGTGGCGCAGGAGGCAATCGATCCGACGGAAGCCGCCGAGCCGGGCGGTGGACCGAGCGCATCGAACGACGCGTATTTCAACGACGCGGGATCGGATGATCTGCAGGATGCGCCGCCGTCACGGAAAACCAACAGGAGCAACAAGAACAGCGCTTCGGCGAAGAAGTCAGGATCGACCGGGAACGCCATCCAGGATGCGCTTTCGAATATTTTCCTGAACTAACCTCGAAAAGCGAGGTCGAAAAAAGAAGGGCGGATCACGCGATCCGCCCTTCTTTTTATTTTCGCTTCTCGCGTTGGACTTCAGGCCGCTTTTTCGAGCGTCTGGCTCCACTTTCCAAGCGCGGCAAGGCTGTTCATTTTCGCGCGGTGGGTGAAGGCACGTTGACCGGCGGCGACGTTCTCCGGTTTGCCGCCCCAGGCTTGAATAGCGGCGGCCTGCAGTGCGCGGCCATAAGAGAAGGTCAGCGGCCATGGCAGCGGACCCGACGCGTTCATCAGCGAGAGATGCTCGGTCGCCACTTCGTCGGACTGACCGCCCGAAAGGAACGCGATCCCCGGAACGGCCGCAGGGACCGTCGCCTTCAGGCACTTAATCGTCTTTTCGGCGACTTCGGCGGGGCTCGCCTGTTTCGCACATTTTTGGCCTGAGATGATCATGTTGGGCTTCAGGACGATGCCTTCGAGATTGACGCGCGCATCGTAAAGCTCGCGGAATACGGTGCGCAGCGTCCATTCGGTGACGCGATAGCACTCGTCGATATCGTGGCCGGAGTGGGGGCCATCCATCAGCACCTCCGGTTCGACGATCGGTACGATGTTGGCTTCCTGGGCAAGTGCCGCGTAGCGCGCAAGCGCATGCGCATTCGCCTTGACGCAATTCCATGACGGCAGGCCGTCGGCGATGGTGATGACGGCGCGCCATTTCGCGAAGCGCGCGCCGAGCTTGTAGTATTCGGCGAAGCGTTCGCGCAGGCCGTCGAGGCCTTCGGTGATCGTTTCGATCTTCGACGTCGGGCCAGGAAGCGGCTTCGCGCCGAGGTCGACCTTGATGCCGGGGATCGAGCCTGCGGCCTTCATGATGTCGACGAGCGGCGTGCCGTCCTTCGCTTTCTGGCGGATCGTTTCGTCATAAAGAATGACGCCGGAAACGTAGTTCTTCATGCCCTCGGTCGCGCGAAACAGCATTTCGCGATAATCTCGGCGGCTGTCCTCGGTCGAGGAGAGATTGATGGTGTCGAAGCGCTTCTTGATCGTGCTCGTGCTTTCGTCGGCAGCCAAAATGCCTTTGCCCGGCGCGACGAGCGCGCGGGCGATATCCTCGAGTTTCTCGCTCATAACTTGCCTCCGTGGGCCGTTTGCTTAGCAATACTCATGAGAACGGGCGCCGTTCACAGGCGCCCGCCAAAATTCCGGATCAAATCAGCTTGCCCATCGCGACCGCGGTATCGGCCATGCGGTTCGAAAAGCCCCATTCGTTGTCGTACCAGGCAACGACGCGAACGAAATTGCC
>Ga0164243_10013422_pt1 | contig 11530 bp, 8 predicted proteins | sample OricompcompostOP_FD_108781 | JGI IMG/M metagenome (GOLD analysis project Ga0164243, IMG submission 108781) | Organic Plus compost microbial communities from Emeryville, California, USA - Original compost - Organic plus compost (OP) | ecosystem: Engineered > Solid waste > Mixed feedstock >... | reverse complement strand
GCGGTGCCGTAGGCGGCGACCGCGCCGGCGACCTTCCGGATCACCGTCTCGCCGTACGTCGCGAGGTCGTCGGCCGGCTCGCCGGCGTTGAGCTCGTTGCCGAGCGGCTCGTCGTACTGCGTGAAGAGCGGGTGGATCATCGGCAGCCCGACGCGGTTGATCGAGCGCCAGCCGCCGGCGTCGGTCTGCAGGTGCGAGACGGCCCAGAGGCCGATGCGGCCGTCGGCCGAGGTGGCGGCCAGCTCCTCGTCGGGCAGCTCCAGCACGATCGCGTAGACGGTGTGGCCGGCGAAGAGGTTCTTCGCCTGCGCCGGCTCCCAGCCGGAGAGGTCGACCGTCGTGCCGTCCTCGAAGGCGTGGCCGACGGCGTGCAGCACGTCGGGCTCGATCCAGAAGGGGTCGCCGGCGCGGCCGCACCAGGCGCGGATGCCGCGCGCGCCGTCGAGCGCCGCCTCGCTGCGGCCCTCGGCGATCGGCTCGCCGGCGGCGTGCTGGTCGCGCGCGGCGGCGCCGGTCAGGCGCGTCAGCGCGACCGGCTGGATGCCGTCGCCGTCGCGCTCGCCGAAGACGAAGCGGTAGGTGAGCTCCTCGCGCGCGTCGCCGTCGAGATCGACCTTGAACTCGTACATGCCCTCCGGGTGGTACCCGGGGACGGGCACGTTCTCCGCGATCGAATGGCAGACGTTCATCACCAGGACGGTGCCGCGCTCGCCGCGGAAAGCGTACAGGTCGGTGATGTCGAGCCGGACGTCCTGCCGCGCCAGCGGCGAGTCGAGGTGGTGGGACATGGGGGCCTCCTGTCGGGTGGGGGTGGGGTGGTCAAGCGGTCGGCTGGAGCGGCGCCAGCTCGCGGTTGGCGGCGAGGCGCCGCAGCGCCCGCTGCTCGATCTGGCGGGCGCGCTCGGCCGAGCGGCCGATCGCGCGGCCGACCTCGTCGAAGGTCGGGCCGCGGTCGCGCTCGCCGGCGCCGAAGCGCAGGGCGATCACGGTCCGCTCGGTCGCCGGCAGCTCGGCGACCGCCGTCGCCAGCGCGTGCCGCTGCCAGCGCGTCGCGACGACCGCCTCGGGCGACGGCTCGTCGGCCGCGATCAGCTCGCCGACGGTCGTCGCCTCGTCGTCGCCGAGCGGCCGGTCGAGCGAGGTCGACAGCCGCTGTGGTCTGGCGTCGCGGTCGAGCGCGTGCAGGACGCGCTTGCGGATCCAGATCGTCGCGTAGGTGGAGAAGCGGAAGCCGCGGCGCCAGTCGAAGCCGTCGACGGCGCGCAGCAGGCCGACCATCCCCTCCTGCACGAGGTCGGCGAGCGGGACGCCGTAGCCGGCGTAGCGGCGCGCGACCGAGACGACGAGGCGGGTGTTGGAGAGGACCATCCGCTCGCGGGCGCGCGGGTCGCCGCGCTCGACCCGCCGTGCCAGCTCGACCTCCTCCGCGGCCGACAGCAGCGGCCAGCGGCGGGCGTGGGCGAGCAGCCGCTCGACGGGGTCGGTGGTGCCGGTCGCGCTGCTGGCGGCGGTCGTCGGATCGGTCATGCCGCCACCGTCGCGCCGCTCGCCGGCGGCGGCAATCGCACGCCTGCGTGGTTCGCGTCGCGGCGCTCGCAATCGCGCGATCGTGCGATGCGGCGCGTGACGCCGGCGGCGACCCTTCTCGGCATGAGCGACGACGGCCACCCCTCCACGACCGCCGCCCGCGAGGCCGAGCGGCGGATGCTCGGCGGCGCGCCGGGCGTCGCGGCGGCCGGCCGCGGCCCGCGCGGCGGGCCCGCGCCGCGCCAGTTCGACTACGCGCACCCGGCCGCCGGCTGGGGCGCGGCGAAGTCGGTCGGCAACGTGCTCGCGGCCACGCGCGAGCCGCTGCGCGGGCCGCGCGCGCTGGCGCGGATGAACCAGCAGGACGGCGGCTTCGACTGCCCCGGCTGCGCCTGGCCCGACTCGCTCGACGGCCTCCACCTCGACTTCTGCGAGAACGGCGTCAAGCACGTCACGTGGGAGCTGACCGGGCGCGCCGCGACGCGCGAGCTCTTCGCGCGGCACACCGTCTCCGAGCTGCGCGGCTGGAGCGACCACGAGCTGGAGGCGCAGGGCCGGCTCGTCGAGCCGCTCGCCTACGACGCCGCCAGCGACCGCTACCTGCCGATCGCCTGGGAGGACGCGTTCGCGCTCGTGGGCGCGACGCTGCGCGGGCTCGACTCGCCCGACCAGGCCGCCTTCTACACCTCCGGCCGGCTCGCCAACGAGGCGACCTTCCTCTACCAGCTGTGGGCGCGCGAGCTCGGCACGAACAACCTGCCGGACTGCTCGAACATGTGCCACGAGGCGAGCGGGCGGGCGCTGCAGGCGTCGCTTGGCACCGGCAAGGGCACCTGCGACCTGCGCGACTGGGAGGAGGCCGACCTGATCGTCGTGATGGGCGTCAACGCCGCCTCCAACGCGCCGCGGATGCTGACCGCGCTCGCCGAGGCCCACCGCCGCGGCGCCGAGATCGTGCACGTCAACCCGCTCGTCGAGGCCGGCGCGCGCGAGACGATCATCCCGCACGAGCTGGGCGCGATGGCGACCTTCCGCGCGACGCCGGTCGGCACGATGAACGTGCAGCCGCGCGTCGCCGGCGACATGGCCTTCCTGCGCGGCGTCGCGAAGGCGGTGCTGGAGCGGGCGCAGGAGGACCCGTCGGTGCTCGACCGCCAGTTCCTCGACCGCCTGACGACCGGCTTCGACGCCTATCGCGCGCTCGTGCTGGCGACGCCGTGGGAGCGGCTCGTGCGCGAGAGCGGCGTCGCGGAGGCGACGATGCGCGAGGTCGCGCGGCGCTACCTCGCCGCCTCGCGCACGATCGTCAGCTGGTGCCTGGGGATCACCCAGCAGGAGCACGGCGTCGACACGGTGCGCGAGATCGTCAACCTGCTCGCGCTGCGCGGCAACGTCGGCCGCGAGGGCGCCGGTCCCTCGCCGGTGCGCGGCCACAGCAACGTGCAGGGCAACCGCACCTGCGGGATCGACCACCGCCCGACCGAGGCCTTCCTCGCGCGCCTCGACGAGCATTGCGGCATCCGCTCGCCGCGCGCCCACGGCCTCGACACCGTGCGCACGATCGAGGCGATGAACGCCGGCACGGTGAAGGTCTTCGTCGGAATGGGCGGCAACTTCGCGCTCGCCGGCCCCGACACCGAGCGCACGAGCGCAGGCCTGCGCCGCTGCGAGCTGACCGTGCAGGTCTCGACCAAGCTCAACCGCAGCCACCTCGAGCACGGACGGCAGGCGCTGATCCTGCCCTGCATCGCCCGCTCAGAGCGCGACCTGCAGGGCGGCCGCGTGCAGCAGGTCAGCGTCGAGGACGCGATGTCGATGGTCCACCTGTCGAAGGGGATGAAGCGGCCGCTGTCGCCCCACCTGCGCTCCGAGCCGGCGATCATCGCCGGCATGGCGGCCGCCTCGCTGCCGCGGACGCGCACGCCGTGGGCGTGGTACGTCGAGGACTACGACCGCATCCGCGCGACGATGGCGCAGGTGCTCGACGGCTTCGAGGACTTCAACCGCCGCGTCCGCCGCAGAGGCGGCTTCCGCATCCGCCAGCCCGCGCGCGAGCGGATCTTCCTGACGCCGTCGGGCCGGCTCGAGCTCAGCACCGCCGAGCTGCCGGTCTGCGCGCCGCCGGAGGGCCGCCTGACGCTCACGACGATCCGCTCGCACGACCAGTGGAACACGACGATCTACTCCAACGACGACCGCTATCGCGGCATCCGCAACCTGCGCACCGTGATCCTCATGAACGCCGAGGACATGCGCGAGCGGGGGCTGGAGCGGTTCGACCGCGTCGACGTCACCTCGATCGCGAAGGACGGCAGCCGCCGCAGCGTCCACGGCTACCACGCGCTGCCGTACGACATGCCGCGCGGCTGCGCCGCCGGCTACATGCCGGAGCTGAACGTGCTGATCGCGGCCGGCGACTTCTCGCCGCAGAGCGACCAGCCGCTGATGAAGCACGTGACGATCGAGATCGTGCCGGCGGCGGCAGATTCCAGGTAGCTGCAATGGCGGGCGCGCGGGCGATCGGCGATCCTCCGTGAGTGCCGTACCCGCGCTGCGTGATCGTCGACGACAGCCCCGACCTGCGCGCCGCCTCGCAGGCGCTGCTGGAGCGCCAGGGGGTCGCGGTCGTCGGGCTGGCCGCCACGCGCGCGGAGGCGCTGGAGGCGGTCGCCCGCCTGCGGCCGGACGTCGCGCTCGTCGACATCGACCTCGGCGGCGAGAGCGGCTTCGAGCTGGTCGGCGCGCTCGCCGCGCAGACCGCCTGCATCCTGATCTCGACGCACGACCAGGCCGACTTCGCCGAGCTGATCGCGGAGAGCCCCGCGCTCGGCTTCATCCGCAAGGCGGAGCTGAGCGGCGAGCGGGTGCGGGCGCTGCTCAGCGGCTCTCGAGGAAGGTGACGACCGCCAGCACGCGGCGGTGGTCGTCGGCCGTCTCCGGCAGCCGCAGCTTCGCGAGGATGCTGCGCACGTGCTTCTCGACCGTCCCCTCGGTCACCCACAGCCGCTTGGCGATGCCGGCGTTGGAGCGGCCCTCGGCCATCAGCGTCAGCACCTCGCGCTCGCGCGTCGTCAGGTCGGTCAGCGGGTCGGTCGCGCGCCGCGCCGAGACCAGCTCGCGCACGAGCCCCGGGTCGACGACCGAGCCGCCGGCGGCGATCCGCTCGAGCGTGTCGATCAGCTCGGCGACGTCGGTCACGCGCCGCTTCAGCAGGTAGCCGATGCGGTCGCCGGCGGCGAGCAGCTCCATCGCGTGGTCGACCTCGGCGTGCGCCGACAGCACGAGGATGCCGATCTGCGGCCAGCGCTCACGGATCGTGCGGGCGGCGTCGAGCCCTTCGACGGTGTTGGTCGGCGGCATGCGGATGTCGACCAGCACCAGCTCCGGCGCCTCCCGCTCGACCAGCTCCAGCAGCGCGTCGCCGTCGCCCGCCTGGCCGACGACGGCGAAGCCGTGGCGTTCGAGCAGGCTGGCCAGACCCTCGCGCAGCAGCACGTCGTCATCGGCGAGGACCACGCGTGAGATCGCCATGGAGAACGTGGAGATTCGCACATTCCCGCCCGCCGGATCGTCCCGCCCGACGGGCCGTCTACCGGCTAGCCGGTAGACCGGGATTCCGGCGAGCGGGGAGCGCGATTGGGTGCTGGCGGCGCAGACGCGGGCGGCGGCGCGCCCGATCATCTGGGGCATGCTGGAGCACATCGACGCGGCCCGCCGCCGGCGCCGGCGCGCGCAACCGCTGCACGGCCGCGCCGACGAGCGCGACGCGCTCGTCGAGGCGCTCAGCCGGACGGCGGCCGGCAGCCCGGCCGACCTGCTGGTCGAGGGGCCGTCCGGCAGCGGTCGCACGCGGCTGCTGGAGGAGGCGGCGATCGTCGCCGAGCGGCTCGGCCTGCCGCTGCTCGGCGGCGCCGGGCTGGCGCGCGAGCCGGGCGGCGCGGCGCGCGTGAAGGCGGCGCTCGCGCGGCGCTCCGGCCGGCCGCTGGCGATCGTCGTCGACGACCTCGACGCGCTGCCGGAGGCGGGCGTGCGCGCGCTCGCCGCGACGGTCGAGGAGGTCGCCGCCGAGGCGCTGCCGGTCAGCTGGCTGCTGGCGCTGCGCCCCGCCCGCCTCGGGCCGCCGGGGCGCGCGCTCGCGCGGGCGCTGGAGGAGCGCGGCGCCCGCCGCGTCGCGCTCGCGCCGCTCGGCGCCGACGCGGTCGCGGCGCTGCTCGCCGAGCGCGCCGGCGGCCGCCCCGGCCCGCGCCTGGCGGCGCTGGCGCGGCGCGCCGAGGGCGATCCCGGCCTGCTCGTCGCGCTGCTCGACGGGCTCGCGCGCGAGCAGCGGCTGCGCGCCGACGGTCGCGCGGTCGAGCTCGACGGCGACGCGCTCCCGGCAGCGCTCGTCGCCTGCGCGCGCGGCCGCCTCGACGAGCTCGGCGTCGAGGCGGCGCAGGTGGTGCGCGTCGCGGCGGCGCTCGGGCCGACCTGCCGCGCCGTCGAGATCGGCGCGATGCTCGACCGCTCGCCGGCGCGGCTGCTGGCGCCGATCGAGGAGGCGCTGGCGGCCGACCTGCTGGCGGAGTCGGGCGCGCGGCTCGCCTTCCGCCAGCCGCTCGTGCGCGAGGCGCTGCTGGGCGCGCTGCCGGCCTCGGTCCGCCGCGGCCTGCGCAGACAGGCGGCCGAGGTGCTGCTCGCCGGCGGCGCGCGCGGCGCCGACGTCGCCGAGCAGCTGCTCGACGGCGTCGAGCCCGGTGACGCCGCCGTCGCGCGGCGGGTGCTGGAGGCGGCGGACGAGCTGGCGCCGGCCGACGCGGAGCGCGCCGCCGAGCTGGCGCTGCGCGCCGTCGAGGTCGTCCCCTCGACCGCGTCCGACCGGCCGCGCGCGGTCGCGCAGGCGATCGCGCTGCTGCGCGCCGCCGACCGCCACCTCGAGGCCGAGCAGCTCGGCCTGGCCGCGCTCGAGCTGCCGCTCGCCGCCGACGAGGAGGCCGAGCTGCGGCTGCTGCTCTCGACGCTCGACGAGCTGCCGGGCGCCGTCGCCCGCGCCGAGCACAACCGGCGCGCGCTGCGCGACTGCGCGCTCGATCCGCGGCTGCGCGCCCGCCACCTCGCCTGGCTGGCGCACAACCTGCTCGCCGCCGGCGAGCGCGAGCGGGCGCGCGCGACGGTCGAGCGGGCGCGGCGCGCGGCGGCCGCCGGCGACGACGTGCAGGCGCGCGCGGTCGCGGCGCTGGCGGAGGCCCGCGGCGCGCTGCGCGACGGCGACCCGGTCACCGCGCTCGACGCGCTCGCCGGCCTCCCGCGGCTGCGGGGTAGCGCCGCCGAGCTGAGCTGCGCGCGCCGGCTGGAGCTGACGCGCGCCGCCGCGCTGGCCGCCGTCGGCCGGCTGGAGGAGGCGACCGCGCTCGCGCGCGACGGCCTCGCGGCGGCCGAGCGCGGCCGCCGGCGCTGGCTGATCGGCCGCTGGCGCGCGCTGCACGGTCTGCTCGACCTGATGGCCGGCCGGCTCGACGCGGCCGAGCGCCAGGCGGAGGCGCTGGCCGCCGGCGGGCCGGGCGGCCGGCTCGTGCTGCTCGAGCTGGCCCGCCGGCGCGGCGACCTCGCCGCGATCCACGAGCTGCGCGAGGCGGCGCGCGGCGACGAGCCCTCGGGCGCTGAGGAGCGGCGGTGGCTGCTGGCGCTCGCGGAGTCGGCGCTGCGGCGCGGCCTCGACGCGGCCGACGCCGCCGACGCGGCGCTCGCGACCGCGCCGCTCGACCCCTGGTGGCACGTCGACGTCGCGCGCACCGCCGTCGCCGCCGACGTGCCCGAGCTGGGCCGCCGCGTCGTCGCCGCGACGGCGCGCTGGAGCGGCGAGACGGCCCCGCCGGCGCTCGCCGCGATCGCCCACCACGTGCGCGGCGTCGTCGCCGGCGACCGCGCGGCGCTGGCGCGCGCCGTCGAGCGGGCGCGCGCCGGCGGGCGGCCGCTCGTGCTGGCCGCCGCGCTCGTCGACCACGGCGCGGCGCTCGCCCACGCCGACCTGCGCGCCGACGGGATCCAGCAGCTGCAGGAGGGGCGCGCGCTGCACGCCGACGCCGGCGCGGCCGGCGACGCCCGCCGCGCCGCCGAGCTGCTCGGCGCGCTCGGCGTCGCGACGGCGCCGAGCGGCCGGCGCGAGGAGCGCGGCTGGTCGGCGCTGACGCTGGCGGAGCTGCGCGTCGTGCGGCTGGTCGCCGAGGGCGCCACCAACCGCGAGGCGGCGGCGCGGCTGCACCTCTCGCCGCACACCGTCAGCTCCCACCTGCGCAAGGCATTCGCGAAGCTGGAGATCAACTCGCGCGTCGAGCTGGCGCGCGTGGTCGTGCGCCACGACGATCGGCTCTGACGATCGCGCCAGTCGCGTTCGCTGTTGGGATCGGCGGGCCGCCTCGGATGGTGATGGCAACCAACCGAAGGGATGGCACCAGATGCCCGGAACGCAGTCAGGCAAGGTCGCGATCGTCACCGGCGGCACCGCGAACCTCGGCCGCCTGTTCGCGCGGTCGCTCGCGCGCGACGGCGCGAACGTGATGGTCCACTACAACTCGGCCGAGCGACGCGGCGAGGCCGACGAGACGGTCGCCGAGCTGCAGGGGCTCGGCGTCGAGGCGGCCGCCCACCAGGCCGACCTGACCGAGGTCGCCGCGATCACGCGCCTCGTCGACGCGACGATCGCGCGCTTCGGCCGCTGGGACGTGCTCGTCAACACCTCGGGCCTGATCGTCCGCAAGCCGCTCGCCGAGACGACCGAGGAGGAGTACGACCGCTCCTTCGCGATCAACGCCAAGATCCCGTACTTCCTGATGAAGGAGGCGTGGACGAAGATGGCCGACGACGGACGGATCGTCAACCTCGTCACGACGCAGCTCGCCTACACCGCGCCGACCTACTCGGCCTACTCGGGCAGCAAGAGCCCGGTCGAGCACTTCACGAAGGCGTTCGCGAAGGAGATCGGCCACCGCGGCATCACCGTCAACTGCGTCGCGCCCGGGCCGCAGAAGACGCCCTTCCTCTACGGCGCCGAGAACGACGAGACGCTCGCCTGGCTGGCGGGGCAGACGATCAGCGGCGACCTCGGCGACCCGGTCGACGTCGTGCCGGTCGTCCGCTTCCTCGCCGCGCCCGACGCGCGCTGGGTGACGGCGCAGACGGTCTACGTCAACGGCGGCATGATCTCGCCGATCAACTAGCGAGGCGATCCGATGCCCAAGACCATCGTCGTCACCGGCGCCTCCAGCGGCTTCGGCGCGCTGACCGTGCGCGCGCTCGCGCGCGACGGCCACGTCGTCTGGGCCGGGATGCGCGACACCGCCGGCCGCAACGCCCCCGCGGTCGCCGAGCTCGAGCGGCTCGCCGCCGCCGAGAAGCTGGCGCTGCGGGCCGTCGAGATGGACGTCGGCGACCAGGCCGCCGTCGACGCCGCGATCGCGACCGTCGTCGCCGACGGCGGCAGGCTCGACGTCGTCGTCCACAACGCCGGCCACATGGTGCTCGGCCCGGTCGAGGCGTTCACGCCCGAGCAGATCGCCGAGATCTACGACGTCAACGTCGTCTCGACCCAGCGCGTCAACCGCGCCGCGCTGCCGCACCTGCGCGCGCAGCGCGACGGCCTGCTCGTGTGGGTCGGGTCGAGCAGCTCGCGCGGCGGCACGCCGCCGTACCTGGGGCCGTACTTCGCCGCGAAGGCCGGCGAGGACGCGCTCGCGGTCAGCTACGCGGCCGAGCTGGCGCGCTTCGGGATCGACACGACGATCGTCGTGCCGGGCTCGTTCACGCACGGCACCAACCACTTCGCCCATGCCGGCCACCCGGCCGACACGCGCGTGGAGGCAGCCTACGAGGCGCGCTACGCCGGCCTCGTCGACCAGGTCGGCGAGCGGCTCGCGGCGCTCGCCCCGCCCGACGCCGACGCCAACGAGGTCGCGCTCGCGATCGCGCGCGTCGTCGCGACGCCGAAGGGCGAGCGCCCCTTCCGCGTCCACATCGACCCCGCGCACGACGGCGCGGAGGAGGTCTTCGAGCTCGGCGACCGCATCCGCCGCGACTTCTACGGCCGCATCGGATTGGAGGACCTGCTCAGACCCGCGGCATGAAAAAGACACACGTGTCTATCGCCGTCGAATAGGCTGCGCGGCGCCGGCCCAGACGATCGCCGGCACGAGGAGAGGACCGGACAGGACGTGACATCGAGGGCGCGCATCGATGTCGACGACGTCGCGCGCCTGGTGGCGAACGCGGTCGGCGACGCCAGCATCGTGCGGCTGCACGACCCCGCCACGGGCGTGCTGAGGGTGGTCGCCGTCGGCCATCGCGAGCCGTCGGCGCTGCGGCTGCTGCGGCAGCGGCTGGAGGAGGACGGCTTCCCGCCCGCGGAGGGCTGGGGCGACCACGTCGTGCGCAGCGGGCGCAGCGTCCGCCTCGCGCGGCTCGGCCGCCGCGACCGGCCGCCGTATCCGTTCGTGCACGAGATAGCGACCGCGATGGCGGTCCCGCTGCGGACCGACGACGGCATCCCCGGCTTCGTCGGCGCCTTCCGCGCCCCGGGACTCGGCGCCCGTCCGTACACGCTCAGCGAGCAGCTCGTCGTCGAGCGGCTGCTGGCGAGATCGCTGCGCCGCAGCGGGGCGATCGCGGCGCCGCCCGCGGACGCGGCGAACGCGGGCGCGGCCGGGGCGGAGGCGGCGTGCGGCCTGCCGGAGCCGCGCGGCCGCCTGCTCGACCGCAGCGACGCGGCCGTCTGGGCGACCGACCTGCGCGGGCGCACGCTGTTCGTGACGCCGGCGATGGCGGAGCTGATCGGGCTGCCCGACGGCGACCTCGCCGGCCTGCCGATGGGCGACTTCGTCGACGTGCCGCCGATGTCGCTGACCGGCTCGGTCCCCGACGAGCCGGAGGAGGGCGACCGGCGGCTGCTGCGCGCCGACGGCACGCAGCTGTGGCTGTCGACCCGCTCGACGCCGTTCGTCGGCGGCGACGGCCGTCGCGCCGGGACGCTGACGACCGTCACCGACGTGACGGCGCGCAAGTCGGCCGAGGTCGCGCTGCGGCTGCGGCTCGACGCGACCCGCAGGCTGGTGCGGATGATGAGCGCGGTGCTGCGCGGCGAGGACCCGGAGGACCTGCTCGAGAGCGCCGTCGCGACCGCCGCCGAGCTGCTCGACGCGTGGCGCGTCGGGGTCTACGAGCTGCGCGCCGACGGGCTGCTGGAGCTGCGCGCCGGCCACGGCTGGCCGGCCGGCGCGATCGGCTCGGTCGAGCCGCCGATGCTGCGCTCCCCGGCGGGCCTCGCGCTGCGCTCCGACGAGCCGGTCGCGATCCGCGACGTGACGCGCTGGGAGCAGCTGTCGCTGCCGCCGCAGGAGCCGGGCGCCGAGCTGCGCAGCGGCTGCTGGGTGCGGATCGGCGACGGCCGCGGCGTGCTGGCGGTGCTCGAGCGCGAGCCGCGCCGCTTCAGCGCCGAGCAGACCGACCTGCTCGTCTCGCTCGCCGAGGCGCTGTCGGTCTGCATCGCCGCGCCGGCGCGCGCGGCATGGCCGGCGGCGACCGAGGCGGTCGCCGCCGAGTCGCTCACCTGACGCCGTCGCCGTCGGCTCTGGCGCGCGGTCTGCGCCCGCTGCGGCGGGGCGGGACGGTCGCCGGCAGCGGCGCTCTGCTCGGCAGCGGCGCGGCCGCGCCGACGGCGGCGCCCTCGCTGCGCAGCCGCTCCATCTCTGCGGCGGCGGCGTCGTGGCCGAGGAACGGCATCATCGCCCAGTACATGAGCTCCGGCAGCAGCCGCGGCAGCTCCTCGACGGTGCCGCGCAGGACGCGACCGTAGACGATCTCGTACATGCCGCCGGTGACCGCCTCGGCGGTCAGGCCGGGGAGCGCGCGCGGCGCGTCGCCGCGGCCGGCGTCGAGGAAGTAGTAGAAGCCGCGCACGGCGGCGTCGCGGCGGGCGAGCGCGCGCTCGCCGACGGCGTGGACGTCGACGATGCAGAGGCGCGTCAGGTCCGGGTGC
>Ga0164243_10013421_pt1 | contig 11530 bp, 10 predicted proteins | sample OricompcompostOP_FD_108781 | JGI IMG/M metagenome (GOLD analysis project Ga0164243, IMG submission 108781) | Organic Plus compost microbial communities from Emeryville, California, USA - Original compost - Organic plus compost (OP) | ecosystem: Engineered > Solid waste > Mixed feedstock >... | reverse complement strand
CGGTGAGGAAGAAGTCGACCCGCGCCACGCCGGCGCAGCCGAGCGCGTCGTACACCTCGGTGGCCGCCTGCTGGAGCGCCTTGGCGTCGGTCTCGTCGAGCTCGGCGGGGAGCCGGAAGTCGGCGTGGCCGCCGTACTTGGCGTCGTAGTCGAAGATCCCGTCGGTCACGATCTCCAACGCCGGGGGCACGAACAGGCTGCCGTCCGCCCGCCGCAGCACCGCGACGTCGACCTCACGGCCGGTCACGACCTCCTCGACGAGGACCCGGTCGTCGAGGGCGAGCGCGGCGGCCAGCGCCGGCGCCAGGTCCTCCGGCACGTCGACCCGGCTCACCCCCTGGCTGGAGCCGGCCGCGACCGGCTTGACGACCACCGGCCGGGTCCAGCGCAGGTGCGCAGCGGTCTGCGGCGTGACGAGCGCGCCCGGCGCGACCGGGATGCCGACGGCCTGGGCGAGGAGCTTGGTCGCCCACTTGTCCATCGCGAGCGCGCCCGGGCGGATCCCGCTGCCGACGTAGGGCAGCCCGGCGAGCTCGCACAGCGCGGCGAGCGCGCCGTCCTCGCCGCGCGGCCCGTGCACCACCGGGAACACCACGTCGCACCCGCGCAGCACGTGCGCGGCGCCGCTGAGCCCGATCGGTCGCAGACCTCGGTCGCGCCAGGTGCCGTCACGGCCGATGGTGAGGCGGACGACGTCGTACGCCGCGGGGTCGAGCGCGTCGGCGACCGCCGCCGCCGAGGCGAGGGACACGTCGTGCTCGCAGTTCTGACCGCCGCCGATCACGGCCACCCGGGTCCTCACGCCAGCCCCCGGAGCAGCGGCGCTGCCAGAGCGCGGCGGGCGACCCGGGCCCCGATGCCGGTGACGATCTCGTGCTCGATGGTGTCCGACCAGGCCGCCCACTCCGCGACGGTCGGCTCGCCGGCCGTCCCCGGACCGAACACGGTCACGGTGTCTCCCGGGTCCGCCCCGGTCGGGCCGAGGTCGACCACCGCCTGGTCCATCGAGATCCGCCCGACCAGCGGCCGGCGCCGACCGCGCACCAGCACCTCCGCACGGCCCGATGCGACGCGCGGGAGGCCGTCGGCGTACCCCACGGGGATCAGGCCGAGGTGCGTGGGCGCCGTGGTGCGGTGGGTGTGGCCGTAGCCGACGACGGTGCCGGCGCGCACCCGGCGCACCTGCACGACGGGCGCGGTGAGCGTCATCGCGGGGGCGAGGGCCGTCGTGCCCGACGGGTCGATGCCGACCAGGCCCGCCCCGACCCGGCTCATCGTGTGGTGGGTGCGCGCGTCGGTGAGCGTGGCGGCGGTGGCGGCCAGGTGCCGGTCGCGGGGGCGAAGGCCCGCGGAGCGGGCCACCTCGACGGCCCACGCGAACCTGCGCCGGGCGAGCGCGTTGCACGGGTCTCCCGGCCGGTCGGCGCAGCCGAGGTGGCCCATCACGCCGACGACCTCGACCTCGCCGCGCTGCTCGGCGCGCCGCGCCGCACGGCACAGCGCGGCCCACTCCTCGGGCTCGGCGCCGTCGCGCGCCATGCCCGCGTCCACGTGCAGGTGGATGCGGTGGCGACCGGGACCCGCGGCGACCGCCGCCAGGTGCTGCAGGCTCGGCACCGCGACGTCGACGTCCCTGGCGAGCGCCGCGGGGAAGTCGGCGTCGACGGGGTTGAGCCAGCTCAGGACCGGGACGACGAGTCCGGCGTCGCGCAGCGCGAACGCCTCCGCGAGGCCGGTGACGCCGAGCCGGGTGGCACCGTGCGCGAGCGCGGTGCGGGCGACGTCCACCGCGCCGTGGCCGAACCCGTCGGCCTTGACCACGGCCATCAGCTCCCCCGCCGCCCGGTCGGCGAGGGTGCGGGTGTTGCGGGCGACGGCCGCGAGGTCGACGGTCAGCCGGGCGGTGCTCGCCGCGCGCGGCCGGACGGCCGTCGCCAGGCCGCCGGTGGTCTCGCTCATGCCGCCACCGCCGTGGCCACCGGGCCGTAGCGGGCGTGCGGGGCGTGCGTCAGCAGCGCCCAGTAGCGGTCGCCGAAGCTCCAGTGCCACCACTCGGTCGGATAGTTCACCAGCCCCTGGGCGCGCAGCACCTCGGCGAGCAGGGTGCGGTGTGCTCGGGCGTCGGCCCCGATGCCGGCGGCGGCGAACCAGCAGCGCCCGTCGCTCTGCTCCGGGGTCGCGTCGATCGGCGTGCCGAGGTCGAGCTCGGCTCCGGTGACGTCGACGAGCGTCAGGTCGACCGCCGCGCCCGCCACGTGGGGGGCGACGTCGAGCGGCGCGACGAACCGACTGGTGAGCCGCTCGAGCGCCGTGGTCCCGAGGCCGGGGTGCAGCGCGGCCAGCTCGGCGCCGTACGCCGCCACGATCGCCCGCTGGGCCTCGAGCGTGCGGAATCCCTCGACCACCCGGAGCCGTACGCCGGCCGGCAGCGTGCGATCGGCCGCGATCAGCCGCTCGGCCAGACCGACGCGGACCAGCGCCCCCGCGGGCGAGAGGTCCGCCGGCAGCCGGACCAGCGGCTCCCCGCACTCGGACACGGGGACAGCACGGACGCGGGGATCGGACAGCAGGATCGTCATGGCCTCCACGCTAGGAACGCCGCGGCCCCCGCCGCCTCCGCCTCAGGTGCCGGACCGCGGACCCCAGGTACCGGCCACCACGACCACCGGGACCACCGGGACCACCGGGCCGCCGGGCCGCCGGGCCGCCGGGCCCTCACGGGTCGATCAGGCCGTGGGCGGCGAACGCCCGGGCGTAGATCGCGCGGACCACCGGCTCCTTGCGGGCGTTGTACTGCATCACGTGCTCCCCCGCCGCGGTGGCCGCGGCGGCGGCATCCCGCTTCGCGGCGGCATAGCGCTCCCGGTCGTCGGCGTCGCCGCGCAGCCAGTCGCGGAACAGCCGGTGCCTCTCGACCTCCGGGCTGTCCGGCCCGAAGACGTGGACCTGACTGGTCGGCTCGGTGCCGCGCAGCATCCGGTGCTCGTACCACCACGGCTCGCGCACGCACAGCGCGAAGCCCGCGGCCGTGAGCGCCGGGACGTACGCCGCCTCGTCGGCCGGGTCCGCGACGACCAGGTCCACGTCGATCACCGGCTTCGCGGCCAGCCCGGGCACCGCCGTGGATCCGACGTGCTCGATCAGCAGGGCGCGCTCGCCGAGCGCGCGGCGTACCCGACCGGCGACCTGCGCGAACTGCGCCGGCCACGTCGGATCCGCCGCGACCACCTCGACCTCGCGGCCCGGACCGGCGCCGTCGACCCACGCCGACGCGCCCGGCGGGACGGGCGGGTCGTGGAAGGTCACGATGTCGTGGCGACGCGACACGAGTTTCAACCTAGCGGGCACGCGCGACCTAGCGGGCACGCGCACCCGTCGCGGCCGCCGTGCCGACCGGGTGCGCCTCCGCGGCGGCGGGCGGGGCAGGCTCGGCGCGGGTCCACGCTCGGCCCGACTCCAAGTTCAGTCCCGCAGCTCGGCGCAGGAGTCCGGGACGCCCGCGGCGGCGGTGTCCTCCTCCAGCGCGTCCGCCGCGCGGACCCGACCCAGGTTCCACTCCAGCCAGTCGTCGTCGGACGGCCACCGCCCGCCGAGCGCGCAGGCCCGATCGGGTCCGTCCAGCTCCGCGAGCACCGGCACGGCGTCGTCGGAGAGCCCGCGGAGATAGTCCCAGTCGACGCGGCCGGTGTCGTGGTAGCGATCCAGATTGTGCCGCGCGATCCAGGCGTCGGGGTCGACGAGCGCGAGGCCGAGCAGGCCGAGCGCGCCGCTGACGAGGGCGAACCGCGGCAGCCACGCGCCCCGCAGCGCGATCCCGCTGACCGCGACGGCGAGCACCAGCACACCGAGCCAGGCCTCGAAGACGTCGACCAGCAGGCGCAGCCGGGTGAAGCCGTAGGCCTCCTGGTAGACGCCCATCCGGTAGAGCGCCGAGGCGACGACGACCAGCGTCTCCGCGCACAGCGCACCGAGCGTGAACCGCAGCCAGCGACGGTCGGCGGCGCTCGCGCGAGGCGCCTTGCGCGCCGCCGCCCAGATCACGACGAGGGTCAGGGCGGTGGCGATGGTGAGCTGGGCGAAGCCCTCGTGGACGTAGTCGGCGTAGGTGAGCCCGGTCGTGCGGCGCAGGTAGTCGTGCCCACCGAACACCACCGTGGCCTGGGCGGCGAGGAAGACCGCGAACACCCCGACCACGACGAGGACGGGCGCGAGCCACTCGTAGCGCCGGGCGACGCTGCGCGCGGCGGTCGCGTCGCGGTCGACCCGCGGCGGGTTCACCGCGAGGTACGCCGCGGCGAGCACCGTGCCGCCGACGGCGATCGTCACGAAGGCGCGCAGCACGAACGTGTCGACGGTCAGATCCGGCACCAGCGCGTCCACCCACTCGGCGACCAGGGCGTCGGCGGAGGCGAAGAGCGCACCGAACACGACCAGCCCGAGCACCGACCACACGACCGTGCGCAGCGCTGCCGCGCCGTGCCCGATCACGGGCAGCGCGACGAGGGTGCGGCCCAGCCACGGCAGCCCGCGCAGCCCGGCCAGCGGCCAGCTCAGCCCCGAGAGCAGGAAGCCCCCGAGGCTCCGCGCCCCCGTCACGCCGCAGACGCAGAGTGCCGCACCGGCGAGCAGGCAGAGCACGACCACCCACTCCGCGGCGCGGACGACGCTGGTCGACGCGAGCAGCACGCACAGTGCCGCGCAGCACAGCGTGAACGGGTCGCGCCGGTGACGGCCGGCGGCGAGCACGACGGCACCGGCGCACAGCAGCACCACGAAGGTGCCCAGGCCCAGCGCCCGCTCGGGCAGGACCAGACCGCCGAGCAGTCCGGTGCCGAGGGCGCCGAGCAGGAGCCCGCCCCGGGCGGCGACCCCGCGGTCGGGCCAGAAGCCGCCGAGGACGTCGTCGGTGACCGACGGCGAGCCCACCGGCGACCCCACCGGCGCGTCCGGTCGGGGGGGCGGGGGCACGGCGCGCGGTGGTGCGGTGGGCATGGCTTCCTCCTGGTGTGCATCGGGCAGGAGTACGCCGGGCGGGCGGGCGGGCGGCTCGAGCGGCAGCTCGACGCGGACCCGGGCGCCGGCGCCGCCCTCCGGCGGATCCAGGAACCCGATGGTGCCGCCGTGCAGGTCGCTCACCCAGCGGGCGATCGCGAGCCCCAGTCCGGTCCCTCCGGCCTCGGTGCGCCCCGGGGCGCCGGGACCGTCGGGGTCACCGGGTCCGCTCGACCCTCGCAGGCCGCTCAGCGTCCCGAACGGCTCGAACACCCGCTCGCGGTCCTCCGGTGCGATCCCCGGTCCGTCGTCGCGGACCTCCAGCACGTACTCCTCGCCGCGCCGCTCGGCGGTCACGACGACGGTCCCTCGGGCCGGGCTGCGCCGCGAGGCGTTGTCGAGCAGGTTCGCGACCAGCTGGTGCAGCCGCGCCGGGTCCGCCGTCACCACCAGGTCGGCCGGGGCGACCCGCACGTCGTAGGCCACCTCCCGGCCGAGCGCCTGCACCTCGGTCACGGCGTCGTCGAGGAGCTCGGCCAGCGGCACCGGTCGCGGCGAGAGCGGCGCGCGGCCCGCGTCGACGCGGGCCAGGTCGAGGAGGTCCTCGACGAGCCCGCTCATCCGCTCGGCCTGGGCGAGCGCCGTGGCCAGCGCGGCGGGGTCGTCCGGCACCACGCCGTCGACCACGTTCTCCAAGACGGCGCGCAGGCCGGCCAGCGGGGTGCGCAGCTCATGGCTGACGTTGGCGACCAGCTCCCGCCGCTGCCGGTCGACTCCGGCCAGGTCGTGCGCCATCGTGTTGAACGCGCGGGCCAGCTCGCCGACCTCGTCCCGCCCGGCGTCGGGCACCCGCACGGCGTAGTCGCCCGTCGCCATCCGGCGAGCGGCGACGGTCATCTGCCGCAGCGGCGAGGTCATCCCGACCGCGAGGAGCTGGCCGCGACCAGGCCGTCGTCGACGAGACGGTAGGAGATGACGCCGAAGGTCATCAGTCCCGCGGTGGTGAGCGCGGCGCTCAGGGAGAACAGGTGGAAAGCCCGCGGCAGGTCCGCTCCCACCGCAGCCGCGCGCAGCTGCGCCCAGGAGCCGGAGGGGTGCGGGACGGCGAGGGCGTCGGCGCGCGGCTCGATCTCCTGCTCGCTGCCGGCGTCCGTGGCGACCGGGGCGCGCCGGCGCAGCTGGGCGAGCAGCAGCATCGCGACCGCGCCGGGGACCGCGAGCACCGCGAAACCCGGCCACAGCAGCCCGGTCAGGGCGGCGACGCCGGCGAGCAGCAGCGGGCCGGAGAACGCCCCGACCTGGTCGAGGGCCTTGTGGACCGCGAAGCCCTTGCCGCGACCCGTCGAGGTGGCCATCTGGGCGAGCAGCGCCGACTTCGCCGGGCTGCGGACCGCCTTGCCGGTGCGCTCGAGGACGATGAGCGTGGCCACGGCCAGGCCTGCGCTCCCGAGGAACGGCGTGATCGCCAACAGCGGCACGCACACGGCGGTCATCGCATAGCCGACGACGGTGAGCCGCCAGTGCCGCCGGCTCCGGTCCGCCCACGGGCCGGTCACCAGCCGCAGGACCAGCGCCACCGCCTCCCCGGCGCCGGTCACGATGCCGACGGTCAGCGCCGAGGCACCCAGGCTGCCCAGGAAGGGCCCGGCCATCGCCCGCATGCCCTCGTAGACCATGTCCGCGGCGAGGCTCACCACGCCGAAAGCGACGACCGTGCGCCACGGGCTCCACGCGGGCCGGGCGGACGGCGGCGACGGGTGTCACGCTCAGATCCAACCAGCCCCGCTGGCCACGAGAGCGACCCCGAAGAGCGCGAAGAGTGCGGCGGCGCCGTAGGTGATCACCTTCTCGGGCAGTTGGCGTCCGAGGACGGCGCCCACGCCGATGGCCAGGGCGTCGGCGGCCACCATGCCGAGGGTCGATCCAACCCAGGTGCCGAACCAGCCCTCCTGGGTGGCGAGCGTGATGGTGGCCAGCATCGTCTTGTCACCGAGCTCGGCGAGGAAGAAGAACACGCCGACGACGAGCACGGCGCGTCCGGTCGCGCTCGCGGCCTTCCGCTCGTCCTCCTCCGTCAGCTCGTCCCCGCGCAGGGTCCACAGCGCGAAGCCGAGGAACGCCACGCCCGCACCGATCTCGATCGCCCCCTGGTAGTCGGCGAAGGCGTCGCCGATGACGTAGCCGATGCCGACCGAGGCGAGGTGCACCAGGGCGGTCGCGGCCGTGAGGCCGAGGAGTACGTCGCGTGCGCGGTAGCGCGTCGCGAAGGTCATCGCCATCAGCTGGCTCTTGTCGCCGAGCTCGGCCACGAAGATGACCGCGGTGCTCAACAAGAAGGCGTACATCGTTTCCTCTCCGGCGCCCGGCCGGAGAGCTCCGTCGCGATGACGTGCCTTCGACCAGGCACGTCCATCTCATGGGTCGCGCATCTGGTCGAAAGTCTCGTCCGCCACCTGAGTCCGGTGGCCTGCGGCGCCGGGCCCGAATGATCGGTCCAGTGTGTCGACGCCGCCGTTGAGGACTACTCCCCTTCGTGGCGCCAGTCTAGCCAGCCGGGCTCGACCCGCCGAATCCTCAGCGTGGATCCACCAGCATGGATCCACCAGGCTCAGTCCGGGTCCACCCTGCCGGCGACGGGCGCGAGCGCCGCGGCCAGCGCGCGCAGGGCGTCGGGGGCGACCCGGTAGTAGGCCCACCGGCCGCGCTGCTCGCGGGTCGCCAGACCCGCGTCGACGAGCAGCTTCATGTGATGCGACACGGTCGGCTGGCTGAGCCCCACCGGCTCGGTCATGTCACAGATGCACGCCTCACCGTCCGGCGCGGCGGCGATCAGCGAGAGCAGCTTGACCCGGGTCGGGTCGCCCAGCGCCTTGAACATCCGCGCGAGCGTCTCGGCCGCCGCGTCGGACACCCGGCCACCGGTGACCGGCGCGCAGCAGGCCGCCAGCTCGTCGGGCCCGAGCGTCGGCAGTGCAGCGGTCATGGCCCCATCCTGCCAGATACATTGACATTCTTCGATGCGTGTCTAGGGTTGTCCCATCGAAAGACGTCGATGCGTGTCCGTCCCGAGGAGACAGAGATGACCGTTCCCACCGCCGACCTGCCCGTCGTGGTCATCGGCGCCGGCCCCCAGGGGCTGGCCGCGGCCGCTCACCTGCTGGAGCGCGGCCTGGAGCCGTTGGTCCTGGAGGCGGGCGGCGGACCCGCGGCCGCGGTCGCCGAGTGGGGACACGTCCGGCTGTTCTCGGCCTGGCCGGAGCTCGTCGACGCCGCCGCCGCCCGACTGCTCGAACCGACCGGATGGGTCGCCCCGACGACCGGCTATCCGACCGGAGCCGAGTGGATCGCCGGCTATCTCGCGCCTCTCGCCCAGGCGCTCGGCGCGCGGGTGCGGTACGACGCTCGCGTGACCGGGGTGTCCCGCGTCGGCCGTGACCGCCTGGTCGACGCCGACCGCGCCGCCCAGCCCTTCACCGTGCACGTCGCCGACGCCGCGGGCCACGAGCACCGGATCGAGGCGCGGGCGGTCGTGGACGCCTCGGGCACCTGGCGTCGTCCCAACCCCGCCGGCGCCGACGGCCTGCCGGCGCTGGGGGAGCGCGCCGCCGGCGAGCTGATCACCCATCGGGTCCCGGACCGCGCGCGGGCCGAGCGCTTCGCGGGCAGGCACACGGTCGTGGTCGGTGCCGGCGACTCGGCGTTCAACGCGATCCACGAGCTCGTGCAGATCGCGCAGGCCCATCCCGGGACCCGGATCACGTGGGCGATCCGCCGGGTCGTCGGATCCGGCACCTTCGGCGGCGGCGCGGCCGACCAGCTGCCCGAGCGGGGCGCCCTGGGCCAACGCGCCCGGGCGGCCGTGGAGTCCGGTGCCGTCGAGCTGGTGACCGGCTTCCGCACGGCGGCCGTCCGCCGGGTCGGTGCGCAGGCGGTGCTGGTCGGTGAGGACGGCCGTGAGCTCCCGGCCGCCGACAGCGTCGTCGTGCTCACCGGCTTCCGCCCGGACCTGTCGTTCCTCTCCGAGATGCGCCTGGACCTCGACCCGACCCTGGAGGCTCCGCGCCGGATCGCGGCCGAGATCGACCCCAACATCCACTCCTGCGGCTCCGTGCGAGCGACCGGCGCCGCCGACCTGGCCCAGCCCGAGCCCGACCTCTATCTCGTCGGCATGAAGTCCTACGGACGGGCGCCGACCTTCCTCGCGCTGACCGGCTACGAGCAGGTCCGCAGCGTCGCCGCCGCTCTCGCCGGTGACCACGAGGCGGCGGCGCGGATCGAGCTGGTGCTGCCCGACACCGGGGTCTGCGGCGGTGCCGGCGTGTTCGACGAGCCCGACGGCGCGGGCGGCGGCTGCTGCGGACCGGCGGCGTCCCTCGGGCCCGTGGAGCTCCTCGAGATCGGCCGGGCCCCTGTCGACGCCTGAGCGCGCGGACCCGCACGCGCGACGGGTCCTGGTCGCGCTGTGCGTGACGGTCACGATCGCGTACGGCGTCCTCTACTACGCCTTCACCGTCCTCGCACCGGCCATCGTCGCCGACACCGGCTGGTCGGCCACGGCCGTCACGGCGGCGTTCTCTGCGGGCAGCCTGTTCGGGGCCCTCGTGGGCGTCCCCGTGGGCCGTGTCCTGCAGCGGCACGGTCCGCGGTGGGTGATGACGGCCGGCAGCGTGCTGGCGGCCGTGGCGGTCGCCGTGGTCGCGGCGGCGCCGACGCTCCCGGTGTTCGTCGTGGGCTGGTTGCTCGCCGGCGCGGCGAGCGCCGCCACGTTCTATCCGCCTGCCTTCGCCGCCCTGACCCGGTGGTTCGGCACCCGGCGGGTGCGGGCGATCACGACGCTGACCCTGGTGGCCGGCTTCTCCTCGACCGTCTTCGCGCCGCTGACGGCCTTCCTGGGCGAGGAGCTCGGCTGGCGCTCGACGTACCTCCTGCTCGGCACGCTGATGCTGGTCGCGACCGCGCCCGCCCATGCCGTCGCACTGCGGCTTCCGTGGCACGGCGGGTCGGCCGGGGCGAGTGAGGCCGGCGGGCGCGGCAGGGACCGCGCGGTGCTGCGCAGCCGCACCTTCGTGCTGGTGGCCGCGTCGGGGACGCTGACGTCGTTGGTCATGTACGCCTCGCTGGTCCATCTCGTCCCGCTGCTGACCGATCGCGGCATGGGCCTGCACCTCGCCGCGTGGGCTCTCGGCCTCAGCGGAGCCGGCCAGGTCGCCGGTCGCCTGCTCTACCCGGCGTTGGACCGCAGGTGGGCGCCGAACCCCCGGGCGGTGCTGGGCATTGTGACGCTGACGGCCACGGTGCTGGCGCTCGGCGTCATGCCCGGGCCGGTGGCGCTCCTGATCGCGGTGGCGATCGTCGGCGGTGCCGCGCGCGGACTGTTCACCCTCGTCATGGCGACCGTCGTCAGCGACCACTGGGGACCGGAGCGGTACGCCGCGCTCAACGGCGTCTACAACGCACCACTCGGTGTGGCCGCGGCGCTGGCGCCCGCGTTCGGAGCCGCGGTCACGTCGTGGACGGGCGGTCCCTCCGGCCTCTTCGTCGTCCTGGGCCTCCTCGGCGCCGTCGCCGCCGTCCTCGCGGCGGCGGCCGGTGGCTCAGGCGGCCTGGCCGACCAGGGACGCCAGGCGGGCGACGCGGCGATCGAGGTCGGCGACCACCCGGTCGAAGGCGCGCCGGGCGCCGACGACGACGGGGTCCGGCACCGACCAGTGGACCGCTGACGTCGCGCCGCCCAGCTCCTCGTGGGCCCGGTCGCAGACGGTGACCACGAGGTCGGCGCGCGTGACGGCGACCTCCGTCAGGTGCCGCGGGGGCACGTCGGGCAGGTCGAGGTGGTGGCGGCGCGCCGCGTCCCGCGCACCGCGCGCGATCCGGTCCGCCGGCCGGGTGCCCGCCGAGGTGGCCGGGACGGCACTGGCCCGGCGCCAGAGCGCGGCGGCCAGGTGAGAGCGTGCACTGTTGGCCGTGCACACGAACACCACCCGCGCGGGCGTGCCGAGCGCCGGCCCCCCGGCAGGCACCGCGGCGTCCGTCACGAGGCGCCAGTAGCTGCGCCGGCCGTCCCCCTCGGAGCGGTGGCGCGCGATCACGCCCGCGCTCTCGAGGACCTTGAGGTGGTGGGCGAGCAGGTTCGACGGCGTCCCGAGCCGCGCCGACAGCTCCGACGACGCCGCATCCCCGATGGCGAGCAGGTCCACGACCCGCAGCCGGGTGGGGTCGGCGAGCGCGGCATGGACCGCCACCCGCCGACGCAGGTCTGGAGTCTGCTCATCGTTCATTGCCTCAATTTTGACTGAGCGATCCGACCACGGTCAAGATGCCGCCGTGAGCATCCCGCTGTCGCGCCGCCTGGTCGCCGAGCTCCTCGGCACCGCGCTCCTCGTCGCCGTCGTCGTCGGCTCCGGCATCGCGGCGCAGACCCTGTCCCCCGGGGACGTCGGGCTGCAGCTGCTGCAGAACTCGACCGCCACGGCGATGGGCCTGACCGTGCTGATCTTGTGGTTCGGGCCGGTCTCGGGTGCGCACCTCAACCCGGTCG
>Ga0164243_10013420_pt1 | contig 11530 bp, 7 predicted proteins | sample OricompcompostOP_FD_108781 | JGI IMG/M metagenome (GOLD analysis project Ga0164243, IMG submission 108781) | Organic Plus compost microbial communities from Emeryville, California, USA - Original compost - Organic plus compost (OP) | ecosystem: Engineered > Solid waste > Mixed feedstock >... | reverse complement strand
CGCCACGTGCCGCTGTCGTAGGCCAGCATGGCGTCGAACAGCGTGACCGACGGCGTCTCGGGCGCGATGCCGTCGGTGAAAGCGCCCAGGTAGCGCACGCCCGCGCCGGCCGAGAAGCCCGATACGCCGGCCACGTCGAAGCGATACTTGCTCCACAGCGAGGCCATGTGCTTGGGCACGCCTTCCAGGTCCGAGTCGATGTCGGTGTAGATGTAATTGGCGATCACGTCCATCTGCTTGGTCACGCGGCCGCGCAGTTCGAGCTCGACGCCGCGCGTGCGGGTCTTGCCGGTCTGTACCTGGTTGTTGGGATTGGACGGGTCGGGCACCTGGCGGTTCTTTTCGCGCAGGTCGTACACGGCCGCGGTGAACTCCAGGTCGCGGTCGGGCGGCATGTACTTCAGGCCGGCTTCCCATTGCTTGCCGCGCATCGGCTTCCAGCGGTTGCTGTGCACGTCGGTGCCGGCGATGGGCGTGAACGATTCGCTGTAGCTCAGGTAGGGCGACAGGCCGTTGTCGGCGGCATACAGCAGGCCGAAGCGCTTGGTGGTGGCGTTGTCGGTTTCGCGGTCGCTGCCCTCGACGTCGTTGCGGGCGCGATCGTGGCGCAGCCCGGCCAGGAAGATCCAGTTGCGATAGCGGATCTGGTCCTGGGCGTAGAAGCCCAGCTGTTCCTGCTTGGTCTTGGGCGTGTCGCTCAGGTCGTAATCGGGGATATTGCCGTAGACCGGGTCGTAGAAGTTCAGCGGGCTGCCCAGGCCCGAGGCTTCCTGGCCGGTTTCGCGATAGCGGCTGTAGTCGGCGCCGAACAGCACGGTGTGCTCGGTGGCGCCCAGGTTCAGCTTGCCTTCCAGGTTCTGGTCGGCCAGCAGCGTGCGCATGCGCGGCTTGTGGACGTAGTAGAAGCGGTTCAGCGTGGTCTGTTCGGGGTCGATGTAGGGGTTGTCGGTATTCGAATACGAGTCCGGGTACAGCGATTTGTAGTCGACCTTGCTGATCGTGTTGCGGAAATTCTGGCGTACCGTCCAGCGGTCGTTGAAATGGTGCTCGAACAGCCAGCCCACGCTGAATTGCTCGGTGTCGTAGGCGTCGAAGCCGGGTTCGCTGGCGAAGCGGCGCGTGGGGATCTGGCCGTTGGGGTTGTCGCGCACCGAGCCGTTCCATGGCAGGAACGACTGGGTCGTGCCGGCCTTGTCTTTCTGGAAATACGCCTGCAGCGTCAGCGAGGTGGCCGCGCTGGGCTGCCACGTCAGCGAGGGCGCCACCATCAGGCGGTCGTCGGGCGCATATTGCATCTGCGTGTCGCTGTCGCGGCCCAGCGCCACGATGCGGTACAGCCATTGGCCGTCCTCGGTCAGCGGGCCGGTCAGGTCGGCCTGGATTTCCTTGCGGTTGTGGTTGCCCACGATGACGCCGATTTCGCGTTGCGCGTCGGGCTGGGGGCGCTTGCTGACCAGGTTGAGCACGCCACCGGTGCTGCCCTGGCCATACAGCATGGAAGAGGGGCCGCGCAGCACTTCGACGCGCTCGAGCGCATAGATGTCGGTGCGCGGATTGTTGTAGCTGAAGAACTGGCGCAGACCGTCCAGGTACTGCACCGGCTCTACGCCGCGCACGCGCACGTAGTCGGCGCGGTTGTCCACGCCGTAGGCGTTGGGGCGCACCCCGGCCGCGTAGTTCAGGGCGTCCTGCACGTTCTGGGCGCCTTGGTCGATGATCTGTTCGCGCGGGATCACCGTGATGGCCTGCGGTGTTTCCCGCAAGGCCGTATCGGTCTTGGTGCCGGTGGCGCTGCGCCGGGCCACGTAGCCGTCGACCGGCCCGGTGGCGGTTTCCTGCGCGCCGGTGACTTGCACGGTGGGCAGGGTGGCGGGGTCGGTGGCGGCTTCTTGTGCCCGGGCGTGCGGGCCGGCCAGGCCGGTTGCTGCGATGGCCAGGGCCAGGGCGGGCGCCTGGCGGCGCGAGGCGATGCGCAAACGAGTGTTCAAGGGACTCCCCAGAAAGATACGTACATAATTGATTGCAAGAATAATAACTATTCTTGTTTGCGGGAAAAATTATAGGGCACGAAAAGCGGCTGGGAAAGGAAACGAACGGTTCGCCCGGGGGACCGGCCGCCGCCGGCCGGACGTCAGTCCGCCTGCGGCGGCGTGCCGGCGGGCGGCCGCCGCGTGCCGCCCTGGCGCCGGCTGGCCTTGTCGGCCACGACGTTCTCGGTGGCCATGCGGGCGCCGCGCTGCGCCACGATCTGCAGCAGCCGCAGCAGCTGCCGGCTTTCGTCCGGCGTCAGGTCGGACATCAGCAGCGTATTCAGGCGGGCGATTTCCGGCAGCATGGCCTGGTACAGGGCCCGCCCGGCGTCGGTGGCCATCACGTTCATGATGCGCTTGTCGCGCGCGTCGCGCACCCGGGCCAGCCAGCCCTTTTCGCACAGCGTGCCCAGGGCCCGCGAGGTGCGCACCAGGTCCAGGCGCGCCGTGGCGGCCAGTTCGGCCGAGGTCAGCGGCCCGTATTCGACGGCCGCCGCCAGCAGGCGCCATTCGCGCCGGGTAATGCCGAAGCGGCCTTCGCACAGCCGGACGAATACCGGGCTGGCTTGCGACCAGGCCTGGTACAGGCAATACATGGGCATGTCCGCCAGGTGGTCGGGCAATGCCTCGGGCGCGCGGGACATCTTTGTCTCCTGTCTTGCGTCTTTACTTATGCCGATATTGGATTAGATCAAGAAACGCATTCGTTGCTACCCTTTTTGGGCTTTGACAACAATTTTGCAGAAACAAGCACAAAGGAGGGAGACATGTTCACACGCCTACTGGCCGCGCTGGCGGCATGCACACTGGCGGCATCGGCCTGGGCGGCCGCGCCGCTGGACGGCCCGCTGTCTATCGTGGTGGGCTACCCGCCTGGCGGTAGCTCCGACCGCATCGCGCGCCTGGTGGCCGAGCAACTGAAAGACCGCCTGGGCGTGTCGGTGATCGTCGAGAACAAGACGGGCGCGGGCGGGCGCATTTCCGCGCAGGGCCTGCGCAATGCCGGCGCGCAGCAGAATGTGCTGCTGCTGGGCAACCCCGCCGTGATGGTGGTGGCGCCGCTGGTCTATGCCGACCCCGGCTACGATGCCCAGCGCGACTTCAAGCCGGTGTCGCTGGTCAGCAGCTACAAGTTCGCGCTGGCCGTGTCGGCCGATTCGCCGCGGCAGGACATGAAGGCGCTGCGCGCCTGGCTGAAGCAGCACCCCGAGGGTTTCACGGTCGGCGTGCCGGCCACCGGCAGCCTGCCGCACTTCTTCGCCCTGATGCTGGGCAGCGAAATCGGCCAGCAGGCCGAGGTCGTCGGTTATCGCGGCTCGGGGCCGCTGATCAGCGAACTGATCGGCGGCATCCTGCCGCAGGCCATCGACACGCTGGACACCCTGCTGCCGCAGCACCAGGGCGGGCGCGTGCGCATCCTGGCCACCTCGGGCACGCAGCGCGAAGCGGCCCTGCCCGATGTGCCGACGTTCCGCGAGGCCGGCATCGACCTGGCCGCGGACGGCTGGAACGCGTTCTTCGCGCCGGCCGCCATGCCGCAGGACAAGGCCGAGCGCCTGGGCCGCGAGATCGCCGCGGTCATGCGCGACCCGGCCATGCAGCAGGCCGTGCGCGCCGCCAACCTGGAGCCGGTGTCGGCCGACGCGGCGCAGACCGCCCAGGCCCTGGCGGCCTACCGGCAGCAATGGGAGCCGGTGGTGCGCCAGTCCGGCTTCAAGGCGGCGCAGTAAGGGGCAGGCAGGCATGAGCCAGATCCAGAACGTCCTGTTCATCATGGCCGACCAGCTGCGGGCCGACCACCTGGGCTGCTATGGGCATCCTTACTTGCGCACGCCCAACCTGGACGCGCTGGCCGCGCGCGGGGTCCGCTTCGAGCGGGCATTCGTCAACTCGGGGGTGTGCGGGCCGTCGCGCATGAGCTATTACACGGGCCGCTATCCGTCCAGCCATGGCACCACCTGGAATCGCGTGCCGCTGTCGGTGGGCGAGGTGACGCTGGGCGAATACCTGGCCGGGCGCGGCCGCGACCTGGTGCTGATCGGCAAGAGCCATGTGATTCCCGACCGGGCCGGCATGGAGCGCCTGGCCATCGACGGCGGATCGGAACTGGGCGCGCTGCTGGCGCGCGGCAGCTTCCGCGAGGCCGACCGCTACGACGGGCATCACGAGCCCGGCGACGAAAGCGGGTATCCGGCATTCTTGCGCCGCCATGGCTACGACTCGCCCGATCCGTGGTCGGACTACGTGATTTCCGCCGTGGATGCCGGCGGGCAGGTGGTCAGCGGATGGCACATGCGCAATACCCATCTGCCTTCGCGGGTCAGCGAGCCGCATTCCGAGACCGCCTACACCACCGACTGCGCCCTGGACTTCATGCGCAAGCGCGGCTCGCAGCCGTGGGCCCTGCACCTGAGCTATGTGAAACCGCATTGGCCCTACATGGCGCCCGATCCCTACCACCGCATGTACCGCAGCGACCAGTGCCTGCCCGTGGTGCGCAACCAGCAGGAGCTGGAAGGCGCACACCCGGTCTTGCGCGCGTATCGGCAGCACGAGGAAAGCCTGAGTTTCGCGCGCGAGGAATGCGTGCGCACGGTGCGGCCAGCGTACCAGGGCTTGATCACCCAGCTGGATACGCACCTGGGGCGGCTGTTCGACTACATGGAGGGCGCCGGCCTGATGCGCAACACGCTGGTGGTGTTCACCTCGGACCACGGCGATTTCCTGGGGGATCACTGGCTGGGCGAGAAAGAGCTGTTCTACGACACCGTGCAGCGCGTGCCGCTGATCGTGATGGACCCCAGCGGCGCGGCGGACGCGACGCGCGGGCAGGTGCAGCGGAGCCTGGTGGAAGGCGTGGATATGGTGCCGACCATCCTGCGCGCGCTGGACGTGCCCGAGGCCGGCCACCGGCTCGAGGGCCGCGCGCTGCAGCCGTTGCTGCACGGTGCCGCGGACGGCATGCCGTGGCGCGAGGCGGCCGTGTCCGAACTGGATTACAGCTTCCGGCAGGCGCGCCTGATACTGGGCAAGACACCCCCGCAATCGCGCGCCTGGTCGGTGCGCACCGACCGGTGGCGCTATGTCTACTGGCTGGATGAGCCCGAGCAGTTGTTCGACCTGCACAATGACCCGGGCGAGTTCCAGGACCTGGGGCGCAGCGAATCGCACGCCGCGGTGCGGGCCGGCCTGCGCCAGCAACTGCTGGAATGGTCGCTGCGGGCCAAGCGCAGGACGACCATGTCGGACGCCGACGTGCAGCGATCGACCAACGCGCACAAGCGCGCGGGGGTTTATTTCGGGCAGTGGTGAGAGGCGGATTATCGAAATGGAACGACAGGTGCCAGACACCATACAGTCCGGCCGGCAGGCGGTCAGCGCAGGATGACCACGCCATCGGCCGCTTTCACGCCCTGGCCCTCGGGCAGCACGAACAGCGGGTTGATCTCGGCTTCCGCCAGCTTGCCGTCGAGTTCGGCGGCCATGGCGGCGAAGGCCAGGATGGCGTCCACCAGCGCGGGCATGTCCGCCGGTGGACGGCCCCGGTAGCCTTCGAGCAGCGGCCGGGTCTTGAGCGCCTGCACCATGTCCTGGGCGTCGCGGCGGCTCAGCGGCAGCAGGCGCAGCACCGTATCGTTGAACAGTTCCGCGGCGACGCCGCCCATGCCCAGCAATACGGCGGGGCCCAGTTGCGGGTCGCGGTGAAAGCCCAGGATCATCTCGGTGCCGCCGGCCACCATCTCTTGCACCAGCAGGCCTTCCAGCGGCGCATCGGTGGCCGCGCGCACGGCCTGCAGCATGGCGTGGCCGCGCGCGGCCACATCGCCGGACGGCACGCCCACCGCCACGCCGCCCACGTCGCTCTTGTGCGCCAGGTGCCGCGACAAGGCCTTCAGCACGACCTTGTCGCCCAGGGCCGCGGCGGCTTGCCCGGCGGCTTCCGGCGTGGCGGCCGCGCTTTCGCGCACCGACGCAATGCCGAAGCGCGCGAACAGCGCCTTGCTGTCGGCTTCATGCAGCGGGCCGGCCGGCAGGCGGCGCACGCTGTCGCCGGCCGCGCGCCGGGCCGCGTCGCCCGCCGGCAGGTCGCCGGTTTCGGCATCCGGGCAGGCGCCGCCGCGGCCCAGCATGGCCGAGAAGGCCGCCGCGCAACTTTCCGGGGCGGCGAAGGCGGGGATGCCCTGGCGATTCAGGTTGGCCAGGACTTGCGGCGCATGCGGGCTGACATACACCAGCACCGGCTTGTCGCTGTGGCGCAGGCAGTTGCCGACGGCGTCGGACACCAGGGTGGGGTGCTGCAGCGACGACGACCCGGCGATCACGACCGCCCCGTCGTACGTGGGGCTGGCCAGCAAGGTATCGATGGCGCCGCGCAGCAGGTCGGGTTTCAGGCCGGCCAGGGTCAGGTCGATGGGGTTGCGGCTCAGCACGGCTTCTTCGCCGCTTTGCAGGGCGTCCAGGCGCGCGGCGGTGGCGGCGTCGGGGGCCGGCGTGTCCAGCCCGGCCAGCCCGCAGCTGTCGGCCACCAGGGTGCCCGCCCCGCCGGTGGAGGTCAGGATGGCGATGCGCCTGCCGGCCAGGCGGCGCCCGGTGCACAGCGCCGCGGGGATGTCCAGCAGGTCGGCAAAGGTCTGCGCGCGGATCACGCCGCACTGGGCGAACAGCGCGTCGTACAGGCGGTCGGCGCCGGCCAGCGCGCCGGTATGCGACACGGCCGAGCGCGCGCCCGATTCCGAGCGGCCCACCTTGAAGGCCACCAGCGGCTTGCCCAGCCGCGCCGCGCGTTGCGCGGCCGCGCGGAAGGCGGCCGGCTTGCGCAACCCTTCGATGTACAGCGCGATGACCGCCGTGGCGGGGTCGTCCAGCAGCGTCTCGATGCAGTCGGCCACATCCAGGTCGGCCTCGTTGCCGGTGGACAGCAGCTTCGAGAAGCCGATGCCCCGGCTGGCGGCCCGCGACAGCATGGCCCCCAGCACGCCGCCGCTTTGCGACACTACGGCGATGGAGCCCGCGCGCAGGTCGTCCATTTCGAGCGCGCCGGTGGCCGACAGCGTGATGCCGTCGGTCAGGTTCACCAGGCCGATCGTGTTGGGCCCCAACAGCGGCATGTCGCCGGCGGCTTCACGCAGGGCCTGCTGGCGGCCCGCGCCCTCGGCGCCGGTTTCCTGGAAGCCGCTGGCCAGCACGATGGCCGCGCCCGCGCCGCGCCGGGCCAGTTCGCGCACGGCCGGCACCGCGCGGCTGGCGCCCAGCAGCACCAGGCCCACGTCGGGCGCTTCGGGCAGCGCGGCGATGTCGGGGTAGCACGGCAGCCCCGCGATCGTGTCGTTGCGCGGGTTCACCGGATAGATGCGGCCGGTGTAGCCATGCTTCTGCAGATAGGCGATGGGGCGGCCCGCCGTCTTGGCGGCATCGGACGACGCGCCGATGACGGCGACGCTGCGCGGGCGCAGCAGGCGATTGAGTCGACGCATGCCTTACCCCTTGGCCGCGGTCTTGGCCAGGAACGCCGCCACCGAGGCGCGATGCTCGGCGGTGGTGTAGCACACGGCCTGGGCCTGGCTGCTCATGGCGAACGACTGGTCGGCGCTGAGTTCAAAGGCCTGGTTCAGCTGGGCCTTGGACAGGGCCAGCGCGGCGGCCGAGCCGTGCGACAGTTCGGCCGCCCATTCGCGCGCCTGCGCCAGCAGTTGCGCGGGCGCCGCCACGCGGTCGATCATGCCCAGCGCCAGCGCCTCGTTGGCCTGGACGCGGCGCCCGGAAAAGATCAGTTCCTTGGCGCGCGCCAGGCCGACGCGGCGTGGCAGGAAATACATGCCGCCGCCATCGGGAATCAGGCCGCGGTGGATGTAGGTCATGGATAGATGCGCGGTGTCGGCCGCCATGACGAAGTCGCACGACAGCGCCATGTCGCAACCCAGGCCCGCCGCCGCGCCGTTGACCGCGGCAATGGTGGGCTTGGGCAGCTTGAACAGGGCCGAGACGGCATGATGCGTGCGCTGCTGGCGCGCCCAGCCGTTGAAGGCCACTTCGCCGGCGGGGGCGTCCAGCCGCGCTTGCATGCCCTTGATGTCGCCGCCCGCGCAAAAGGCCGGGCCGGCTCCGGTGACCACCAGCGCGCGGATGGCTGGATCGCGGGCCGCGCGGTCCAGCGCCGCCAGCAGTTCGGCGCGCATGGCGTCGTCGATGGCATTGCGCACGGCGGGGCGGTTCAGCGTCAGGACGCCGATGCCGTCCCGCACGTCGAGCAGGACAGTGGAAGAAGCAGGGGTTTCGGTAGCGGTCATGATAGGGCGGTCAAGTGCGGTTTGCGGAGGGCGGGCGGTTCAGTCTTGCTGCAGGTGGGCATCGCGCACGACCTGGCTCCAGCGCTTCTGTTCGGCGTCGACATAGCGCGTCAGCTGGTCGGGCGCGCCCACGTCGACCATCAGGCCTTCGTCGGCCACGCGTTGCTGGAAGGCCGCCGACTGCACCGCCTTGGCCACCGAGGCGTTCAGGCGCCGCACGACGGCCGCGGGCGTGTTGGCCGGCGCATACAGGCCGTACCAGCTTTCCGCCTGGTAGCCCGGCACGCCGGCCTCGGCCACGGTGGGCAGGTCGGGGAAGGCCTTGGAGCGTTCGGCCGAGGTCACGGCCAGCGCGCGCAGCTTGCCGCTCTTGATGTGCGAGGCCACGCTGGCCACCGTGGTGAACATCAGCTGGATCTGGCCGCCCATCAGATCGGTCATGGCGGGGGCGCTGCCCTTGTAGGGCACATGCACCAGGTCGACCTTGGCCAGGCTCTTGAACAGTTCGCCGGCCAGGTGCGCCGAGGTGCCGTTGCCGAACGAGCCGTAGTTCAGCTTGCCGGGGTTGGCGCGGGCGTAGTCGAGCAGTTCCTTGACGCTGTGGAACGGTTCTTTGGGATTGACGACCAGCACATTGGGCGAATGCGCCACCAGCGCCACCGGCGCGAACGCGGTTTGCGTGTCGTAGGGCAGGTTCTTGTGCAGCGACGGGTTGACGGCGTGCGCGAACGTGGCCATCACCAGCGTGTAGCCGTCCGGGTCGCTGCGCGCCACGAACTGCGTGCCGATGACGGTGCCGGCGCCGGGGCGGTTCTCGACGATGACGCTCTGGCCCAGGTCCTGGCTCATGCCTTCGGCCAGCGTGCGGGCGATGTTGTCGGTGCCGCCGCCCGGGGCGAAGGGCACGACCAGCGTGACCGGCCGTTCGGGAAAGGCGGCGTGTGCCGGCGCGCTGCCCAGGGATGCGGCGGCCGTGGCCAGGCCCAGCGCCAGCAGGCGGCGTGGCAGGGTAGAGAAAACGGACATGTTGGCTGTCTCCGGGATTGTTCGTGAGGTTCCATCGAAAGGGTGGAACTGCAGCGAAATTGTGGGACAGCCCGGTCAGGGCGGACAATCAACAATTTGTCCACCCTAGCCCAACTTATTGTTGGGCTTCGGCGGCCTGCGACAGCGTTTGCAGCAGCCAGGCGCGGAAGATGCGCAGCGCGGGCGATTCGCGCCGGCCCTTGGGGCGCACCAGGTAATAGCCGCCGGGCAGGGTGTGCGTCAGCGCGAACGGCGCCACTAGCGCGCCCGATGCCAGGTAGCGGCCGACCAGCGCGCGGATGCCGATGGCGCAGCCTACCCCCTGGATGGCGGCCTCGTACGCCATGGCGGAATTCTCGAATTTCAGCACGCGCAGCCCGCTGTCGCCGCGGCCGGCCGCGGCCAGCCAGGCCGCCCAGTCGTCGGGGCGCGCCAGCGAGTGCAGCAGCGTCACCCGGCGCAGGTCGCTGGCCCGGCGCAGCCCGCCGAGCGACTTCAGCAAGGCCGGGCTGACTACCGGCATCAGCTCGATCGGGGCCAGGAAATCGCTTTCGTAGTCCGGCCAATGGCCGGTGCCCGAACGGATGGCGGCGTCCAGGTCCTGGTGGGCGAAGTCCACCGGTTGCGTCGAGGCCGACAGCCGCACTTCGATACCGGGATGCTTTTCGTGAAAGCGCGACAACAGCGGGATCAGGCCGTGCTGCGCGAACGTGGTGTATGCCTGGATGGCCAGCACGTCGGGGCGGTTGCGCCGGCTGACCAGCGTGGCCGCGTGCGAGATCTCGTCGAACGCGCGCCCCACCGACGGATACAGGCGCGCGCCGGCGTCGGTCAGCTGGATCGAACGCGGGCCGCGCACGAACAGTTCGACGCCCAGGTAGTCTTCCAGCACGCGCACCTGCCGGCTGATGGCAACCTGGGTGACGCTCAGTTCCTCGGCCGCCAGCGTGAAACTGAGCAGGCGGGCCGAGGCCTCGAAGGCGCGCAGCGGATTGAGCGGGACGGAGACGCGTTTCATGGAATGAAGACAGGGTCGCGGCGCGGGACGCCGCGCGTGAGGCTGATTATTGCAGGTGTCGGACACCTGGCGCTGTCTGGCGCCGTTGGTCAACGAGACGACGACGGCGGCGTTTTCAGTTCGCGCCGCAAAATCTTGCCGACGGTGCTGCGAGGCAGGTCGTCGCGGAACTCGACGTGGCGGGGCACTTTGTAGCCGGTCAGGTGCCGGCGGCAATGGGCGATCAGCGTGGCGGCGTCCAGCGCCGGGTCGCGGCGGATCACGAACAGCTTCACCGCCTCGCCCGAGCGGGCGTCGGGCACGCCGACGGCGGCGACTTCGCGCACGCCCGGATGCAGGGCGGCGACATCTTCGACTTCGTTGGGATAGACATTGAAGCCCGACACCAGGATCAGGTCTTTCTTGCGATCCACCAGGTACACATAGCCGCGCTCGTCCACATAGCCCACATCGCCCGTGCGCAGGAATCCGTCGGGGTAGAACACCAGCGCCGTCTCGTCGGGTCGGTTCCAGTAGCCCGACATGACCTGCGGCCCGCGCACGCACAGTTCGCCGGCTTCCCCGGGCGGCAGTTCGCGGCCGTCGTCGTCGCGCACCGACAGCTCGGTGGACGGCACCGGCAGGCCGATCGAGCCCGTGAATGTGTCGACATCCAGCGGGTTGAGGGTGACCGCGGGCGCCGTTTCGGTCAGTCCGTAGGCCTGCGCCAGCGGCACGCCGGTGACTTCGCGCCAGCGCTGCGCCACCGCGCGCTGTACCGCCATACCGCCGCCCAGCGTCAGACGCAGCCGCGAGAAATCCAGCCCGGCGAAGTCCGGCCGGTTCAGCAGCGCGCAAAACAGCGTGTTGACGCCGGTGATCGCGCTGAAGGGCGTCTTGCGCAGCGCCTTGACGAAGGCGGGCAGGTCGCGCGGGTCGGCGATCAGCAGGTTGTTCGCGCCCAGCTTCAGGAACGTCAGGCAATTGGCCGTCAGGGCGAACACGTGATACAGCGGCAGCGCCGTCACGATGCATTCTTCGCCTTCGCGCACCAGCCCCCGTACCCAGGCATGTGCCTGGCACAGATTGGCCAGCATGTTGCCGTGGCTGAGCACCGCCGCCTTGGCCACGCCGGTGGTGCCGCCGGTGTATTGCAGCACCGCCACGTCATCCAGCTTGAGCGCCGGCGG
>Ga0164243_10013419_pt1 | contig 11531 bp, 12 predicted proteins | sample OricompcompostOP_FD_108781 | JGI IMG/M metagenome (GOLD analysis project Ga0164243, IMG submission 108781) | Organic Plus compost microbial communities from Emeryville, California, USA - Original compost - Organic plus compost (OP) | ecosystem: Engineered > Solid waste > Mixed feedstock >... | reverse complement strand
CAGCTGGTTGGTCACGGGGTTGGACAACGCCTGGAAGACACCGGAGGCCGTGACCGCGACCAGCAGCCACGCGTACGACGGCGCGGCGGCGACCGTCAGCAGCGCGGCCCCGGCGCCGGCGAACAGGATCGCCATGACGGCCCGTCCGCTGAAGACGTCGGCGGCCCGGCCGATCAGCGCGGAGGCCAGCGCCGCCGCGATGAACGTGACCGTCGCGATCGAGCCGAGCTCGGTGCGGCTGAGGTCCAGGCTCTCCGTCACCAGGGGGCCGGTCGCGCTGATCCCGTACGTCGCGAGCGGTCCGACGCCCATCGCGAGCGCGAGGGCGGTGCCGAAGCCCGCCGCCGGCCTGCCCGGCCCGGAGTCCGCGGGACCGCGGTCTCCGTGCCGACCGTGCCGCTCGCCGTGCCGCCCGCGGGTTCCGCGTAGAGCGAGCCTGGCGAGCCGCCCGCGGGCTTCGCCTGCCGAACCGTCGACACCGTTCATCAAAGGATTTTCGCTATCCGAACATTGTGCGTATAAGGCGGATCACACGCTACGCAGACGTTTCTTGTGACGTCAAGCACAGGAGCACGATGACTGTCCGTACGATGCGGGAGATCACGCGGCGTAAGATTTCGCGATACAGGAATGTGTGCGCTACGCGCAGAGGTGGCTTCACACCGCGGTCCGGTGCGGCGGGCCGCCAGGCCGTGCCACGCTGTCAGAGGCGCGACGGAACCGCGTCACGAGGGAGCAACGCTTGCACGTCAACGCCGAGGAAGGACACGGATGACCGCGGTGCCCCCGGGCGAGCGCTCGCAGGAGTTCGTACGCTCGCTCGAACGCGGGCTGTCGGTCATCAAGGCGTTCGACGCGGACCATCCGCGGATGACCCTCAGCGAGGTGGCCCGCGCGGCGAACCTCAGCCCGGCGGCCGCCCGGCGGTTCCTCCTCACCCTGGTCGACCTCGGTTACCTCGCCAACGACGACGGGGTGTTCTCGGTGCTGCCGAGCGTCCTGTCCCTCGGCTACCCGCAACTGTCCAACCTGTCGTTGCCCGACATCGTCCAGCCGTATCTGGAGGACGTCGCCACCGAGCTGCGGGCCGCTTCGTCGCTCACCATGCTCGACGGCGACGACGCCGTCTACCTCGCGCGGGCGAGCGCCGACCAGCCCATGACGCTGGCGGTCAACGTGGGAAGCCGTCTCCCCGCCTTCGCCACCGCCGCCGGGCGGGTGCTCCTCGCCGGGAAGCCGGACGACGAACTCGACGCCTACCTGGAGCGGGTCGTCCTCCGTCCGCTGACTCCGTTCACCATCGTGGATCCGGCGGCGTTGCGCGCCGAGCTGCTGAAGGTCCGCGCCCAGGGCTGGTCGCTGGTGGACCAGGAGCTGGAAGAGGGGGTGGTGGCCGTCGCGGTGCCGCTGCGATGGCGAGGCGACCAGTTGGTAGGGGCGCTCAACAGTTCCACGCACACGACCCGCGTCCCGGTGGAGCAGACCCTGCGCACGCTGCTCGCACCACTCCAGGCCACCGCCGCCCGGATCGAGGCGGACCTGCGGGTCTACCCGTCGCTCTACCGCCCGCGCGCGCTCGGCTCATGATGGCACGCCCATCCACGCGCGACGGACGCCCGTACGTCCAGGGCACCAGTACGGCAGCAGGAGGAGACATGCCCGCACCCGTGGAACGCGGGGAGTACTACGTGCAGTCCCTAGACCGCGGGCTTGCGGTACTGCGCGCGTTCGAGCCAGGCTCACCACGCCTCACGCTCACGGAGGTCGCGCGCCGCACAGGGCTCACCCGTGCCGCCGCGCGCCGTTTCCTGCACACGCTGCACGACCTCCACTACGTGCACTTCGACGGCCGGACCTTCGGGCTGCGACCGCGCGTGCTCGAACTCGGCAACGCCTACCTGTCCAGCATCCGGCTGCCCGACATCGCGCTGCCGCACCTGGGAGCGCTGACCGACAAGGTCCGCGAGACCGTCTCGCTCACCGTGCTGGACGGGCAGGACGTCCTCTACATCGCCCGGGTGCACGGCGTGCGCATCCTCAGCGAATCGATCGCCGTGGGCACCCGTGCGCCCGCCTACGCCACCTCGACCGGCCGGGTCCTGCTGGCCGGCAGGTCGCCGGAGGAGGTGGCCGACCACCTCGCCCGCGCCGAGCTCCGGAGCCTCACCGACGCGACCATCACCGATCCCCGCGCGCTCGCGGAGGAGATCGACAGGACCCGGCGGCAGGGATGGGCCATCGCCGACCAGGAACGGTTCGAGGACATGCGTTCGATCGCGGCGCCCGTCCGCGACCATCGCGCGTCCGTGGTGGCGGCCGTGAACATCTCCGCGCACATCACCCGGGCGTCGGTGGAGGTCATGCGACGGGAATGGCTTCCCGAGCTGCTCGCGACGGCGTCCCGGATCGAGGCCGACCTCGAACACTCGGCCTGACCGGGTCCTCACGGACGGACGCGGACGATCGTCTTGCCCTTGGAGCGCTCGGTGGAGTTGAAGGCGGCGACGGCGTACGCCCCGGCCTCCTTGGCGAGCTGGGCCGCCATCGAACCCACCGCGCCGGCCGCGCCGTGCACGAGGACGGTCTGCCCCACCTGGAGACGTCCGTGCTGGAACAGTCCCTGCCACGCGGTCAGGCCCGAGATCGGCAGGCTCGCGCCCACCGTGAAGTCGACGTCGCCCGGCAGCCCCGCGAGGTTGCGCGCCTCGACGGCCGCGTACTCCGCCAGGGTGCCGTCGCGGGTCCAGTCCGTGAGGCCGAACACCCGCCGGCCCACCGACAGGCCCGTCGTGCCGTAGCCGAGGGCGCTGACCACCCCGGCCAGCTCGTGACCGGGGACCGAGGGCGTCCGGTCACGGCCGAGCCGATCCGTCCAGGTCGAGGGCCAGGTCAGCTCGCCCCGGGTGAATCCCGACGCGTGCACCTCAACGAGGACGTCGTTCCCCGCCGCCTCCGGCTCGGGCCGCTCCACGAGCGTCATCCCGGCCGTTCCCGCGGCCTGATCCGTCACCACGATCGCCTTCATCCGGCACCCCCCGGTAGTCCGTCCCCATGGGCGAATCCCGGAAACCCGGGCCGGGTTCAGGGCTCGCGGTGTCCTTCGGGGGATAGTAGGGGGTCTCCTCCAGCCGCTGGTACGCGGTCTCGATCACGCTGTCGGCGTCGATGGCCGCTTCCAGGAGCCCCATGCCCCGGTCGGTGCGCGTGGTGATGGCCCGGTCCCACCGTTCCAAATTCTCCTTGCTGAGCTCCAGGAACTTGCGGGCCGGCATGGACATCGGGGCCGTGGGCGTGACGGCGTAGATGGGCCGCGAGGTCAGCGGGTCGATCATGCGGAGGCGGGCCCCGCGGCGCCGCGCGTCCAGGGCCTGGCGCATCGGCAGGAGGGCGGCTCCGGCGCCGGCGATGATGAACGGCACCAGCCCGGCGGGCTCGCTGACCTCGACCACGACCGCGGGCTCCACGGCGCTCTCGTCGCGGATGGCGTCGAGGTAGACGCGCCCGAAACCGCGATCGACGATCATCGGGAGGCCGTCCAGCAGCGCGACGGGCGCCGGATCGGGGAACTCGGTGCGCCAGCCGGGCGGCAGGGCCAGCACGACCTCGCCGTCGCCGATGTGGGTGCACTCGATGCCCTGGCGCGTCACGGGCGCGGTGGTGTAGGCCAGCTCGGCCTCCCCCGTCCGGATCAGGGCGGCGATCTCTTCGGTGTCCCCGTCGTGCTGGGTGAGCCGGACGGTGAGGCCGGGATGCCTGCGGCGGAAGTGGCCCACCCACGCGGCCAGGAAGCTCGACGTGAGCGAGGCGGAGATCGCCAGGTCGACCCGGCCGCGTTCGAGCCCGCGGTAGCTCTCGGCGACCTGGCGGGCGTGATGCATGTCCCTGACCACCTGCCGGGCCGGCCCGACCAGCGCCTCGCCCGCAGGGGCCAGCACCAGCCCGCGCCCGACCCGGCGGAACAGCTCCACGCCGAGGTCGGCCTCCAGCCGGCGGATGATCTGTGACAGGGACGGCTGCGCGAGGTAGAGCGCCGAGGCGGCCCGGGTGATGCTGCCCTGGTCGACGACGGCGAGGAAACATTCGAGCTCGCGGACGTTCATGGGGCGATCCAACGCGCGGCTCGCGGGCCGGTCAAGGCTCTGACCAGGTGGGGGCGTCCGAATGGGCGCCGGGTCGCGGCACCGCCCGGTCCGCCGCGGGCGCGACGCCGTCGAGGGTGAACGGAAGGGAGGGGATGGCGTAGCGGTCACCGTCCGGGCCGATCCCCGTGGTGAGGATGCCGCCGGCCCGTACGTCCGCCGCCTCGGCCACCTCGCCGTAGGTCCGTACCGCCGCCGCGACGATGCCGTGGTCGGCCAGCAGCGCGAGGCACTTCTCCGTCGGGAGGACGCCGAGGGCCTGCGAGATCTCCGACAGCAGCGCCTCCCGGTTCGCGACCCGGGACGGGTTGTCGGCGAACCGGGGGTCGTCGAGCATCCAGGTCTTGTCGATCAGCCGGCACAGCCGCGCGAAATGGTCCGGGGTGTACGCGGAGAGGACGATGGTCCCGTCGGCGGTGCGGACGAGGTCGGCCGCGGGCGCCACCGTGGCCTGGCCGTTCCCCTTGCGCCGCGGCTCCCGCCCCGAGACGTGCCACTCGCCCCACATGGCGGATTGCAGGTGGATCGCGGCGTCCAGCAGCGAGACCTCGGCCACCCCGCCCTCGCCGGTGCGCTCCCGGCGCAGCAGCGCGGCGAGGACGGCCTGGACGACCGCGTAGCTCGCGGCGACGTCGGCGATCGGGAACCCCACCCGCAGCGGATCACCGTCGTGTTCCCCGTTGATCGACATCAGCCCGCTCTCGGCCTGCGCGGCGATGTCGAGGCCGGGCCGGTGCGCGGAGGGGCCTTTGGGGCTGAAGCCGGAGACCGAGACGTAGACGAGCCGGGGGTAGGCGGACCGCAGGTCGTCCGGCCCCAGGCCGAACCGGGCCAGCGCCCCGGCCCGCAGGTTCTGCACGACGACGTCCGCCTCCGCGATCAGGCTGAGGGCGGTGCTCCTGTCCTCGGCGCGCCTGAGGTCCAGGACCACTGAGCGCTTGCCGCGGTTGAAGGCGAGGACGATGCCCTCGCCGTAGGCGCCGATGCCACGCGCCTGGTCGCCGTCCGGCGGTTCGACCTTGATGACCTCGGCGCCGAGGTCGGACAGCAGCTGCGTCGCCGCGGGCGCCGCGATGTAATGGCCGAACTCGACGACACGGATACCCGCGAGTGGCGTGGTCATGCGGCTCCTACTCTCCGGTGAACACCGGCTTGCGCTTCTCCAGGAACGCCTCGGCCGCCCGCTTCGCGTCGCGGCTGTGGGCGCAGTCCACCATGCGGGGCACCTCGCGCCGGAGGTAGTCGGGCAGCGTGGCCGGCCCGGCGTCGGCCAGGTTCTGCTTCGCGTACAGCATCGCCTTCGGAGGCTGTGCCGCCAGTTTGCCGGACAGCTCGCGGAGACGGCCCGGCAGGTCGGCCGTGGTCTCGGTGACCAGGCCCCAGTCGGACGCCTCGGCGGCGGTGAACCTCCCGGGATCGAGGAGCAGCGCCCGCGCGCGGGCGTCCCCCACGGCACGGGTCAGCAGCCAGGCGCTGCCGAGATCGCCCGGCACCCCGGCGCTGACGAAGGCGGTGTTGAACGCCGCGCGGTCGGCGGCGATCCGGAAGTCGGCGGCCAGCGCCAAGGCCAGCCCCGCGCCCGCGCAGGCCCCGTCGATGGCGGCGATCGTCGGCATCGGGAAGGACACGAGCGCCTCCACGACGGTGGACGCGTGGGTCAGCCGTTCGAGGTCGTCCGCCACCGAGCGTCCGCGCAACGTGCGCGTCTCCCTGTCCTCGGCGTTGCCCGAGGCGACGCGCGCCAGGTCGGCGCCCACGCAGAAGTCGCCCCCCGCGCCGGTGATGACCAGGACGCGCAGGCCGCGTTCCGAACGGGCCCGTTCGATCGCGGCGAGCAGGTCCTCGACGAGCTGCCAGGAGATCGCGTTGCGGCGCTCGGGCCGGTTGAGGACCACCGTGCCGACACCGTCGCCGAACTCGAACAGCACGGTTCCCGAGCCGATCGGGGTCCGACGATCCATCCGGTGCACCATCCCTCGTCACGATCATCCGCTGCTCCGATACCGCGCCCATCCTCGGCAACGCCGTCCTAGTGCGTCAAAGAGCAAAACGAAGCGCGATGTATTGAAGAACACAATGGACGACTCATTGCGTCACGCAATGGATCTCGTTGATTTCACGTCTTTGACGTACATCGTGGGGCGGTGGGACGGTGGGCCTTCGCGGAAGTGGACCCAGGTCAGGCAAGAGGTGCCCCATGAACGCTCGTCCCGTCAGAAGGCTTCGCGGCGTCGCGTGGCCGGTGATCCTCACCTGCGTCCTCGCCACGGCGGCCTGCGGCGGGTCGTCCGCCCAGCGGGACTATCCGACGCGGGATGTCCAGGTCATCGTGCCCTATCCCGCGGGCAGCGCCATCGACACCACGGCCCGTGCCCTGGCCGAGGTCGTCAACGGGCAGCGCAAGCTCGGCCGCCGCGTCCAGGTGGTGAACAGGGCGGGCGGCGCCGGCTCGGTGGGGACCACCGCGACGCTCAACGCGAAGCCGACCGGCTACACGATCGGTCTCGTTCCGGACGGCCCGCTGACCCTGATTCCGCATACCGAAAAAGTCTCCTACGACCCCAAGGCGATCTCGGTGATCAACGAGGTCACCACCTCCCCGGTGCTGCTGGCGGTGCCGGCGGGCTCCCCGTACCGGGACGTCGGTGACCTGGTCGACGCCGCCAAGGCCCGTCCCGATGCCATCACGCTCGCCGAAGGCCCGCTGAACTACGCGATCCCCGCGAAGAAGCTCGAACAGCTCACCGGAACGCGGTTCAAGCACGTCAAGTTCGACGGCGACCAGGCCACGACCACGGCGCTGCTGGGCGGGAACGTCGACGTGGGCGTCATGCAGCTGGCCGGCGCCATGGCGCAGCTGAAGTCCGGGAAGCTCCGCGCGCTCGGGATCGCCTCCGCCAAGCGCATCGACCTCGCCCCCGACATCCCGACCTTCCTTGAGCAGAACGTTCAGTTGGAGTGGCAGGCGTACAACGTCCTGGTCGCGCCGGAAGGGCTGCCCGCCGACATCCAGAACACGCTGGCCACGGCGTTCGGCTCGGCCATCAAGAGCCCGGAGTTCGTCCAGACCGCCCGGAGGCTGGGGCTCGTGGTCAGCGGGGCGGACGGGAGGACGGCGCGGACGCGGCTGACCGAGAAGTCCACGGCGGCGGCGGGCCTGCTCCCCCTGAAGTGACGATGCGGCGCTTGCGTTCGATGAGAGTCACGCCCGAGCGGATCGCGGCCGGATCGCTGCTGGCCCTGGGCCTGCTGTACGGGGCACTGGCCGTGGGCGAGGGCCTCGGCTCGATGGCCGACAGCGGACCCGGTGCCTTCCCCCTCGTGGTCGCGGTCGTCCTGGTCGCCGCGAGCGTCACCGTCCTCGTCCAGGGCCGCCGCGCGACGGGGCGCGACGAGCCCGCCGGAGGAGCGGGCACGGAAGAGGACGCGGCGGACGACGGTGACGTGCGCTGGTGGCGGATCGCCGGGGTCCTGGGCGCGGCCCTGCTGGTGCCGGTTCTGGGCGGCACGGTCGGGATGATCGTGACGTTGTCGATCTCCGTGGCCCTGGCCGCCAAGATCATGGGCCTGGCCCGGTGGAGCGGGGCCGTCGTCCTCGGCGCCGCCTTCGGCGCGGCGACCTGGCTGGTCTTCGTCCGGCTGCTGGTCGTCCCCCTGCCCGCCGGCACGCTCGGCCTGGTCTGAGCGTCCCGAACGAAAGGAAGCCCCATGGCGGACGTGATCGGCGGCCTCGGCTCCGGCTTCGCCGCCTTCGGCGATCCCACCTACATCCTGCTCGCGCTGGTCGGCGTGGTCCTCGGCACGGTCGTCGGGGTGCTGCCGGGCATCGGCCCGATCGGCGCGATGTCGGTCCTGCTCGGGATGACGCCGCAACTGGGACCGACGGGTTCGCTGATCCTGTTCGCCGGCATCTACTTCGGCTCCACCTACGGAGGGTCGACGACCTCGATCCTGCTGAACGTGCCCGGTGAGGCGTCCTCGGTGGTGACGGCGCTCGACGGGCACGAGATGACGAAACGGGGCAGGGGCGGTCCCGCGCTGGCCATCGCCGCGGTCTCGTCGTTCGTGGCGGGCACCGTCGCGATCTTCGGTCTGATGGTGTTCGCCCCGTGGCTGAGCGGTGTGGCGGTCAAGCTCGGACCCCCCGAGTACATGGCGTTGTGCCTGGCCGGACTGCTGCTGCTGGCGGCGCTCTCCAACGGCTCCACCGCCAAGGCCGTCGTCATGATCTGCGCCGGGCTGGCGGTCGGGACGGTCGGCATCGACCCGGCCGGCGGCGATCTGCGCTTCACGCTGGGGTCGGACGTCCTGGCCGAGGGCTTCAGCTTCATCGCGCTGGTCATGGGGGTGTTCGGCGTCGCGGAGGTGCTGGCGGCGACCGGCCGGCGGTGGCGTCCGGAAACCGTCAAGGCCCCGAAGCTCAGGGAGCTCCTGCCCAGCCGTCAGGAGTCGCGCGAGGCGGCGCCCGCGGCGGTGCGCGGCTCGCTGCTCGGCTTCCTGCTCGGCTTGGTGCCCGGCCCTGCCGCGGTGCTGTCGACGTTCGCCTCGTACGTCACCGAGCGGAAACTCTCGAAGCATCCCGGACGGTTCGGCAAGGGCGCGGTGGAGGGGGTGGCCGGTCCCGAGGCGGCCAACAACGCCGCGGCCGGTGCCGCCTTCGTCCCCTTGCTGGCGCTCGGCATCCCGTTCGCGCCGACGATGGCGCTCGTGCTCGCCGCGCTGCTGCTCAACGGCATCGTCCCCGGCCCGACGCTGATCGACGATCAGCCCGAGCTGTTCTGGACGGTGATCGCCGCCATGTACATCGCCAATCTGGCGCTGCTGGTGCTCAACCTTCCGCTGGTGGGGCTGTTCACCCGTCTGCTCTCCGTCCCGCCGCAGGCGTTGATGCCGATCGTGATCGGCCTGTGCGTGGTGGGCGTGTACGCCGAGAACAACTCGATGTTCGACGTCCTGGTCATGCTGATCGCGGGACTGCTCGGCTTCGTCCTGCGCCGCGCCGGGTTCGGCATGGCCCCCTTCGTGCTCGCCGTCGTCCTCCAGCCCACGCTCGAAACCTCGCTACGCCAGACCCTCGCCTACTCCGACGGGAACCCGGGCTACGTGCTGGGACGGCCCGTCACGATGGTGATCCTGGGACTGGTCATCCTGGCCGTGGCGCTGTCAGCGCGACGAGCCCTTCGAGCACGGAAGACGGCCACGCCTTCTCCCATCGCACACGAAGAAAGGCCCGTGTCTTCAGGCGCGGAAGGCCCTCGCGGGTAGGCATGACTTCAGAACGGGGTTGCATCCGGTACCGAGGTACAGGCTTACCGTCGAACCATGGAACTTCAGCAGGTACCGGCGGGCCCGGACGACCAGGGATGGGCGCCGCAGGCGTGCACGCTGCCGACGGCCGAGCGGCCGTTGCGGCTGGCCGAGTTCGACGCGTTGTTCGCCGAGGCGGTGACCGAAGTGCGCCCGGCCACGTCCGGCGAAGTGCAACTGATGCTGCGTCCCGACCCGGAGGTGGCCGGGCGAGCGGCCGAACTGGCGGTCCGTGAGACGGGGTGCTGCTCGTTCTTCACCTTCACCCTGACCGCGACCGGCGGCGAGCTGGCTCTCCAGATCGGCGCCGGTGACCGGCACCTCGCGGTGCTGGAGGCGCTGGCCGCCCGCGCCGCCCGGATGAGCAAGGCCCCGGGGACGCGGCGATGACCGGCTCGGGCGCCCGGCTGCGCAGCGGGCAGCTCGCCGCCGCGGCCGGGATCGGGCTGCAGACGTTGCGCTACTACGAGCGGCGCGGCCTGCTGGCCGAGCCGGAACGGACGCCGGGCGGGCACCGGCTGTATCCGGCCGAGGCCGTGACGCTGCTGCGGGTGATCAAGATCGCGCAGCGGCTGGGCTTCACCCCGAGTCCTTCGGCGGCGGCTGAGCCGCGTCCGCCTCATCGGCCTGTCTTCCGGGCGAAGACCCATCAGGCGGGGCGTATTCCCGGGCGGCCTCGGTGAGGACGTTCAGCATCGCCTCCACCGCGGGGTAGCGGAAGGGCGGAGCCGTCGACACCGAGTAGAGGCGGCGGCCGGGAAGCTCGGGAACGGTCGGTCGCAGCGTGACCCCGGGGTGGGTGACCGCTTGGGCGAGGGTGGGCACCAGCATGATGCCGGAGCCGCCCGCGACCAGCGCCTGCTTGCCGTTCCAGTCCTCGCAGAAGAACCCGATGCGCGGCGGCCCGGCCAGAGCCTCGGTGAGCCGTGGGATGGGGCCGAGGCAGTCGGGATGGCCGCCCTCGATCCAGGTCTCGTCGCGCAGGTCGCTCAGCCGTACCTGGCGGTGGGCGGCCAGCGGATGCGAGACGGGCAGCGCGACCTGGAACCGCTCGTCCAGGAGCGGGACCAGGTCGAGTCCGGCGAGCGCGGCCGGGCCGAGAGGCTCGGGCGACGGGTCGGTCCTGGCGGCGGGCAGGTCGGCGTACAGGCTCCACTCGGTGAGCAGCGCCAGATCGACCCGGCCGGTCCGGACGGCGGTGAGCGTCGCGTCGGAGGCGACCTGGGTGAGGCTCAGCGAGATCCCCGGATGGGCGCGGCCGAAACGCCGGATCACCTCCGGCATGAAGGCGGTGTTCGCGCTGGCGTGCGCGGCGATCCGCAGGGTCCCGGCGTCGAGGCTGGCGAAGGTCCCGAGCCGGACTTCGAGGTCGCGGAGGCGTGCCAGGATGTCGCGCGCCTGCTCGGCGGCGATCTCCCCGGCGGGGGTCGGCTCGACCCCGCGCGGGAGACGGCGGAACAGGCTCACGCCGAGCCTGCGCTCCAGCCCTCCGATCTGCCGGGACACGGCCGGCTGCGTCATCGTCAACGCCTCGGCCGCCGCCGAGAACGATCCCCGCTCGACGACCTCGACCATGACCCGCAACGTCCAGGGATCCAGCATGCGCCGCACCTCATCGCTATGCACTCACGACATATCAACGATCACAAACCCGTAGTTGTTCGCATGCCTTCCACCTTCGATGCTGGACGGCATGAGCGATGACAACGGGGGACGTGGTGGCTCGATCGTCGTCCTGGGCGGGTACGGGGCGGTCGGCAAGGCGGCCGCGGAGATCCTCGGACGGCGGTTTCCGGGACGCGTCGTGGTGGCGGGACGTTCCTGGGACCGCGCGGAACGCCTGGCGCGGTCGAGTGGCGCCAAGCTGCGGGCCGCGCGCGTGGATGTGGAGAAGCCCGAGGAGCTGAACGGCGTGCTGCGCGACGCGGCCCTCGTGGTCATGTGCGTGGAACGCGCCAACACAGCGGTCGCACGTGCCTGCCTGGAACGAGGCGTGCATTACGTCGATGTCAGCGCGTCCGCCCCCGTGCTGGAGTCGATCGCCGCCCTCCACGATCTCGCGGTGAGCAACGCCGCGACGGCCGT
>Ga0164243_10013418_pt1 | contig 11531 bp, 10 predicted proteins | sample OricompcompostOP_FD_108781 | JGI IMG/M metagenome (GOLD analysis project Ga0164243, IMG submission 108781) | Organic Plus compost microbial communities from Emeryville, California, USA - Original compost - Organic plus compost (OP) | ecosystem: Engineered > Solid waste > Mixed feedstock >... | reverse complement strand
GCCCGCCGCGGCAACCACGAGGTCATGGTCCGCTCGACCTTCGGCAACATCCGCCTGCAGAACCAGCTGCTGGACGGGGTCTCGGGCGGCTACACCCGCGACTTCACCCAGGAGGGCGGCCCGCAGTCGTTCATCTACGACGCCGCGCAGAACTACGCCGCCCAGAACATCCCGCTGGTCGTGCTCGGCGGCAAGGAGTACGGCACCGGCTCGTCGCGTGACTGGGCCGCCAAGGGCACCCGCCTGCTGGGCGTGAAGGCCGTCATCGCCGAGAGCTTCGAGCGCATCCACCGCTCGAACCTGATCGGCATGGGCGTCATCCCGCTCCAGTTCCCGGAGGGCGAGTCGCACAAGTCGCTCGGCATCGACGGCACCGAGGTGTTCGACATCGTCGGCATCGAGGAGCTCAACGAGGGCCGTACCCCCGAGACCGTGCACGTCACCGCCACCAAGGAGGACGGCTCGAAGGTCGAGTTCGATGCGAAGGTCCGCATCGACACGCCCGGCGAGGCCGACTACTACCGCAACGGAGGCATCCTGCAGTACGTGCTGCGAAACATGATCAAGAACTGACAAGGAGCACGCGACGTGCCCAAGGTCAGTGATGACCGCCTTGCCGCGCGTCGTCGGGAGATTCTCGACGGCGCGCGGCATTGCTTCGCCGAGTTCGGCTACGACGGGGCGACGGTCAGACGGATCGAGGAGTACACGGGGCTGTCCCGTGGTGCGATCTTCCACCACTACAAGGACAAAGAGGCCCTGTTCCTCGCTCTCGCGCACGAGGACGCCGAACGGATGGCCGACGTGGCCGCCGAAGAGGGTCTCGTCCAGGTCATGCGCGACATGCTCGAACACCCCGAGGAGTACGACTGGCTCGGGACCCGGTTGGAGATCGCCCGCAAGCTGCGGACCGACTCGAACTTCCGGGCCGAGTGGCTGGCCCGCTCGGCCGAGCTCGAGAAGGCCACCCTGCGCCGGCTCGAGAAGGGCCGGCAGGCCGGTCGCCTGCGGGACGACGTCCCGACCGACGTTCTCCTGAAGTATCTGGATCTCGTCCTCGACGGGCTGATCACCCGGCTCGCGACGGGCCAGCCCACCGACGACCTGCACGCGGTCCTCGACCTCGTCGAGGAGTCGGTGCGGGCGAAGGACTGATCGCCTCGGCGCGGTCAGTCGGCACCCGCCACAGGGACCTGTCGAGGTCGAAACGCGCCGTCCGGTCGTTGTGAAGGTCGAACACGACCCTGAGTTCCAAGAGCGCATCGACGCATTCGGCACTCAGCAGGCGTGCGGGCATCCCCCGCTCCCGCACGCGTTCTTCCTGCTCGAACCGCCGCTCGGCGATCGGCCGGAACGAACTCGTCGGTGCCGATTCGGCCCGACGCCGCCGGGAATGTCCGAGACCATGCACGGGGCAGTGCACGGTCTCGACAACCTCTACGTGGTGAACGCCTCGTTCCCGCCGGCGCGGTGGGCCTGGTCAGCCCAGCGCTGACGATCACCGCCGTGGCGGAACGGACGATGGACCCCTTTCCTGCCACGCACCGAGGCCCGGGCACACACCGACCGCGGTCGCGGGGCCGCCAAGCGCGTGCCACACCGATCGGAGCGTGACGACGGTCGCGCAATCTGAGGTACTGTGACTCAGACCACCCCGAACGAGCGTTAGATATGCACGTTCGGGGTGAGTGTTCCGTTTCCGCCGTCGAAGGAGTGCCCCTTGTTCCCTGGAGTCTTCGCGAAGTCCACTCCGGACAAGCCCGCCGTCATCCATGCCGCCACCGGAGAACAGCTGACCTACCGTCAGCTCGACGAGAACTCGACCCGGCTCGCGAACTACCTGGAATCGCTCGGCCTCGAGCGCGGCGACAACATCGCGGTGGTCAGCGCCAACGACCTGCACGTCTTCGAGGTGTACTGGGCGGCGCTGCGCAGCGGCCTGTACGTCACCGCGGTCAACCACCACCTGACCGCGGGCGAGACCAACTACATCCTGGAGGACTGCAACGCGCAGGTGCTGTTCGCGGGTGCCTCCGTCGCCGACGCGGTCTCCGCCTCGGGCGAGATCGACGCACTGAACCGCCCCGGTCGCCGCATCGCCTGGGGCGGCGACATCGAGGGCTTCGACTCCTACGACAAGGTCCTCGCCAATGCCTCGGCCGAACCGCGCACCGACCAGCCGCGCGGCACCGACATGCTGTACTCGTCGGGCACCACGGGCCGCCCCAAGGGCATCAAGACGCCGATGCCCGAGGGCCAGGTCGACCAGGTCCCCGATACCTACACCGCGATCTTCGCGCCCATGTACGGCTTCGACGAGAACACCGTCTACCTGTCCCCTGCCCCGCTGTACCACGCTGCGCCGCTTCGGTATTGCGGCGTGACGAACTCGGTCGGCGGCACCGTGATCATGATGGACCGCTTCGAGCCCGAAGAGGCCCTCGCGGCCATCGAGAAGTACAAGGTCACCCATAGCCAATGGGTGCCGACCATGTTCATCCGCATGCTCAAGCTGCCCGACGAGGTGCGCAGCAAGTACGACGTCAGCAGCATGAAGATCGCCATCCACGCCGCGGCCCCGTGCCCGGCCGAGGTGAAGAAGGCGATGATCGAGTGGTGGGGCCCGGTCATCCACGAGTACTACGCCTCCACCGAGGCCGCGGGCGCGACGTTCATCGGCCCGCAGGAGGCCCTCGAGCATCCGGGTTCGGTCGGGCGGCCGCTGCTCGGCGTCATCCACATCTGCGACGAGGACGGCAAGGAGCTGCCGGTCGGCGAGGTCGGCCAGGTGTACTTCGAGCGCGAGGACGTCGCGTTCCAGTACCACAACGACCCCGAGAAGACCCGTGCCGCGCAGCATCCCGAGCACGAGAACTGGTCCACCACAGGCGATGTCGGCTACGTCGACGAGGAGGGCTACCTCTACCTGACCGACCGCAAGGCGTTCATGATCATCTCCGGCGGCGTCAACATCTACCCGCAGGAGGCCGAGAACGTCCTCATCAACCACCCGGCGGTCTTCGACGTGGCGGTGATCGGCGTGCCCGACCCCGACCTCGGTGAGGTCGCCAAGGCGTGCGTGCAGCTCGCGGAGGGATACACCGCGTCCGACGAGCTCGCCGAGGAGCTGATCTCCTTCACCAAGGACAACATCGCCGCGTACAAGGCGCCGCGGTCGGTGGACTTCGTCGACGAGCTGCCGCGCACCCCCACCGGCAAGCTCGTCAAGGGCGAGCTGCGCAAGAAGTACTGGCCCGCGGCGAGCTGACCCCGACCACGACGGCGACGGGTATCAGGCCAGCTCGATGAGCTCCTGGTACTCGTCGCTCCAGTGGTCCTCGGTGCCGTCGGGCAGCAGGATCACGCGTTGCGGATCCAGGGCCGCGGCGGCTCCCGGGTCGTGGGTGACCAGCACGACGGCGCCGGTGTAGCTGCGCAGGGCGTCGAGCACCTGCTCACGCGAGACCGGGTCGAGGTTGTTGGTCGGCTCGTCGAGCAGCAGCACGTTGGCCGCCGACGACACCAGACCCGCCAGCGTGAGGCGCGTCTTCTCACCGCCGGACAACGTGCCCGCCGGCTGCTCGAGTTGCGGGCCGCTGAACATGAAGGCGCCGAGCAGCCCTCGCAGTTCCTGCTCGCCCGCGTCGGGTGCGGCGTGGCGGATGTTCTCCCACACCGTCGCCTGGTCGTCGAGGGTGTCGTGCTCCTGCGCGAAGTACCCGATCTTGAGGCCGTAGCCGGGTTCGAGCCGGCCGGTGTCCGGTTTCTCCACGCCCGCGAGCATTTTCAGCAGGGTCGTCTTGCCCGCGCCGTTGAGTCCGAGCACCACGACGCGACTGCCCTTGTCGATGGCGAGGTCGACACCGGTGAAGATCTCCAGCGAGCCGTAGCTCTTGGAGAGGTTCGTCGCCATGAGGGGCGTCTTGCCGCACGCCGCCGGTTCGGGGAACCGGATGCGCGCGGTGCGGTCGGCCACCCGCTCCTCGTCGAGGGACTCGATCATCCGCTCGGCGCGCTTGAGCATCTGCTGGGCCGCGGTCGCCTTGGTCGCCTTGGCGCCGAGCTTGGCGGCCTGCGCGCGCAGGGCGGACGCCTTCTTCTCGGCGTTGGCGCGCTCGCGGCGCCGGCGCTGCTCGTCGGTGGCGCGCGCGTCGAGGTACCGCTTCCAGTTCATGTTGTAGATGTCGGCCTCGCCGCGCACCGCGTCGAGGAACCACACCCGGTTGACCACGTCGGCCAGCAGGTCGACGTCGTGGCTGATCACGACGAGCCCGCCCTCGTGGTTCTGCAGGAACGAGCGCAGCCAGGTGATCGAGTCGGCGTCGAGGTGGTTGGTCGGCTCGTCGAGCAGGAGCGTCGTGTCGGACTTGCCCGAGCCGTCGGAGGCGGAGAAGAGGATGCGCGCCAGCTCGATGCGGCGCCGTTGGCCACCGGAGAGCGTTCGCAGCGGCTGTCCGAGCACCCGGTCCGGGAGACCGAGGCTGTTGCAGATGCGGGCCGCCTCGGACTCGGCGACGTAACCGCCGAGCGCGGCGAACCGCTCCTCGAGCCGCCCGTACTTGGCGACGGCGCGGTCGCGCTTCTTCTCGTCGGCCGTCTCGGCCATCAACGCCTGCTGCTTCTCCATGTCGCGCAGGATCTCGTCGAGGCCGCGCGCCGAGAGCACGCGGTCCTTGGCGAGGACGTCGAGGTCACCCTCCTTCGGATCCTGAGGGAGGTACCCGATCGGTCCGGAGCGGCGGACGGTGCCGGCGTACGGCTCGGTCTCCCCCGCGAGGATGCGCAGGGTCGTGGTCTTGCCGGCGCCGTTGCGCCCCACGAGGCCGATGCGGTCGCCGGGTTGGATGCGGAGGGCGTCTCCGGGTGCCGACAGCAGGGTCCGAGCACCCGCTCGAACCTCCAGGTCGGTCGCGGTAATCACGACATGCCAGTCTACCGGTGCGTGTCGATCGGTTTTCCCCACGAGACCCTCCGGACGCCGCGGGCGGAGTTGCCCCGCGCCGACACGGTGGACCGATACGGTGTGGGACGTGACGCAATCCACAACGTTTCCGCAGACATCGGACCTCACCGGACGCTCGGCACTGGTCACCGGGGCCAGTCGGGGCATCGGCGAGGCCATCGCCACCGAGCTCGCCCGCCGCGGCGCTACCGTGGTCATCACGAGCCGCAAACCCGACCCGCTGGGCGAGGCCGCCGACCGCATCCGGCAGGCCGTGCCCGGAGCGACGGTGACACCCGTCGCGGGCAACACCGGCGATGCCGACCACCGCGCCGAGGCGGTCGCGAAGGCCGTCGAGCAGGGCGGCGGAATCGACATCCTCGTCAACAACACCGGCATCGCCCCGATCGCCGGCCCGCTCATGGGCGCCGATCTCGGCGCCTACCTGAAGACCTTCGACACCAACGTCGTCGCCGCCCTCGGGTTCGTCCAGGAGGCGTACAAGGCCGGCATGAAGGACTCCGGCGGCGCGGTGGTCAACGTCTCGTCGGTGGCCGGCATCCGGTCCACCGGGGTGATCGCCGCCTACGGCACGTCGAAGGCCGCGCTCATCCGCCTGACGGCCGAACTCGCCTGGGAGCTCGGGCCGAAGATCCGTGTGAACGCGGTCGCGCCCGCGATCGTGCGCACCAAATTCGCCTCGGGGCTCATCGAGGGCGAGAACGAGGCCCGCGCCGCCGCCGCCTACCCGATGAAGCGGATCGGCGAACCCGAGGACGTCGCGCGCGCGGTCGCCTTCCTCGTCAGCGACGAGTCGTCGTGGATCACCGGCGAGACCCTCGCCGTCGACGGCGGCATGCTCGCCACCGGGGGCTCCTGACGGTCCGCCCCGGATGCGCGGCCCCCTGACCGCGGCCGATCTCGCCGGTCGTGGGTTCGTGACAGTATCGAATCCATGACCGGCGGCGTGATCGTTCTCGGTGCGGGCCCGGCAGGTCGCGCACTCGCACATCGGCTGCTGGCTGCCGCGGCACCCGTCACCGTGGTGGACCTCAACCCCGAGCGGGTGTGGAAGTCGACCTTCGCCTGCTGGACCGACGAGTTGCCCGGGTGGCTCGCCGACTCGGCGTTCGCCGCACGCCTCGACCGGGTCGGTGTCGCCGGCACCGCACTCGAGGAGGTCGACCGCGGCTACACCGTCCTCGACACGCCCGGCCTGCAGCGGAGCCTGACGCTCGACGGGGCGGAGGTCGTGGCCGACCGCGTGGTCGGGATCGACGGTGCGCGTGTGCATCTGAAATCCGGCCGGGTTCTCGACGGCGACGTCGTGGTCGACTGTCGCGGCGCTCTCCCCCATCCCGCACCGCGGCAGACCGCCTACGGCATCGTCGTCGACGCCGCCACCGCCGCACCGGTTCTCGGGGGACACGAGGCCATGCTCATGGACTGGCGGGGCGGGATCGTCGACCGGCGCCGGCTGCCGTCGTTCCTGTACGTCGTGCCGCTCGGCGACGACGAATACCTGCTGGAGGAGACGTGCCTGGCGGGCATGCCGGCCCTCGACCTCGACGAGCTGAAGCGACGGCTCGCGACACGTCTGGGCGGGCTGCCGTCGGGCATCCGCCGCGTCGAGTACGTGAACTTCCCGCTGACCGGATCCTCACCGCAGCCGTGGCGGGAGTCCACGTTCTGCTTCGGCGCCGCCGGAGGCTTCAAGAACCCGACCACCGGCTACAGCGTCGCCAACTCGCTGATGTGCGTCGACCGGGTGGTCGGGGCGCTCGCGGCCGGACGGGACCCCATCGCCGAGATGTGGCCGGCCGGGGTCCGCGCGGTCCACAACCTGCGCCTGCGCGGCCTCAGCGCGCTGCTGCGGTTGAGTCCGACGCAGACAATCGCCTTCTTCGAGGCGTTCTTCGCGATGCCGGTCGAGGCCCAGCGCAGCTACCTCAGCCGGCGCGACGACCTGACCGGGGTGATGGCGGCGATGACCCGCGTCATCCGCGCCGTGGACATGCGGACACGCGTGACCGTGGCCCGCGGCGCGATGTCCACGCCGGAGTGGGCCGGGGACGTCAGCGGCACCCCGCCACTGCATCTCTAGTGCGCGTCACGCAACTCGCGCCAGCGCCGCACCATCTCCTCCACGTCGACGGTGTGGGCAACGACGCCGTGGGGCGTGGCCATCTGCCGTGACGCCAGGAGTGCTTCGCGCACACGACGATTGAAGTCGGTGAGGATCTCGCGCACCGATGCCTCGTCGGAGACGTCCCGAAGCGACTCCGGGAACTCCTGGGCCTCCCGGCGCAGGCGCAGCGGCGCCGGGAGCAGCGCTGCGGAATCGAGGTTCTCGTCGCGGATCTTGCGCTTGACCCACCAGTCCGGGTCGTCGGCGTCGGACAGGTCGATCGGCTTGCCGAGGCCCGGCAGGCCGTCGAACTCCCCGCGCTCGGTGGCCTCGCGGATCATCCGCTCGACCCGCGATTCGAACCATGACGTCATACCGGTGACGTGCCGGAGTACGGACTAGACGGTGAAACCGAGCGCGCGAAGCTGCTCGCGGCCGTCGTCGGTGATCTTGTCCGGGCCCCACGGCGGCAGCCAGACCCAGTTGATCTCCAGGTCGGTGCACAGGCCGCTGTTGACCAGGGCGCCCCGGGACTGATCCTCGATGACGTCGGTCAGCGGGCAGGCCGCTGAGGTGAGGGTCATGTCGATCTTGGCGACCGCATCGTCGGTCACCTCGATACCGTAGACCAGGCCGAGGTCGACGACGTTGATGCCGAGTTCCGGGTCGACGACGTCGCGCATCGCCTCCTCGACGTCCTCGACGGTCGGCAGCGAGGTCTGCGGTTCTGACGGTGTCGCCGTGGTGGTCTCGTCACTCATGCTGTCTCCGCTTCTGTCTGGTTGATCAGGGTGCCGACGGTCTGCGAGAGCGCGTCCTTGAACGCCATCCAGCCGAGGAGCGCGCATTTGACCCGTGCCGGGTACTTGCTGACACCGCTGAACGCGATGCCGTCGCCGATGACGTCCTCGTCGCCGGGATCCTTGCCGCGCGAGGTCATCATCGCGTTGAACGACTCGACGATGGCCAGCGATTCCTCGACGGGCTTGCCGACGATCAGGTCGTGCAGCACCGACGTCGACGCCTGCGAGATGGAACACCCCTGCCCGTCGTAGGACACGTCGTCGATCGTCGAACCGTCCGCCGACACCGCGACGCGGAGGGTGACCTCGTCACCGCACGTCGGGTTCACGTGGTGTACCTCGGCGCCGTACGGCTCGCGGAGGCCCCGGCCGTGCGGATGCTTGTAGTGGTCCAGGATGACCTCCTGGTACATCTGCTCCATCCGCATGCTCAGTTCACCCCGAAGAAGTTCTGCGCCTTCACGATCGCCGCGGCGAGGGCGTCGACCTCGTCGAGGGTGTTGTAGGCGGCGAAGGACGCACGCGCGGTCGCGGCGACCCCGAAGCGACGGTGCAGCGGCCACGCGCAGTGGTGGCCGACGCGGATGGCGACACCCTCGTCGTCGAGGATCTGGCCCAGGTCGTGTGCGTGGATGCCGTCCACAACGAACGACACCGCTCCCCCGCGGTTCTCGGTGGTCGTCGGGCCGACGATGCGCAGGCCGTCGATCGCGCCGAGGCGTTCCAGCGCCCGTTCGACGAGCGAGTGCTCGTGTGCGGCAACCGCATCCATCCCGAGGGTCTGCAGGTAGCGCACCGCGGCGCCGAGCCCGACGACCTGGGAGGTCATCGGCACGCCGGCCTCGAAGCGCTGTGGCGGCGGAGCGTAGGTGGAGACCTCCATGGTCACCGTCTCGATCATCGACCCGCCGGTGATGAACGGCGGCAGCGCGTCGAGGAGCCCTGACTTGCCGTACAGCGCACCCACGCCGCTGGGGCCGAACATCTTGTGCCCGGAGAACGCGGCGAAATCCACGTCCAGGGCGCCGAAGTCGACCGGCATGTGGGGCACCGACTGGCAGGCGTCGAGCACGACGAGCGCGCCGACCGCACGGGCGCGGCGGACGAGTTCGTCGACGTCGGCGACCGCGCCGGTGACGTTGGACTGATGGGTGAACGAGACGACCTTGACCGACTCGTCAAGGGTCAGCGAGTCGAGGTCGATGCGGCCGTCGTCGGTGACCCCGTACCACTTGAGCGTCGCCCCGGTCCGGCGGCAGAGCTCCTGCCACGGAACGAGATTCGCGTGGTGCTCGAGTTCGGTGACGACGACGGTGTCCCCCGGGCCGAGCGCCGAGCCGCCGAGGACCGACGCCGAACGCGGGTCGCCGAGGGTGTAGGTGACCACGTTCAGCGACTCGGTCGCGTTCTTGGTGAAGACGAGCTGGTCGGGCGTCGCCCCGACGAAGCCCGCGATGACCTCGCGGGCGTCCTCGTAGGCGTCGGTGGCCTCTTCGGCGAGCTGGTGGGCTCCTCGGTGCACCGCGGCGTTGTGGTGCGTCAGGAAGTACCGCTCGGCGTCGAGGACCTGGACCGGACGCTGCGAGGTGGCGCCGGAATCCAGGTAGACCAACGGCTTCTCGTCACGGACAGTGCGCTGCAAGATCGGGAAATCCGCGCGCACCGCGGCGAGGTCGAGCGCCGCGCCGCGGGTCCCCGCGGTCGTCGGCTCGGTCGAGAGTGTCACGTACGTGCCCCTCCTGGTGTCGTGTGTCAGCCGGCCTTCGCCGTGAGGAAACGCTCGTAGCCGTTCTCCTCGAGTTCGTCGGCGAGCTCGGGTCCGCCGGACTGGACGACCTGGCCGTTGACGAAGACGTGGACGTGGTCGGGCTTGATGTAGCGCAGGATGCGCGTGTAGTGCGTGATCAGCAGGATGCCGCCGTTCTCGCGCTCCTTGTAGCGGTTCACGCCCTCGCTCACGACGCGCAGGGCGTCGACGTCGAGGCCGGAGTCGGTCTCGTCGAGGATGGCGATCTTCGGCTTGAGCAGGTCGAGCTGCAGGATCTCGTGCCGCTTCTTCTCGCCGCCGGAGAAGCCCTCGTTGACGCTGCGCTCGGAGAACGACGGGTCGATCTCGAGCTCGGTCATGGCCTCCTTGACCTCCTTGACCCAGTGGCGGAGCTTCGGGGCCTCGCCGCGGACCGCGGTGGCGGCGCTGCGCAGGAAGTTCGACATCGAGACGCCGGGCACCTCGACCGGGTACTGCATCGCGAGGAACAGGCCGGCGCGGGCGCGCTCGTCGACGCTCATCTCGAGCACGTCCTCGCCGTCGAGGGTGATCGAGCCGGAGGTCACCTGGTATTTGGGGTGGCCCGCGATGGCGTAGGACAGGGTCGACTTGCCGGAGCCGTTGGGCCCCATGATCGCGTGCGTCTCACCGGACTTCACGGTCAGGTTCACGCCCTTGAGGATGTGGATGGGCTCGGCGTCGGAGTCGGTCTGCGCGACGTCGACGTGCAGGTCACGGATTTCCAGAGTGGTCATTGATGTGTTCTTTCTCGACAGGCTGTGGGAGTTCGTGGTGGGCGCGACGGCCGTTCAGGCGCCGGCGATCTCGAGTTCGCGCTCGATCGCGGCGGACAGGCGCTCGCGCAGTTCCGGCACCGTGATCTTGGCGATCACCTCGCCGAAGAAGCCGCGGATCACCAGGCGGCGCGCCTGGTCCTCCGGGATGCCACGGGCCTGCAGGTAGAACAGCTGCTCGTCGTCGAAACGTCCGGTGGCACTGGCGTGTCCGGCGCCGACGATCTCGCCGGTCTCGATCTCCAGGTTCGGCACCGAGTCGGCGCGCGCGTTGTCGGTGAGCACCAGGTTGCGGTTGAGCTCGAAGGTGTCGGTGCCCTCGGCCTCGGCGCGGATGAGCACGTCGCCGATCCACACGGTGTGGGCCTCGCGGGTGCGGTCTCCGCTCGGATCGCCCTGCAGCGCACCCTTGTACACCACGTTGGAGCGGCAGTTGGGCTTGCTGTGGTCGACGAGCAGGCGCTGCTCGAGATGCTGGCCGGCGTCGGCGAAGTACAGGCCCCACATCTCCACGTCGCCACCCGGGGCGTCGTAGTGGACGATCGGCGACAGGCGGACGAGGTTGCCGCCGAGGCTGATCGCGAAGTGGCGGACCGTCGAGTCGCGCCCGACGCGGACGTGATGCGCGGCGACGTGCACGGCGTCGTCGTCCCAGTCGTGGACGTTGACGACGGTCAGCGCGGCGCTGTCGCCGACGACGAACTCGACGTTCTCCGCGTAGGTCCCGCCGCCCTTCTGGTCGAGGACCACGACGGCGCGGGCGAACGGCTCGAGCCGGATCTGGATGTGGCCGAACGCGGTCTCGCCCTCGCCGGGGCCGGTGACCGTGACGGTGACCGGGTCGGCGAGTTCGACCTCGCGGCCCACGGTCACGACCGTGGCCCGGGTGAAGGACGAATAGGCCTGCGCCGCGATGCGGTCGAAGGGGACGCCGCCCTGGCCGAGACGCTCGTCGTCGCGGCCGACGGTGTCGACGGTGACGCCGTCTACACCTGTCCCGCTCACTGCGTTCCCGGCGACGGTGTCATTCGTCCCGCTCACTGCGTTCCCGGCGACGGTGTCATTCGTCCCGCTCACTGCGTTCCCGGCGACGGTC
>Ga0164243_10013417_pt1 | contig 11532 bp, 12 predicted proteins | sample OricompcompostOP_FD_108781 | JGI IMG/M metagenome (GOLD analysis project Ga0164243, IMG submission 108781) | Organic Plus compost microbial communities from Emeryville, California, USA - Original compost - Organic plus compost (OP) | ecosystem: Engineered > Solid waste > Mixed feedstock >... | reverse complement strand
GCGTCGATCCGCTCGCCTACCATGTGGTCATGTCCTTGGATGTGATCATGCCCCTCATGGCTGTGTGAATCGCTTTCGGACGTGGCGCTGTTGCAGGCTGCAAAAAACAACGCTCCCGCAGATAAAACGGATAATGCTAACTTTTTCATGTTCCTTTACCTTTTTACAAAGGTCGTTAAACAATTGTCATACCAGAATGGTTGACACCGTTTCAGAAGATCTCAATAAATCGATCCTTTGGCCGCTTCCAGGGTATTTTTCAGCAGGCCGACAATGGTCATCAGGCCAACCCCTCCCGGTACCGGCGTTATCCAGGATGACTTGGGTGCTACGTGTTCGAAATCAACGTCACCGTACAATTTGTATCCGGATTTGGTGGTTTCGCTCACCTCGCGGTTAATGCCCACATCAATCACGATTGCTCCCTCCTTTACCATATCGGCCGTGATGAAATGTTTCTTTCCGATAGCAGCTACAACGATGTCCGCACGCTTTACTTCTTCCTTGATATTTTGGGTACGGCTGTGGGTAAGGGTTACGGTACAGTTGCCGGGGCGACTGTTCCTGGCAAGGAGGATACTCATGGGGCTGCCTACAATGTTGCTCCTCCCTACCACCACGGCATGCATGCCGGACGTATCAATGCCGTAATGATCCAGCATCAACATAATGCCGTATGGCGTCGCCGGGATGAAGCAAGGCAAATTACGTTGCATGCGTCCCAGGTTAACGGGGTGGAAGCCATCCACATCCTTGCGGTAGTCGATCGCTTCGGTGACCCGTTCGGGATCGATATGTTTGGGCAGCGGAAGTTGTACGATCAGGCCGTCTACGCCCTTGTCTTCATTGAGTTCCTGAATTTTGGTGAGGAGCTCTGCTTCGGATACGGTGGCGTCGAAATGAATATTTGTAGATTCAAAACCGACCAGCTCACAGTTGCGCATCTTACTGGCCACATAGGTTTCACTGGCCCCGTCGTTGCCTACCAATATGGCCACCAAATGCGGCCTGCGGCCCGTTTCGGCCAGAAATGCAGCTGCTTCCTGCTTGATATCTTCCTTGATCTTTGATGATACGGCCTTCCCGTCTAATATGTTCATGTTACGTTGAGATTTGAAAACAGTTTACCATCTAATCCAGTTTCAGAACCGCCATAAATGCAGACTGGGGAATTTCCACGTTACCTACCTGCCGCATCCGCTTTTTTCCTTTCTTCTGCTTTTCCAGCAGTTTACGCTTACGGGAGATATCGCCCCCGTAACATTTGGCGGTAACATCTTTCCGCAACGCCCGGATGTTCTCCCGTGCGATTATTTTGGCTCCGATGGATGCTTGTATGGCTATTTCAAACTGCTGCCGTGGCAGCAATTCCTTGAGTTTTTCACATATTTTCTTTCCGAATTCATACGAGTTGCTCCGGTGGATCAGTGAGGAGAGCGCATCAACGGGTTCGCCATTCAGGCGGATATCCAGTTTCACCAGGTCAGACTGCCGGTAACCAATCTGGTGGTAGTCAAAGGACGCATATCCCTTGGAGATGGTTTTGAGCTTGTCGTAAAAGTCGAAAACAATCTCTCCCATGGGCATTTCGAATACCAGCTCTACCCGATCGGCTGTGAGGTATGACTGGTTGATGAGGATCCCGCGTTTTTGGATACACAGCGACATCACGGGCCCCACAAACTCGGCTTTGGTAATGATGTTTGCTTTAATATAAGGTTCTTCCACGTAATCCAGCTTACTGGGATCGGGAAGGTCCGATGGGTTGTGGACAATGATTTCTTTGTGGTCTTTAGTCAGGTAAGCTTTGTAGGAAACGTTGGGAACGGTGGTAATCACCGTCATGTCAAACTCACGTTCGAGCCGTTCCTGGATGATCTCCATGTGCAGCATTCCGAGGAATCCACAGCGGAAGCCGAAGCCCAGTGCTGCCGACGATTCCGGTTCGAAGACAATGGAAGCATCATTCAGCTGAAGGCGGTGCATGCTTTCGCGCAGCTCTTCAAAATCTTCCGTGTCAACGGGATAAATCCCGGCGAATACCATGGGCTTCACCTCTTCGAAGCCCTTAATCGCTTCGGTGCTCGGTCGGGCCACATGGGTAATGGTATCCCCCACTTTCACCTCACGTGCTTCCTTGATACCGGAGATGATATACCCTACATCGCCTGTGCGGATCACGTCTTTGGGTACCTGGTTCAGTTTCAGCGTGCCGATTTCTTCGGCGACGTATTCGCGGCCGGTGGCCATGAATTTTACCCGATCCCCTTTCCGTATTTCGCCGTTTTCCACTTTGAAATAGGCCATGATCCCGCGGAACGAGTTGAATACCGAGTCAAAGATCAGGGCCTGCAGGGGGGCTGCGGGATCGCCCACGGGTGGTGGTATGCGCTCAACGATGGCGTCCAGGATATCCAGAACACCGAGACCGGTTTTTCCGGAAGCAGGGATGATATCTTCCCGCTTACCTCCTATCAGGTCGACGATCTGATCTTTTACTTCTTCGGGCATGGCACCGGGGAGGTCCATTTTGTTCAGCACCGGAATGATTTCAAGGTCGTGTTCCAGCGCCAGGTACAGGTTGGAAATGGTCTGTGCCTGGATACCCTGCGATGCATCCACAATGAGCAGCGCGCCTTCGCACGCGGCAATGGACCGGGATACTTCGTATGAAAAGTCGACGTGCCCGGGGGTGTCAATCAGGTTCAACACATATTCCTGCCCATCTTTGATATAATTCATTTGGATGGCGTGGCTTTTGATGGTAATGCCCCGCTCCCGTTCCAGGTCCATATTATCCAGGAGCTGAGCCTGTGCCTCCCGTTGACTGATGGTATTTGTAAACTCTAACAGCCTGTCTGCAAGCGTACTTTTACCGTGGTCGATATGCGCAATGATACAAAAATTGCGGATGTGGTTCATACAAATCGTCTTCAAACGGCAAAGATAGTTTTTTGGGAGGATATTTGAGGATGGCTTTGTATCTTTGAGGTGAATTTAATCAGTTATCCTATGCAATTGTCTATTCTTCTGCCAAGTAAATACCGTTTACTGAGCCTTGCGGCGATTGTGGATGTATTCGAAACGGTCAACCGTTTCTTGAAAGAAGAAGGAAAGCCGGCTTTGTTCGATATCAGCTTTGTTGGGGCCCCGGAAGCGCCGGTAATTCCAGACAGTTTCAGTCACGTCTCCTACCGTTCCATCGGTGACGGAGCTGCATATGACCTTATCTTTATTCCGGCATTCGGTCCGGTGGACATGAAGGAAACCCTCGAAGAGAACCGGTGTTTTATCCCGTGGCTGCACCAACAGTATGCGGGCGGCGCCATACTGGCGAGCAACTGCACGGGTGCTTTTTTACTGGCCGCTTCCGGATTGCTGGACAACCGGCGTGCTACGACCCACGTGGATGCTGCTGAAAAGCTGGCCGCTTATTTCCCGAACATAAGGCTGGAACACAATGCGGTGGTGACCCACGATGCAAACATTTATACCAGTGGGGGCGCTACCAGTGGCTTCCATGTGATGCTGGCTCTTATTCAGAAGTGTTGCAGCAGGGAGATGGCGGTCCGTATCGCGAAGACGTTCGCCATTGACATGGACCGCGCAAACCAGGCTTATTTCGGACACTTTTCCCCTGTGGAGACACACGATGATGAGCTGGTCATGCGGGTTCAGCATAAAATTAAAAACGAATTTCCGGAGATACGCAGCATCGAAGAAGCCATTGCAGATATTCCGGCAAGCCGTCGCAATTTTGTCCGTCGATTCAAGCAGGCCACCGGTCTCACGCCTATAAGGTATCTTCAAAAAACCAAAATAGAGGCCGCCAAACGATTGCTGGAAAACACGGAGAAAGGGTTGTTCGAGATTATGTTGTGCGCGGGCTATAACGACATGAAAAACTTCAGGCAATTGTTTAAAGAGAATACAGGCATGACCCCGAAGGCGTACAGGGATAAGTTCGCCATGCGGTTTGAGCCTATTATATAAGGTATTGGGTACACAGATCTTTCAGATGCAAAAAATTATACTCTGTTTATTCGTAGCCTGTGTAGGGTGGTTGCCTTCCGGGAGCGCCCAACCTACCCCGGGCAAGGAGCGGATCGTGACGGTGTTCCCGGGCACACACCGCTGGAAAAGCTCAAAAATCCCGAAGGACACACAGGGAATACGGGGAACGGAATTCACTGCCCGGGGCAAAGGTTCCGAGTCGGCGCCTGTACGCACCGTGATCGTGACGACGATCGACCGCCGTTATTATCCGATGAAGGCGGCGGGGACGCCGGAGGAGAAATGGGAATTTGAGCGGGCCGGTTGTCCGGATGCACAGTTGCAGGTTCTGGATAAAAAGACCGTGGACGGGCGCACGGCTATTCTCTATGCGATCGAAGCGACGAAAGTACCTGATGGCGACTGCGGCTCTGCCGTTTTACTGACGTACGTAGCCGAGGGACCCACCGCATTACACACGATTGAGCTTATGATCCCTCAGGACCAGTATACACCTGCTCTACTGAAGCAATGGAGCGACGCTTTACTGCAGAGCCGCATTGAGTAAGGAGTTACTTCCGACCGAGCACAACGCGTTTTCCTTTTTTTGCAGACTCCCTCGCGGCGTCGAGAATTTCCACAACAATCAGGTTATTGGACAGGGAAGACAGGTCGTCTGAAACATCGATCCGGCCTGCGAGCGCTTCTTTTATATAGGCTAACTGATCGCGGAAATACGATGTTTTTAGCGGAATCCGTTCCGATGCATTGTGCTGTCCGTACCGTAACAGTGTACCGGGGTCAACGGCGTGCAACGACGTATTTTCACCGAATACCTGCAGATCCTTTATATTGTAGGGCCAGTCCCAGGATGCCTGAATAATGCCGGTTGTACCGTCTGCATATTCCAGGATGATGGTTGCATCGTCATCCACCCGGGGATATACTGCGGGCTTCAGCTGCCGGGTTACCGCGGTGACGGCGTGGGGGCGTTCCCCTTTCATCAGCCAGGTCATCAGGTTTGCCCCATAACACCCGAAATCAATAAGTGCCCCGCCCCCATTCATTTCCGGATCGGTTAACCATTGCAGGAAATCCTCACTGCATCCGATTTCCCTGGGGCCCTGGTGTCCATCTTTCACCATTATTTTCTTAAGAGCACCAACCGTCCCGCTGTCAACCAGTCGTTTAAGCGCCTGGTTACTTTCGTACCATGTTGTTTCATAGTTGGTAAAAACGGGCGTATCATGCATGCTGGAAAGCCGCGCGATCCGCTGCGCCTGTTCGTTGGTGGTCGCCAGCGGCTTTTCCACCATCAAGGGCACCTTCAAAGGAAGGCATACCTCCGCTACGTCCAGATGTTCTGCAATGGCGTTATAGGCCAATACGATATCCGGGTGCACGTTATGCAACATATCTGTCAGCGACGGGAAAAACAGCGAATCCGGCAGATTGTAGCTTTTCCGGTAACGATCAGTGAGTTTTTTATCGGCCTCAGCTATTCCCAGGATGTCCACCTCCTGGTTTTTATAAGCACGGAGCAACGTATGCACATGGTCATGACTCAGTCCGGCTACCGCTACTTTTAAGCGATCCTGTGCGTGCGAACCGTTGGTGATAAATAAGAGAGCCAATAGGCAAGTTAGAAAAGAATGAGTTGGCACTATCATTGTGTTACGTTCACTAATAAGCATCAAGTATAGGAAAAATTAACAGATATTTCCTATGTTTACCGCAGTAAAGTTATCAAACATGAAAATCGTAAACAATTGTGTATTAATGTCATGCATTGGCATGCTAGCGATCTCTTATCAAAGTTGCAAGCCTAAACAAGTAGTTCTTCAGCCTTCCGCGGAGGTTGTGGAACGTGAGGTCCCTGAAGAGCGAGTGATGGCAGAACCCCAGAAAAAGGAACCTGCTCCCGCTCCTACACAAACGACGCCTGCGCCTGTAACGCCTCCCAATTACAATTTCAAGAATATTCAGTTTGAATTTGACTCTTCGGTGTTGAAAACCGAGTCATATGCCGTTCTCGATCAGATCGCCCGTGAAATGCAGAAAGATTTGAGTGCCAAGTTTATTATCAATGGACATGCATCCATCGAAGGCACCGCAGCCTACAACATGGAGCTGTCTATCGACCGCGCGAATGCGGTAAAGCTTTACCTGGTCAATTCCGGCATTAACGGGAACAACCTGACGGTAAAGGGGTACGGTGCCACCAAACCGGTTGCTTCCAACGATACCGAATCCGGGAGGGCACAAAACAGACGGGTGGAAATCAAGCATATAGACTAAAGGCAGGAATGGCTGATTTCAAATACAACCTTCGGGGAGTATCCGCCGGCAAGGAAGACGTCCATAACGCGATCAAAAACCTGGACAAGGGGCTGTTCCCCAAGGCCTTCTGTAAAATCATACCCGACATTCTCACGGGCGATGAGGCCTGGTGTAACATTATGCACGCGGATGGTGCAGGAACCAAATCATCATTGGCCTATGTATATTGGCGGGAAACAGGTGATCTTTCCGTGTGGAGAGGGATTGCGCAGGATGCCATTGTGATGAATCTGGATGATTTGCTGTGCGTGGGAGCTACTGACAATATCCTTCTATCCTCGACCATCGGCCGCAATAAGAACCTCATTCCTGGGGAAGTCATTGCCGAGATCATCAATGGCACCGAGGAAATATTGGAGGAACTCCGTGGTCTTGGTATCGGTATTTATTCAACCGGAGGAGAAACGGCCGATGTGGGTGACCTGGTGCGTACGGTGATTGTGGATAGCACGGTAACCTGCCGGATGAAGCGGGAGGAAGTCATTTCCAATCATCGGATTCAGGCCGGAGACGTCATCGTGGGATTGGCTTCCTTTGGCAAGGCAAGCTATGAACGAGCGTACAATGGCGGGATGGGGTCCAACGGGCTGACTTCGGCAAGGCATGATGTGTTCCATAAGTCGATTGCCGCGAAATTCCCCGAGAGTTATGATCCTGCTGTGCCGGAGGAATTGATTTTTGCAGGTTCCAAAGCGTTGACCGACGTCATTGATGTTCCGGGATTTGGCCGGATCACGGCCGGAAAACTGGTATTATCGCCAACGCGCACCTACGCGCCGGTCATTAAGCAGGTGCTGGATCGCTATCGTTCCGACATCCATGGGATGGTTCATTGCAGTGGAGGTGCGCAGACGAAGGTATTGCACTTTATAGAAGACCTTCACGTCGTCAAAAACAACCTGTTCGGGGTCCCTCCTCTTTTCAGGATGATTCAAGAGGAGTCAGGGACAGACTGGCAGGAAATGTATAAGGTGTTTAACATGGGGCACCGAATGGAGCTTTATGTACCTCCCGCCATTGCGGACGCTATTATCCAACTGGCGGAACAATTCGGTATCGCTGCACAGATCGTTGGCTATGTTGAGCCGTCAACCGTAAAACAGGTTACGATCAAATCACCCTTCGGCGAGTACGTTTACCGTTAATATCCGGGAAAATGGCCGATACGATGAAGATCATCGGTTGGAAGGATTTGGTGGATTTACCGGAGTTTTCGCTCCGGGGGGTGCCTGCAAAAATCGATACGGGCGCCCGTACCTCGGTATTGCACTGTAGCCATATCCGATTGGTGAAGAAGGGTCGCAAATCGTACGTTGAGTTCCGTGCCCTGGACGACCGATTTGGTGCGGCGGACACGCTGTATACCTTTCCATTTCATAGCGAGCGGAAAATCCGTAATTCATTCGGACAGGAGGAAAACCGCTATATTATCACAACGCAAATCAGGCTATTCAACGAGGTTCATGCCATCGAGCTATCGTTACGCGACCGGTCGGACATGGAGTTTCCGCTCCTTTTGGGCAGATCCTTCATCCGTAAAAAGTTCCTTGTGGACGTTGCACGCGCAAACCTTTCGAAAAAATCTGTGTTTTAGCCATCAACAAACTTATTTAGGCACACGTGAAGATTGCAGTTTTATCAACAATCAAAAATCTCTATTCAACGCGCAGGCTGGTAGAGGCGGCCCGGATGCGTGGACACGAATGTGTGGTCGTTGACCATAGCCAATGTTACGTTGGCATCATGCAGGGGAAACCGAGCATTCATTATAAAGGGCAGGATTTATCAGACATTGACGCCGTCATTCCACGGATTGGGGCGTCGGTTACGTTCTACGGATCGGCCATTGTCCGGCAATTTGAGGTGATGGGTGTCATATCGGCCAATCCGAGTCAGTCCATTACGCGCTCGCGCGATAAACTTCGTTGCATGCAGATCCTGTCGGGCGCAGGAATCGGAATGCCCACTACCGGGTTTGCCCGCCGGACACGCGACGTGGATGATTTAATAAAAATGGTAGGCGGCCCTCCGCTGGTTATTAAATTGCTGGAAGGCACACAGGGCATTGGGGTGGTACTCGCCGAAACCAAAAAAGCAGCGTCATCCGTTATTGAAGCCTTTTACGGATTGGGCAATAATATTCTCATTCAGGAATATATCAAAGAATCCCGTGGTACGGATATCCGTGCGTTTATTGTAGACGGCCGTGTTGTGGGTGCGATGAAGCGTACTGCCAAAGAAGGCGAATTCCGGTCCAACCTGCACCGCGGCGGGACGGCGGAAGTCATCAAACTGAACAAGGCAGAACGGGAAACGGCGATTCGGGCAGCCAAGGAACTGGGCCTGACGGTTTGTGGCGTGGATATGTTGCCTTCGGACCGTGGGCCCCTGGTACTGGAAGTAAATTCCTCGCCGGGTTTGGAAGGGATAGAAAAGGCTACACGCAAAGACATAGCCAGTGAGGTGATCGCTTTCCTGGAAAAGCAATACATCCTTAAGCAACAGAACCGGAAAGACCGCAAGGCCAAGGCCGGGCAGAAGTTATGATTACGAAATAAGCAAATAAATCCTATATTTACCGGCCTAAACAGTCAGAACCATGATCGACACGCTGCTAGCCGCCATCCATTGGAACGTTCGCCCGGAAATATTCAGCATTGGTAGTTTCGAAGTCCGCTATTATACGTTGTGTTTTCTTCTGGCGTTTATCAGCAGCTACATGCTGATGCTTCGCATTTTCCAGCGCGAGAACAAACCGCAGGAACTGCTGGACCAGCTTAGCATCTATATTTTTTTGGGAACCTTACTCGGTGCGCGCTTAGGACATTGTCTGTTTTATGAATTCGACTACTACAAGGACCACCCGTTGGAGATGCTGTTGCCTTATACGTATGTGAATGGGGAGTTTAAGCTGACCGGCTTTCACGGCCTGGCCAGTCACGGCGGGGCGATAGGCATACTGGCGGGGATCTTTCTCTTCTGCCGTAAAACAAAAACGGATTTTCTCTGGATCACGGACCGACTGGTCATTGTGATTCCTCTTGCCGGGGCCTTTGTTCGGGTTGGGAACTTTTTCAACTCTGAAATTATCGGTTTACCTTCTGACCTCCCCTGGGCGGTGGTTTTTGAACGGATCGATCAAATTCCACGGCATCCGGCACAGCTTTACGAAGCGGTGAGCTACGTGCTGATTTTTATTTTGCTTTGGAACATCTATCATCGCAACGCATCGCTAAAGCCTGGCCTCATTTTTGGGGTATTCCTGATTCTGCTTTTCGGTGCGCGTTTTGCGCTCGAGTTTGTTAAGGAAAACCAGGAAGCTTTTGAGGAGGCGATGAAGTTCAATATGGGGCAATTACTCAGTATCCCCTTTGTTGCGTTAGGACTATTCTTGCTGTTCAGGCCTCGTCGCACCCAATAGCCTCCACCCGGCGGTTTCGACGGGGTTTAACGTATGGCGGTTGTGGATAAAAGCGTGATCATTTTCATTATTCTTGGACTGCTATCGGCTATCGGTCCTTTTTCAATCGACATGTATCTGCCCGGCTTTGAATCTATTGCCGGGAGCTTAGGGACGAGTGTTGACCATATCCAATTATCGCTGACCTCTTTCTTCATTGGCATTGCGATCGGTCAGATCATTTACGGTCCCCTACTCGACCGCTACGGGCGGAAGCTTCCCTTGATCATCGGCTTATTTATCTACATCCTGGCATCGATCAGCTGTGCGCTGACCAACTCGGCGGACAACCTGATTATCTACCGCTTTGTGCAAGCATTGGGAAGCTGCGGAGGCATGGTAGCCTCCCGGGCGATGGTAAGGGACTTTTACGGCCCTACGGAAAGCGCCAAAGTGTTTTCGCTGCTGATGCTGGTGATCGGGATTTCTCCGATCGTCGCGCCGACGGTAGGTAGTTTTGTGATTGCCCATTGGAATTGGCACGGCATTTTTCTCGTTCTTGCCGCTATCACGTTTTGCATCCTACTTGCCGTCATTTTCCTTTTGCCGGAAAGTAAAGGCGGGAACCGGGATATCTCTCTCATGCCACGACCTATTCTGCAATCCTATTGGGAGGTTTTCCGAACCCGTCAATTTTTTACCTATGCTTTCGCAGGCGGGCTGGCTTCATCGGGGCTGTACGCCTATCTTGCAGGATCACCTTATATCATGATTACCCTCTACGGACTGGACGAAAAGCAATATGGGTTGGTTTTCGCGCTGCTTGCGTCGTCATTGATTCTTGCCAGTCAGTTGAACAGACGTGTTCTCAACCGACACACAAGTGCCCGGGTAGCGAGGATCGCATTGATCGTTCAATCTTCTGTGGGAATGGTACTGGCATTATTATGTATCATTAACCTCATCAATCTGACGATAATGGTTGTTTTGATTTTCATGTTCCTCGGCTCGCAGGGTTTTGTGTTTCCCAATACCTCATCATTGGCATTGGCTCCCTTCAGCAAACAGGCGGGAAGTGCTTCTGCGCTGCTTGGCGGTCTTCAAATGGGTTTTGGCGCCTTATCCTCCGGATTGGTGAGTGTTTTTCATAGTGAGACGCCGATACCGATGGCAGCCGTTATGGCGGGCTGTGCCGGTTTAAGTCTGCTTATTTTGCTAGTAGGCTCTCCACGGCCAGTCGGTAACCATCCAGGCCAAAACCGCAGATAACTCCCTTACAGTTTTTGGCAAGATAAGAGTGGTGGCGGAACGATTCGCGGGCATATATGTTTGAGATATGAACTTCCACCACGGGGGTTGTCACCGCCGCAATGGCGTCTGCGATCGCCAGCGATGTATGTGTATAGGCTCCGGCGTTCAGGACAATTCCGTCCAGCGAAAAGCCGACTTCATGGATTTTATCAATGATCGCCCCCTCGTGGTTACTCTGAAAATACGACAGTTCCGCCTGTTCAAACGACCGGCGGAGCTCCTCCAGGTAGGTCGGGAAATCCTTGTCGCCGTAGACCCCCTTTTCACGTACTCCGAGAAGGTTTAAATTCGGTCCATTGATAATGATGATGTTGCTCATAATTTACAAACATAGAAAAGAAACGGCCGAATCAAAAATCGTAATATAAATTACGGAAGGACGACCGGATACCAAGCGTCAACATTCCCGTCTGGTGGTGTTTTCCTTCTGCGGGGATGCCGTGCCGCCGGTAAACCGCCCCTGCCTCAATCCGCAGGTTATAGGTAGG
>Ga0164243_10013416_pt1 | contig 11532 bp, 10 predicted proteins | sample OricompcompostOP_FD_108781 | JGI IMG/M metagenome (GOLD analysis project Ga0164243, IMG submission 108781) | Organic Plus compost microbial communities from Emeryville, California, USA - Original compost - Organic plus compost (OP) | ecosystem: Engineered > Solid waste > Mixed feedstock >... | reverse complement strand
GACTATCTGGTCGAGGGGCGTCTGCCGTTGCGCCTCGCATCGGGCAACATGCTCGGCCAGCCCAACCAGGCCTTCCCGACCAAGGACGGCAGTGCGGTCATCGCTGCCGTGAACGACCAGATGTGGCAGCGGTGCGCCGAGGTACTCGGGGGTCCCGACCTCGCCGCCGATCCGCGCTACCTCGAGGGCAAGGACCGTCTCACTCGCAAGGACGAACTCGCGGAGCTCATCGGTACGATCACGCAGCAGTTTCTCACCGACGACCTGATCTCCCAGCTGGAGTCGGCGGGCGTGGTCTGTAGTCCGATCAACTCCCTCGCTGACGTGGCGCATCACGATCACGTGCGCGAGCTCGGGATCCTGCGCGGCCTCCACGATCCACAGGCGCTGGAGATGGTCGGAAGTCCTTTGCAGGTGGACGGCGTGCGGCCACCCGTTCGTCGCCCACCGCCGAGCCTCGGGGCAGATGCCGCCGAGGTGCTCAGCGACGCCGGCTTCGAGCCGGCAGAGATCGCCTCACTCGTGTCCGGCGGCGCCGTCGCCGGCCTGTATCCCAAGGAGCAGCAATGAGCGCGTACGAGAGTCGGATGCTGATCGACGGCCAGATGGTCGACGCCCAGGACGGCCGCCGCTACCAGAAGCTCTCGCCGGCGACCGGAGAGGTTCTCGGTGAAGCGGCTGACGCCAGCGTCGAGGACACGGCTGCTGCCGTCACCGCCGCTCGGCGCGCGTTCGACGAGACGGGCTGGTCGACAGACCACAAGCTCCGCCAGCGGTGCTTGCAGCAGTTGCAGGACGCGCTGCGTGACGAAGCGGATCATTTCCGTGACGTGCAGGTCGCAGAGGCCGGAGTCGCGCATGGTACCTCGGCCGGGATCGTGGCGAGCGTGACCGAGGGGATGTCCTTCATGGTCGATCTGGTCGGGCGCTACGAGTATGAGCGATCGCACGGCACAAACACCGTCGGGGGCCGGACATTCGATCGCTCGGTGTTCAAGCGACCGCACGGCGTCGCGGGGTTGATCACGGCCTGGAACGCGCCGTATCTGGTCAACGTCTGGAAGCTTACGCCGGCGATCGCAGCGGGGAACACCGCGGTGCTGAAGGCCTCTCCACAGGCGCCGTACACCTCAACAGAGCTCGCACGAGTGATCGCCGAACGCACCGACATCCCTGCCGGGGTGGTGAACATCCTGACCTCAGGAGACCGGGCGGAGATCGGAGAGGCACTCACCGGCGACCAGCGAGTGGACATGTTCAGCTTCACGGGCTCGACGAAGACCGGGACACGCGTCATGCAGCGTGCGGCTGTCGGTGTGCGCAAGGTGGAGCTCGAACTCAGCGGGAAATCGGCCAACATCGTGTTGGAGGACGCCGATCTGGACACCGCATTGCCGTTCAGCTCCGACATGGCGTGCATGCTCAGCGGGCAGGGATGCGCTCTTCCCACTCGTCTCCTGGTCCATGAGTCGCGCTATGACGAGGCGGTTGAGCGGGTGGCCGCGCGCTTCTCCGCTATGCGCGTGGGGGATCCCTCCGATCCAACGAACGACATGGGCCCGGTCATCTCGGCGGACCAGAAGGAGCGGATCCTCGCGCTCATCGACGCCGGCGTGGTCGACGGTGCGCGCGTCGTGGTGGGCGGCGGTGAGGCGGAGATGCCCGATCACCTGCGAGGGGGCTTCTGGATCGCGCCGACGGTGTTCGCTGACGTCGCTCCCGATTCCGTCATCGCGCAGCGAGAGATCTTCGGACCGGTCTTGTCCGTGCTGCGGTTCTCCGCCGATGAGGAGGCCATCCGGATCGCGAACAGCACCGAGTTCGGCCTGGCCGGCTACATCCAGACCTCTGATCCGGACCGCGCCCTGACGATCGCCTCCAAGCTCCGTGCCGGAGGTGTCGGCGTGAATGGTGCGGTTGCGTTCAACCATGCCGACGTGCCTTTCGGTGGCATCCGCGCCAGTGGTCTGGGCCGCAAGAACGGTGTCGAGGGCTTTGAGGAGTACCTTCAGTCGACTGTCTACGTTGCACCAACCAGCGCCTGATCGAGGATGAGGTAGGACATCGCGGCGTCGCGTCGGCCGACGCGCGGGTGGATCCTTTGTTGCGATCGCCAGTGTCCATCCCTAAGGTAGGAGAGTTCAAAGGTCATACACTAGACAACTCATTGAGCAAAAATGGAGGTGGTCGCATGGAGTCGATCGAGCCGGTGCGCGGGGCCGAGCCGATCGGCGAAGCGTCGGATGGTTTCCGGCCGGAGCCGGTCATGCGGCCTCGGCAACAGGTCGAGGAACAGCTGCGACGGGCGATCCTGAGCGGTTCCTTCGCGCGGGGCACCCGCCTACCTAGCGAGGCCAAACTGGCGACGCAGTTCCGGGTCAGTCGCGCAACGATCCGCGAGGCACTGCGTGCGCTGGTCGAGGCCGGTCTCATTGCCACCGTTCCCGGGGCGAGTGGGGGGTCCTTCGTCATGTATTTCGACCACCACAAGCTTGGTGACCTCGTCTCGGAGCGACTGACCAACACGCTGGAGCTCGGCTCGATCAGTTACGACGAGGTGGCGATGTTCCGCAACCTCCTCGAGGTGCCCAGTGCACGGCTCGCCGCGGAGAACCGCACAGATGATCACATCGCGCGACTCAACGATCTGATGGACCGCGAGAAGAGCGTGGTTGTCGACGACCCTCGGGTCCAGGAGTTCAACGTGGAGTTCCACACGATCGTCGGTGAGGCATCGGGCAATCGACTGCTGTCGACCTTCGTTGCGGCATTGCACCGCGTGACTCACCCGCTCACCTTCATCGACACCTCTGAGCAGGTTGGCCGCGACGCCGTCCGGCACCAGATCAAGATCGTGAGCGCCATTGCGGACCAGGATGGCGACCTGGCAGAGGAGTACATGAGCGCCCATCTGGCCTACCTCAAGGAGCACGCCGCTGTCCCCGGTGGCGCGCAACTACGCTGAGATTGTTTTCGTCTGACATTTACTTTCACCCCGTGTTCTGACACTGTGGCGCGGTGATACCTGCTGCTAAACACACGCACCGGTCCGACGCTCTCGCGCCGACGCGTCTCGTGCTCGACGTCCCGGGGGTCGCGTGGTGACGCCGTTCTCCCTGACCGAGCGCGTGGTTGTGGTCACAGGTGGTGGCACCGGTCTGGGCGCTCGGACGGCCGTCGCGCTCGCCGAGGCCGGGGCGCACGTGGTCATCACCGGCCGTCGCCTCGAGCGTCTGGAGCAGACAGTCTCCGAGATTCTCGCGGCCGGCGGCTCCGCGGAAGCGTACTCGGTCGACATTCAAGATCGCGGTGCCGTCCGTGAGCTGTTCGCACGCCTGCGCGCCTCGCATGAATCGCTCGATGTCTTGGTCAACAATGCCGCGGTCGTGCATGAGGCCACGGTGCTGGATGTGGACGACGTTTCCTGGGAGTCCGTGATCGGCACGAACCTCACCGGTCTTTTCGCATGCACTCAGGAGTTCGCCCGCCAGGATCCGGACCGTGACCGCGCTGTCGTCAACGTGTCATCAATCGTCGGGACATCCGGAGTCACCGGCCAGGCGGCCTACAGCGCGAGCAAAGGCGGTGTTGAGTCACTCACCCGAGCTCTCGCCGTCGAGCTCGCACGCCGGAGGATCCGGGTCAACGCCGTGGCGCCTGGCTACATGCTGACTGACATGCCGGCACAACTGATGGAGGATCCCGCGGCCGCTTCCCGGCTGCTGACCAAGATCCCGATGCGTCGTCTTGCCGAGCCCGCGGAGGTGGCGCCCGTTCTCGTCTTCTTGGCCTCACCCGCCTCCTCCTACATGACCGGAGTCGTGATGGCTGTCGACGGCGGGTACGCAGCCAAGTAGCCAGATAATTGTCTGACTGTTGTCATTGTGGCAACCTGGCCCTATTGTCGGACTATTCACGATGGGAGTATGAGATGGCCTCATGGTGGTCGGGCGAACTCGCCGAGGATCACGTCGCGATCGTCAAGGCGATCGACGACCTGGCTGCTGCACACATCACGGTCGCGGACTGCGAACGCTGGGACCGGGCGAAGGAGTACCCCCAGTCGGCGATGAGCGCGCTGGCCGACAGCTCCTGGTCCCGACTCGTCGCACCCGAGGAGTTCGGTGGTGCAGACGCGTCTGCGACCGATCTCGTGGTCGTGCACCAGGCCATCGCACGGCACAGCCTCGCAGTCGCCCAGGCCTACTACTCGCTGTGGGTTCTCGGCGCCGAGGCGATCCATCGGCTGGGTGACGACGAGCAACGTCGTACCTGGCTGCCGAGGCTCGCCGAAGGCTCCGCGCGGATCGCCTTCGCGCTGACCGAGCCGGACTCCGGCTCAGATGCGTCAGCACTGCGGATGCGGGCCCAGCGCGTGCCAGGCGGATACTCGATCTCGGGTCAAAAGGTGTTCATCACCGGTGCCGCAGTGGCGGACCGAATCGTCACCGCGGTCCGTACAGAGTCGGCCGACCGGCCACAGGATGGACTGACGCTTCTGATGGTCGATCCATCGGCGCCCGGGGTGACGGTGCGGCCGCTGGAGAAGATCGGGCTCCGAGCGATCGATCTTTGCGAGGTCTTCTTCGACGACGTCGTCGTCCCGGAGTCGGAGATCTTGGGCACCGATGGTGGAGCCTGGCGCGACCTGCGAACTGGTCTGGCCAAGGAGCGACTGTTCTTGGCGGCGATCTGCACTGGCGCGCTCTTCGATCTGGTCGGCCGCACGCTCGAGCACGCGACCACGCGCAAGGCCTTCGGCAAGACGATCGGGAGCCACCAGATGATCGCTGAGCGCATCGTCCGGATGCGCCTGGCCGCCGATGCCGCCGCAGCGATGACCGCTACCGCTGCCAAACTCGTCGACGCAGCCGACGCTTCTGCAGCCGAGGCCTCCTCCGCGGCCAAGCTCTACGCGAGCGAGGCCTACGTGTCGGCAGCGCGCGAGGCGACGCAGATCTTCGGCGGCTACGGCTTCACCGAGGACTATCCAGTAGCGCGGCATTACCGCGACTGCAAGTACCTCGAGATTGGCGGAGGCACGTCGCAGATCCAAGTCATCGTGGTCGCCAGGGCGATGGGGCTCAAGGTGTGACACCGACCAGGCGTGCGCGCGGGTCGAAGCGAACCGTGAGTAGAGAGAGTTGGGAAGACTTGTGGAGAGTCAGGTTAAGAGCATGAACGGCACCAGGGTGGTCGTGACGGGTGCCGCCGGCGACATCGGCGCAGCGGTAGCGCGTCGATTGGCCGAGGGAGGTGCGTCGGTCGCGCTCTTCGACCGACGCGAGGACCTTCTGGAAGCGACGGCGGAGCAGTGCCGCGCAGCGGGGGCCACGGTCGTCACCGCAGCGGTCGATCAGACGGACCCCGCGGCCGTTGAGGCCGGCTTCGCGAAGGTCGTCGCTGAGTTGGGCGGCGTCGACGTCGTCTTTGCGAACGCGGGCTATGGCAAGTTCGCGCCCTTCGTCGAACAGGACGAGAAGCACTGGACGCGACACGTCGACGTCAATCTCAATGGCACCTTCCGCATCTGTCAGCGTGCTGCGCAGCAGATGATCGAACAGGGGACCGGTGGTGCGATCGTCGTCAATGCATCCTCGGGGGCCACCCAGTACACCAACCTGCTCTCGGCCTACTGCGTCACCAAGGCTGCTCTGGCGATGATGGTCCAAGCGATGGCGGCCGAACTGGGGGTGCGAGGCATCCGCGTCAATGGCGTCCTCCCCGGCGTCATCGAGACCGGGATGACGGCACCGATGCTGGGCAGCGCCGAGTCTCAGCGCGACTATCTGCAGCGCGAGACCCCGCTCGGCCGACTGGGCCGGCCCGAGGACATCGCTGCCGCGGTCGAGTACCTCGCCTCGCCGGGCGCCTCATTCGTGACCGGGCACTGCATCGCTGTGGACGGCGGACAGACCGTCCTCGGCCAGCCGCAGTGGTACCTCACCGACTTCACCCGCGGGGGTGACGCACAGTGGACGGCAGCGTCGTGACCGCCGAGACCGCGGCCGGGCCCGCCGGTGGCGTTCGGCGCCACCACATCGTCGAAGTGAGCGACGCGACTGGAGAGGTCGAGGATGGCATGACCATCGCGATCGGCGGGTTCATCAACTCCGGTCATCCGATGGCTGTCGTGCGCCAGTTGATTCGTGACGAACGCAAGGACCTCACCGTCGTCGGCGCGGCATCGGCCGGGCTCGAGATCGACCTACTGATCGCTGCTGGCGTGGCGAGCAAGATCGTGACTCCGTATGTCGGCGCGGAAGGGCTGGTCGGTATCGGTCCTGCGTTCCGGCACGCGGCGCAGTCGGGGCAGATCGAGGTGTTCGAACTCGACGAGGCTCACTACTACGCGGGTCTGCGCGCCTCAGCCCAGCGTGTTCCTTTCAACCCGTGGCGAGCGGGGCTCGGGACCTCTCTGGTCGAGATCAACCCCGCGCTGAAGGTGTTCGAGGACCCGATCAACGGTGAACCGCTCGTCGCTGTTCCGGCCATCGAGATCGATGTGTGCTTCTTACACGCCGCAATCTCCGACCAGTACGGCAACGTGCAGCACAACGGCTCGGCGTACGGCGACGTCGCCATCTCGGCCGCGTCGGAGAGGACGTTCGTCTCGGTCGAGCAGATCGTGTCCTCCGAGCAGATTCGCGTAGAGCCGCTGCGCACGACCATCGACGGCGCGACCGGCATCATCCGCGCTCCGTTCGGTGCCCACCCGTACGCGGCCGAGGGCTACTACCGGCCCGATGAAGACCACCTGCGCAAGTACATCGCCGCGAGCGAGGAGTGGCTGCGCAATGGTTCTCGAGCAGGTCTGGACGAGTACCTCGAGTACTACGTCAAAGAGCCTGCAGACCCGATCGACTACCTCGAGCGCGTTGGGCTGCGGGCCCTCCTCGCGCTCAACGAGTACTGAGGACCACGATGACGACCAGCCTCGCCCCCGACCTCCCGGCCGACCAGGCCGCCGCCTCTGCTAAGGAGATCATGGCCGCCGTGATCGCCCACGACATCCGGGATGAGGAATGGGTCGAGGTCGGCGCGAATCTTCCTGTGCCGCGTGCCGGGGCACTGCTCGCCCATCTGACCCACGGTCCGAACCTGACGGTCATGATCGCGATGACCAAGGCCTACCTTCGCGACGAGCCGGTGCTCGAGGAGTTCGAGTACATCACCGACGTCCGTGCAATGCGATGGGCTGAGGCGTACTACCGCCACGATCAGCTGCTCAGCGCCCAGCGTCGGCGACGGCAGGGCGTGTTCTACTGCGGTGGCATCGAGATCGATCGCTTCGGCAACTCGAACCTAATCGGTGTCGGCGAGGATTACCGGCGGCTCGCGTTCCGAGGACCGGGACCCATCGGTACGACGAATGCGACCGTGCAGAGCGGCCGCTGGCATCTGGTGACGACTGCCCACAACCCTCGTGTCCTGGTTGACCGCGTGTCCTTCATCTCGGCCGTCGGGTACGGCCGCGGCGAACCCGGCTACCGCGAAGCGATCGGGCTGCAGAACCCGGGCCCGACGTACATCATCACACCGTTGTGCGTCTTCGACTTCGATCCGGACACGAACTCGGCGCGCCTGGCGTCGGTGCACGATGGCGTCACCGTCGATGAGGTGGTGGCCCGTACCGGCTTCGAGATCGTCATCCCGGACTCAGTGCCCACCACGGTCGGCCCCACGCCCGGGGAGTTGAAGATCCTGCGGACTCGCATCGATACGGGACGGGCCTTGACGTGAGCGGATCACAGGGGCTCCTCGCCTCCGATCTGCTCGGCCTCCTCGAGCACCACGCCGCCATCCGCCCGCAGCGGCCCTTCCTTGTCACCGACGACCGAAGGGTCGACTGGGCTGGCATTCACGAGGACGCGCGATCTGTGGGGGCGGCGCTCGGTACGCTCGGCGTTGGTCCGGGCGACACGGTCCTGTTGAGTCTGGACAACGACGTGGAGTTCGTCCAGGCCTGGTTCGGTGTGGCGGCCGCAACTGCGGTCGAGGTGCCCGTGAACCCGCAGATGGTTGGCGACCGTTTGCTCCACGTGGCGAATCACTGCCAAGCCCGGGTAGCCGTGGTCGACGCGGATGTCGCAGCGCGCCTGGTCGAGTTCGGTACCGGCATGGAGCACTTGCGAACGTTGATCGTCGTCGGCCCTGCACCGGTAGCGAGCGAGGGAGTGGAGATCCTCTCCTTCGAAGATCTGCGCCGCAGTGCCGGCGAGCTCGTTGCGCCGCGCCAGGGGCAGGAGGACCTCTCGGCCATTCTCTACACGTCGGGTTCGACTGGTCCGCCCAAGGGTGTCATGGTGCCTGTTGGGCAGCATCAAGCCAATGCCGAACAAGCGTGCGCCGCGTCTGGGCTCCGCGCCGACGACATCATGTACCTCTGTCTTCCGCTCCACCACAACATGGCGCAGGGCTACGGCATCTGGCCGGCCGTTCGAGCCGGGTGCACCGTTCGGCTCGCGCAGAAGTTTCGTCGTGCGTCCTTCTGGGACGAGGTGCGCGGCAGTGGGGCGACGGTGTGGCCGTTCGTTGGGGGACTGCTCGCCCTATTGAGCGCGCTACCGGCCGATCCCGCCGATCACCTCAACCCGCTCCGGGTCGCCTACGGGGTCCCCATCCCCCCGACTCTCCACCGGTCCTTCGAGGAACGATTCGGTCTACGTCTGGTCCACGGCTACGGCTCGACCGAGGCGACGATCCCGGTGTGGTCTGATCAGACGTCTCCCCCCGGTGCGGCCGGTCGACCGGTGCCGGGTTTCGAGGTGACGGTGCGTGACGAGGACGGCTCTGCCGTCCCTGTGGGTGGCGTCGGCGAGATCTGCGTGCGCGCGACCCGTCCCTCGACGATGTTCGCTGGCTACTTCCGTGACGAGGCGCGTACAACGGAAGCGTGGCGGGACGGCTGGTTTCGCACCGGCGACCGCGGGGACTTCGACACTGATGGCCAGCTCTGGTTCCGAGGACGGATCGGAGACGCGATCCGCCGCTTCGGAGAGTTCGTCGACGCCGAAGAGGTCGAGAGCGCGGCGCTTGACTGCCCGGGTGTGGCGGAGGCGGCCTGCTTCGCTATCGATGACGACGTGGCCGGACAGGAAGTCGCGCTCGCGGTGGTCGCGGCGGACACCGGCGCACCGACGGCGGCCGAGGTGCGCGCCCACCTCGCGGACCGGGTTCCCGGCTTCGCCGTGCCCCGCTACGTCGAGATCATCGCAGCATTGCCGAAGACCGAGACCGGCAAGGTCCGCCGCTACGAGTTGAGGGCGCGCGGGCTGCGCCCCGGGACCGAAGACTTCCGCCGCACCAGCACCGCATCGCATCGCACGATTCCCGCGACCGAAAGGGACCATCTCCATGGCTGAGTTCGAAACCAGCATCAGTGATGTCGGCAACGGCATCGTCAACCTTAGGGGTTACTCGCTGGAGGAGGTGATGCGCCATCTTCCCTACTCCAGCGGTGCCTACCTGACCATTGTGGGACGGCTGCCCTCTGAAGGCGAGCGACGCCTCCTTGACGCCCTTCTCAACAGCCTCCTCGACCACGGCTTCGTCGCCTCGACCATCACGGCGGCTCGCTACATCGCCTCAGGCAATCCCACGCTGGTTCCGGCCGTGGCCGGCGGGCTGCTCGCCTGCGGGAGCAACACGGTGTCGCCACAGCACTCCTTCGAGGTGCTCGCCCAGGCGGCGGCGCTGCGCGAGGAGATGGGGCTCGATCACGAGAGCGCGGCGAAGGAGGTCGTCGCCGACTTCGCCCAGTCGGGTCGGCGCCTGCCTGGGCTTGGGCACCCCACGCACAAGACCTCGGACTTCCGTTCCGAGGTCCTGTTCGAGATCGCGAGGGAGAACGGCCTGGCCAGCGACGGCGTCGAGCAGTTCTCGGCCCTGCAGCGGGTCTTCGCCTCGACCTCGGGCAAGCACCTGCCGATCAACATCGACGGCGCGATGGCGGCGGTCGGAGTCGACCTCGGCTGGACCGCGGAGCACGTCGTCGCGTTCGCACTCATCTCGGTACTGCCCGGCGTCATCGGGCACGTGGTCGAGGAGCTCGACGGCGGCCGCCCGCTGCGGCACATCAAGGACGGTTCATACACGGGCGAGCCGATTCGGCCGCTTCCGGAAACTCTGTGAGGAGCACAAGAATGACGACTGACAGCATCCACTGGGACATCGTCGAGAAGGGCGTCGAGCGCGCTCAGGAGAGGATGGTCTGGAAGCCGTACGGCATCCCGGAGATCATCGATCCGGAGCACACGATCTTCCACGATAACCCGATCCAGCCCCCATGGGAGATCGACGACCGGATGATCGTGCAGTCCGCGATCACTGGCGCGTTCTTCAGCAGGCGGGCTAACCCGAACCAGCCCATCTCGGTGGAGGAAATTCTGCAGTCGGCGCGTGAGTGTGCCGCGAACGGCGCTAGCGCCATCCACCTTCACATGCGTGACGATCGTGGCTACAACGTCCTCGACCCTGAGAAGTTCCGTGCTGTCGTTGAGCCTCTTCGCGAGGAGTTCCCCGGGATCTCCATCGACGGCTGTTACGTTACCGCGCTCCCAGGCGAGTGGGACGCGATGAAGAAGGCCCTGAAGGCCGGCATTCTCGACGCAGTTCCGGTCAACACCACTGCGGTGTACCAGGGCGACTCGCTGTTCGCCAAGCCCGTGCCGATGATGCTGGAGAAAACTCGGCTCATCCTTGAGGCCGAGGCGAAGCCGGTCGTCGCGGTCTACGCGGACGCCGACGTGAGCAACGCGGATCGCTACCTGTTCCGCAGCGGTCTGCTCGACCAGGGGCAGCTCTGGTGCGTGCTGCCCGCGCTTCCCGGCTGCAGCCCGATGGACAACCCCCTGCAGATGATCAATGGCCTGCAGCGGCTGACCTCGCTCATCCGCGACGTCGACCCGCAGTCCCGGATCCTGGTGTGTGGCGCGGGCCGCGCATCGAGCTACCTCGCCACGGCAGCGGCGATGCTCGGACTGCACATCCGCGTCGGCATGGAGGACACCGTGTGGCGTTGGCCCCACCGTTCGGACAAACTGGAGTCGAACCTGCAGGCACTTGACCAGGGCCGCCAGATCTCTGAACTGCTGGGCCGCAAGATCGCGGACTTCTCGGAGTACCGCGAGATCGTCGGCATGCCGGCCAAGCACGGGGCCTAGGACGCTCGCTCATGAAGTACGGAGTGCATGTACCGCAGTGGGGACCGCACGCCGACCGGCGTGGGGTCCTCGACGTGGCCCGCACCGCAGAGGAGACGGGACTGGACTCGGTGTGGGTCGCTGACCACATCGTGTTCCCACGCAAGTCCGCCAGCGTCTACCCGTACCGGGACGATGGGCTTCCCTTCACTGCTGAGGACGGCTTCCTCGAGGCGCTCACGACGCTCGCCGTGATCGCGGGCGCTACTGAGCGCGTCGAGCTCGGTACCAGTGTCCTGGTCCTTCCGATGCGTGAGCCGTTGCTCGCTGCGAAGACGATCGCGACCCTGGACAAGCTCGCCGAGGGCCGGGTCACCTTGGCCCTTGG
>Ga0164243_10013414_pt1 | contig 11533 bp, 12 predicted proteins | sample OricompcompostOP_FD_108781 | JGI IMG/M metagenome (GOLD analysis project Ga0164243, IMG submission 108781) | Organic Plus compost microbial communities from Emeryville, California, USA - Original compost - Organic plus compost (OP) | ecosystem: Engineered > Solid waste > Mixed feedstock >... | reverse complement strand
TGCGGCTTTTTCGCAGCCCGGCCGTTCCACTGTGGCTCCACATGAGCTCTGGCACTGAGCGGTGGCGGGTTTCACCGCTGAAACGGGCGCGATCGGGTTTGCTACTGCCACCGTCGCGTCGACTTTTTCCCCGCCGCGAACGGCGTTCATGACGCGATATGCGCATCGCGGCAGCATTTTTGCCGGGATGCCCTACGATGCGGCCATGGATTTCAGCTTGCGTTAGGGGCGCGCAGCGCGCACTATGCCTGGATGCGGTTTTCATCGGGGAGCGCTGGTTTCCCGCCATCTCCATGATACGTACCCTGCCGGTCATGTATCCCGTTTTTACCGTGGAGCCGAGTCTGCTTCGGTAACTTGACCAGCAGCACGGCTTTTATATCCGGTTCAGCGTTGGGGAATCGGATTTCGAAACTGGCGTCCCACCGCCGACGTTACTCCCGGGATGCCTCCGCAGCGAACAGTTCGCAAGGGGTTGCACATGTACGGGAAGGTCAAACTCGACATCATCGTCGAAGGGACACAGATCAGCCGGGCCGAAGGTTTCACCGCGTCGCCCCGTCGGCGCTCGCGGAAACCCGATCGGTCGACAATCATTGCAGGAGTCGGGTTTGCCGCGAACCGCCCGGCCGCGCTCAGGGAGGAACGCCAATGATCTCATCGATCGATCTCACCAACGCGGAGTGGAATTCCCTGAGAGAACTCAGAAACGGCCCGCTCAAGCGCAAAATCCCGGTGGCGCATCAGATGAAATTGATTGATCTCGGTTTTGCGAAAAAGCTGTTCGAAAGCATCGTCGTCACCGACAAGGGACGCCGTTATCATCCCGCGCCAACCACAGGCGCGGGCCGCCGCGTCGAAAAGCATTCGTCGCCGTTGCGGCTGATCGACAGGGATGGCGATCCGACATTCATTCCACCCTCGCACTGATAGTGCGACTTAAGCACCGGAGATTGGCATGGCAGGCAAACCGAAAAACTACGCGCCCAAAATTGGCACCGCGCCGCCTCTGGCAGCCCAGCGCCTGATTGCGGAACAGACCGCGGCGTTTCTCGAAAACGGCGGCAAGATCCAGCGCATCCCCAGAGGAGTGACCGGCCAGGCCAATCTGGCCGGACCCCGGCATATAACGATCGCAAAATCCTCCGCTGAATCCGAGTCATCGGGCGGAAAGAAAAAAACCGATCGTCATTGAGTTTTTTCTTGTGAGCGGCACGGCGGCCCCTCACTTCGACTCAACTGCGCGCAACAGGGCTTTTCGGCACATCGGGTGATCATCCAGGGGCGCACGCGTCTGGTTGCGCGCTGAAACGCCAAGGCCGCCGGGGAATGGGGAATAGCAGGCCAACGCTGCCGCCTGCCCAGGCGCGGCCCGGTTCGACGAATCAACACAAGGAATGAAAAGAAGAAAAACAAGACTGCGCGGGATGAAATCAGTGCAATTGCCGCGGATGCTGCGGCGTATCCTCGGCATGATCCAGTTCGGAGATGGCCTTGATGCCGGCCTCGACCATGGCGCGCGCCACTTCCAGGCTGGCGTCATTCATGTAGACGCGCGCCTGATCGGAGAAACGGATACGGACCAGTGGTTCGGATTCCCCTTCCACGCGCTGCAATACGATGTCGCCATCGGGCAGCTCCAGAATTTCGTACAGTGTCGACACGGCGTGTACCGTTTGCTACAGGTTCACGTCATTCTACTGTGCGCGCCGGCAAAACTGAATCGAAAATTCGCCCGCCGGGCTCACCATTCCTGTGCCTGTTCGCGCTGCCCTTCCAACAATCGCTGAAACGCCGACAACCACTGCCGGACCTGTTCCGGCGCAAGCGCGCGCGTGACATCGGTCAGCTGGATGGCCTGCGCATCGATCGCGCCGCGGCTGGCCCCGGGCGATGGTTCGAGGATATCGTCGCGGGCGGCGAGCAGACGCGCCGGCCAGGCATCGGCCTGCTCCAACGCGGCCAATTCGGACAGCTCGGGAATCACACGATCGGATAAGCGCGCCGCGGCGGCGAACGCCGTGTCGGCGCTGATTTCCAGCCGCTGCCGCTCGGCAATTTCGCGCAGATAACAGCGATAGCCGATCGCCAGTTGCAGCACGGCGCTTTGCAACAACGCCGTGCGCGCGCCCTGCTCCGCGCTCTGATCCGCCTGATCGAGCAGCCAGCGCGCGAAATACAGTTTCTCGTTCACCTGCGCCTGCATCGCGTTGTCCTCCCGCCGTGATCAACGAGCTTTGCCGCGCCTGCGCCGCGCGCGCCCGACAGCGCGCGGCTCAGTCATCACGCCTTGCCGCTTTTCTCCACCCAGCGGCCGTCCTGATACACCGCGCGCCAGCCGGTGGGTTTGCCGTCCACTTCGGTCTGCACGTACTGCTCGCGGCTTTTGCGGCTGAAGCGGATCACCGCCTTGTTGCCCTCGTGATCCTGGCGCGGCGCATCCAGCAGATAGTGGTGTTTCGGATCGATCGCATCGCGGTGCGGCAACAATTCCTCGACCAGCGGCGCGCGGGTTTCGCGGTTTTTCGGAAAACCGCTGGCGGCCAGGAAGATGCCGGAGGCGCCGTCGCGCAGCACGTAATAATCGTCGACCTTCTCGCAGCGCAGTTCCGGCATCGGCACCGCGTCCATTTTCGGCGGCGCCGGCTGGCCGTTGCGCAGCAGTTTGCGCGTGTTCCTGCAGGCCTCGTTGGTGCAGCCGAAATATTTGCCGAAGCGGCCGGTCTTCAGCTGCATCTGCGAGCCGCATTTATCGCACTCGATGCTCGGCCCTTCGTAGCCCTTGATCTTGAATTGCCCCTGTTCGACCTGATAACCCGGGCAGTCCGGGTTGTTGCCGCACACGTGCAGCTTGCGTCTCTCGTCGATCAGGTAGCTGTCCATCGCCGTGTTGCAGATCGGACAGCGGTGCTTCTTGCGCAGCGCCAGCGATTCGTTTTCATCGCCCTCGTCATCATCCAAGCCGTCGCTGACCGGCACCACTTCTTCGCCGGGCACCAGGTTGATGGTGCATTTGCAGCGCTCCTTCGGCGGCAGCGCGTAGCCGGAGCAGCCGAGGAACACGCCGGTGCTGGCGGTGCGGATCTGCATCGGGCGGCCGCACTGCGGGCATTGGATGTCGGTGTCGGTCGGCTCGTTTTCGCGCATGCCGCCCATGTCGCTCTCGGCGATTTCGAGTTTCCTGCGAAAATCCCCGTAAAAACGGTCGAGCAGTTTTTTCCATTCGAGCTTGCCGGTGGCGACCTCGTCCAGCGACTCCTCCATGTTGGCGGTGAAACCGTAATCGAGCAGATCGCTGAAACTCTCGACCAGCCGCTCGGTGACGATATCGCCCATTTTTTCCGCGTAAAAACGCCGGTTTTCAACCCGCACGTAACCGCGTTCCTGGATCGTGGAGATGATCGCGGCGTAGGTGGAGGGCCGGCCGATGCCGCGTTTCTCCAGCTCCTTCACCAGCGCCGCCTCGGTGTAACGCGGCGCCGGTTTGGTGAAATGCTGGCTCGGATCGAGCTTGAGCAGTTTCAGGGTTTCGCCCTGCTTCACATCGGGCAGCACCACGTCCTCGTCCTTTTTCGAGGCCAGCGCCAGCACCTTGGTGAAACCGTCGAAGCGGATCACGCGGCCGCGGGTGCGCAGCTCGAATTCGCCGGCCTGCACCACGATCGAGGTGCTGGTGAATTCGGCCGGGGTCATCTGGCAGGCGACGAACTGGCGCCAGATCAATTCGTACAGGCGCACCGCGTCGCGCTCCATGCCGGCCAGGGCCGCGGCCTGGAGATTCACGTCCGAGGGCCGGATCGCCTCGTGCGCTTCCTGCGCGCCCTCCTTGCTCGAATAGCGGTTGGGCTGGTCCGGCAGGTAGCGTTTGCCGAAGTGCTGTTCGATGTAATCGCGGCAGGCGTTGACCGCATCGACGCTCAGGTTGGTCGAGTCGGTACGCATGTAAGTGATGTAACCCGCCTCGTACAGGCGCTGGGCCATCATCATGGTTTTCTTCACCCCGAAGCCCAGCCGGGTGCTGGCCGCCTGTTGCAGGGTCGAGGTAATAAAAGGGGCGTTGGGCCGCGTCTGGGTCGGCTTGTCCTCGCGCTGGCTGACCACGTAGGTCTGCTTGCGCAGCAGTTCGAGGGCGGTCTGGGTCTGGGCCTCGTTGACCGGCCGGAACGCCGCGTCGCCCTGCTTTTTCACCTCCAGGCGCAGCTTGCCGGCCCGGCCTTCGGTATCGGCGTGGATTTCCCAGTATTCCTCCGGCACGAAGGCGTGGATCTCGCGCTCGCGCTCGACGATCAGGCGCAGCGCCACCGACTGCACGCGGCCGGCGGACAGGCCGCGGGCGATTTTCGCCCACAGCAGCGGCGACACCATGTAACCGACCACGCGGTCCAGGAAACGGCGCGCCTGCTGGGCGTTGACCCGGTCGACGTCGATCTGGCCCGGCTCCTTGAAGGCGGCGGTGATCGCGTTCTTGGTGATCTCGTTGAACACCACGCGCCGATAGCGCTGCTCATCGCCGCCGATGGCCTCGCGCAGGTGCCAGGCGATCGCCTCCCCCTCGCGGTCCAAGTCGGTCGCCAGATAGACGTGATCGGCTTCGGCGGCCAGCTTGCGCAGCTCGGCCACCACCTTTTCCTTGCCGGGAAGAATTTCGTAGTGTGCCTTCCAGCCGTGCTCGGGATCGATGCCCATGCGCGCGATCAGCTGCTCGCGGGCCTTGCGCTTGCGGTGTTCGCCCTTCGCCGCCGGGTCCAGCTTGCGGGTGGCGGCGGCGGCCTTGGCGCGTTCCTTGGGGTCGATTTCCCTGGTCTGGCCACTGGTTGGCAAATCCCGAATATGGCCGATACTGGATTTAACGATGTAGTCCTTGCCGAGATACTTGTTGATCGTCTTGGCCTTGGCCGGCGATTCAACGATGACCAGTGATTTTCCCATTGTGACCTTCTGTGGCTGATTGGAGCGGGTGCCTCCCCCGAAGAGGCGACATATATAAGACTTGCCATGGGAGTGGTCAAGTCGCACTCAGCCGGCGCGGCTTCGGAACTGGTCCGTGTGCCCACGGTCTACTCTGCATTGCGCGCCCGTTGTTGTTCAAGCTGCGACCGCCCGCCGTACATCTCGCGGTCGCCCGATCCCACGGATTGGTTTTTCACGAATCGGCTTGATGGAGTCAACCGCAATCATGTTTCTCTCCCTCTCGTTATCTCTGGTCGTCATCGCCCTTCTGGCCTTCCTGGTCATCGCCGCCATCCGCCACCGCAACCGCCAGTACGGCCTGCTGCGCCAGCGCCAGGTGGAACACGAGCTGCGCGGCGCCGAGCACATCAAAAAGGTCGCGCTGGCCATGCATCGCTGCACCGGCCGCAACGACATCGCGCTGGCGCTGTTGCAGCTGGCGCGCCAGCAGCTCGAGGCCGCGCATCGGCTGGCGCCCCAGCACCAGCTGGTGGGCGCGTCGGTGCGCGATTACGAAAACCTGTGCAACGCCCTGCGCCAGGGCACGATCATCGCCGAACCGGAGGTGATCCCCCTGGACTCCGCCGGCCTGCTCAACGATGCCCGCATGCAGCTGCTGGAGGCTTTGCGACTGCTGGGCCGGGTGGAGCGGCAGGGTTGGGTGGAGGCCGGCAATCTGCGGGAGATGCAGGACTCCCTGAACCAGGCGCAGCGCTCGGTGGAAATGCGGCTGAACATGCGCCAGGCCACGCAGAACCCGGCGCCGCCCGCCGAGGACGAACAGCCGGTGCACGCGCCCTCCAGCTGAAACCGTCGACCCACGCGCGCCGCTGAACCGTGGCGCCGCAGGCGCGAAGGATTCATCGCCCAAACCCGGCAACCGGCGCGGCGCACAGGCCCGACATGGACGCGGCCATTCCGGTGGTATCCCGCCGGGTCGATATGCCGTTTGCGTCGTTGCGGTGTGTAAGAGCGTCCGGCGAGGGCGCCCGGCTTTCGACGGCGCGCGGGCCGACGCCGCCCTACACGGCCAGCGCCGCCGCCATCCGCGCGCGCAGCGTGCCGAGTTCGGCGGCGAGCGCGCGCACCGTGGCTTCATCGCCGCGCTCGCGCCAGTAGACGGCCGGCCCCTGCGATGTCAGCGACAGCGCCACGGCGTCGCCCGGCAGCGCGGCGGCGGTGTGCTGCACCGCCGCCTGCAACTCGGGCGGCAGCGGTTCGGCGTTCTCGTTTTCCCAGGATTCGCCGGCGCCGGCGCGCACCAGGCAGTAATCGACCGGCCGGAGCTTGCCCGGCTCCGGCAGCGGCAGCAGATACATCACGCCCTGCTCGGTATCCTCGCGCCGCACCCGCGCGCGCCGCACCTGCGGCAGGTTGCACAGCCGCACCTGCAAACCCAGCTCCCGCGCCAACAGCCGCAGCCGCGCGCGCCGCGCCTCGCCGGGCGAGGGCTTGAGCCACATGACCGGGCCGATGATCAACAGAATCACCAGCGCCGCTATCAGGTATCCCATCATTGTTATTCACCTCCGCTGACCGGCCTTGTCGACGCCGCGCCGATTTTTCGAACCCACGCTTTGACTCGCAAGGGCGGTTGGTAGAGTATGTCCGTGTCAATAACTACAGCATTTTCAAGGAGAAATCCCCATGGGCGTGTATCAGACGATTCTGCTGGCGGTCGACCTCTCCGATGAAGCCGATCAGGTGGCGGCCCGGGCCGCCGGCCTGGCCGCGGCCCACGGCGCGCAACTGCACGTGGCGCACGTGATCGAACCACTCAGCTTCGCCTACGGCGGCGACATCCCCATCGATTTTTCCACCATCCAGGAAGAAATCCAGAAACAGGCGGAAAACCAGTTGCAGGGCCTGTGCTCCCGGCTGAACATCCCCGCGGCCCGCCTGCATCTGGTGATGGGCCGCCCGGAAAACGAAATCCACGCCCTGGCGAAATCGCTGCCGGCCGATCTGATCGTGGTCGGCAGCCACGGCCGCCACGGCCTGGCGCTGCTGCTCGGCTCCACCGCCAACGGCGTGCTGCACGGCGCCACCTGCGATGTGCTGGCGGTGCGGGTCGGCTGATCGGAGCCAGCTCCAGCTCGGCCGCGGCCGCTCGGGGGCCGGCGCCATCCGCGATGTGCTGGTGTCACGCATCGGCCGATTCAGGATTCCGACAATTCCAGCCAGCGGGTGTCCAGCCCAGCCTCGACCGGTCGGGATCGGCGCCACCCGCGATGTGCCGGTATTGCGCGCCGGCCGGTTCAGGCTTCCGACAACTCCAGCCCAGCCTCGACCGGTCGGGATCGGCGCCACCCGCGATGTGCTGGCATTACGCGTCGGCCGATTCAGGCTTCCGACAACTCCAGCCAGCGGGCGTAGGCCTCATCCAGCTCGGCCTGGGCCGCGCTCAGCCGCGCCAGGGCCGCCGCCACCGCGGCGTGGTCGCGCTGGTAGAAATCCGGCGCGGCGACCTGGGCGTTGAGCGCCTCGAGATCGGCCTCCAGGGCTTCGATGCGCGCCGGCAACGCATCCAGTTCCCGCTGCAATTTGTAGCTCAGCTTGCCGCCGGCGCGCGGCGCTTCGGGCGCGGCGGCGGGGCGCGCCGCTTCCTGTTCCCGCCGTTTGACCGGCGCGGCCTCCGGCGCCGGGCGCTGCCTCAGCCAATCGCTGTAGCCACCCACGTAGTCGCCGACGCGGCCCTCGCCCTCGAACACCAGCGTGCTGGTCACCACGTTGTCGAGGAATTCGCGGTCGTGGCTGACCAGCAGGATGGTGCCGTCGAACTCCAGCAGCAGTTGTTCGAGCAGCTCCAGACTCTCCACGTCGAGGTCGTTGGTCGGCTCGTCCAGCACCAGCACATTGACCGGCAGGCTGAACAGCCGCGCCAGCTGCAAGCGCGCGCGCTCGCCGCCGGACAGATACCGGGCCGAGCGCCGCGACTGGTCCGGGCGGAACAAAAAATCCTCAAGGTAACTGATAATATGCCTTCGCATCCCATTGATTTCTATGAAGTCCCTACCCTGGCCGACAATATCCACCAGGGTTGAATCCTCATTGAAACCGGAGCGCAGCTGATCGAAATAGGCGACCTGCAGCCGCTCTCCCAGCCGCACGCGGCCGGTGTCCGGCTGCAACTCGCCCAGCATCAGCTTGAGCAAGGTCGATTTGCCGGCGCCGTTGGGGCCGATCAGGCCGACGCGGTCGCCGCGCATCAGGGTGAAATCGAGGTTGTCGATCAGGCGGCGCTCGCCGACGCGGTAACCGACGCCCTGCAGCTCCGCCACCAGCTTGCCCGAGCGCTCGGCGCTTTCGAGGCTGAATTGCGCCTGACCGACCCGCTCGCGCCGCGCCGCCCGCACCTCGCGCAGTTTTTTCAGGGCGCGCACCCGGCCTTCGTTGCGGGTGCGGCGCGCCTTGATGCCCTGGCGAATCCAGCGCTCCTCTTCCGCCAGATGCTTGTCGAACAGCGCCTGCTCGCGCTCCTCGACCTCCAGCCGTTGCTCGCGCTGTTCGAGAAAGCTGTCGTAACCCCCTGAATAACTGAATAAACGACCGCGATCGAGTTCAATCACCCGGGTTGCCAGCCGGCGCGCCAGGGCGCGGTCGTGGGTGATGAACAAAGTGGCGCCGGAAAACTCCAGCAACTGGCCTTCGAGCCAGTCGATGGCGGCGATATCGAGGTGGTTGGTGGGTTCGTCCAGCAGCAACAGGTCGGGCTCCACCACCAGCGCGCGCGCCAGCGCCACCCGCCGCAGCCAGCCGCCGGACAGCTCGTCGAGCGACTGCTGCGCGTCGAGCCCGAGCCGGCTCAGCACCGTGTCGATGCGCTGCTGGAAGCGCCAGCCGTCGGCGGCGTCGAGTTCGCGCTGCAATGCCTCCAGCCGTTTCAGGTCGGCCTCGCCGCGCATCGAGCCGGTCAGCTCCCGGTACGCGGCCAGGGTTTCGCTCAGCGCCGCCAGCCCCGAGGCCACCTCGGCGTAGACCTTGCGGCCGGGCGTCAGGCGGGGCTCCTGCTCCAGCCGCGCCAGCCTGGCGCCGGGCTCCAGCCAGCAGTCGCCGCCGTCGGGTTTGATCGAACCCTCCACCACGCGCAGGAACGTCGACTTGCCGACGCCGTTGCGGCCCACCAGGCACACCCGCTCGCCGCGCTCCAGCTGCAGGTCGGCGGCGTCGAGCAGAATCTGATCGCCGTAATGCAGGGAAACTTGATTGAGACGCAACAGGGGCATGGGCAACTCCGAAAGACTTGGGCGGGCCGGCGCAATTCGCTACACTCAGCCCGGCAGCCGGCGGCCGCGCATCGGTACCGCGCCACGCCGGCTGAAGGTCGCGCATTTTAAAGAAATCGCCGCACCCTGACGAGGCGAACGTCCGCCGCGACCGCTGCCAGTCCTGTTCGATATCACCCGAACCGGTTTTTCCGCCGGCAACCGCCGCGCAGCACCGGGCCATTTTTCACTGTCATTTGCGGAATTTTCAGCCCATGACCCATTGGCTTCGCACCCTTCCCCTGCTGCTCGCGACGCTGCTGCCGATCGCCTGCGGCGCCGCCCATCCGCGCGCTGTCGCCGACCAGGGCGGACAACACCTGAGCGGCCAACAGCAACTGTTCCAGAAAACCCGCGACCAGATGAGCCGCGGCCAGTGGACCCTGGCGAAGCAGAACATGGCGCTGCTGCGCCACTACCCGCTGTATCCGTACCTGGAGCTGGCGCTGCTGAGCGAGCGCATCGACAGCCTGTCGCGGGCCGACGTCGACGATTTTCTCGGCCGCTATCCCGATTCCGTGCCATCAGACCGCCTGCGCGCTCAGTGGCTGGCGGCGCTGACCCGCAACGGCCGCTGGGGCGATTTCCTCGAGGAATACCGCGCCGTTGATGCCAGCCGGACCCAGCAGTGCTGGCACGCCGAAGCCCTGTTCCAGACCGGCAAGCCGGAGCAGTCGCTGGCCGAAACCGAGCAGCTGTGGCTGACCGCGGACGCGCCCGATGCCTGCGACGCGCCCTTCAAACGCTGGCTCGCCAGCGAACGGCGCAATGAGGCGCTGATCTTCCGGCGCGCGCTGCTGGCGCTGGAGCGCAAGCAGGAAACGCTGGCGCGCGCGCTGGTGGTGGAGACCCGCGAACCGTACAAACTCCAGGCCGAATACGCGCTGCTGCTGTACCGCGATCCGGTGGCGTTGGGCAATCTGCTGCCGCAGCTGGCGCAGCGGCCGGAGGGCGGCAAGGTCATCAGCCAGGCGCTGCGCAACCTGTCCCGGCGCGCCCCGGACATGGCCTCCGAACTGTGGCGCCAGGCCGTTGCCGCCGGCCAGCTGAGCGAGGAGGACAGCGCCGCGGCGCGCACCGAAATCGGCCGCCAGATGATCATCGCGCGCGGCCAGGACGCCCTGCCCTGGCTGTTGCAGAACGACGGCAACGGCAGCGACGGCTTCCTGCTGGAGTGGCGTATCCGGCTGGCCCTGCGCGGCGGCGACTGGCCGCAGCTGGCGGACTGGATCGGCCGGCTGCCGCAGGAGCTGGCGCAATCGCAGCGCTGGACCTACTGGCGCGCCCGCGCCCTGGCGCAGCAGGTGGACGATGCCGCCAAGGTGCAGCAGGCCGCGGACATATTCGCGGGGCTGGCCCGCGAACGCAGTTATTACGGTTTTCTCGCCGCCGACCGGCTCAAGGCCGACTACGCGCTGAACGATCGGCCGGTGCAGACCTCGCTGTCGACCAGCGTCATCGAAATGCGCCCGGACGTGCGCCGCGCCCGCGAATTCCTCGCCCTCAACGAAAAGGCCAACGCCCGCCGCGAGTGGCAGCGCGCGCTCGGCACCATGACCACCGAGGAACAGCAGACCGCCGCGCAACTGGCCCAGCGCTGGGGCTGGCACGACGAAGCGATCCGCTCGGCAATGAAAAGCGGCGCCATGGACGACCTGGGATTGCGCTTCCCGCTGGCCTATCGCGAGCCGATGACCGGCGCCGCCCGCACCACCGCCCTGCCGCCGCACTGGCTGTACGCCATCGCGCGCCAGGAGAGCGCCTTCGTGCCCGACGCGCGTTCCTCGGCCGGCGCCCTCGGCCTGCTGCAACTGATGCCGGGCACCGCCCAGCACGTGGCGAAAGGGCTGGGCATCAAGGTGAATTCGCAGCAGCTGGTGCAGCCGGCCTCCAGCATCCGCCTGGGCAGCGTCTACCTGAGCGACCTGCTGCGCCGCTTCGACGGCAACCGGGTGCTGGCCACCGCCGCCTACAACGCCGGCCCGCGGCGTATTTCCGATCTGCTGAAGAATCAGCCCGGCCAGGTCAGCACCGATGTCTGGGTGGAAACGCTGCCCTATCGGGAAACCCGCGACTACGTGCAGAACGTGCTCACGTTCTCCGTGATCTACGCCCAGCGCCTGGGCAAACCCGGCGCGCTGCTGGCGGCCAACGAAACGGCGATCGGGCAGGATGTGTTGCAGTTGGGCAGCAGTGAGGCGGAAACCGCGCGGCAGTAATCGGCGGGATTAAAACGGGCCTCGGAGCGATTCATTGCGGCCTCCGCGGGCCCGAACGACCTCGATAGCCTGCGGCTGAACGCGTGGAGCCGCTGCTTG
>Ga0164243_10013413_pt1 | contig 11533 bp, 13 predicted proteins | sample OricompcompostOP_FD_108781 | JGI IMG/M metagenome (GOLD analysis project Ga0164243, IMG submission 108781) | Organic Plus compost microbial communities from Emeryville, California, USA - Original compost - Organic plus compost (OP) | ecosystem: Engineered > Solid waste > Mixed feedstock >... | reverse complement strand
TTGACGAGTTCCCACAAATCGTGGCCAGACCAAAAAGCCCAGCCATATTCATGGTGTCTTCAAGAGACCGCAGTCACAGTCAGTAGTCGTTGTGATGAGCCATAAACCCATCGCCAGACCACCGCCGCCTGCGTTTCTCTTTCCAATCTACAATGTCAAAGACCGACACCGGCGAACCGGTCCGACCGGCGGGAACGATCCCGCTGGAGGGGCGCTTACTTAGGGACCGCAACCGGCCTTGGCAAGCGCTTCGTGACCGGAGAAATCTCCGATCCGCTCTCGTTCGAGCTTGAAGCTTCTATACAAGAACCGGTTCCGGTTTGCAAGAGGCTTTCTTCAGTATTCCGAAGAGCTCTTAGAGAACTTTCGAGGATTTAAAGTTCACGGTTACCCGAAACTTTAAGTCTTCGACCCGCCGAGAACTTCGAGGCTTGAGCCCGTCCGCCGCGGCGAGGGGCGCTATCTAGTGGCGCCCCCTGGGTCGGTCAAGCGCCTTTCCGGAGAAATCTTCGACCGCGGCGGCGCGCCGCGCGTCCCCGCCCGCGGCCGCCGGCTTTTTTGATCCTGCGCAAAGGCGCGCGCACCGGACGGCGCCATGCTGGGGGCGACCGCCGGAACGCGCGAGCCCGCCATGAGCAATTCATCCCTCGTCGAGACCGTCCGCGCCGAGCTCGCCCGCCTGGCCTGGCCGACAACATCACCGTCGAGGCCAAGGGCTGCGTGGTCACCCTGACCGGCCGGGTCGCCGACCCCGCTTTGCGCCGGCGGCTGAGCGGCGTCGTCCTGGGCCTGCCGCAGGTCTACGGCGTCTGCAATCAGCTGGACGTGAGCCCGCCCTGAACCGCGGCGGGCCTGGCCGGCCCCCGCGGCTGTCAAATGTTAGGGTCCGGCCGGCGAAGCTTCGCACGATTGGCGCTCAGACGCCCCTGCGGCGCCGGGATGCGCAGCCGGGGGATCGAGGAGGACCAGAATGTCGCGACTTGCGCGCCGCACCACCGTCCTCGGCCGCTATCGCCTTCGGCTGAGCGACGCGGCGGGGCTGTTTCTACGCACCGTCGAGACCCGCGCCCAGAACGACGAGCTGGCGCTGGGCGAGGCGATCCGGCGGCTGAACGAGGCCGCCAGCGTCGAAGTCTGGCGCTCGGCCCGCTGGGTCGGCCAGGTGGCGCGCTCCGCCGGCGCCGCCTGATCGCCGCCCACAGCACTTCCGCGGCAGGACGATCACATGGTCGCCGGCGGGCGACTCGTCGGTTTACAGGGTGCGGCCGCCGCGCAGGTCGACCGCGAATGAATCGCCTTAGGCGTTCCGCCGCCGCTCGGGGCCGCGATAGGCGGGGTCGGCGCGGCGACGGCGGTCGGGGCCGAAATAGTCCGGCGAGCGGACGAACGGCCGGGGCTGGAAGATCAGCGCCTCGATGCGCCGCAGCAGGCTGCCGACGGTGAACGGCTTGGACAGGAAGTCGGTGACGCCGGCGTCGCGCGCGGCCTTCACCCGCCACTCCTCGGTGTAGCCGGTCAGCATCAGGATCGCGACGAAGGGGCTGGGGCTGGCCGGATCCTTGCGGATCCGTCGGACCAGCTGGATGCCCTCGTCGCCCTTGCCGAGGTTCTGGTCGACGACGACTAGGTCGAACATCTCGCGCCGCATCAGCTCGAAGCCGCCGTGGGCGGTCGTCGCATAGGCGATGTCCTGCGCGCCCACGCTCGAGAGGATCGACTTCACGATCTCGGCGGCGTGCCGGTTGTCGTCAACAACGAGTATGCGAAGCGCCCTGAGATCCATGCGTCCTTCGGAAACCTGCCCGTTCAGTTCCCCGACCCTAACGGCCCGACCGCTAACATTGCGCGAACGCCGTGCCCGTTCGAAGCCGGGTCGTCGGCCCGCGCGACCGCGAATCAGCGCCTCGCTAAACGGTTCAGCTTGTTAATAAAACTTTACAGTGAGCGGCGTTCGAAGAGTGGCGTTATGCCGCAGCCGGGCGTATAAGAGCGCGCCATGACGGATCGCATGTTCAAACCCGATCTGAAAGGATCGGACGAGACCCTCGAAGCCCTGCTCGAGCGACTCCGGTCCTTCGGCAAGCGGCGCCCGGCCCGAGGCGGACGGGGCTTTCCCCCGGACTCCGAGCATTTCGTCACCTCCCGGCGGCCCCGCGGCGGCGCCGGCGGCGCGGAAGCCCCGATGCCGAAGGAAGCCCCGCTGCCGGACCTCTACGCCTCCGCCTGAGCCTGGCGCCTGAGCCTGGCGCCGGCGGCGGCGCGCCTGAACCTCCGCCACGGCGGAGCCTTCCGCGCTCCCGGTCATTAATGAGGCTGTAGACGCGAAGCTTCTGGGGGCGCGCGGCGGCCGGTTCCCCGCCTCGCCCGCAGACGTGTCCGCCCGTCTCGCCGTTTGGAGGTCCAGCCATGTCTCTGCCCCCGGATCAGCTTGAACGCCTCGCCCTGCACAGCGCCTTCGCCGTGCACCAGATCGCCCGCTGGATGGCGCTGCGCGACGACGTCCCCGCCGACATCCGCGACCGCCTGAGCGCGCACATCACCGCCATCGAAGGCGTGCTGGTGAAGCACGGCCACGACTGGATCAAGGACGAGATCGAGGCCACCGAGGCGGCGCTGCACGCCTGAACCGGCGCGGCCGTCCGCTGCGACGGGGCGCGCGAACACATGCGGCCACAAATCGGCGTGTCCCTCGCCGCGCTTACGGGCGCGTTGCGCCCGGCGCGCGCGCTCGCCGAAGCAGAAGTCACGGTAGAAGCGACGCGATGACTTGGCCCGACCGGAGCCGCGCGCCGCGCCGACCGCGTCTGCGCAAAGTCGCAACCGCGCCGCGAGACACTTAACTCAAGTCAATCGCCCCGGCGATCAAAACACCGCCGCGCGTGTCGAATAGTCGACTTCCGGCCTGCGTCACACCGGCGCGGCTAGACATGGCCCTTTGCAATATCCGATCTGACGTGCATAGGAACCGCGTTCTGAACTCGCGGAGTTATTTATGAAGACCCGTCTCTCCACCCTCGCGATCGCCGCCGTGCTTGGCGCTTTCGCCACCAGCGCCGCCGCCGAACCGGTCGTCGCCAAGCTGCAAGCCCCGATCGCGAAGCGTAAGAAGCCGATCGCCGGCGAAGCCGCCTTCGTCTGCGAAGGCGACACCTGCACCGCCGCGACCCCGGCCGCCGGCACCAACACCGTCCCCGCCTGCCGTCAGCTGGTCCGCATCGTCGGTCCGGTCAGCAGCTTCGGCGCGGGCGAACAGTCGCTGGACGCCGACAAGCTGGCGCGCTGCAACGCCGCCGCGAAGTAAGCTGGTTACGAGCGGGCGCTGACGAGCGGGGCCCGCTCGCTCCCGGCGCGTCGGTGATCGACGCGCCGTCGCGCTTCAGAAGCGCACTCCCCTACACATCCGAATCTCCACCGTCGCCGCTCCTCAAGCGGGCGCGCCGAGCGCTTGCTCGCCGGCCGGGCGGCCTTCGCCTACAGTCGAGCGGCTGGTGATCGCCGCCCTGCGGCTGGAGGAGACGGCATGGCCAGGCTGCGCATCGGGATCCTCGGGGCCGCGCGGATCGCGCCGCTCGCCGTGATCCAGCCGGCGCGCGACCTGCCCGAGGTCGAGGTCGTCGCGGTCGCCGCGCGCGATCCCGCCCGCGCCGCGGCCTTCGCCCGCAGGCACGGCCTGGCGAGAGTCCACGACAGCTACGCGAGCCTGATCGCCGATCCCGACGTGGACGCGGTCTACAATCCCCTGCCCAACGGACTGCACGGCCGCTGGACCATCGCCGCCCTCGAGGCCGGCAAGCCGGTCCTGTGCGAAAAGCCGTTCACCGCCAATGCGGAGGAGGCCGAGGCCGTCGCCGCCGTCGCCAGGCGCACCGGCCTGACGACCATGGAGGCCTTCCACTACCGCTACCACGGGCTCACCGCGCGGATGCTGGAGATCATCGCCTCCGGCGAGCTCGGCGACGTCCGGCGGATCGAAGCCTGGTTCTGCATTCCGCTGCTCGTCCAGGACATCCGCTGGGACCTCGCCCTGGCCGGCGGCGCGCTGATGGACACCGGCTGCTACGCCGTCCACCTCGTGCGCACCCTGGCCGGCGCCGAGCCGGCCGTGGTCTCCGCCCGGGCGAGGCTGCGCTCGCCCGCGGTCGACCGGCTGATGCAAGCCGAACTGGCCTTCGCCGACGGCCGCACCGGACAGGTGACCGCCTCGATGCTGTCCTCGCGGCTGTTCGGCGTCGGCGCGCGGGTCACCGGCACGGACGCGATGCTGCAGGTGTTCAACCCGGTCCTTCCGCAGCACCGGCACAGCCTGACGGTCCGCGCCGGACGCCGGCTCCGCAAGGAGCAGGTCCCGCGGGCGCCCTCCAGCTATGCGGCGCAGCTGCAGGCCTTCGCCGCCGCCGTGCTGCACGGCCGCCCCTTTCCAACGACCGTCGACGACGCGGTCGCCAACATGCGGGTGATCGACGCCTGCTACGCCGCGGCCGGCCTGCCCCGCCGGGAGCCGACCATCTTTAGTTGAGATGATCGCAGGATATCGCGGCTCGCGAGAGTTGTTGTCAATATATTCACCGCGTTCGTTGGCGATATCGCAAAAGCCTGCCGGCTAACCCTTGTGAACACTGAGAAAGTCAGGTCACGAGCAAGATGCGGGTCGTCACCATCGTCAGCTTGGGCGCTTCGGCGGTCCTGGGCCTGGGGGCCCTGGCGGTCGCCAAATATGTCCTGCCGAACCAGGCCGCCGCCAGGACCGCGGCTCCCGCCGTGCAGGTCGAAGGCGTCGCCGTCGTAGTCGCCGCCAAGGACATGAAGTACGGCGACAAGGTCGACGCGACGTCGCTGCGCCTGATCCATGTGCCGCGCGACGCGGCGCCGGAAGGCGCCTTCACCACCGTCGCCGCCGTGCTCGCCGCCGACCGCGGCGGACCGCCCGTGGTGCTGACGCCGATCGCCGCGCGCGAGCCGCTGCTGCCGACGAAGCTGTCCGGCCCGGGGGCGCGCCGCTCGGTCGCCGCCGAGATCACCGAGGGCATGCGCGCCTACACCATCAAGGTCACCGACGTCTCCGGCGTCGGCGGCCACGCCCTGCCGGGAGACCGCGTCGACGTCGTCATGCTGCGCGACCTGACGCCCCAGGGCGAGACCCGCAACTACGTCTCCGAGGTGGTGCTGCAGGACGTCCGCGTCCTGGCCGTCGACCTCAACGCCGACCTCGCCTCGGACAAGCCGGCGAGCCCGAACACCGCCACCCTGGAGGTCAGCGTGCCGGACAGCCAGAAGCTGGCCGTCGCCGCCGACCTCGGCAAGCTGTCGCTGGCGCTGCGCCGCACCGGCTCGGCCGAGGCCGCGCCGACCACGCCGGTCCGCGCCGGCAGCTTCCTGTCCGGCGGCGCCGGCGGCGGCGGCCCTCGCCCCGCCCCTCGCCGGGTCGCCGGCGGCGGCGACATGATCATGATCATCGAAGGCGATCGGCGCAGCGGCTCGCGCGCGTCCCCGGTCCCGGCCCCCGCCACCGCGCCCGCGCCGGCCGCCGCCGGCCCGAGCGCCGCGGCCGCACTGCTGAGCTGATCCCCATGGCCATTGCGATGCGTCCCATGTCCCGCACCTCCCGCCTGACCCGCAGCCTGACCGGCGCGCTCGCCGCCGTGACGGCCCTGTCGGCCGCCTTCCCGGCGCCGGCGGAGGTCTTCCGCACCACCGCGAGCGGCCATCGCGTGGTCTACGTGCCGCGGGACAAGTCGGTGCCCTTCCACCTCGACCGTCCGGCCAGCCGCATCGTCGTCTCGCAGCCGGACACCGCCACCGTGCGGGCGACCAGCGGCTCGAGCTTCTACATCCAGGGCAAGGAACTGGGCGAAACCAACCTGCTGATCTACGGCCCCGGCGGGCGGCTGACGGAGATCCTCGACGTGCGCGTCGGCTTCGATCCCCAGGCGCTGGAACGCGATCTGGCGGTCGCCTTCCCGAACGAAGAGATCAAGGTCCGTGCGATCGGCGAGGGCCTGCTGCTGGTCGGGCACGTGTCGACCACCGGAGTCGCCGCTCGCGCCAAGGCGCTGGCCGAACGCTTCGCGCCGCAGGCGGTCACCTCGCAGCTCACCGTCGGCGCCTCGCAGGAGGTGATCCTCGAGGTGCGCGTGCTCGAGGCGACCCGCTCGGTGCTGCACGACATCGGCGTGATCAACGCGATCCAGAACAGCTCCTTCCAGTTCGTCACCGGCAACGGCCTGCTGGGCGCCGACGCCCCGACCGGCGTGCTCAACCTGACGGGCGGCTCGGGGAAGACCAGCATCGACAACCAGCTGGCGGTGCTGGAGGCCAAGGGCCTGGTGCGCACCCTGGCGCGGCCGAACCTGGTCGCGCTCTCCGGCGAGAAGGCCAGCTTCCTGGCCGGCGGCGAGTTCCCCTACCCGGTGCCGCAGGCCGGCTCCGGCAACAGCACCACCATCACGCTGGAGTTCCGCAAGTACGGCGTGAAGCTCGACTTCAAGCCGGAGGTGCTCGACAACGGCCTGATCCGCATGGAGGTCGAGCCCGAGGTCAGCAAGCTCGACCAGACCAACGCCGTCCGGGTCAGCGGTTTCGTCGTGCCGGGGCTGATCACCCGCAACACCCGCACCGTCGTCGAGCTGCGCAGCGGCGCGGCCCTGGCGATCGGCGGCCTCTATCAGCGCGACTACGAGAGCGACGTGCGCCAGCTGCCGGTGCTCGGCGACATCCCGGTGCTGAGCACCCTGTTCCGCTCCGCGCGCTGGCGGCGCGCCGAGACCGAGCTGGTCATCATCGTCACCCCGCGCCTGGCCGCGCCGGCCGACTTCCAGAAGGCCGAGGCCACCCAGACCCTGCCGAGCGCGGAGCCGAAGGACGCCGACCTGCTGCTGCGCGGCAAGGCGCTCGACCAGCCGATCAGCTCGGAGAGCAGCGGCCTGGCGAAGCAGGGCCCCGGCGCATGAGCGACACCATGGCGATCCCGAACTCCTCTCCCCTCGCCGGGCGCCGCATCCTGCTGATCGGTCCCGGCCTGGCGCTCGCCGCCGGCGACCTGCTGAAGGGCGCGGCCACCGAGACCGGCGCGATCGAGCGCCTGCCGCAGGCGGTCATCGGCGCCTACGACCTGGTGCTGGTGGACGCCGACGCCTGGGATCCGGCCGCCCTGTCCGCCGCGGTCCAGGCCCTCGCGGCGAACGAGCGCGCCGCGCCGGTGCTGCTGATCGGCGCGCACCTGCCGACCACGGTGGTGCGCAACCTGATGCGCCTGGAGCGCTCCGACGTCATCGAGGCGCCGTTCTCGGCCGAGCACCTGGCCGCGGCGGCCGCCGCGCTGATGGCGCACGCCCAGCCGGCGCCGGCGCCCAGCGCGCCGGAGGGCGGCTCCCGCTGCTGGGCGGTGACCGGCGCGGTCGGCGGCGCTGGCGCGACCACCATCGCCGTCGAGCTCGCCACCGCCCTCGCCGCCCGCTCCGGCAAGGACAAGAGCGTCTGCCTGATCGACCTCAACCTCGTCGACGGCGCGGCCGCCGCCTATCTCGGCGCGCAGCCGATCATGCGGCTCGGCGAGTTCACCGGCGCGCACGAGCGGATCGACGCGGCGCTGCTGCAGGCCTCCTTCGTCACCCCGGTCAGCAAGCAGCTCGACCTGCTCGCCAGCCCGCGCGACCCGGAGGCCTTCGACACCGTCAGCCGCGAGGCCGTGCTGCGCATGCTGGAGGTGGCCTGCGAGTGCTACGAGTGGGTGATCCTCGACCTGCCGCGCCACCGTCGCGCCTGGACGCTGGAGGCCCTCGGCGGCTGCGACGAGGTGCTGGTCATCTCCGAGCTGACCGTGCCGGCGCTGCTCGCCGCCCGCTCGCTGGCGGAGGAGATCGAGACCGCCCTCGGCGGCATGTCGAAGCCGCGCATCGTGCTGAACCGGCTGGCGAGCCGCATGTTCGGTCCGGCCCCCTCGATGTCGGAGGCCGAGCGGGCGCTGCAGCGCAAGGCCGACGCCGGCGTCAGCTCCGACTGGGAGGCCGCCGCCGCGGCGGCCAACCTGGGCGGGCCGATCGCCCAGCACCGGCCGAAGTCGAAGATCGTCAAGGACATTGGCCAGCTGGTCGACCGCCTCACGGCGGCCGCCGGCCTGCCGGCAGCCACCAAGCGAGCCGCCTGATGGCGCGCTTCAGCCTCTCCCGCGCCGCGGCCCCGAAACCGCAGGCTCAGGCCGCCACGGCCGCCCCCGCCCCGGCGGTCGCCGCCGCCCCGGCGCCGGCCCCGACGGCCGCGCCGAAGGCCGAGCCCAAGGCCGCGCCGCCGCGCAACAAGCACCTGGACACGCGCCTCAAGCTGCACGCGCGACTGATCGAGGAGCTCGACCTCTCCAAGCTCGACAAGCTGGGCGAGGGCGACCTGCGTCGCGAAGTGATGCGCTTGACGGCCGACTTCGCCCGCAGCGAGCGGATGGCGCTGAACACCGCCGAGCTCGATGAGCTGGGCGCCTCGATCTACGACGAGATGGTGGGCCTGGGGCCGATCGAGCCCCTGCTCAAGGACGACAGCATCAACGACATCCTGATCAACGGGCCGCATCAGGTCTACGTCGAGCGGCGCGGGGAGCTGGAGCTGACCCCGGTCACCTTCCGCGACAACGACCACCTGCTCAGGATCGTCAACCGCATCGTCGCCGGCGTCGGCCGGCGGATCGACGAGAGCCAGCCGATGGTCGACGCCCGCCTGCCGGACGGCAGCCGGGTCAACGCGGCGATCGCGCCGGTGGCGATCGACGGCGCGGCGGTGTCGATCCGGAAGTTCTCCAAGAAGCCGCTGACGCTGGAGAAGCTGGTCGAGGTCGGCGCCATGCCGCAGTGCGTCGCCGATTTCCTCTACGGCGCGGTGCGCTCGCGGATCTCGACGGTGATCTCCGGCGGCACCGGCTCGGGCAAGACCACCCTGCTCAACGCCCTGTCGGCGGCGATCAGCGAAGGCGAGCGCCTGATCACCATCGAAGACGCCGCCGAACTGCAGCTGCAGCAGCCGCACGTGGTGCGCATGGAGACCCGGCCGCCGAACATCGAGGGCAAGGGCGAGATCCGCCAGCGCGAGCTGGTGAAGAACGCCCTGCGGATGCGGCCGGACCGGGTGATCCTGGGCGAGGTCCGTTCGGAGGAAGCCTTCGACATGCTGCAGGCCATGAACACCGGCCACGAAGGCTCGATGGCCACGATCCACTCCAACAACCCGCGCGAGGCGGTCAGCCGCCTCGAGCAGATGGTCGCCATGGGCGGGCTGAACCTCAGCCCCGAGGCGGTGCGGGCGCAGATCGCCTCGGCCGTGGGTCTGATCATCCAGGCCACCCGCCTGTCGGACGGCAAGCGCAAGCTGACCTACGTGACCGAGATCGTCGGCATGGAAGGCAACGTCGTGCAGATGCAGGACATCTTCACCTTCAACCGCACCCACACCGACCCGGACGGCACGGTCCACGGCGAGTTCCGCGCGACCGGGCTGCGGCCGCGCGCCCTCGACGAGATGCTCCGCCGCGGCATCAACTACGATCCGGCCAACTTCGACCCGTCAAAACCGCTGGGGGTCGCCTGACATGGACGCCCGCCTCGTCTTCCTGATCCTGATCTTCGGCGCGGTGTTCGCCGCCGGCCAGGCGGTGTTCGGCCTGGTGACGGTGGCGAACCAGAAACGCGCCGTAAACCGGCGGCTGAAGGTCGCCGAGAAGGTCGACGGGGTGTCGGCCCTGGTGATGGAGCTGCGCAAGCAACGCGGCCTGTCCGCCGAGGGCAAGAAGGGCGAGCGGCTGCGCTGGCTCTCCGACCTGATCGTCGCCTCGGGCCTGCGTTACGACCCCCGGAAGTGGGTGATGATGGCGGTCGGCGCGGGCGTCGCCGCGGCGCTCGGCGTCGCTTTCGGCGCCAAGCAACCGCTGCTGGCCTTGCCGGCCGGCCTGCTGGTCGCGCTCGCCGGCCCGATCCTCGTGCTGAAGTTCAAGGCCGCCCAGCGCGCCAAGGCCATCGGCGTGCAGCTGCCGCAGGCGCTGGAGATCGTCGTGCGCAGCCTTGAGGCCGGCCACCCGGTGCCGACCGCCGTCTCCCTGGTCGGCCGCGAGATGCCCGACCCGATCGGCACCGAGTTCGGCATGGCCGCCGACGAGATCGCCTACGGCGCGACGCTCGAACAGGCGATCGAGCGCATGTCCGAGCGCTGCCAGCACCCGGACATCGACCTGTTCGCCGCGACCGTGCGGCTGCAGGCGGGCACCGGCGGCAACCTGACCGGTCTTCTGAAGCTGAACGCCAGCACCGTCCGCGACCGGCACAAGATGCGGCTGAAGATCAAGGCCGCGTCCTCGGAAGGCCGCGCCTCGGCGATGATCCTGACGGCCGCGCCGATCGTCACCCTGACGTTCATCAACTTCGCCTCGCCGAACTTCTACGGCGACGTCAAGGACGAACCGATGATCAAGATCGGCCTGGCCGTGATCGCCGCCTGGCTGGTCCTCGGCAACCTCGTCATGCGGCGCATGATCGACATGCGGATCTGAGCCAATGAACCCCCAGCAGCTCGAAAGCGTGATCACCATCGCCGGCGCGGTGCTGGCGACCTGCGGCCTCGGCGGCGTCGCCTGGCTCGTCGCCAGCGAGCTGCGGCTGCGCGCGCTGCGCCGCAACCGCCTGGCTACGGTCGGCGGCGGCCCGGCGCCGGCGGCGGCGGCGGCGCCGAAGGGCGTCGTCGGCGAGCAGCTGATGACCGCCGTCCGCCGGCTCGGCCAGCAGTCGGCGGTGCGCGACCCGGCCAAGCTCTCGGTGCTGCGCACCCAGCTGATGCAGGCGGGCTACCTCAACCGCGAGGCGCCGGTGGTCTTCCTCGGCGTCAAGGCCGCCGCCATGGCCGCGGCCACCGCCCTGGTCGTGCTGGTGGTGATGCCCCTGCTGCTCAAGGGCGAATCCGGCATGGGGCCGGTGTCCATGGCCGCGGCCTTCACCCTGGCCGCCCTGCTCGGCCCCGAACAGGTGCTGAAGGCCCGTCGCCAGACGCGCGAGCGCGAGTACACCGAAGGCTTTCCAGACCTGCTCGACCTCCTGGTCGCTTCGGTCGAGGCGGGGCTCAGCCTGGACGCGGCGGTGTCCCGCGTCACCGAAGAGCTCGACCGCCGCTACCCGAACCTGACCATCCACCTGCGGATCCTGGTGCTCGAACTGCGCGCCGGCCGCTCGCGGAAGGAGGCCTGGGCCTCGCTCGCCGACCGGCTGGGCATCGACGACGCGCGGTCGCTGGCGACCATGCTGCGTCAGTCGGAAGAGATGGGCACCAGCCTCGGCGAGACGCTGTCGGTGTTCTCGCAGGACATGCGCGCCAAGCGCATGCTGCGCGCCGAGGAGAAGGCCCTGGCCCTGTCGGCCAAGCTGACCCTGCCGCTGATCCTGTTCATCTTCCCCTGCCTGCTGGGCGCGCTGATGCTGCCCGCCGCGGCGCGGCTGATGCAGATCTTCGGCAACGGCTGAGCTTCACACCCCTTCCAGCGTCGGGGTGACCACCAGCCGGTCGAGGATCT
>Ga0164243_10013412_pt1 | contig 11534 bp, 10 predicted proteins | sample OricompcompostOP_FD_108781 | JGI IMG/M metagenome (GOLD analysis project Ga0164243, IMG submission 108781) | Organic Plus compost microbial communities from Emeryville, California, USA - Original compost - Organic plus compost (OP) | ecosystem: Engineered > Solid waste > Mixed feedstock >... | reverse complement strand
TAGGGGGTGTCCGGGAGCGGCCGGGATTTCTAGACTCGGCCAGAGTCAGTGTCGACCGCTCCGAGGAGGCGTCATGCCAGCCCTGCCGAGTTATGCGTCGGGTATCTCCGAGGTGCCCCTGCTCGGGGACACCATCGGCGCGAATTTCGATCGGACCGTCGCCGCGTTCGGTGAACGGGACGCGCTGGTGGACCGGGGGAGCGGTCGGCGGTGGACCTACCGCGAACTGGCGGCCGAGGTGGACGCGCTGGCCGCGGGGCTGTCAGGCCGGGGGATCGTCAAGGGTGACCGGGTCGGCATCTGGGCGCCCAACTGTGCCGAGTGGACGTTCCTGCAGTACGCGACCGCCAAGATCGGCGCGATCCTCGTCAACATCAACCCGGCGTACCGCTCGCACGAGCTGGAGTTCGTGCTGAACCAGGCGGGCGTGCGGGTGCTGGTGGCCGCGCGGGAGTTCAAGACCTCGGACTACGCGGCGATGATCGAGGAGGTCCGGCCGCGTTGCGGGGGCCTGGAGCAGGTGGTGCTGCTGGGCACGCCGGAGTGGGACGAGCTGGTGTCATCGGGGCGGGGCAAGCCGTTGCCCGAGGTGGGCATGTCGGCGGACGACCCGATCAACATCCAGTACACGTCGGGCACCACGGGATTCCCCAAGGGCGCCACGCTGTCGCACCACAACATCCTCAACAACGGGTACTTCGTCGGCGAGCTGTGCCACTACACCGAGGCCGACCGCGTGTGCATCCCGGTGCCGTTCTACCACTGCTTCGGGATGGTGATGGGCAACCTGGCGGCGACCTCGCACGGCTCGTGCATGGTGATCCCGGCGCCCGCGTTCGACCCGACGGCCACCCTGGAGGCGGTGCAGGCCGAGCGGTGCACGTCGTTGTACGGCGTGCCGACGATGTTCATCGCCGAACTGGCCGACCCGGGTTTCGCCGACTACGACCTGTCGTCGCTGCGGACGGGCATCATGGCGGGTTCCCCGTGCCCGGTCGAGGTGATGAAGCAGGTGATCGACCGGATGGGCATGGCCGAGGTGTCCATTTGCTACGGCATGACGGAGACGTCCCCGGTGTCGACGCAGACCCGGTCCGACGACACGATCGAGCGCAGGGTGGCGACCGTCGGGCGGGTCGGGCCGCACCTGGAGGTCAAGATCGTCGACCCGGAGACCGGTCTCACCGTGCCGAGGGGCGAACCGGGTGAGCTGTGCACCCGGGGCTACTCGGTGATGCTCGGGTACTGGGAGCAGCCGGACAAGACGGCGGAGGTCATCGACGCGGCGCGCTGGATGCACACCGGTGACCTCGGGGTGATGGACGAGGAGGGCTACGTCCAGATCACCGGGCGAATCAAGGACATGGTGATCCGCGGCGGCGAGAACATCTATCCGCGGGAGATCGAGGAGTTCCTCTACACCCACCCGGACATCCTCGACGCGCAGGTCATCGGCGTGCCCGACGAGCGGTACGGCGAGGAGCTGATGGCGTGGGTCCGCCTGCGGGAGGGCGCGCCCGAGCTGACGGCGGGAAGCCTGCGCGAGTTCTGCCACGGGAAGCTGGCGCACTACAAGATCCCGCGCTACGTGCACGTCGTGGAGGAATTCCCGATGACGGTGACGGGCAAGATCCGGAAGGTCGAAATGCGCGACAGGGCAGCGGAGATCCTGGGGCTGCGCACGGAGTAGGCGGCGCGCGGAACGCTGACCGGCGCCGGTGGTCGCCGTGTGGTCATCCCGTCGCCTGCGCTCTCGATCGACGTGCCGGTTCCAGGCGACGGGACGACCACGAGGCTTCCCTCGGTCGAGGGTTGCCCGTCCCGTCAGGACAGTGCTTCCTGCAGGGCCTTCGCGTCCTCCTCGCCGAAGGTGTCCTCCAGGTGTTCCGGCGAATAGTCCAGGTCGATCTGCTCCACCGGCACCCCGCGGGCCGAGGCGATCGCCCCCAGGCGGCGCTGCGCCCGGTCCGCCGCGTAGTCCAGGAACTCCTGCGGGTCGTTGTCGAACGGGCGCGGCTCCTCGAACTGGTCCTGCACCCACTGGATCATCCCGAGCGCGTGCGGCAGCAATTCCCCCATGCGCTGCTGCACGGCGTCGAACAGGGAATCGTCCGCGGCGATGTGCCTGCGGCAGGTGAAGGTGCCCCACGCCATGTGCCTGCGCTCGTCGTCGCCGATGTGCTTCACCAGGCGTTGCATCCCGGGCAGGATGCCGCGCGTCGTGCACACCTTCTGCCACGCGTAGTAGCCCGTCAGCGCCAGGCTGCCCTCGATGACGTGGTTGTAGGTGACGCTCGCGCGCACTTGGTTCAGCGGGCTCGGGTCGCGCTCCAGGATGGCCAGCGACTCCGGCAGCTCCTCGTAGAACAGTGTGCGGTAGTGCGGGTTCTCGCTGACGTAGGAGGTGAGGTCGTCGGTCAGCCCGACGGCGTCCATCCAGCGCCGGAACACCTCCGTGTGCTTGGCCTCCTCGAAGCAGAACTGCGTGAGGTACATCTCGTCGCCGAAGCGGCCCTCCGCCGCCATGGCCTTCATGAACGGCTGGATGTCCTCCGTCACCGCCTCCTCGCCGGCGATGAACTGCGCGCACAGGTACGTCGACGAGCGGCGTTCCTCGTCGGTCAGCGTCTGCCAGTCCTCCGCGTCCTGGGTGAAGTCGATGTCGGCCGGGTTCCAGTACTTGGCGTTGCCCTTGACGAACAGGCGCAGCGGGAACGCGTCCCAGTTCAGCCCGCCCCGGCGCAGCGAGGCGAATCCGGTGCGGTGCGCGGGCAGGGTTCCAGTCATGATCGCGTCACTCCATTGTGGACGAGTAGTGGGTGATGGCCGGTGCGACCGCGGCGCACACCAGGTCGGCGGCCTCGGTCGCGGAATGGGTCGGCAGCACCAGGTGGCTCAGCGAGAGCCGCACCACGGTCTCGGCGAGCAGGTTCGCCGCGTCGGTGCTGAGGGTGGGCAGGAACTCGCGGTAGTGCGCAGCGGCGGTCTCCATCGCCGCCGACAGCACCGGCTCACCGCGCGTGGTGAGCAGCGGCAGCAGGTCCTCCCCCTGGGGCGTGCCCAGTGCGGAGGCCACCAGCCGGTTCTCCCTGGCGTGTTCGATTGTGTAGGTGACCGCTTCCCGGATCCCGTCGAGCAGGTCGGGGGCGGACGCGAACCGCTGGTGGATCCCGTCCAGGAACTCGCCCGTCGTGCGCAGGACCACCGCCCGCACGAGCGCGTTCTTGGTGCCGAACTCGTTGTAGACCGTCTGCCTGCTGACCCCCGCCGCCGACGCCACGTCCGCCATCCGCAGGCCCGCGGAGCCCCGCACCGCCAGGATGTCGGCCGCCGCGTCGATCAGCGCTTCCCGTAGCGACGACCGCGTGCGCCGCGCGAACGAGTCGGTGATCCCAGTCACATCCCCAGCTTGACACAAACGTGCACTGTGTCAAGGAGCTTGACCCGATTGGAGGCAATGTAAAGCGGGGGTGAGACGGCCTCGGAACCGTCGGTGCCGCCAGCTACCGTGGCGCACGTGGGGATCGTCGTCGGATTCGACCTGGACATGACGCTCATCGACCCGCGACCGGGCATGGTCGCGGTGATGAACGCGCTCGGCGCTGAGGCCGGCCTGCCGCTGGACGGCGAGCACTTCGCCGCCAACCTCGGTCCGCCGCTCGACCACGTGCTGCGCGAGTTCGGTGCCCCGGAGCACCGCATCAACGGGCTCGTCGACCGCTTCCGCGAGCTGTACCCGGAGATCGTGGTGCCCGGCACGGTCGCACTACCCGGGGCGCACGAGGCGCTCGCCGCCGTGCACGACGCGGGCGGCCGCACGGTGGTGGTCACCGGCAAGTACGGGCCCAACGCGGCGCTGCACGTCAAGGCGCTCGGCCTCGCGGTCGACGTCCTGGTCGGCGAGCTCTGGTCCGACGGCAAAGCGGTCGCCCTGCGCGAGCACGGCGCCTCGATCTACGTCGGCGACCACCTGGGCGACGTGCGGGGCGCGCTGGCGGCAGGAGCGCTCCCGGTCGGGGTCACCACCGGGCCGTGCGGTCACCACGAACTGCTCGAGGCCGGTGCCGAAGTGGTGTTCCCCAGTCTCGAGGAGTTCCCCGGGTGGCTCAGCTCGCGGCGGCCTTCCGGTGCTCGCGCACCAGGGAGATGAGGGAAAGGGCGATCCCGAGCGGGGTCGCCACCCCGGCCACGGCGCTCAGCCACACCGGCAGATCGCGCAGGCCGAAGGCGAACAACACGAACACGGCCAGCACGGCCAGCACGCCGAGGGCGAACACGCCGATCCCGAGCCGCATCAGGAACGGCTTGCGCGGGGAGGTCTTGGCCGGAGTATCCATGGCACAAGGTTAGAACCCATATCTTCTTCACCCCAGGGCGCATACCGGGATAGGCTGGCGGTTACGCGTCCTGGGTACGCCCAGGGCGCGTTCGTCGTGCGGGGCGCATGAGGTGCCACCGGTACGCGAGATGGCGTAGTGCAGAGAAAAGGAACGGTGAGGGCAGTGCCGACCGGCAAGGTCAAGTGGTACGACGCGGAGAAGGGGTTCGGTTTCGTCACACAGGATGGCGGCCAGGACGTCTACATCCGCAAGACCGCGCTCCCCCACGGGGTCGAGGCACTCAAAGCCGGTCAGCGGCTCGAGTTCGGCGTCGCCGACGGCAGGCGCGGTCCGCAGGCCCTGTCCGTACGCCTGATCGACAACCTGCCGTCGGTCGCCGAGGCGCGCCGCCGCCCGGCGGAGGAGCTGCACGGCCTGGTCGAGGACATGATCAAGCTCCTCGAGATGAAGGTGCAGCCCGACCTGCGCCGCGGCCGCTACCCCGACCGCAAGAACACCAAGCGCATCGCCGAGGTGATGCGCGCGGTCGCGCGCGACCTCGACCCGTAGAACCGCGCGGCGGTGGGACTCCTCACACGAGGAGTCCCATCAGCCCGGCTCGACCTGCAGCGACCAGAACGCCCGCGCCACCAGTTGCGGGTTTCCGTTTTCGTCCAGCACGGGGTTGCCCGCCTGGTCGGCCGCGTACGCCGCGCCCAGCTGCTGCACCTCGACCACCACGATCTGGTCGTCCGGCGCATCCCCGGTCGCGGTGTAGGCGAGCCGGTCACCCGGGGAGAAGAACTGCTGCTTCACCGGTTGCAGCTCGCCCTGGGCGTTGGTGAACTGCACGTTCACCAGCCACGGGGTGTCGCCGACCTCGGACGGCACGGAGATCTGCACCGGTTTGCCGGGGCGGACCTGCAACGTCGCCGCCGCGTCGGGCGACTCATCGCACTGTGACACGAGTGCGTCGCAGTGCACGATCGGCTCCGCGTCGACCGTGTGCCCGTCGGCGAAGAACGTCACCTCGGGCGGTCCGGCGGTGGCCGAGCACCCGGTGAGGGTCAACGCCCCGGCAGCCAGCAACAGCAAAGTTCGCCGCATGGCAGGAACCCTACGGGTCGGCTCACTGCACGTGCGGGGCGGCCCCGCCGCCGGCGCGGGCGGGTTTGCGCCCCCGTCCGCCGAGCCCCGGCAGCAGTGAGCTGCCCCGCTGGAGCAGGAACGTCTGCACCAGACCGATCGCGAGCAGGATCGACACCACCAGGAACCCGATCCAGTAGGACGGCGGCAGCAGGAGACCGACCGCGCCGCCGAACACCCAGGCCAGCTGCAGCACCGTCTCCGAGCGGCCGAACGCCGACGCGCGGGACTCCTCGGGCAGGTCGCGCTGGATCACCGCGTCGAGGCTGATCTTCGCCAGCGCGCTCGCCGTCGAGCCGACGAGACCGACGATCGCGGCGGTGACGATGCCGGACATGATCGCGGCGAGCACCGTGGACGCCAGCGACGCGCCGACGCAGCCGAGCACGACCTGGCTGGCGTGCCCGAAACTCAGCCGCGATCCGAGTGCGTTGCCGACGAACCCGCCGAGCCCGGCGGCGCCGCCGATCAGGCCGAGCAGCAGCAGCTGCATGAACGGGCTCTGACCGGTGCCCTCGGCCTGTGCCTTCACCGCGAACGCGGCGAACATCATCAGGAAGCCGGTGAGCACGCGGATGGTTCCGTTGCCCCACAACGCGAGCACGACGTCGTGGCCCAGCGGCTGGCGTTTCTTCTTCTCCGCGGGGTGCGCCTTGAGGGTGGCCGGGACCTCGCCCTCGGTGACCTCCACCCACGACGGGATGCGCATCGCCTGCCACGCGCCGACGGCGCAGATCGCGCCGGTGAACCACAACGCGCCCGCCGACCCGAACAGCGAGTTGACGCCCGAGGCGACCGCGCCGAACACACCGCCCGCCGCGAGCCCGAAGACCGTCAGGCGGGCGTTGGTCTTCGACAGCGTGATGTCCGGCGGCACCACCCGCGGGGTGACCGCGGACTTGAGCACCGTGAACGACTTGGACAGCACCATCTTGCCCAGCGCGGCCGGGTAGAGGCCCCAGTCGTCGAAGTGCAGGGCCATGATCACGGCCATCAACGCCTGGCCGACGGACGTGAGGCACATCGCCAGGCGCCTGCCCCGCTGGATGCGGTCCAGCAGCGGCCCGATGACCGGCGCGACGAGCGCGAACGGCGCGATCGTGATCAGCAGGTACAGCGCCACCTTGCCGCGGCCCTCGCCGCTGGTGGCCGCGAAGAACAGGGTGTTGGCCAGTGCGATGGCCATCGCCGCGTCGCTGGCGTAGTTGAGCATCACCGAGTACGTCAGCGAGGTGAGGCCGGACTTGTCGGCGCCGTCGGCCTTCGTGGCGCGCTGGAACGCGTCGACCGCCTTGCCCCCGAGCTCGCGGCTGCGCAGCGCGGCGACCCGGGTGACCGTCAGCTTCTTCGGCATCCGCGGCAGCGGGCCCGCGGTGGCTTCGGTGCGGTGCTCGGTGGTCCGCTCCTCACCCGGGGGCGGGGCGCTCTGGTAGCCGTCGGTGTTGTAGTGCTCGTAGAGCGGTTCGGTGCGGCGCGGCGGCGGCTCACCGGCGGGCGGGCGCTGGCCGTGCCACGGTCGCGGAGGCGGCCCCTGCCGGGGCGGGAAGGGCCGGGCGCCGCGCGGCGGGGTCGCCGGGGGTGGCGGTGGCTGCGCCGGGGGTGGCGGTGGTGGTGTCGGTGACTGCTGCTGCGGCGGGTGACCGGCCGGGAAAGCACTCGTCGGCGCCTCGTCCGCGGTGGGCGCCCCCCGGTCTTGCGGGTAGAAGCCACCCTGGGCGCGCCACGAGTGCCCGGCCCCCGGTGCCGGTGTCCACTTCCGTTTGCGCCCCATGACCTCAATCTTGCCGCATGGCCGACGCCGCCGTGCCCGGCGATCAGGAAGCGGGGACGAATTTCACCCGGAACATCGTCGGCCAGAGCTTCCCCGTGATCAGGAACTGGTCCGTTCCGGGGATGGCCGCGATGCCGTTGAGCACGTCCGCGCCGGCCGCCTGCACGGGTGTGAGCAGGCCGGACGCGGTGATCGACCCGGTCACCTCGCCGGTGGCCGGGTCGATGCGCAGGATGGTGTCGGTCTGCCAGACGTTGGCGTACACCGCGCCGCCGGCGCACTCCAGCTCGTTGAGGTCGGCGAACGTCCGGTCGCCCTCGTGCACGGTGACCTCGCCGGTGACCGCGAAGGTGGCCGGGTCGCGGAAGGTGAGCCGGTCCGAGCCGTCGCTCATCACGAGGCGGCCACCGTCGTGGCACAACCCCCAGCCCTCGCCGTCGTAGGACACCCGCCGCAGCTCGGCCAGGGTGCGGGCGTCCCGCTCGATCGCGATGCCGTCGTGCCAGGTCAGCTGCCACACGGTCGGGCCGGTGACGGTGATGCCCTCGCCGAACAGCGGAGCGGGCAGGTCGACGCGGGCGACCGGCGGCTGCCCGGCCGGGCCGGCCCGCAGCGACGACCGCCCCTCCAGCCCGGTGCCCTCGTAGAGGGTGTCCCCGGCGAACTCGAGGCCCTGGGTGAACGCGGCCGGATCGTGCGGCAGCGTGCCCACCACCTGCACGGTGAGCTGCGGAACGCCGACGGGCTCCTGCGGTGCCGAGGCCGCGCAGCCGCCGAGTGCGACGGCCGCGGCGAGGGTGAGGGTGATCAGGGTGCGCACCGCTCCACCCTGACACGGCCGCCGGAGTCGCGCGGGGCACAATTGGGGTATGACGCTGCTGCTCACCCTGGACGACGGCGCCGTGGAGCGCGCACTCGCCGAGGCGGTCGACCTCGCTCGCGAGGCGGCGGTCGAAGAGGCCGGCGCCGAGCACGTCGGAGCGCACGTCGGCGTGTCGCGCGAGGACGCGGTGTCGGCGAGCCACCTGTTCGAGGCGACGGTGCCCGGTTACCGCGGCTGGCGCTGGTCGGTGACGGTGGCGAACGCGGGCCCGGACACACCGGTGACCATCAGCGAGGTCGTGCTCGTGCCCGGGCCGGACGCGCTGGTCGCGCCGCAGTGGGTGCCGTGGGAGCGGCGCGTGCGGGCGGGCGATCTCGGCGTCGGTGACCTGCTCCCGCCGGACAAGGACGACCCGCGCCTGGTGCCGGGGTACGTGCAGTCCGACGACCCCGCGGTCGAGGAGGTCGCGCACGAGGTCGGCCTCGGCCGCAAGCACGTGCTGTCCCGATACGGCCGCGAGGAGGCCGCCACGCGGTGGCACCGCGGCGAGTTCGGGCCGCGCTCGGACATGGCGCGCAGCGCGCCCGCCCACTGCGGGACCTGCGGCTTCTACCTGCCGGTCGCCGGTTCGCTGCGGGCGGCGTTCGGAGTGTGCGCCAACGAGATCGCGCCCGCCGACGGCAACGTGGTGCACGCCGAGTACGGCTGCGGCGCGCATTCCGAGGTCGAGGTCGAGGTGACCTCGTCGGTGCCGGTCGCCGAGCTGGTCTACGACGACTCGCTGCTGGACATGGCGCCGGTCGAGGAACCCAAGCCGGCGACCGGGAGCACCGCCGAGGCCGAGAACGCCGGGTGAGTGACCCGTTCGGGACCGGGGCCCTGCGGGCCGCGGTGCTGCGGGCCTGGCGCGACTCGCCCACCCGGTTCACTGAGGACACCAACGCCGAGCAGGACCTGCGCGCCGGCGGTTACCGCGACCGGCTGTTCGTCGAACTCGCGCAGAACGCGGCCGACGCCGCGGCGCAGGCAGGCACCCCGGGTGCGTTGCGCGTCGCGTTGACCGGCGGGGAGCTGCGCGTCGCCAACACCGGCGCCCCGCTGGACGCCGCCGGTGTCGCATCGCTGTCGTCGCTGCGGGCCTCGGCCAAGCGCGGGGAAACCGTGGGGCGGTTCGGCGTGGGCTTCGCCGCGGTGCTCGCGGTCAGCAGCGAACCGCGGGTGATCTCGCGCACCGGTGGCGTGGCCTTCTCCGAGGCGCGTACCCGGGAGGCCGCGGCGCGGTCCGGCCCGGTGCCGGTGCTGCGCCTGCCCTGGCCCGCTGAGGAGGACGTGCCGGACGGGTACGACTCCGAGGTGCGACTGCCCCTGCGGGACGGCGTCGACGGTGCGGAGCTGCTGGCCCGGATCGCCGACGAGGCCGCGGACCTGCTGCTGTCCCTGCCCTGGCTGGCGCGGATCGAAACGCCCCGCGGGATCTGGACCCGGTCCGAAGTGGATGGTTCCGTCGAGATCGGCACGCCCGGTGGCGCGGTCCGCTGGCTGACCCGCTCCGCCGAGGGTGTGGTGTGGGCCAAGCCCGCCGGGGGCACGCTCACCGAGGACCTGCTGCACGCGCCGACCCCGACCGACGAGCGGCTGTCGCTGCCCGCCCGGCTGATCGCCGCGGTGCCGCTGGAGCCGTCCCGCCGCCGCGCGCTGCCCGGCGCCGAGGCCGTCCTCGAAGCGGCCGCACGCGAGTACCCGCAGCTGGTGCGCGCTCTGCCGCCGCCGGACCGGCTCGCGCTGGTGCCCGAACCCGGGTTCCCGCTGTCCGAAGTGGACGGCGCGCTGCGTGAGCTGGTCGGCGGGCAGCTGACCACCCAGCCGTGGTTGCCCGCGGCCCGCGGCGGGGACATCGCGCCGTCGGGCGCCAGGGTGCTGGCGGTGGAGGCGCCGCGGTTGCTGGACCTGCTCGCCGACGTGGTCGACGGACTGGCCGGGGTCAGCGGGCCCGAACCCGCCCGCGTCCTCGCCACCGTCGGTGCCGAGCGGCTCGACGTGGCCGGGCTCGTCGACCTGCTCCCCGGGGTGGACCGGGACCCCTCGTGGTGGGGCGCGCTCTACGACGCGATCCTGCCCCTGCTGGACAACCACGAGGTCACCGCGGACGACCTCGGCGCGCTGCCGGTCCCGTTGGCCGACGGGCGGACCCTGCCCGGCCCGCGCGGTGCGCTACTGCTCGACGAGTCCGAGCTGCTCGACCTGCTCGCCGACGCCGATGTCGGCGGGTTGCGGCTGGTGCACCCGGTGGCCGCGCACCCGCTCCTGGAACGCCTCGGCGCCACGCGGGCGTCGGCCCCCGACCTGCTGGAGGCGCCCGCGCTGCGCGAAGCCGTCGACCGCAGCCTGGCCGACGCGGAGTCCGGTTTGGACACCCGTCCGCTGGCGAGGGCCGTGCTCCGGCTGGCTTCGGAATCCTCCGCCGAAGGCCTCGGTGCGCTCGCCCTGCCCGCGGCGGACGGCTGGCGGCGCGCCGACGAGCTGGTGCTGCCCGGCTCGCCGCTGCGGGAGGTGTTCGACCCCGAGGTCTTCGACGAGGACGGCCCGTTCTCCGTGCTGGACGCGGAGTTCGCCGAGCAGTGGCCGGAGCGGGTGCTCACCGGGCTCGGCGTGCTGGACGAGTTCGCCGTGGTGGAGGACTCCGACGGGCGGCTGGAGATCCGCGACCTCGACCTCGTCGCCGACGACGCGTGGCCGCGCGCGCTCCGGCTGCTCGCCGGGCGGCGCGAGACGTGGCAGGCGCTGACCGCGCCGGACAGCCCGTCCGCGGCGTGGCTCGCGCGCAACGCGCTGCTGGCCGGCCGCGCGCCCGCCGAGTGGCGGCTGCCCGGTGCGCGCGGCCTCACGGGGCTGTACGACCCGGTGCCCGACGTCGGTGTGCGGGAGGACGTGCTCGCCGCGGCCGGGGTCCGGTCGGGGCTGGTCGTGGCGGATCTCGACGACGCGGCCGATCTGCTCGACCGCCTCGGTGACGCCGATCGCGAGGTGCCACCCGGGTTGGTGCTGCGGGCACACGCCGCGCTCGCCGCCGCCGGACTGGAATGGACCGAGTCGGACGCGCCGGAGCGGGTGCGCGCCGTCGACGGCGGCGTGGTGGACGCCGAGCGGGCCGCGGTGCTCGACCGGCCTTGGCTCGGGGCGGTGTGGCCCGCCGGCCTGCTGGTCGCGGCGTCACCCGGCGCGGACGCGACCGCGCTCGCCGAACTGCTGGACCTGCCGCTGCTGTCCGAGCAGGCGGACGGGCGCGTGGTCAGCGAGGGCGAGTTCGTGCCGTGGGCGGAGATGACCGCGGTGGTGCTGGCCGCGGAACTGCTGGGCATCCCGCTGCCCGAAGGCGGCCTCGTGGTGCACGACGAGCTGACCGTCGAGGTCGACGACGTCGAGCGCGCCACGCCGTGGTGGGTGGAAAGCGGTCCGCTCCACGGGGAACACCACG
>Ga0164243_10013410_pt1 | contig 11535 bp, 12 predicted proteins | sample OricompcompostOP_FD_108781 | JGI IMG/M metagenome (GOLD analysis project Ga0164243, IMG submission 108781) | Organic Plus compost microbial communities from Emeryville, California, USA - Original compost - Organic plus compost (OP) | ecosystem: Engineered > Solid waste > Mixed feedstock >... | reverse complement strand
GGCGGGAAGAAGGCGCGCACCAGGAACGGCACGATGAACACCACCGCGATGATGCGCACCGAATGCACCAGCGCGAGGCGGCGCACATTGCCGCCGAGCGTGCCGCCGAGGAGCGTCAGTTCGCCGAGCCCTCCCGGCGCGGAGGCGAAGAAGGCGGTGACGTTGTCGAATTTGCAGAAGCGCCCGAAATAGGTCCACCCGATCAGAGTCATCACCGCCGAATAGACGAGCATGGCCAGGACCACGCTCCACCAGTCGATGATGGAAAGCACCACGGGAAGCGTGAAGGCGCTGCCGGCCAGCACCCCGACGAAAGGCCGGGCGATGTTCCAGACGAAGACCGGCAGGAACCATTCCCGCCCGGCTATGGTGACGATCGCCGTCGCGGTCAGCGCGCCCAGGGTCCAGGGCAGCGGCGAATGCAGAAGGTCGAACACCGCGCCGCCCGCCGTGCCGACGGCGAGGCCGAGCAGCGCACGAAGCGCGATCTGGAGATGGCTCAGGCTCGGAGAGGGCTCGGGTGCCGGCTCCAGATCGGGTGAGACATCGTTGTCTTGAAGTCGTTTCTGCATAGCTGGGAACCCGGCGCGGCCGAAGCCGCACCGGGTCTAGAACCTGAGGATCACGCGGACCAGATTTCCTTTGCCTTGCGGTTTACCCACAAGGCGACGAGGGTGCACACCGCGCCCGACAGCAGGTAGGCGCCGACCATGATCAGGCCGAAATGCGATGCCAGCACCAGCGCCACCAGCGGCGCGAAGCCGGCGCCGATCAGCCAGGAGATATCGGAGGTCAGGGCCGAGCCGGTGTAGCGGTAGGCCGCGGAGAAATTGGAGGCCACCGCGCCGGCCGCCTGGCCCAGCGAGATGCCGAGCAGGGCGAAGCCGACCACGATGAAGATCGTTTCCGTGCCGGGGCCGTTGCGCAGCAGGTAGGGCGTGGCGAAGCTGAGGCCGGCGATCAGAACGGCGCCGATGCTGAGCAGCGTGCGGCGGCCGATGCGGTCGGCCAGCAGGCCGGACACGGCGATCGCCACGGCGCAGACGCCGCCGCCGATGAGCTGGACCAGCAGGAAGTCCTCGCCGGAACGGCCGCTGAACAGGGTGGCCCAACTCAGCGCGAAGATGGTGACGAGGTGAAACAGCGCGAAGCTGGCCAGCGGTACGAAGGCGCCGATCACCACATTGTAGCCCTGGTGGCGGAGAACCTCGCCGACCGGCTCGGCTTCGAGGTCGCGGCTTTCCATGGCTCGCTCGAACTCGTTCGTGGCGACAAGGCGCAGGCGGGCGAACAGGGCCACGACATTGATGGCGAAGGCCACATAGAAGGGATAGCGCCAGCCCCACTGCATGAAGTCGTCACCGGAGAGCACGGCGAGGAAATAGGCAAACAGGGCGGCGGCCAGCAGAAAGCCAAGCGGCGCTCCGAGCTGCGGCATCATCGCGTACCAGCCACGGCGATTCTCCGGCGCGTTCATCGCCAGCAGCGCGGCCAGGCCGTCCCAGGCGCCGCCGAGCGCGAAGCCCTGGGTGATTCGGAACAGCGACAGCAGCAGGACCGCGAGCCAGCCGATCTCCACCGTGGGGGGCAGGAAGGCGATGCCGGCGGTCGAGCCGCCAAGCAGGAACAGCGCGATCGTCAGCTTGACGCCGCGGCCGTGGCGGCGGTCCACCGCCAGGAAGAACACCGAGCCGATCGGACGCGAGACAAAAGCCAGCGAGAACACGGCGAAGGAATAGGTCATCGCCGTCAGCGGGTCGGCGCCCGGGAAGAACAGCGCCGGGAAAACCAGAACGGACGCAATGCCATAGACGAAGAAGTCGAAGAACTCAGCGGTTCGCCCGATGACCACGCCGATGGCGACTTCGCCGGGAGCGATGGCGTCTGAATGGTCCGCCGAGGCACGCCGGGCATCGCGTTCGAGCCCGGAGGAGGTCGGCAAGGGGCGGGTGATGGTCGTCATTACGGAAACAGCCTCTCTGGATCGGTCTCCCGCATCTCCACGGGCGTTACCGATGAAATGACTATGGCTCCAAAAACGTTTGCGGGCAAAGCGTCGCAATGTTCCGGCGCGCTGCGCGATTGCAAGAGGGCAAAGCAGACATTGCCGCTCAGCAAAAGCGAAAAAAATGCACCTAGGACAAAAAGACCAGTAGGCAACGGCGTCAAGTCGCACTAAAGCCCTGCGCAAATCCTCCAGGCCCACCTCGTTTCCCGGACGACAGGAATGTCTCCCAAATTCTTGCGCTGCCTCACCCTGATGCCGCTCGCCGGTCTTCTGGGGGGATGCAACTTGGTCGTGATGCACCCCTCGGGCGACATCGCATCCCAGCAGAGCGATCTCATCGTCGCCGCCACCGTGCTGATGCTGCTGATCGTGCTGCCGGTCCTGTTCCTGGTGCTGTTCTTCGCCTGGAAGTACCGCCAGTCGAACACGGACGCGAAATATGATCCCGACTGGCACCACTCCACGGGCCTCGAGCTCGTCATCTGGTCGGCGCCGCTCGCCATCATCATCGCGCTCGGGGCGCTGACCTGGGTGAGCGCGCACACCCTCGACCCCTATCGTCCGCTCGACCGCATCGACGCCGAACGCGTCCTGCCGGAAAACGCGCAGCCGCTGCAGGTCGAGGTCGTGGCGCTGGACTGGAAGTGGCTGTTCTTCTACCCGCAATACGGCATCGCCACCGTCAACGAGCTGGCGGCCCCGGTCGACGCGCCGATCAATTTCAAGATCACCTCGGCGACCGTGATGAACTCGTTCTACGTGCCGGCGCTGGCGGGGCAGATCTACGCCATGGCCGGCATGGAGACGCAGCTCCACGCGGTGATCAACAAGGCCGGCGAGTACGACGGCTTCTCCGCGAACTACAGCGGCGCCGGCTTCTCGCACATGAATTTCAAGTTCCACGGGCTGAGCGAGCGCGACTTCGACGCCTGGGTGATGAAGGTGCGCACCGAGGGCACGATCCTCACCCGCGACGATTACCTGAAGATCGAAAAGCCGAGCGAGGACGAGCCTGTCCGCTACTTCGCCTCCTATGACGACGGGCTCTACAAGAACATCCTCAATATGTGCGTGCGCCCCGGCAAGATGTGCATGAGCGAGATGATGCATATCGACGCCATGGGCGGTGCGGGCAAGGAAAGCGCCCACAATGTCGAGCGTCTGAAGTATGACGCCCACCAGATGGAGCATCGCACCGAAGGGAGCCTCGTTCCCGCGTCGGGCCCGGAAACGGAAGGAAACCCCCAGGCCACCAAGCCCCAGGCCCGGGCGCCCGACGCCGAGCAGAAGACGGCTCCTGACGAGCAGGGCCACACCATGCCGGGAATGCACCACGATACGGATGCCCCGGACCACTGAACGATTGTTGATCCGTCAGGCGGCAGCGCTGCGGATCTGAGCGAGCACGTGCCATGTTTTCGAATCTGGACCTCCAGAAGCTCATTTTCGGGCGTCTAACGCTCGAGTCCGTTCCCTATCACGAGCCAATCCTGATCGTGACCTTCATCGGGGTGGCGCTCGGCGGCATCGCGGTGGTGGCCGGACTGACCTATTTCCGCCTCTGGGGTTATCTCTGGCGGGAATGGATCACGAGCATCGATCACAAGAAGATCGGCATCATGTACGTGATCCTGGCGCTGGTGATGCTGCTGCGCGGCTTTGCCGACGCCATCATGATGCGCGTCCAGCAGGCCATCTCCTTCGGTGACGCCGCCGGCTACCTGCCGCCGCACCATTACGACCAGATCTTCACCGCCCACGGCGTGATCATGATCTTCTTCATGGCCATGCCCTTCGTCACGGGCCTGATGAACTATGTCGTGCCGCTGCAGATCGGCGCGCGCGACGTGGCCTTCCCCTTCCTCAACAATTTCAGCTTCTGGATGACGGTCAGCGGCGCCGTGCTGGTGATGATCTCGCTGTTCGTCGGCGAGTTCGCGCAGACCGGCTGGCTGGCCTATCCGCCGCTGTCGGAGTCGGCCTACAGTCCCGGCGTCGGCGTCGACTATTACATCTGGGCGCTGCAGATCGCGGGCGTGGGCACGACCTTGTCGGGCATCAACCTGATCGCGACCATCGTGAAGATGCGCGCGCCGGGCATGACCATGATGAAGATGCCGGTCTTCTGCTGGACCTCGCTCTGCACCAACATCCTGATCGTCGCCAGCTTCCCGATCCTGACCGCCACCCTGGTCCTGCTCAGCCTCGACCGTTACGTGGGAACGAACTTCTTCACGAACGACCTCGGCGGCAATCCGATGATGTACATCAACCTCATCTGGATCTGGGGCCATCCGGAGGTCTACATCCTCGTCCTGCCGGCCTTCGGCATCTTCTCCGAAGTCGTCTCGACCTTCTGCGGCAAGCGCCTGTTCGGCTATGCCTCGATGGTCTACGCCACCGTCGTCATCACCATCCTGTCGTACCTGGTGTGGCTGCACCACTTCTTCACGATGGGCTCGGGCGCGAGCGTGAACTCGTTCTTCGGCATCACGACGATGATCATCTCGATCCCGACGGGAGCGAAGATCTTCAACTGGCTCTTCACGATGTACCGCGGCCGCATCCGCTTCGAGGTGCCGATGATGTGGGCGGTGGGCTTCATGTTCACCTTCGTCATCGGCGGCATGACCGGCGTTCTGCTTGCGGTGCCGCCGGCCGACTTCGTGCTGCACAACAGCCTGTTCCTGATCGCCCACTTCCACAACGTCATCATCGGCGGCGTGGTGTTCGGCGTCATGGCCGGCATGAACTACTGGTTCCCCAAGGCGTTCGGCTTCAAGCTCGATCCGTTCTGGGGCAAGCTGTCGTTCTGGTTCTGGCTGATCGGCTTCTACTTCGCCTTCATGCCGCTCTACGTGCTCGGCCTGATGGGCGTGACGCGCCGCCTCAGCCATTTCGACGATGCCTCCCTGCAGATCTGGTTCGTCATCGCTGCCTTCGGCGCGTTCCTGATCCTGCTCGGCATCGCCTCGACGCTGATCCAGTTCGCCGTCAGCTTCATGCGGCGCGAGGAACTGGCCGACCATACCGGCGACCCGTGGAACGCCCGCACGCTGGAATGGTCCACCTCGTCCCCGCCACCGGACTACAACTTCGCGTTCACGCCGCGCGTCCATGACCTGGATGCCTGGTACGACATGAAGCAGCGTGGCTATCAGCGGCCGCTGGAGGGCTTCCGCTCCATCCACATGCCCAAGAACACCGGCGCGGGCTTCATCCTGTCGGTCATCAGCCTGGCCATCGGCTTTGCCCTGATCTGGCACATCTGGTGGCTGGCGGCGCTCGGCATGATCGCGCTGTTCGTCGTGGCCATCGGCCATACCTTCAACTACCGGCGGGACTTCCACATCCCCGTCGAAGACGTCGTGCAGACCGAGGAACAACGCACCCGGCTGCTCGCAGGGCAGGCTTGAACGTCATGGCAAGCACGAACACCAACACCGCCACCATGGACGAGAGCGTCTCCTTCCATGTGACCGAAGAGGAACATCCCGAAGGCAGCACCATGCTGGGCTTCTGGCTGTACCTGATGAGCGATTGCCTCATCTTTGCGGTCCTCTTCGCCACCTACGCCGTCGTCGGCCGCAATTATGCGGCCGGCCCCTCCGCCGCGGACCTGCTCGACATCCCGCTCGTGGCGGTCAACACGGCCATGCTGCTGTTCTCCTCGATCACCTTCGGCTTCGCCATGCTGGCCATGGAGGACAACAAGCTGCGCCGCACCATCGTGTGGATGATCATTACCGCCCTGTTCGGCCTGGCGTTCCTGGGCATCGAGCTCTACGAGTTCGCGCATCTCATCCATGAAGGCGCGGGTCCGACCCGCAGCGCCTTCCTGTCGGCCTTCTTCACGCTGGTCGGCACCCACGGTCTCCACGTGACCATGGGCATGGTGTGGATGGTGGTGCTGATGTTCCAGCTGCGCGCCCACGGCCTGATCGCCGAGAACCGCCGCCGTCTGATGTGCCTGAGCATGTTCTGGCACTTCCTCGACGTGGTCTGGATCGGCGTCTTCTCCTTCGTCTATCTCGTGAGTGTCCTGCCATGAGCGCCCACAGCCACGCCGCACACGACGATGTGGTGCACGATCCCGCAGCCGCCGGCCACGGGACGTTCCGTGGCTATGTCACGGGCTTCGTGCTCTCCGTCGTCCTGACCGCCATCCCGTTCTGGCTGGTCATGGGGAATGTCTTCGAGGATTCGACCCTCACCGCGTTCCTCATCATGGGCCTCGCGGTGGTCCAGATCTTCGTCCACATGATCTACTTCCTGCACATGAACACGCGTTCGGAAGGCGGGTGGACGGTCCTGGCGCTGATCTTCACGATCGTGCTCGTGGTGATCACGCTGAGCGGGTCGATCTGGGTGATGTACCATCTCAACGCGAATATGATGCCCATGTCGGTCCACGACATGCGCAACATGCCCTGAGTCAGCCATGCGCGGCGCCGCCTGGGGTGGCGCCGCGGCTTGAAACGACGGGACCATGCAAGGAGACCGGGCCAGGCGTCATCGCTCGCCCGTCGCCCTCGCACTGCTGGGCGGCGCCGGTCTCGTCGTCTTCGCCGTCCTGATCGCGCTCGGCACCTGGCAGGTGGAGCGCCGTGCCTGGAAGCTCGATCTCATCGCCCGCGTGGATGCCCGCGTTCACGCCGCGCCCGTGGCGGCGCCCGGGCCCGCCGCCTGGCCGAACATCACCGCCGAGCGTGACGGATACCGCCATGTCCGCGTCCAGGGCACCTTCCTGAACGACCGCGAGACGCAGGTCTTCGCCTCCACCGAACTCGGCAACGGCTATTGGGTGCTCACCCCGCTGCGCACGGCCGCGGGCTGGACCGTGCTCGTCAACCGCGGTTTCGTGCCGACCGAACAGCGCAAGCCGGAGACGCGGCCCGGCAGCCAGGTGGACGGCGAGACGGAGGTAACAGGCCTGCTGCGGCCGAGCGAGCCCGAGGGCACGCTGCTGCGCTCCAACCGCCCCGAGGAAGACCGCTGGTATTCGCGCGATGTCGCCGCCATCGCGCAGGCGCGCGGGCTCTCCGGCGTGGCGCCCTATTTCATCGACGCCGACGCCGCCTCCAGTCCCGGCAAGCTGCCGGTCGGCGGACTGACCCAGATCAATTTCCGCAACAGCCATCTGGTCTACGCGATCACCTGGTATGGGCTCGCGCTCCTGGTGGTAGCAGGGGCTGTGGTGGTGGTGCGTGACGAGCGGAAGCGGCGGCGGGAGGAGGGGGGCACGTCTGCCTAGCGCGCGGCGGGCGTGACGCTTAGGCTCTGCGGCGACCATCCCTGCCGGAGACAAGACGGCGATGATCCTTCAGGAAACGCTCATTGCGCTGGCGATCTTCCTCTGCCTGGCACTGTCAGCCCTCGGGACGCTCGCGCTTTACGACAAGGTGCCGGCCCGCTTCCACCACGACGACACGGTTGGCGTTGTGCGGCTGATTGCCGGTCTCTTCATCGTCATGACCTCGCTGGTCATCGGCCTGATGATCAATTCCTCCCGAAACACGTTCGAGACCGCAGATCACACCGTCCATGTCTTCGGCACCGAACTGATTCTGTTCGACCGCGCCCTTCAGCGCTACGGACCAGCCACCGCCGAGGTGCGCCAGGCTCTCAGGGATTATGCGATTCGCGCGAGCCAGCCGCCGATCTCGATCAGCGGGGCGTTTGCGCGCAGCGACTCCAGGTCGGAGAGCCTGCTCACCGATGTCGGCGGTGCGCTTGGCGCCATCCGGCCGGGCGATCCCGAGCATGCCGATATGCTGCGCGACCTGCGCCAGCAGTTCCAGAACATCGTCAAGCTGCGCTGGGACATCGTGGAGCAATCGGACGGCGACATTCCCACGCCGATGGTCGTCATGGTCGCAACCTGGCTGGTGCTGATCTTCGGCAGCTTCGGATATCGCGCGCCACGCAATGTGACGGTGGTTTCATCGCTGCTGGTCGCAGCCGCCCTGATGTCCGGGACGATCTATCTCGTTCTCGACATGGATATTCCCTTCAGCGGGATCATCCAGGTTCCGGATGCGCCGCTGCAGCGGGCGGTCACCGAATTGCGCTAGGCGGGATGTTCAGCGCGCGAAGCTCTCGACGAGGCTGCCCGCGACGAGGTGCCAGCCATCCACCAGCACGAAGAAGATCAGCTTGAAGGGCAGCGACACCACTGTCGGTGGCAGCATCATCATGCCCATGGACATCAAGACGGAGGCCACGACGAGGTCGATGATCAGGAACGGCACGAACAGCAGGAAGCCGATCTCGAAGGCGCGGCGCAGCTCGGAGATCATGAAGGCCGGCACCAGCGAGCGCAGGCTGACCTGATCGGGCGTGCTCGGTGTTTCCTTGGCCAGGTCCATGAACAGCCGCAGATCTTCCTGCCGGACATGTTCGAGCATGAAGGTGCGGAACGGCACCACGCCGCGGTCGAAGGCTTCCTGCGGCTGGATCGTGCCGGCGATGAGCGGTGCGACGCCGGCGTCATAGGCCGTCTGGAAGGTCGGCATCATCACGAACATGGTCAGGAACAGCGCCAGGCTGATGATCACCGTGTTCGGCGGCGCGCTCTGCGTGCCGAAGGCCGAGCGCAGCAGTGACAGCACGACGACGATGCGCGTGAACGAGGTGACCATCACCAGGATCGACGGCGCCAGGCTGAGCACCGTGATCAGGGCGACGATCTGCAGCGCGCGTTCGGTGACGCCGCCAGTTCCCAGGTCGATATTGATGGCTTGCGCGTGCGCCGCGCCCGTCAGGGCGAGGCTCGCCGCGACGAGGGCAAGGCCCGCCGCGGCGGCACGCTTTCCTATCACCGGTCGTCCCGGTCGAAGCCGCGGCCGAGCAGGCTGGCCATTTCCTCTTCCAGAGCGTCGAGGGCCGACTTGGATGCCTCGCCGCCGGCGGGCGCCGGGGCGGGAGTCGGCTGCGCGGGGCGCGGCGCGCTCTCGGCGGCGGGAGCCTGCGGAGCCCGCCCGGGGGCCGGCTGCTCGGAACGCGACGGTTCGCTGCGGCCGAAGGAGGGCGCCGGGCGCTTCAAGGCCTCGTCGAGCTTGCGCTCGATGTCGGCGAACAGCGGGTCGACCTCGCCGCGCTTGGGAACGGGAGTCGCCGCCGGCCGCGGAGGTTCGGGAGCCGGCTCGGCCGCGCGCCGTTCGGCGGCAACGCGCTCGGAAGCGGGCAGGGGCTTCTCATCCGTGCGGCCCGGTTCGCGGTTCATGATCGCGCGGTAGAAATTGGTGGTGCGCGCCGGGTCGCCGAAGGAGGGCCGTTCCGCGCGCGGCTCGCCCGGCCGGGCCGCAGCGGGCTGCGCCTGGGCGGGAGCTGCCGGAGGCTGGGGAGGCTGCGCCTGGGGAGCCGGGACCTGGGGAGCCGGCGCTGGAGCCTGGGGCGTGGCGGCCACCGGAGGAACCGGCGCCTGCAGGCGCGGTTCCGGCTCGGGCGGCGGCAGCGGGCCGGGAACCGCGGCGGCCGGGATCGGGGCGGGGGCAGACGGAGCCGGCGCCTGCGGCGCGCGCTGGCCGGCCTGCTGCTGGCGTGGCGCCATCGTGCCCGCCGGAACCGGGGCGCCCTGGCCGATCGGCGCGCGGATGATCTGGCTTTCGATCACCAAATCGTTGGGGCCGCCGATCATAATCAGATGCTCGACATTGTCGCGGCGGATCAGCACCAGCCGGCGCCGCGCATCGACGGCGAAGGCATCCAGCACGCCGAGCCGGGGCTGGCGGCCGCGGCCGTTGGCGGGAAGCGGAAGCCGCTTGCCGGCAAATTGCCGCAGAAGCCAGGCGGTCAGTGCGATCAAGCCGAGGACAACGGCGAAGGCAATGATGAACCGGGCCGCGAGCGGCATCTCCGTCCCGAAGATCTGGTCAAAGAAGCTCATACATCCCCCGCCCTGCAGCGCCTGTTTCTGGACATGCGCCTTCGCGGCGCTGGACAAGCTGTCTCGCCCCGAAACCTAACAAAAGGTTTTCTGCGAGCCTAGTCCGACTTTTCCATGACACAGAACGGGTTCTCGCGCTGTGGATCAGGAGCCTGTTAACGCCTGGTTAACCATGGACCCGGCAAATTCTTCCTAGTGGACGAGGGACTGGGGGGACCTGCGATGCTTTTCGGCGGCATTCCGGTTCTGGGCATGCTGAAGCAGCGCATGGCCTGGCAGCAGGAGCGGCAAACCGTTCTTGCGCAGAACATCGCCAATGCGAACACGCCGGGTTACCAGGCGCGCGACCTCAAAGACCTGAGATTCGGGGTGGACGGACGCGTCGCTACGGGGGAGCCGGTGGTGCAACTCGCGGCCACCAATCCTGCCCACTTCCATCTCGACGGCAGCCCTCCGGAGGCCGAGAGCCATCGCGCCAAGAGCTTCGAAACCACGCCACGCGGCAACAGCGTCGTGCTCGAGGACGAGGTCATGCGCATCAGCCAGAACGTCATGGACTACCAGATGGTCTCGGAGCTCTACAGCCGCGGCATCGGCATGATCAAAACCGCCCTCGGGCGCAGCGCCTGAGCGCTTTGGGAGACGACCTAGATGGATTTCATGCGCTCACTGGTTGTCGCCGCTTCGGGCCTCAAGGCGCAGTCCGGCCGGATGCGGGTCATCGCGGAAAACATCGCCAACGCCGATTCGACAGCGAGCACGCCGGGCGGCGATCCCTACCGGCGCAAGCTGCCGACCTTCAAGGCGGAGCTCGATCGCGAGCTTGGCGTGAAGACGGTCGAGCTCGGCCGCGTCCGCGAGGATTCGTCGGCTTTCCCGACCCGTTACGACCCCGGCAATCCTGCCGCCGGCCCTGACGGCTATGTGAAGCTGCCCAATGTGCAGCCGCTGGTCGAGCAGATGGACCTGCGCGAGGCCCAGCGCACCTACGAGGCCAATATCGGCGTCGTCACCGCCACCCGGCAGATGATCAGCCGCACCCTTCAGATCCTGCGCGCCTGAGCGCTCTCCCGAGGAGAACTGAGCCATGTCCACGCCCGCTCTGGCCGCCGGCGCCTATCAGCGCCTCGCACAGCTCGGCAATGCCGGGTCGTCGTCCTCGTTGGCTCCGGGTGGCCTTCCCGGCGCCGGGGGCGGGGAATCGTTCGGCAATCTCCTGAAAGACGCTCTGAGCTCCGTCGCCGAGGCCGGCAAGACGGCGGACACCCAGACGGTGGCAGCCGCCCAGGGCAAGGGCAACCTGGTGGACGTGGTGACCGCGGTGACCGAAAGCGATGTCGCGCTGCAGACCCTGGTCAGCGTGCGCGACAAGGTCATTTCGGCCTACGAGGAAATCATGCGGATGCCGATCTGAGGCACGTGGGACATGACCGGACCTGAAATCCTCGATGTCGGCCGCGACGCCATCATCACGCTGCTGAAAGTCTCGGCGCCGCTGCTGCTCACCGGTCTTCTTGTCGGCGTGCTGATCTCGCTGGTGCAGGCGCTGACCCAGATCCAGGAAATGACGCTCGTCTTCGTGCCGAAGATCGTCGCCATGTTCGTGGTGCTGATCCTGACCCTGCCATTCATGGGGGAT
>Ga0164243_10013409_pt1 | contig 11536 bp, 11 predicted proteins | sample OricompcompostOP_FD_108781 | JGI IMG/M metagenome (GOLD analysis project Ga0164243, IMG submission 108781) | Organic Plus compost microbial communities from Emeryville, California, USA - Original compost - Organic plus compost (OP) | ecosystem: Engineered > Solid waste > Mixed feedstock >... | reverse complement strand
GTTGCCTGGGGAGGGTTAGGCAGTTCTATATCTTTAGCAGAAAACCCTTTGAACGCAGGTACTTTTGTAACACTGGAGTTTGTCGGGAGCCTTGTATAGAGTTTGTAAGTGGCGGTTAACTGCTCGCCTTCGTAAAGGTTGGTTTTATCAACATCTACCTTGAGGAAGATATTTTTCCTGAGTTTTTCGTTCAGGTCTTCTCCCTTTTTCAATACCCCTTCCGGCAGATCATCTCCCCCGCCTGAAGAGCGGCCATGAGAAGGATTGCCGGCGTATGGATTGGAAGGCTGGGCCTGGGAAGGAGCAGAACCTTTTCTTACTTCAATGAGCACAGGATTTGATTTTACCATATTCCCGTTCACCCGCGCCTGGGCGCCGGCGATGGTGAAGCTGCCAACATGCTTTGGTTGCAGCAGGTAGATCAGCGCCACATACTCCGAACGTTTGCCGTTGAAGATAGATTGTCCCTGCATTTGGGATGGCCCTTGTACAACTTCAAAATCTTTAAAGCTGGGAGGAGTGAAACTGGAAACATTCTGACCGTTTTCCAGCATAAACTGGATCTGGAATGTTTCATCCATAGTAACACTGTTGCTACTCACGGTGGTCGTAAAACGAAATTCCTGAGCAGCTGCAGTAACAACAAATCCTAAGCAAAACAGAATGGAGTAAACGCACTTCCTTATGCAAAATCTGTACATCATAAATTATGTCAACAAATTTAACCAAACCCTTATCTACAGCGTAATAGCGGCCGTTAAAAGTTAGTTAAAACATTCCGGAAATTTCGAATTTATTGGTTTATGAATTTGTTATAAAAATTCTTGTTAAAAGGCTTAAAGATCCCCCAGTATCGGGCGTAACAGGATTTCTTCCACCACTGTTTGCGGCGCCATCTGGTAGGCCGACCATACAACGCTGGCAATATCTTCAGGGGGCATCAACCTTTCCGGAGGACCGCTGAACCCTTCCCAGGACGCTGTTAACGTAGGCCCGGGATTTACTGAAGTTACCTTGATCTGCAGGTTTTTCAATTCTTCCCGCAGGTTTTTGCTGAAGCCTAACAGCGCATGTTTCGTAATACTATATGAGCCGCCGTTAGGGTAAGATTTAAGACTGGCGGTGGAGCACATATTGAAAATATGTCCTTTTTGCTGAGCAATCATAACAGGAAGCAGCGCACGGGTCAGGTAATAAGCGCTGTACACATTTACGGCCATCAACTTTTCCAGCAGCCCGTCTTCTTCCTGGTGAATAGCGCCTGGAGTATAGATGCCGGCGTTATTTACGAGTATATCGATAGTGGAAAAATTATTTTTAACAGTATCTGCAAATGCCAATACTTCTTCCTTATTCCCCATGTCTACTGCTATTGCCAGCACTTTAACAGCTGGATTCTTCGCTTGTACCGCAGCCTGTGTTTCTGCCAGGGTAGCAGCATTTCTAGCACAAATAGCCACATTAAAACCTTCCAGCGCCAGCTTTTCTGCTATTGCTTTACCAATTCCCTTACTGGCGCCTGTAATTACTGCATTCATAGAACGAATATCGATTAAAGACAGTAAAATAAGGAATTTACCGTTAACAGACCCTATTACAGCCCCGTATTTCGTAACTTTGCGCGATCATGAAGTATAAACATCTTTTCTTTGATCTGGATCATACACTCTGGGACTTTGAAAAAAATGAACAGGAAACTTTGCTGGAGCTCTATAAAGCTCATAACCTGGAACAACGCGGAGTACCAACATTCGAGTCTTTCTCTGTTTCCTATGTAGCACATAACGAACGCTTATGGGAACGTTTCCGTAAAGGTTTTATAACCCGTAATGACCTGAGGGACAAACGTTTCCGGCTAACGCTGTTAGACTTCAAGATCGGTGACGAAAAGCTCACCCAGCAGCTTTCGGATTCATTCCTGGAAATATTGCCTTATAAAAAAGCTTTATTCCCTGAAGCGAAAGAAACGCTGGAATACCTGGCAGATAAAGGATACCCTATTCATATGATCACTAACGGTTTTGAAGAAACGCAGTTATTGAAAATGCGGAATTCGGGGATCGAGCATTTCTTTACCCATATCATAACTTCGGAGTTGGCGGGAAGCCTCAAGCCTTATCCACAGATCTTCGAATTTGCGATCAGCAGGGCAGGTACGCATGCAATGGAAAGCATAATGATCGGTGATGCAATGGAACTGGATATCAAAGGGGCGCATGGAGTGGGAATGGACCAGGTTTACTTTAATCCTGCCAAACCGCCTTCAGACTTCAAGCCTACTTATGTTATCAATCATCTGAAAGAACTGAAAGCGATCTTATAAAATAAAAAAGAGAAGATCATCTTCCCTTTTTTATTTATTATAAAAATATTAGCTTTTCTTTCCTTTCTTAGCCAGGCTGGCGGCTTTAGAGGGTTGCTGGCAGCAACTTTTAGTGCCGGACTTGTCTTTCTTGCAGCAGGCAGCGGCGCCGCACTCTTTCTTTGGTGCAGCAGCGGATTTTTCTTTCTTCTCCTGGGCCCAGGCAAAACCAGTTAAGAGTAAAAAGGCCAATGAGCCTGTCAATACTTTTCTGATCATTTCAGGTAATTAAAGTTTAGCGATTACGCTTACACCGCCTTTCACTACTTCTTCCAGTTGTACGGCTACTTCTGTACCGATAGGCAGGTAAAGGTCTACACGGGAACCAAATTTAATGAATCCCATTTCTTCATTCTGCTTTACTTCCATACCTGGTTTCAGGTAGTTTACGATCCTGCGGGCCAATGCGCCTGCTATCTGGCGTACCAGGATATCGGCTTTTGCATTCCCGATCACTACAGAATATCTTTCATTTTCGGTAGAAGACTTAGGGTGCCATGCTACCAGGTATTTTCCAGGGTGATATTGCGATAATTTCACCTGTCCGCCAATGGGATTGCGGTTTACGTGTACGTTGGCAGGGCTCATAAAGATTGAAACCTGCAAACGTTTATCCTTGAAGTATTCCGGTTCATAAACTTCTTCAATCACCACTACCTTACCGTCGCATGGTGAAGTCACCACGGAGTCGCCGGTAGTGAACTGGCGGGCAGGAATACGGAAAAAAGATACGATGAACAGGAAGAAGACCAGGGATATAATGGCTACCGTCCAGCAAAGTCCCGGCATTTCACCGAACCAATAACATACTGCGCCGTTGATTAACGCCAATACCAGGAATACAAGGGAAATGGTGGCAAATCCTTCTCTATGGATCTTCATTGTGTTTTTAAATTATTGATTTATTAAAATGTCCCCGCAAAGGTACTTTAATTCAAAAAAATTAACATGCGAAATTCTGTTTACGAAATCATAAAGAATTGCACATAGATCCAGGCAAATGGCGCAGCCAGCAAAAGAGAGTCAAACCGGTCGAGGAAACCGCCGTGCCCGGGCATAATGTTACCCGAATCTTTTACCCCTGCCATTCGTTTCAGTTTAGATTCGATCAGGTCGCCCAGGGTACCGAAAACCGCTGCTATACAGGCCAGCGCGATCCAGTGCCGGAGTGAAAGATATCCTGAACCCCAGAAATGACCATACACCGCCGCCGCAGCTACAGCCAGGATCATCCCTCCCACTGTTCCTTCAATGGTTTTCTTGGGAGAGATATTGGGTGCAAATGGCGTTTTTCCTATCAGGGAACCTACAATATAGGCCATTGTATCGTTGATCCAGATGAAAATGATCAGCAACAAAGGGATAAGCCATCCCGGCGCTGTACCGAAACCGCCCGGAGTGTATTGAATTTCAATTGCATGCAACCGCAGGTAGATGAGCAGGCCAAAAGGAATGATGGCATACAGGATGCCGATCGCCGAATAACCGATATTCTTCAGGTAAAAATCCTTGCTCAGCAATATCTCCCCTATTGGCATTACCAGGAGGAAGATCACGGCTGCCCACCAGCCGATGAGGCCGGTAGGCAACTGGGCGAACTGGAAATTGTTGCCGGTAAACGTTAAAAGAATAGCCCCCCCTGCGAGGGTAGCGCCCCATTTATGCCAGGAAGAGATATTGGCATAATCGGGATCAATATTTCTTATCAGTTTAAAATATTCCTGTAAGGCAAAGCAGCCTATAAGGAAGAACAGCAGGAAAAAAGTGAATTCAGTGTATAAAATACCCCCCAGCATCACTGCTACGAACACCAGCGCAGAAGCCGTGCGGGTAAAGAATGTTTTCATGAGAGTTAATATGTATTATAAAAGCTGTTTACTCTGCAATATTAGGATCACCGGTCGGCAAGTCCTGGTGGTTTTGAATAAGCGACTTGGCGGTAGCTTCATTACTTTGATGCACATATAATTCGACCTGTCCTGGCAAGGTGATATTGTAAGAAGAGGATTGCCTGTTCAACAAAACTGTTTCCACTCCGTGGTCTATCAACATTCCTTTTACTACTTCTGCTTCGAAAGGGCTGTTGCTCGCAAAAACTTTGATCCAATCTTTTTCCATTATTTATAGATTTAATGTGAAACGTTTTTATGTTATTTAGTCTTCTCTTCTTTTGGCGTGATCAGCTGGTAAGGAGCTGATCTCTTTTTCAAAGCCCACAAAAGGCCAATAGCCACCGGGATACTCAACACTGCCAGGTACCAGGCTACCGGCGTGGCTTGCATAGGATCATCCTTCACTATACCATGCTGGAATAAATATAACCATATTACCTGCATGCCGTTGTTAAGGATATGTGCAAAAATGGCCAGCCACAGGCTGCCGCTCACAAGGTAGATAGCACCAATAATGAAGCCAAGCGCAATACGGGGAATAAAGGCCAGGGCATCGCCATGGATAGCGCTGAAAAGGATGGCGGTTATAAATATGCTTAGCCATGGCTTGCGGGTTGTTTCGGTAATAAGACGTTGCATCACACCCCTGAAGAACAGTTCCTCCCCGATTGCCGGTATAATTGCTACTAAGAACAGGTTGATGAAAAGATCCGCAATGGAAGGCATCTTTAACATAACTCCCAATAGTTGTTCGGCTGTTTTCTCCAGGTTCCTCAGCTCCTGGGGAATAGGCAGCGATTCGTTCCACTGGCCTAACCAGCCTACGGCAGGCAAACAACCATACATAACAAGCAAAGCCAATATGACCTGTAAAAATGAGGGCATAGTTTTAAGCCCCAGGTACCGCATTGGGTAAGGCTGCCAAAAGTAAGCGAAAATAGCCGCCGGCACAAAGAATGCGACTATTGTATAGAATAATTGCGTAATTTTCAGATAGCCGACAAGGTTAGGATTGGTAAATACTTTACTTTGCATTTCTTCCAGGCTCATGCCAACCGCCATAGGAGAGATCACTTGCAGCGCGAAAATGTACACAGCAAAGAAACCGAAGAAGAAACCGATGAAGGTAATTATCTGTAAGAAGGTTGGCGATTGCCGCAGGTAGCCTGTCATAAATAGTTACTGTCTTAATTTTGCGTAAATTTACAGAGCGAAATCCGGTTGCAGTAACAGCTATCTGTTAAAACTACCCTCATTTTTAGACAACTGTATTGCGATTTATCTGGCTCGTAAAATTAATAGTATATAAAATATTATAAAAATAACTATTGCGATTTTTAGCGTTGGTTACTCTTAAATTATGGTGAAGATAGGAAATATTGAATTGGGCGAATTCCCTTTGCTGCTGGCGCCCATGGAAGATGTAAGCGACCCGCCTTTCAGGGCTGTATGCAAAGACAATGGCGCAGACCTCATGTATACAGAATTTATTTCTTCTGAGGGATTGATACGCGACGCCATCAAAAGCCGTAAAAAACTGGACATATTCGACTATGAACGGCCGATAGGTATCCAGATATTTGGCGGGGATGAAGAGTCTTTGTCCCTGGCTGCACAGATTGTAGAAGCTACAAACCCTGATCTCCTGGATATAAATTTTGGTTGTCCTGTTAAAAAAGTAGCCTGTAAAGGAGCCGGAGCCGGCATTTTAAAGGATATTCCCAAAATGGTGAAGCTTACAGCGGCGGTGGTAAAAGCCACGAAGCTGCCGGTAACCATTAAAACCCGCCTCGGATGGGATGAAGAAACCAAGAATATTGAGGATGTTGCGGAACGATTGCAGGATGTGGGCATAAAGGCGCTGACCATTCATGGCCGTACCCGTACCCAGATGTACAAGGGAAATGCTGACTGGACACTTATAGGAAAAGTTAAAAATAACCCGCGTATTCAAATACCTATATTCGGTAACGGGGATATATGTACGCCGGAACAGGCAGTAGCAGCGAGGGCTAAGTATGGGGTGGACGGTATTATGATCGGCAGAGCGGCCATAGGCTATCCCTGGATCTTTAATGAAATAAAGCATTTTATGAAGACGGGCGAACATTTACCTTTACCAACTGTTTTGGAAAGAGTGGAGGTTTGTAAAAAACATCTCCGTCAGTCAGTGGCCTGGAAAGGTGAAGTGGTTGGCATCCTGGAAATGCGCAGGCATTACACAAATTACCTCAAAGGACTGCCGCACATTAAAGATTATAGACAGCAATTAGTAACTTGCCATACATTAGCGGAAATAGAGGACGTTTTAGACAAGGTAGTATTACAATACAAGGATCACATATTCGAAAGATCGGCCCCTGCTTATGATTTTCTGCCTTCCAGCAATGAAATGACTGGTTGTAACGTTTACGGATAGACGGATAACCCCAAAAGTGTAATAAAATAATAAATTACTTTCACATGACCACAATTAAAAATCTGAGAAATGAAGTCTGGAAAGACTTACAGATTAAAAACAAATCTGCTTTGCGTAAGAAATACGCCGTTTCAAATATGGGCCGGGTGATCAGTTATCATGAAAGTATCGAAGATGGTAAGCTGCTCACGGGTTCTACCGTGGAAGGCTACACGGTTTTAAACGTAAAACCGGCCGACAGCTACCAATCTCTCTACCTGCACCGTGAGGTTGCCAAGCTTTTTAACAAAAAGCCCGGTAGAGCTCACAAATACGTTATCCACCTGGATTACGACAAAAAGAACAATAAGGCTTCCAACCTGAAATGGGCAACCAAGGAAGAAATGGAGGAACATCAGCAAAACAGTCCTGCAAAACTGGCTTACAAAGAAAAACAACGTAACCGGTTAAAAGGCCTGAAACTGAATGTTACCAAAGTGAAGAGTATCAAACGACTGCTCAACAAACCAGGTAAGAAAACCATGAAACAGATCGCCGAACAATTCGATATCAGCGAAATGCAGCTGTATCGTATTAAAAGCGGGGAAAACTGGGGACACGTAACTCTGGATTAAAGCCTGGTTTACCAGGAGTGATCAATATATGATGTTGTCTGAACTGTGGTCATACCGAAGGTATGGCCATAGTCGTTTATAGCCGGCTTTGAGTCATTTCCGACAGTATCTTCCTGTAATGAGCGCTCGACTGCAGCACAGGTTCGTGCCCTAATAAAATAACCTGCTGCCGGGCCCTGGATAAGGTTACCAGCAGTTTCCTGTCGACTTCGATCTCTTTTTCTTCCCAGTCGAACCACCCGATCGACTGCAGCGTTTGCAGCTGGGCCGGGTGATGCACGGCCAGCGAAGCGATAATTATGTCGTTTTCTGAACCCTGGAACCGTTCTACTGTATCAATATTTATTGATTGCAGCATCTCATCATCTGCCAGTAATTCCCTGATCAGGCTGATCTGTGTACGCCACGGCGTTACGACTCCCACCCTGTCTTTAGGCAAAGACGGGCCATACTTCTGCTTTAAATGCCGCAACAGGGAAGCCACCCATTGCGCTTCCGTTTTATTCATCTTGGAAGTGGATTCGTAAGGACTGTTAATAAATATTTTCCGGCCGGCGGATAATATCCTTTCCCAGCCCTCGCCGGTTGATGCGTTCTGCTCAAACGGCAACAGCTGCTCCGGCCTTCCGGAATTCAGCTGCCCAGCATAATAGTGGTTCACCATTGCAGCTATCGTTTCATGCATCCGGAAATGGGTACTAAGCATTCCCCAGGCTTCTCTCCAGTTATTCTTCTTACAACACTGCATCAGCCGTTCGAACAACGACGTCCGGAGATCCCGTATCCCCAGCGCGGTCAGCTGCTCTTGTTTACAGGTGCAGAAGCTATCGTCCTGGGCTACTACGGGAGGTAACTGGTTCTGGTCTCCTATCAGGATAAATTTCTTAAAAGGCATTAATAATCCCAATACCTGCGGCTCTGTCAGTTGCGACGCTTCATCCACGATCAGCGTATCCATAGCTACTCCCATCATGAGCAACTGTTCCAGCCGCGACGACATAGTAGCCACTGTGGCTACAAAAACCCTGTGGCCGGCAATAAAATTCCTGGCTTCGTCCAGCGATCCGCCCAGGCAGTACTGCTGCAACATTCTGCCGGCTTCCGTGTTCTTGCCGCCTATACGCAAATGCCTGATAGCGCGGCTTTCCAGCTTTGAGCAGATCTCTTCCACCGCCTTGTTGGTGAAGGCAACTATAACGGTTGTACGCCCTTGTTTTACTGTTTCATTTACAATAGTAGTAAGTAAGGTTGATGTTTTGCCTGTGCCCGGTGGTCCCTGTAACAGGAAGTAGTCGTTTGCTTCCAAAGCCTGCTTTACGATCAAAGCCTGGTTATCGTTGAACATTGCCGGCGGCGGATAGGTCAGCGGCGTTCTGCCCGGCGCGCGCAAACCAAGCAACAGCCTGGTTTTATCCGCAAACTGGGGCGCGATAATATAATAGAGTGATGCAGCGGCCGACCAGTAGTTGGATTCATACATATCATGCTCTATCACCCACTCGTCGAACTGCCGGAAGAAGTCGAGCGTCATTTGCCTGTTGATAAGGCTGAAGGAAAGATGATGTTTGCCCAGGTCTTCTATCCTGCCTTTTAAAAGTTGTTGCTTCAGCGGCCGCAAACCGGCGCTGGTGCGCGGGTAGATGACGGCCGTGTCATTCACCCTGAAATTATGGTTCACGGGTATGAGCAGGTCGAACTGTACTACGCTGTTAACGGTGTCAAACTCCCTGAACCGCAGCCCGGGGATAATATTGAATTTCTTCAGCTTCTCCTTTTCGTCCTGCAGCCACAGTGCTGCAAATCCATCTGCTTCTTCTTCCCTGTTAACGGCCGAGAACATCCCGCATTTTGCCTGCAGGAATTCCCGCAGGGTGAAGGCCAGGTATTGCTGGTAATAGGCCTTGAACTCGGGAGGCGCCGTTGAATAAGCCTGTTGAAATGCGCTGAAATGGTGGCTGCTGAAAGGAGGCACGCCGGTTGCGTTTTCTGGACAGATGGCGTTAAGTATCTCCATTTCTCCCGCCGCCAACCTGAGCAGCATAGCCACGATCTCGTTACGCAAGGTCAGCAATTCATTTTCCAGGAAATGAGTACTGCTCACATTGCGTAAAGGATTGGAAGCGGCAGCAGAGTAAAGGATGGCGGAACTGCCTTTTCTGCCGGGGCCGAAAGTGGAGCGCAAGAGCAGGTTATAACCCACTACCTGCATTTCGTGGTTCTTCCAGGTGTTGAAATCCGGGGCTTTGCCGCTTTTTAATTCATAAATTTCTTTACGGGTGTTTTCTGTCTCATCCTGGGTCATTACATCGAGTCGCCCCTGCAGCCCGTACTGGGCTGAAAAGAAGGTAGGTTCAATGCTTACATTACCGTTTCCCAGTTCTTTCACTGCATTTTGGAGATTGTTCCAGTGAACAGTCTGGATATCGCGGTACATTTTATTCAGCTCTTCCCGCCCATAGGCAGCTGCCTGCATAACGTTTTCGGCAACTGCTTCCATGAACATCTGTTTCAGGTTTGTAGCCTGTTTGCGAAGCATATCGTCGAGCAGGGTATTGACCAGGTTACCGCGGAAGGCCGCTGGCCCGGAGTTTTGAGGCAGCAGTTTTTTAACGAGGTACAGCAACCGGTTGCAGCCCCGGTGAGTGAAACACTCGGCCAGGTCGCTGATATCGATCAGCAGATCGGGTTCCAGTATTAACTGGCTTTCGGGCGTGGCTATATACTCATGTTCATGATTGCCCGGTTTGCAGTGGAAGATGTTAACAGTATCGTATGCACGCAGCATGGTTTGAAGGCTGAGGACTGTTGCCGGCAACATGGCATCTAGCTGCAGGGTGAAATCTTCATTCTCTTCATCTGTCAATTGCAACACAGTACCATTAACAGCCCTGATCATTCCTTTCAGTACGGGAATATCCTGTTTGGCTGTATTGTCTTTTTTCAGGGAAAGCTGACCGGGTGTGTTATGGATGAACAGCAGATCTTCCGGCGGCGCTGCCTGGTAGTACCATTCTATTAGATTGGAGATGGCTTTCAGGCATTGCAGGTGTTCTTCTTCCGAAAACATATGCATACCACGTATAGCCTTCATAGTTAGGGTGCGCGCAACCATGACCTGGCTTTTCAGGTCCCTGGGCGCGTTTTCCTTATCGAAGAAAAACTGCATCCGGGCAAAGAGGTTACCAAACGAGCGGGTTTCCTTTTTGGTAAGTTCGCGGAATAAAGTTTCAAGTAATTGTTTATAATACCTGACCTTTTCATCGGCCAACCCGATATGAAATGCTTCCCGAATCCTGGCGTAGAAGGCAGTAGCGATAACTGTTAACTGCATAGTTGCAAGTTAATAAATAGACGTTTGCAATGCTGCATCAATTGTTATACCTTCCGTAAGTTTTATTAAATACGATTTTATGTCAGCCAAAAAAATTGCCATAATAGGCGGTGGAAACCTGGGAACGGCCATTGCGCAGGGGTTATTGAAGAGCGGCTTCTCCAAGCCATCCGACATTACCATTACCAAACGTAACGTAAGTACTTTATCGGCGCTTCGCGATGCGGGCGTTCGTATAGAAACCGATAATGATATAGCGATCCGCGAGTCTGAAATTATTGTGGTGGCGTTGAAACCATATAATGTCAGGGAAGTATTGCAGGAGTTCCGTGCATCTTTCGATCCTTCGAGGCATATCCTGATCAGCGTGGTAACAGGGGTAAGTATAGAAGACCTGGAAAACGTGGTACCCGGTATGGCGGTAGTTCGCGCGATGCCTAATACAGCCATCGCCATCCAGGAATCCATTACCTGTATCTCGCATAAACATGCAACGGCAGAACAGGTACAGTATGTAAAAACCATGTTCGATCAGCTGGGCGCTACTGTGAGCATAGATGAAAAGCTGATGGATGCAGCAACAGTATTAGGGGCATGCGGTATTGCCTTTGCCCTCCGTTTTATCAGGGCAAATATCCAGGGAGGTATTGAAATCGGGTTTGATGTGCGTACGGCCAACCTGATCGCTGCCCAAACGGTGAAAGGGGCGGCAGAATTGCTGATCAGGGAAAACAGGCATCCGGAAGAGGAAATCGACAAGGTAACCACTCCTAAAGGTTGCACCATTGCGGGGTTGAACGAGATGGAGCACCAGGGTTTCAGTTCTTCCCTCATTAAAGGGATCACTGCATCTTACAATAAGATTGTGAAAGATTAATTATTCCTGGGGTAATCGAAAAAGAGGAATTTCTTCGAAGC
>Ga0164243_10013408_pt1 | contig 11536 bp, 8 predicted proteins | sample OricompcompostOP_FD_108781 | JGI IMG/M metagenome (GOLD analysis project Ga0164243, IMG submission 108781) | Organic Plus compost microbial communities from Emeryville, California, USA - Original compost - Organic plus compost (OP) | ecosystem: Engineered > Solid waste > Mixed feedstock >... | reverse complement strand
TCGACCCCACAGACCGCGCAACCTGCGGCCGTGCCGGGCGAACCCGCGGCCGCCGAAACCCCGCCCGCGAGCACAGACCAGGACACCCCCGCTGTCACCGCTCCGGCGCCTGCAATGCCGGTGGAGCGCGGCACGGCGATCGCAGCCACGCCCGCGGGCAGCAAGCCCACCTTTGCGGTGCCGCACGATCTCAGCCCCTGGGGCATGTTCATGGCGGCCGATTGGGTCGTGAAGGCGGTCATGATCGGCCTCGCCTTTGCGTCCCTTGTGACCTGGACCGTGTGGCTTGCCAAAAGCCTTGAACTCTTGAGCGCCAAGCGTGCGGTGCGCACTGCCCTGTCACGGATCGCGAATGCGCGCTCGCTGGCGGAGGCGACCGCCGAGCTCGCGGCCGCGCGCAAGGATCGCACGGTCGTCGCCAAGCTGCTGCACGCGGCCCAGACCGAGTTGCGGCTCTCTGCCGATGCCCTTGTACGGGATGGCGCCAAGGAGCGCGTCGCGTCGCGGCTCGAACGCATCGAGGCGCGCTACAGCCGCGCCGTGACACGCGGGACCGGCCTGCTCGCCTCGATCGGCGCGACGGCACCGTTCGTCGGCCTGTTCGGAACCGTGTGGGGCATCATGAACAGCTTCATCGGCATCTCCAAGGCACAGACGACGAACCTCGCCGTCGTCGCCCCGGGCATCGCCGAGGCGCTGCTCGCCACCGCGATCGGTCTTGTCGCGGCCATTCCCGCCGTCGTGATCTACAACGTGTTCTCGCGTTCGATCGGCGGCTACCGCGCCCTGCTGGCCGACTCGTCCGCCGAAGTGATGCGGCTTGTCAGTCGTGATCTTGACCGCGATGTGCTTCGTGGCCGTCGCACCGACGCGGATCGTGCCCTCGCTGCTGCCGAGTAGTCCCATGGCTGTTCGACTCGACCACGGCAGCGACGATCTCGCCGAAAATCACGAGATCAATGTCACGCCGTTCATCGACGTGATCCTGGTCCTCCTGATCATCTTCATGGTGGCGGCGCCCCTCGCCACCGTCGACGTCGCGGTGGACTTGCCGGCGTCGAGCTCGGAGCGCCAGCCGCGGCCCGACAAGCCGCTTTATCTCACCGTCAAACCCGACCTGTCGCTCACGGTCGGCGAAGCAGACGTCCCGCGCGAGGCGCTCGCCGCGAGCCTAGACCAGGCAACCGGCGGCGACAAGGAGCAACGTATCTTTCTGCGCGCCGACAAGGTCGTCGCTTATGGCGATCTGATGGAGGTGATGAACCTGCTGCGCGACGCCGGTTATCTCAAGATTGCCCTTGTCGGGCTGGAAAAGGGTCCCGGCCAATGATCGCCCCCGACGACCTTCGCGGCATCGCCCGCTGGGTTCTCAGCGGCGTCCTCGTGCTCGGCGCCCACGGCGCCGCCGCCGCATTGCTGGTGGGTTGGTCCGACCCGATCGTGCCGAGCGAACCGCCGCCCGCGGTGCTGATCGATCTTACCCCGCCCGCGGCACCCGCGGCGGAGGTCAACGACCAGTCTCCCGGCCCGAAAGCGGAATATGCCGACGAAGTGCCCGAGAAACAGGTCGACACGCCCGATCCGGAAGACACCGCGCCAGAGCCGGTGAAGGAAGTGAAGGAACCGGTGGACGAGCCGGATCCGGAACCGACCGCAAACGTAGAGAAGCCGGACCCGGTCACTGAACCGGTTCCGGAACCTGTTGAGAAGAGTGAGACCGAAACGGCGCCGACGCCGCCGGCGCAAGTGGCCGTCGCCGTACCGCTGCCGCCGCCGGCACCCGAGCGGCCGAAAACCAGACCGACCGAAGTCGAACGCGCGCCGAAGAAGGACGAGCGCGTGCAGCGGCGCAAGCCGCGGCCGCCATCCCCGGTGACCTCGGCGCCGCAGGCCGTGCAGGCGCCGCCGGCGCCGGTCGCCACTGCCGCCATGGCCGGCGCGTCCGCCGCGCCTTCGATGTCGGTGCCGAATTATCGCAGCATGATCGTGGCGCTGATCCAGCGCAACAAGCGCTACCCTGCCGAAGCGCAGAGCCGTGGAATCGAAGGCACGTCGCGGGTGCGCTTCACCATCGGCCGCGGCGGCCGGGTCACCGACGTCCGCCTGATCGGCAGTTCCGGCAATGCCGCGCTCGACCAGGAAGCGGTCGCGCTGCTGCATCGCATCGGCCAATTCCCGCCTCCCCCGCCGGAAATGGGCAACGTGGTCGCCTTCACGCTGCCGCTGCGTTTCAACATCCGCTGAGCCGCGATCGACACGTGCGCTTGCGCTGCTGCCGAAAGCGGCTCAAATAGCGCGGCCACGCCGCAAGCGCGCCGGACGGACCGATGGACGAGCAAGCCAGTTCCGATCTCTTCAGCATCACCGGCCGCCGGATCCTGATAACCGGCGCCTCCAGCGGCCTTGGCCGTCATTTCGCGACGATGCTCGGCGCCCGCGGCGCCCGGCTGGCGCTGGCGGCGCGCCGGGAGGACGCGCTGGCCGCGACGATCGCGCAGGCGCGGGCCGCCGGCGCCCCTGAGGCCGTGGCCCTCTCCCTCGACGTCACTGACGAAAACGCAGTAGCGCGGGAACTGGACCGCGCCGTTGCGGAGCTCGGCGGCATCGACGTGGTGATCAACAATGCCGGCATCGCCGCGGAAGGCGCGGCGGTGGCCCAAACACCGATCGACTTCGACCGGGTGATGGACACCAATCTCCGCGGCGCCTGGCTGACGGCGACGGCGATGGCAAAGATCTGGATCGCGGCCGGACAGCCCGGCACGATCGTCAACATTGCATCCATACTCGGCCTGCGCGTCGCCAGCCATGTCGCCCCCTACGCGATTTCCAAGGCTGGCCTCGTGCAAATGACACGGGTTCTGGCGCTGGAATGGGCCCGCTACGGCATCCGCGTGAACGCGCTCGCGCCCGGCTATATCGCAACCGAGATCAACAGCGCCTTCTTCGCGACGGAGGCGGGCAAAGCACTGATCAAGCGAATTCCGCAGCGCCGCCTCGGTCAGCCCTCCGATCTCGACGGCGCGCTGCTCCTCCTCGTATCGAACGCTTCCGCCTTCATGACCGGCGCCGTCATCCCCGTCGATGGCGGCCATCTCGTCACGGGGCTCTAGCAGAAATCCGGCTTTGCATCGGCCCCGCTCGCTAGCGCATGATTGTGACAACATGCGCTAGCGAGGCCGAACATGGACTTTTCCCTCCCGCCCGAAGTGGAAGCGCTGCGGCGCCGTACCCGCGACTTCGTCGCGGAGGCAGTGATGCCGCTCGAGGCCGACCCGGACAATTACGACGAGCACGAGAACATCCGGCTCGACCGCTTGGCGGCGCTTCAAGCCGAAGCGAAGGCGGAGGGTCTATGGTCCCCCCAGGCACCGCGCGACTACGGCGGCATGGGGCTGCCGATGGTGGCATGGGCCGCGATGTACGAAGAGGCCAACCGGTCGATCTTCGGTCCCGTCGCGCTGAACTGTGCCGCCCCCGACGACGGCAACATGAATCTCTTGGCCAAGGTCGGGACGCAGGATCAGAAGGAACGCTGGCTGCGACCGATCGTCGAAGGAAAGGTCCGCTCCTCTTTCGTCATGACCGAGCCGCATCCGGGCGGCGGCTCGGATCCGTCGATGATCCGCACCCGCGCCGAGCGCCGCGGCGACCGCTGGGTCGTGCACGGGCGCAAATGGTTCATCACCGGCGCGGGGGTCGCACAGCATTTCATTTTGATCGCCCGTACGTCGGACGACCCGCGCCGTGGGCTGACCGCCTTCCTGTTCCATCGCGATCAACCCGGCTGGCGCATTCTACGCCGCATCCCGATCATGGGTCCGGAGGAGCATGGCGGCCACTGCGAGCTCGAGTTCGATGGTCTCGAGATCGACGATGCCAATGTTCTCCTCGGCGTCGGTGACGGACTCAAGGCGACGCAAATCCGCCTCGGCCCCGCACGGCTCACGCACTGCATGCGCTGGCTCGGCCTTTCCAAGCGTTGCTGCGAGATCGCCTTTGCCTATGTCCGCGAGCGCGAGGCCTTCGGCACCAAGCTGATTGATCGCGAGAGTGTGCAGATCAAGCTGGCCGAGGTCGCCCATGCGATCGACATTGGCCGGCTTCTGGTGATGCGCGCGGCCTGGAAGCTCGATCAGGGTGACTTCGCCCGCAAGGAGATTTCCAGCGCCAAGATCCACGTCGCGGACACGCTGCATCAGGCCGCCGACGTCGCGATCCAACTCAACGGCGCGCGCGGCTATTCGAAGGATACGGTGCTGGAGTGGATTTACCGCTACGCCCGCCAAGCGCGCCTGGTCGACGGCGCCAGTGAGGTCCACAAAATGGTGCTGGCCCGGCACATGGCCAGCGAAGGGATCGATTACTGGCGCTGGGGCCCGGCCTGAGCCCGTCCCGATGCGACGGAACAGGGTGGCAGTTCATGCGTTGTTGGCGCGCAGGACATGCCATTCTCCTCCCAGCCCCCCAGCTGAAAGGCAGGCCCTGCCCCGGCCCCCTACCGGGGCCGGGTTCTGCCTTCCTTGAAAAAAGTATTGGACCGTCAGGGCCGTGCAAGCAGGCCGATGAGATGCGTGCCGTTCATCCGCCGCGTCCGCTCCGCCGCCAGCCGCTGCAGCGCCCCGCTTTCGAAGGCCGTCAGCACGGCTTGATGCACGTAGCTGCGCCGGCACACGGCGGGCGTGTTGGCGAGATGGTCCGCGACGTCACGCATGGCCGCCATCACCTGCCGCTGACGCGCAGTGTGGCTGCCGGCCGGCTCGACTTGGGCCAGATGCTCCATCGCCTGCATCGTCCCGGCCATGGTCCGGAAGTCCTTCATGCTGATCCGTGTTTGCGCCATTGCGCGCAGGAACACGTTCACTTCCGCCGACCGGACCGGCCGCACCTCGCCGTTCTCGTCGCGATACTGGAACAGCCGTCCGCCCGGCAGCCGCGCGATACGCCGCAACGCCCGCGCCAACGGCGGCGCCACGATCGACTTCTCGACCATGCGTCCGCCCTTGCCACGAAAATTGAGCACGATCGTGCGGCCGGCGACCCGGACCTGCGACTTCAGCAGCGTGACCGCGCCGCGCGCACCACTGGATTGCACGTAGGACTCGGTGCCGGCGCGGATCGCACCCGCCCAGACGAGTTCGATCACCGCCGCGAGGGCATGGTCGCGTGTCGCCTCGCGGCAGCGCAGATGCTGCAGAAGCCGCCGACGCAGCTGCGGTAGCACCGTGGCAAGCCGCTTCAGCCGCCGCGACTTCCGCGCCTCGCGCACGATCTCCCAATTGGGATGGTAGCGGTACTGCAGCCGCCCCGCCGCGTCCCGGCCGATCGCCTGCAGATGCGCGGCCGGGTCTTCGGCCAGCAGCACGTCGGTATAGGCAGGAGGCACCGCCAGCGAGCGGAAGCGCCGCAACGTCGCCTCGTCCCTGACGGGCCGCCCGCTCGGCCGCAGATAGACGAAACCACGGCCGCGGCGTTGCCGCCGGATCGTGAGTTCTTCGGGCGTGACGACGCGCAGCCGGTTCTTGCGCGCCAGCGCCGCGATCGTGGTGCCGCCTCCGGCCATGAACAACCTCCGTGGTGGTACCAAATGCGGCGAACCGGCAACGAGTTCCGACCGCGGGAACGGACGCCGCGGAAGCGGGTTTCCTTCAAGCACACGAGGGAAGCGGACATGGCACCGGGCGCACCCCATCGCGGGAACACGGAACAATTGCGTGCCGCCATCGATCGCGGCTTGACGGGCGACAAGGTCTGCTGGAGCGACCCGGCGGCCGCGCCTCTCGGCGCCGACGATGAAGCGGCGGGGACGCCGCCGAGCGCGGCTGACGTTTCGGCCGCCCATTCCGCCGAGCTGCGTCCCGACTGGGAACAGCGCGGCCCGTTGCGGACCTCCGGCGCGCCGTTGATCATCGTGGGCGTCATCGCAGTGACGGCCATTGCCATCATCGCCGGTCTGCAGGTTCCGTGATCCGACCTACGGTCACGTCGTGTCCGTATCCGAGGAGATGATCCGCGCGCCGCGCTGGTAGGTGGCATAGCGCCAGAGCCACTGCATCGTCACGCTGAGCCGCTTGTCGAAACCCACCAGCAGGTAGACGTGGACGATCGCCCACAGCAGCCAAGCGAGTCGCCCCTTCAGCCGCAGGCGCCCATACTCGTAGACAGCCGCGTTGCGGCCAATGATCGCCGTGTTGCCACGATCGCTGAAACGAAAGGGTGCTACCGGCGCGCCCGTTTTTATCCGCTGTGCCAGCGCGCGGCCCAAGTGACGGCCTTGCTGCTGCGCGACCTGCGCCAGTGCCGGCAAAGGTTGTCCTTTTTCATCCGGCAGCAGCGCCGCATCTCCGATCACGTAGACGTCCGGCAGGCCCGGCACGGACAGGTCGGGCGCGACCCGGATCCGCCCGCCCGCCTCTGTCGGCCGGCCGAGCCAGCGGCCGACCGGCGACGCCCGGACGCCTGCACCCCATAACACTGTTTCCGACCGGATCCGCTCTCCACCGACAATGACTCCCTCTGCGTCGATCGCCTCGACAGCCCGCCCCGTCATGACCACCACGCCGCGCTGCTCCAGCGCTTTTCGCGTATAGGCCGAGATCTCCTCCGCGAAAGCCGGCAACAGCCGCGGCCCCGCTTCGATGAGGATGATCCGCGCGGAACGTGGGTCGATCCGCCGGAAATCCCGTGCCAGCGCGAACCGCGCGAGCTCCATCACCGACCCCGCCAGTTCCACCCCCGTCGGCCCGCCGCCGATGATCACGATCGTCATCAGCGCCTGCTGCCGTGCGGGATCGCCGCAGCGTTCCGCCTCCTCGAACGCCAACAGAAGGTCCGCCCTGATCCGCCGCGCATCTTCGATCGTCTTCAGACCGCGGGCATGCTCCCGCCACTCGTCGTGACCGAAGAAATGGGCCTCCGAACCCGTGGCCAGGACCAGGATGCGATAGTTGATCGCGCTGCCGTCGCTGAGAATCACGCGGCCGGTCTCAGTGTCGACGGCCGCCACCTCACCGAGTTCCACGTCGATATTGCGATGGCGCGCAAGCAGCCGCCGCACCGGCTGCGCAATATCGGCCGGTGACAGTGCAGCCGTCGCGACCTAGTACAGCAGGGGCACGAACAGATGGTAGTTTCGCCGGTCGATCACCTTGACCGGCACCGGGCTGCCCGCCAATCCGGCCGCGCAGGCCAACCCGCCGAACCCCGCGCCGACGATTACCACACCGGCGGAAGCACCCGCCGGTGCCGCTGCGCCGTACCTGACGCGGGCCGGTGTCTCCGGCCTGTTCACCGTCGCCGCCGCCGGCTCGGATTCGCTTTCTCTTCGCCCTGATCGGTCAGTGTCGGAAACTCGCCCGCATTCTCCACCGCCTCGAGCGGCTCGACCGGTTCCCCCTGGTCGCCCTGCTCCGGCGCGTGGATCGGCTTGGTCGCCAGATCCTGATTGTCTTCGATGGCGACCAATTCACTCGCCATATCCCAATGCGCCTGATCGCGCCCTTTCGGCTGGCCTTCCTCGAGCCAGATCTGATAGGCGCGTTCGCGGATCCGTTGCTCCCGGTCTGCCATGTCACGGCCTCCGTTGTTGTGGTCTCCGCGGGACAACGGGATTGCAATGGCGGCGTTCCGCCCGTTTGCTGCATGGCCGGCAACCGTGGCGATGTCTTGCCGCACGTGAAACACGGCCACCGGCAGGGTGTCGAACAACGTCGTCACCGGCGCATCCCGCTGCCTCAGCAGATCGCGCATCGGCGCATCGCCGAGCACGAGTCGCGCGTCCCAATCCGCGAATTGCGGCCATATCCGCCCACCATCGCTCACGGCAGCGAAGTGACGCCCGATAGCCACCACGATGCTTTCCTGTCCGTCACCGCGCGCGAATGCGATGACGTGCTTGCGATCGCCTCCCGCCACGGCGAGTGGATGATACGCACCCGCCGTGAAGATGGCTGGGAATTGCCGGCGCAATCTCAAAAGACGGTGCGTCAACGCCATCTTGATCCGCCCGTCCGGCCATTGCGCCGCCAGTGACGGCCAATCCGGCTCTTCGATTGTCTGCAGCGCCTCCGCCCGGACGCGATAATCGACCGGACGCCGGTTGTCCGGATCGACCAGCGACAGATCCCACAACTCGCAGCCCTGATAGATGTCGGGGACGCCAGGCCCCAGCAATTTGAGGGCCACCTGCGACAGGCTGTTGACCGCCCCGAGCAAGGCGAGCCGAGGCGCCAACCTGTTCAGCAGCTCGATGAAGGATGCCGACCGTCCCAGATCGAGCGCCGCACGCACGAACGTGGTTAGGTTCTCCTCATAGACAGGATCGGGATTGATCCAGCTCGTTTCGCTCTTGCCTTCGCGGGCCGCCTTGATCGCATAGGCCTCCATCCGTGCGACATAGTCGGGGTCGGGCCCGCCTCGCGGCCATGTTCCGGCGAACGTTTGGTACATGAGATAGGCGTGCGCCCGCGATACCGGCCTGTCGCCGCCGATCAGCGGCGCGTTCAGCGCCATCGCCGCCCGCACGAAGCCGCCCCACTCTTCGGCCAGCTCTGAAATGGCAAGCAGCCGCGCCCGCGTATCCTCGCCGCGCTTGGTGTCGTGCGTCGCCGTCGCCGTCATCCCGTGCGGGCTCTCGTCGGCCCGGCCCGCCATGCGCGCATGATACGCATCGACGGACAGGGCCGGCGCCGCCGGATCGCCGCCCACGTCGTTCAGCGCCAACAGGCGCAGATAGCGATAGAATGCGGTGTCCTCGAGCGACTTCGCCATCAAGGGTCCCGTCACCTGCTGCACCTTCGCCGCGAAGCGCTGCACCCTGAGTCGGCTGTAGCCGCCCGACTGCTGCACCAGGTCGAGCGTCAGCGCATCCTCGATAAAATTGAAGATGTCCGCATCCGGACCATACCAGTCCCGCCGCGCCGCCGCGACCGCCCCGGAAATGATCTTGCGGTCCTCCGGTCCCGCGCCCGCCTCGTCGACATAGGTGCGGTAGACAGGATAATGCAGCAGAACGGAATGCAGCGCGGCACGCAGCCGGTCGAGCGTATAATCCCGCGTCCGCCAGTGCCCCGCGGCGATGCGCGCCAGCAGCCGCGCCAGCAGCGTGAATTCGCTCGCCAGGATCGTGTCGAGCGTGCGCCGTTTGCAGTGCATCAGGATCGCTTCGAAATCCTCGGCATCGCCCGTCACCTCTTCCGCGATCGCCTGCAGCGCGGGCAGCGCGTCCCCGTTCACCAGCACCCGCGCGATCGCGTTCAGCCACTCGTAGCCGGTCGTGCCCGCGACTCCGGCCAAGGCCGGCATGCGCTCGCCTTCCGCCAAGATCTTCTCGACCACCACGTAGGTGTCCGGTCGATCGCGGCCGCGGACACGCCGCAGCAGCCGCTGCAGCCGGCGGCAATAGTCGCGCGGGTCATAGAGGCCGTCGATGTGATCGATCCGAATGCCCTGCAGCCGACCATCGGCCACAAGCTGCGCCACACGCTTGTGCGTCTGCGCGAAGACACGCGGATTCTCGACCCGAATTCCGGCCAGATCGTTGATGTCGAAGAACCGCCGGTAGTTGATCTCGCTCAATGAAACCCTCCAGTGCGCCAACCGGTAATGCTGCCGTTCCAACAAACGATGCAGCAGCAGCACCTTGCCCGGGTCGGCGGGGTCGGGCCGGTAAGCGGCGAGCCCGCGCGCGATGACGGTATCGCCTCCGGCTACCGCCGCGATCGCTGCCTTCATCTTCGGGGCTTCGGCGCGGCTCGGACGTCCCTGGTTGCCATAGGCGTCGGCGATCGCGAGCAGCGCCCGACCGGCTTCGCTGCCTTCCTCGTGGGCGGCGGCTACGACGGTGCGCAGAATCTCGCTGTACCGGCTCGGACGGATCGGCAGCTTGTGGTCGTAGTACCAGGCGGCGAAGCTGCCCTCCGCTGCGTCGTAACGCAGCGCGATCTCGCCGCTTTCCAGGGCTTCGCCGTAGGACGTCCCCAGGATCGGCAGCAGCACCGTGCTGCCGGTTCGAAACGGAAGCAGGTCCCATTCAATGTCGAAGACATCGGCGTAGGCGGATTTGGGCCCCCATTCCAGCACGTCCAGCCACAACGCATTGTCATCATGGCCGACGCCCATATGGTTGGGGACGAAATCGAGAATGAGCCCGAGATCGGCCGCCTGCGCTGCCTCACACAGCCGCGCGAACCCCTCCTCGCCGCCAAAGCTCTCGTTCAAGCGCTGGTGGTCGACAATGTCGTAACCATGCGTGCTGCCCTTGCGTGCCGCCAGGAACGGCGACAGGTAGAGATGGCTAACGCCGAGTGCCTGGAGGTAAGGCACCAGCTCGGCGGCGCGATCGAATCCGAATTCGCTGGTGAGCTGTAGCCGGTAGGTCGCCAGCGGAATGGCCGGAGGCATGGGGGCTCACGCAGGTTCGCTCTTGGCGGGGTGTTCGCGGTGGGCGGACTCGGCACGATGCGGGTGATGCGGCTGCGCCATTGAGGCGGCGAACACCACGATCGCGCAGGGCGGGATTTTCACGCGATCCTTGGCTGCGCGGGTCGGCACGTTCGGGCTTGACGCCGTGCACAACACCGGCGTCCAGGAATGCCAGTCCTGCACGGCCGGCAGCACGGCGGCGATCGGGGTCTTCGCGGCATTCATCGCAACGAACAGCGGCGCGCCGCGGGCGTCGACCGGCATCAGTACGAAACTGAGATACCGCGCTTCGAAGAAGTTCCAGTCTTCCTCTGTCATCTCGCGCCCCTCCGGCACGATCCAGAGAATGTCGAAATGGCCATCACCGCGGCTGCCGTCGAGCCAGCGTCGACGCGACAGCTGCGGATAAAGCCGCCGCAGCTCCGTCAGACGCGAGACGAGCGGCGTGAGATCGTCGTCCTTGTCGCCGGCGCGCGACCAGTCGACCCAGCCGATTTCGTTGTCCTGACAATAGGCGTTGTTGTTGCCGCCCTGGCTGTTGCTGACCTCGTCCCCGGCCAGCATCATCGGCACCCCTTGCGCCAGCAGCAGCGAGGCAAGCATGTTCCGCCGCATCTGCCGGCGCGCCGAGAGGACGGCCGGATCGTCGGTGGCGCCTTCGACGCCGAAATTGGTGCTGTCGTTCTCGTCGGATCCGTCGCGATTGTCCTCCAGATTGGCCTCGTTGTGCTTGTGCGCATAGCTGGTCAGGTCCGCCAGCGTGAAGCCGTCATGGGCCGTGATGAAGTTGACACTGGTGGTGGCCGCGCGTCCGTCGCGCCGGAACAGGTCGGCGGAAGCCGTCATGCGTGCGCCGAGCTCGCCGATCAGGTTCGGCTCGCCGCGCCAGAACCGGCGCAGGGTGCGCCGGAACGAATCGTTCCATTCGCGCCAGCCGGCCGGATAATTGCCGACCTGGTAGCCGCCGAGTCCGAGGTCCCACGGCTCGGCGATCAGTTTGACCTTGGACAGGACCGGATCCTGACGCACCGCGGCAAAAAACGCCGCGTTGCGATCGAATCCGTCGGCGCGGCGCCCCAGCGTCGTCGCGAGGTCGAAGCGAAAGCCGTCGACG
>Ga0164243_10013407_pt1 | contig 11537 bp, 8 predicted proteins | sample OricompcompostOP_FD_108781 | JGI IMG/M metagenome (GOLD analysis project Ga0164243, IMG submission 108781) | Organic Plus compost microbial communities from Emeryville, California, USA - Original compost - Organic plus compost (OP) | ecosystem: Engineered > Solid waste > Mixed feedstock >... | reverse complement strand
GACGGTTCCTTGGCATCGTGCCAAATTGAGGTCCCGACTTTCGTCGGGAGGACGGTTCCTTGGCATCGTGCCAAATTGAGGTCCCGACTTTCGTCGGGAGGACGGTTCCTTGGCATCGTGCCAAATTGAGGTCCCGACTTTCGTCGGGACGACGGGAGCTGCGTTCAGTTCCGGACGTATTTCGTCAACCCACCGCCCGCCGCCGGACGCGAAATCGGGCCTTCCGCCGCATACACGTTGCCGTCAGCATCGACCGCGACGCCCTCGCCTGCCGCGCCGTTCTCCTGGCCGTTGTCATGCGGCGGAATGAACGCCGTCACTCTGTCTTCCTTCACCGTGCCGATGCGCACGCCGGTCTTCCACGGGTGGCGGCGCGGCGAGGATTCGGAATCGATCGCGTACAGCGCATCGCCGCGAATGAACAGCCCGCTGATGCGGCTGAACTGCTCCCATTCATCGAGCAGCCGGCCCTCCTGATCGAAAATCTGAATGCGATGGTTGCCGCGATCCGCGACGAAGAGCCGCCCCTGCGCATCGAACGCGAGCGCATGCGGCGTGCGGAACTCACCCGGCTTCGTGCCGACCTGCCCCCATTCCTTGATGTATTTGCCGTCGGCCGTGAACTTGATGATGCGGCTCGTCGCACCAGCCGGCGGGTTGTCGTTCTGACCGTTGTGGCCGTCGGCGACGAAGATCTCGCCCTTGTCGTTCGTGATGACATCGTTCGGCATGTTGAGCTCGCCCGGTGCCGTGCCGGCCACGCCCGCCTTGCCGATGCGCATGAGCACCTTGCCGTCCGGTGAGAACTTGATGACCTGGTGGCCCTTCGTCCCGTCCTTGCTCGCCTGCCCGTCCGTGATCCAGACATTCCCCTGCTTGTCGACGTGAATGCCGTGCGGAAACACGATCAAGCCGCCGCCGAAACTCTTCAGGAGCTTGCCGGTCTTGCGATCGAGCTTGACGATCGGATCGACCGTCGAGCCTTCGCAAGTATTCGCGCCGCAGCGATCGTAGGCCCAGACGTTGCCGTCTTTCGGATCGATGTCGACGCCCGCGGTCGAGCCCCACGTGCGGCCGTTCGGCAGCTCGCCCCAGTTCTTGATCACTTTCGGATTCGGATTCGGCAGCGGCTTTGCGGCCGGATCGGCGACGTCCATGTTGAGCGACGGAAACCTGGAGGGGGCGCGCTCGCCCGCGGCGGATTCCTGCGAGAACGCGGACGGAGCCGACACCAGCAGACTTGCGGCCGCAAATGCTGCCGGCGACCAGAGGCGATGACGCGACATTTCGAATTCTCCTGCATGCTTCGCGAGGCGCCATGATGCATGACGGCGCTGCGCCAGGAACAGCGCACCGGGCCGTTGATTGATCATCGAAAAATTTGCACGCTCGCGCCGTCTGCGCAGCGGCATCGGCTCGAAGCGGCAGGACAGCGAGCGCGCGTTGCGGTTTTTGACAGAACTGCCAAAAGTGACCTGCTAGCCTTCGCCGCTGCATCGCCGCAACATCGATCACAACCACCGTTTGAGCAACGCGGGCGCTCGCCCGGCGCGATCAAACCCGTACGATCATCAGAGGACAAGGACATGAGAAAGCACGCATCGATCATCGCCGCCGCGGTCGCCTTCGGGCTCGCCGCATCGGCCTTCGCCCAATCCCCGCCCGTCGAGCCCGCGCCGGGCGCGAACCTCCTCGTCACCGTGACGATTCCTGCGAAAGAAAAGCTCACCGTCACGACGCCCGGCTGGAAGAACGGCGAAGACATTCCGTTCAAGTACACCCAATACCAGGGCAACACCTTCCCTGGCCTGGAATGGAGCAAGGGTCCGGCCGCGACGAAGTCGTACGCGATCATCATGCAGGACAGCGGCTTCGTCGCGCGCGGCGCGCCGATCCTGCATTGGTCGATCGTCAACATCCCGGCGACGACGACGAAACTGCCGGAAGGCATGAAGCCCGAAGAGAAGCCGGCGGGCTCCATCTACGGACCGAACTATCAGGGCGCGGGCAAGCCGTATCTCGGCCCACGCACGCCGCCCGGCCCGAAGCACAAGTATCACCTGCAGGTGTTGGCGCTCGACACGACGCTGCCGGCCGATTTCGCGCCGACGAGCTATGACGAGCTGATCGCGCCGCTCAAGGGCCACGTCATCGCCTCGGGCGAAGTCATCGGGCTCGGACAGGTCGATCCCTCGGCACCGCCGCGCACGCCGCGCGCGCAATAAGCCCGCATCGACGGTATGCCGCAAGACGCCGCAGCTTTCGGGCTGCGGCGTTTTTGTTTGTGCGTCGGGCGCGCGGCGCTATTTGAAATACGGCGTCGGATCCACGACGCGCTGCATTTCCCGCACCTCGATGCTGCCGTACTTCGCGACGGGCAGACTCGCCGCGATCCGCAGCGCCTCGTCCCTGCTCTCCACTTCCACGTAGACGAATCCGGCGAGCACTTCTTTCGATTCGGCGTAAGGCCCGTCCGTCATGACGACCTTGCCGCCGCGCGAGCGCACCGTCGTTGCCGTTTGCACCGGCTTGAGCGGACCGGCTGCGACGAGCTGGCCGGCGCGGCGCAGCTTTTCGTCGAACTCGACGGAATCGCTCATCAACTGCGTCATTTCGTTCCGGGGCAGCGCCTCGAGAACGGCAGGCTCGAGATACACGAGGCAGAGGTATCGCATGTCGAAGGCTCCTTGGAGGGTGTCGATACGAGGACGAGCGGCGGCTTCGTCAGACGACATTTTTCCTGTCGCGATGCGAGCCGTCGGAAGTCTTCGTCAGGCGAGACTCGCCTTCGCCTTCGACAGATTCTTGCGCAGATCCTTGCTCGCCAGAAAGAAGTGCAGCGCCCCCCAGCCGATCAGCCCGAGCAGGCACAGCATCGCGATCCGCAGCGATTCGCCTGCGAATGCCGGCGCGAGCGCATCGCTCAAGGAGCCGACCAGCAGCGGCCCGATGCCGTAGCCGATGAGGTTCGACAACAGAAACAAGAGCCCCGCGATCGTCGAGCGCATCCGCACCTCGACGAGGCTTTGACTCAGCGCCGCGACGGTCGGAAACCAGAACATGATGGTCGCCGCGAAAATGATGACGCCGGCGAGCGCGGCATTCGGGTTCGTCGTCAGGATCGACCATGAGCCGATGGCGAGCGCCGCGAGCGCGCCGATCGCGATGAGCCAGGTGCGATAGCGGTCGTCGCGGGCGCCAAGAAAATCGGACAAGGCGCCGGTCGAGAGATTCGCAACGATGCCGAGCGCGGCGATGCCGATGCCGAGGAACGGCCCGACTTCATGCAGGCGCAGACCGTGGCTGCGGATCAGAAAGGTGAAATGCCAGGAGCCCATGCCCGCGACGACGATGTAACACAGCGTCGCGCCGATCAGCAGATGTCGCAGCGAGCGTTGCCGCCAGATGTAGCTTGCCGTCTCGCGCACGCTCGGGGCATCGGTGCGCGACTGGCGCCCGATGTCGGCGAGTCCGCGCATCGGCTCTCGGGTCGTGAAGACGAGCAACAGAGCGAGCACGAATCCTGGAATCGCGACCGCGATCAGCGCCGTGCGCCATCCGTACGCATGGGCGATGTGCGTCGCGAACGTGAGATTCACGAGCGCGGCGATCTGGGTGCCGGATGCGAACACGGACATTGCCGTCGCGCGGCGGCGCGGCTCGAACGTGTCGGCGATCATCGAAACCGCGGCGGGCCCGCCGCCTGCCTCGCCGATGCCGACGCCGATGCGCGCGAGGATGAGATGCCACAGGTTCTGCGCCATCGCGCATGCCATCGTCATTGCCGACCACGCGGCGACGCAGATCGCGGCGAGATTGCGGCGGTTCTTGCGATCCGCCAACACGCCGAGCGGCAGCCCGGCCGTGCCCATGAAGACGGCGTAGACGAGCCCCATCAATGCCCCGAGCTGACTGTCGCTCAGGCCGAACTCGGCGCGGATCGGCTCGATCAACACGCTGAGCACGATCTTGTCGAGCACGAGCAGCACATTCAGCAGGGCAAGGAGCACGAGCAGGTAATAACGCCGCGTCGTCGAAACATCGGCAGCCGTGACCGGACGCGGCTCTGTCATTCGCAAGCCCCCGTGAGCGCAAGAAATCGGCGGCGCGAGCGCCGCATTGTTGTCGCAGGATCAGATAGGAACCGACCGCGGGGCGTCAATCGCGTTCGTCGATGTCGCACATGCAAGGCGTGAATAGTCGCCCCCGCCCGTCGTCCCGACGAAAGTCGGGACCGCAGATGGCAGAGTGCATGATTGCGATCCCGACTTCCGTCGGGATGACGGGTGCGCTGCGCTGACCCGTCACTTGCGTCGGGATGACGGGCCGCTTCGCTAGCCCGTCACCTTCTGCGCCGCTTCGATGATCAGCTGCCGCAGCCACCGGTGCCCCGGCTCCGCATGGACGCGCGGATGCCACGCCATCGACACCGGATAGCTCGGGAACTCCGTCGGCGATGGATGCAGGCGAATCCCGGGCAAATGCGCGAACCGCGCCGCGAGCGTCGACGGGATCATCGCAATGAGCTGCGACTGCGCGACGACGAACGGCGTCGCCGAGAAGTTCGAGACGAACGCCCCGACGTTGCGCCTCAAGCCCCGCGCCGCGAGCGTCATGTCGGCCATGTTCTGCAGCTCGCGCTCGTCCGGCGCGAGCACGACATGCTTCAGCGACAGGAACGTCTCGAGATCGAGCGTCGCGCCAATCGCCTCATTCGTCGCGCTCGCAGCCACGACGAGATGCTCATCGAACAGTTTCTTCACATGCCAGTCCGCGGGCAGCGCATCGAACCAGCCGACGACGACGTCGAAACGCGTCGCCTCGAGCTGCGGCAGATCCAGATGCCGGCTCGGCACCGAGAGCACTTTGAGAATCGCCTGCGGCGCCGAGGCGCTGAAGGCCTGCAGCAGCGGCGGCGAGAGCACGACGCTTGCGTGATCGGTGCACGCGACCCGAAACGTCGCGGCGCTGCTGGCAGGATCGAAGCGATCCGCCTTGCCGAGCGCCTCGATCTGCGGCGCGAGCTGCGACACATGCAGCAGCAATCGCTCCCCATACTCCGTCAACACGAAGCCGTTTCGGCCGCGCACGAGCAGCTGATCGCCGAACGTCTTACGCAGCCGCGCGAGCATGTGGCTCATCGCCGGCTGACTCAGGCCTACGCGCTGCGCGGCCTTGCTCACGCTGCGCTCACGCAACAGGCCTTCGAGCGCGAGCAGCGCCCGCAGCTCCAGCTTCGCGATATTCAGGTTCTGCATAGTCGACATGATCTCAGGTCGGTATCGACGTTGGCACCCCTCGCCTAGCATTCCGGACCGCTGATTCCAGGGGGCGCATGCGGCGCGGCGAGACGTGACACCGAGAATTCAAAGGCTTCTGAAAACCCTCGACGCCGTGCGGGACAGCCGCTTCGACGTCAGCATCGCCAAGGGCGTGCTGGTCACGCGCGCATTTCGCGATTCCGACGGCGAGCCGCAGATCATGCGCTGCGCGCGGGCGTTTGCGACGGTCCTGGCCGAGATTCCCATCTACATCGACGCCGACGATCTGCTGCTCGGCAACCTCGCGAGCCGGCCGGGGGCCGTCGAGCTCACGTGTCTGTGGTCGACGTGGCCCGACGAAGAGATAGACACGCTCTGTGCAAGCGGGTTCGCCGTCCGGGATCAGGACCGGCCGCTGATCCGCAGCATGAACGAGTATTGGCGCAAGCGCTGCCTCACCGCACGCATGACCGCGCTGTACGACGAGCAGCGCCTGTGGCCGTACGCACAGCTCGGCGTCGTGCTCCCGCCGTTTCGCAGCCGCGAAGAAGGCTGGGGCCCGGGCGGCATGATCGGCTGCGGCTGGGGCATCCATCACGAGATCAGCCAGATCATCGGCGTCTTTCAGTTCGAGAAAGTTCTCGAGCACGGCCTCGATGCGCTCATCGCGGAAGCCGAGCAGGAGCTCGCGGCAACGCGATTGTTCAGCGCCGACGCGATCGCGAAAGCCGATCAGCTGCGCGCAATCCTCATCGCGCTCAACGCGGTCAAGCACTACGCCGCACGATTCGCCGCGCTCGCCCTTTCGAGCGCGGAGCAAGCAACCGATCCACAGCGCCGCGCCGAATTGCTCGAGCTCGCGCGCATCTGCGAGCACGTTCCCGCGCAGCCCGCGCGCACGTTCCGCGAAGCGCTGCAATCGCTCTGGTTCATGGTGCTGATGGTGCTGCCTTCGGGCGTGCTCTCCTTCGGCCGCTTCGATCAATACATGCAGAAGTTCTATGCGGCGGACCTGGCCGCGGGACGGATCACGCCGGAGGATGCGCTCGAGCTGATTCAATGGCTGCGAATCAAGGATTCGCAGATCGTCATCACGGCCGGCCGCACGCATCGCTCCAAATACGGCGGCCTTGCGAAGTGGCACAACTGTGTCATCGGCGGTCAGACGCCGGACGGGCGCGATGCCACGACGGATCTCTCGTTCCTGATGCTGCGTGCCGCACGCGAATGCCCGGCGCCGCATCCCACTCTCACGATGCGCGTGCACGCGGGAACGCCCGATGCGCTGCTCGAAGCCGCGCTCGAGCTGATCGGCACCGGCATCGGCTTGCCGGCGCTGATCAGTGATGAGTCGACGATCGCCTACCTGCAAGCGCAAGGCGCCTCGCTCGAGGACGCGCGCAACTATGCCGTGGCCGGATCGCTCGGCGTGAACATTCCCGGCCAGTCGCGCACGATCGCGTGGCCGATGTTCACGGCGCCGCGGGTGCTCGAATTCGCCATTCACGGCGGCAAGGATCCGCGCACCGGCGCGCAGGTCGGTCCGCAGACGCCGCCGCTCGCCGAGTGCCGGTCCTACGAGGAATTCGTCGGCGCGCTCAAGACGCAGCTCGCGCACTTCATCGCGCTGCAGGGCGAATTCAACAACGTGACGATGCAGGCGTACGCGGAGCGCTTTCCGCAAACGGTCGAAACCGCGCTCACGGTCGATGGCCTCAAGTCGCCGAGGAACATTCTCGGACGCACGATGCCTTACGAGAACGGCTCGGCGATCAATCCGATCGGGATGATCAACGTGGCCGACTCGCTCGCGGCGATCCGCTGGCTGGTGTTCGACAAACAGATCGTCACGAGCGAGCAGCTCGCCGATGTGCTCGCATCCGATTGGAACGGCGCGCTCGGCGAGGCCTTGCGCGAGCAAGCGCTCGCGGCCCCGAAGTACGGTAATGACGACGACTACGTCGATGCGATCGCCGCCGATCTCTATGCGTTCTGGGCCGAACAGGTTTCGGCGCTGACGACCGTCTACGGCGGACGCTTCATTCCCGCCGCGATCACGATCGGCACGGCGAATTTCCCCGGCGGCGCGCTCACGGGCGCCACGCCCGACGGCAGGCGCGCAGGTGAATGCCTCGCAGCCGAATCGCTCACGCCCGCAAGCGGGCGCGATCGGAACGGGACGAAGGCGGTGCTGCGCAGCGCCGCGAAAATCGACCAGAGCCGCTGGCAATCGATGTCGCTCGAGCTGTGCCTGCAACCCGACGCGTTCGCGACGCGCGAGGGCGTGCAACGCGTCGCGCGCACCGTCCGCGACTACTTCGCGCGCGGCGGCAAGCACGTGCAGTTCAACGTGATGCATCCGAGCACGCTGCGCGAGGCCCAGGCGGCGCCGCAGTCGTTTCCGGATTTGATCGTGCGCATCGGCGGATGCAGCGCGTATTTCACTCAGTTGTCGCCGCAGGTCCAGCAGGAGCTGCTCGATCGAACCGCGATCGCCGGCATCCCGGACGAGGCATAGCGAATTATTTCGTCGATAGAGGGGGATGAGAGAAATGAATGTCAGTGATCACTCGACTCGCCGTCGTTCGGCGCTCTTATGCGCCGCCGTCGCCGCGGCGCTTGCGCCGTTTGCTTCTCACGCACAGTCCGGAGATGCCGGGGTGCGCGTCGAGGAAATCGTCGTCACCGCGCAGCGCCGCGAAGAGAACCTGCAGGACACGCCGATCTCGATCGCCGCGTTCGGCGAGGAAGCGCTGATCCAGCGCGGCATGACGAACATTCGCAACGTCACGAACTACACGCCCAACGTCGAGGTGACCGTGACAAATCGCCCGACAGCCGGCGGCGCCGCCTATGCGGCCTGGATCCGCGGCGTCGGCACGGGCGACTACGCCTACCCCACCGATCCGGGCGTCGGCTTGTACGTCGACGGCGTGTATCTCGCGCGCACGCTCGGCGGCCTCATGAGCATCTCGGACATCGAGCGCATCGAAGTGCTGCGCGGTCCGCAGGGAACGCTCTACGGCCGCAACACGATCGGCGGCGCAATCAACGTGATCACGTCCACGCCGAATCTCAGCGGCGCGCCCGAAGGCGCGATCGCCGCACGCTTCGGCGAAGACGGGCGTATGGATGCTCAAGCGCACATCAACGGGCCGATCGTCGACGGTCGTGTCGGCGGCAAGCTCGCGGTCGGCGTGTTCAATTCGGACGGCTACGGCCGCCGCACGTTCGACGGCCTCAAGACGAACGACGAAGATCGCGCGATCGTGCGCGGGGGCTTGCTGGTGCAGCTCGCCGACCAATTGAATCTCGATCTGCGCGGCGACTTCAGCCGGCAGCGCAACACCGGCGTGTTGTCGAACGCGTCCTCGTTCTATGACGTCCTGCCGCCGCTCGTGACGCGCTTCAATTCGATCGCGGCGCCGAGCCAGGCCGCGGCGCTCGGGCTTCCGGCCGGCTCCGTGTACGACAGCCGCTGGACGACGACCGATCCCTACACGACGAACAGCGGCAGCCCGCTGCAGGACGACTATGACATCGGCGGCGCGTCGGCGACGTTCAATTTCACGCCGAGCGATGCGTTCAATTTCAAATCGATCAGCGCCTGGCGCTCGCTCGAAAGCGAAGTCCGCGTCGACGGCGACACGACGCCGTTCACGATCTCCTCGACGCACGAGCAGATCGACGACGAGCAGCTCAGCCAGGAATTCCAGGTGAGCGGCGCGCTGCTCGACGGCCGGCTGCGCTATCTGGGCGGCGTGTTCTATTTCTCCGAACAAGGCACGGGGCGCCGCGTGAGCGAAAGCTTCCATGGCGTCTACGAGATCACCGGCCTCGCCTCCGACGCCCGCGACACGCTCGTGCTGCAGGACTATGACGCCGAAAGCATCGCCGTCTTCACCCAGGAAGAGTTCGATCTCACGCCCGAGCTCACGCTCGTGCTCGGCGCGCGCGCGAACTGGGACGACAAGACGTTCGAAACCGAAACGCAGCTGCCGCAGCGCGACTACCTCGTTTCGATTCCGTCGCAATCGCGCTCGGAAGACTGGTTCTCCTTCACGCCTCGCGCGGGCGTGAACTGGCGGCCGACGGACGACGTGCTGCTCTATGCCACGTATTCCGAAGGCTTCAAGAGCGGCGGCTTCGGCAATCCGACGGCCGTGCTGCCGACGCCGGTGTACGGGCCCGAGGAGCTGGCGAGCTACGAAGTGGGCGCGAAGACGACCTGGTTCGACGGCATGCTGACGTTGAACGGCGCAGCGTTCTTCAGCGATTGGACCGACATCCAGCTGAATGTGATCGTGCCGGGCCCGACGGGCGGCGTCGTGAACGTGACTCAGAACGGCGGCGATGCGGAGCTGTACGGCTTCGAGCTCGAATCCGTGCTGCGTCCGACCGCGGGGCTCACGTTCAATCTCGGCGTCGGCTACACGCACAACGAATTCGTGAAGCTCGCGGGCGGCGTCGTCGGCGTCACGTACGACACGAAGCTGCCGCACGTGCCGGAATGGACGATCTCCGCCGGCGCTCAGTACGAGCTGCCGACGAGCATCGGCGATTGGATCTTCCGCGCCGATGCGAGCTATCGCAGCGAGCAGTACCTCACGATCGCCGATCCGACCTCGCTCGAAGACGCGTACACGCTCGTCAATGCGCGTATCGCGTTCGAGCCGGCGGCGCTGCCGTCGCTGCAGCTCGCGCTCGAAGCGTCGAATCTCACGGACGAGGAGTATCTGGTCTACAACCAGAATGCGACGATCTTCGGCATTCAGCTGCACGTGCCGGGCGAGCCGCGCCAGGTGTCGGCCGTCGCGCGGTATCGGTTCTGAGCAGACGCGAGGCGCATATGCTCTATCGCGCAATCGGCGGCGGGATGGCTGGAGTTTCAGCCATCTCGCTCGGCTCCTGGAACACGTTCTCGCGGCTCGACGTCGCGCAGTGCGCTCGACTTCTGAAACAGGCGGCGGACCGCGGCGTCAATTTCTTCGATATCGGCTACTACTGGGACAAGCCGGATACCGAGCAGGCGTTCGCGCAATCGATTCGATCCGCGGGCTTGTCGCGCGACGACTACCTGCTCGCGCTCAAGCTGTGGCTGTGGAACTACCCGGAAGAATCCTTTGAGCAGCAAGCGCGCGCATCGCTGCAGCGCTTGGGCGTCGACCACGTGGATCTCGTCATGGTGTCGCGCCCCACGCCCGGCATCGACTTCGCGGCGTTTTGCGATGAGATCGATGCGCTCGTGCAATCGGGTCTGGCGCGCGGTTGGGGCGCGACGAACTGGGAGGCCGCGCAGGTGGAGCGTGCGAAGTCGCTGCTCGCGGGCCGATCGCAGCCTCGCCTGGTTCAACTGCAATACAACGTCGCTCGGCGCGACATCGTCGAAGGCCCTGACTACGAGCGGCTGTTCGCGAACCGCTCGCCCGCGTTGTGCGCGGCGTTCGTGCTGGAAGGCGGCATTCTGGCCGGGCATCTCGATCGCGATCGCGTGAACCCCAGCGATTTCGCGCGCGGCGAGCGTCCGGCCGAACGCAACATTGCTCGCGACGCCGGCGGCATTCGCGAGCAGATCAGGGCTCGCCAGGCTCGGCTCAGCGCGATCGCCGCGCAGTTCGATGCCACGGCTGCGCAGCTCGCGATCGCTTTTACGCTCGCCAATCCCGCGACTGCGACCGCATTGATCGGCGTGACGCAGCCTCGTGATCTCGATGAGGATCTAGATGCACTGCGGCTGCTCGAATATCGCGCTCAATGGCTGCCGTTGGTCGAGGAAGTGCGAGTCGCGGGTGTTGCACATCCGCGCCTGTTCGATCCCGTGAAACACGAGTGAGCGCACGATGGAGTACCGCCGGCTGGGTCGTTCCGGGCTCATCGTCTCGCGCCTGTGCCTGGGCTCGGCGAGCTTCGGCGCGAACACGGCTCAGACATGGCGCACCGATGCGGCGATGGCCAGCGAGCTCGTGCGCGCGGCCTTCGAGCGAGGCATCAACTTCTTCGATACCGGGCCGAGCTACGGCGGCGGCGAAGCCGAAAGCATTCTGGGCCTCGCGCTCCACGACGCGGCACCGCGCGATGCGTATGTGCTCGCGAGCAAAGTCTACTTTCCGACGGGCCCCGGTCCGAACGATCGTGGTTTGTCGCGCAAGCACATTCTCGCGAGCGTGGCTGCGAGCCTCGCTCGGCTGAAGACCGACTATCTCGATCTGCTGCTCATCCATCGCTGGGACGCCGGCACGCCGCTCGAAGAAACGCTGCGCACGCTCGACGGCCTCG
>Ga0164243_10013406_pt1 | contig 11537 bp, 11 predicted proteins | sample OricompcompostOP_FD_108781 | JGI IMG/M metagenome (GOLD analysis project Ga0164243, IMG submission 108781) | Organic Plus compost microbial communities from Emeryville, California, USA - Original compost - Organic plus compost (OP) | ecosystem: Engineered > Solid waste > Mixed feedstock >... | reverse complement strand
GCTCGATGGCGTCGAAACCCAGCTCGACCGCAAGCTGCGCCGCCTTGACGAAGGCTTCGAGCACCCGCTCCAGCCCGGCCGCGTCGAGCGCCTCCGGCACCTGGGAAGTCTCGCCGAAGGGCAACGCCGACGGCCCCACCACCGGCCAGGCGTCCTGATCCCGGGTCAGCGGCGCGCCGCCCTCCCAGGGAATCTGGCAGGACGCCTTGCGGCCGGCGTGCGCCAGCTGGATGGCGAAGCGCGTCTGCGGCACACCGAAGCGCCGCGCCGCGCGCAGCGCCCGCGCCATGGCGGCGACATTGGCCGGCGAATACAGGCCGAGGCAGCCGTGGCTGATGCGGCCGCGCCGCTCCACCGCGGTGGCCTCGACCACCACCAATCCGGCGCCGGAGATGGCCAGTTGCGTCCAGTGTTGCAGGTGCCAGTCGGTGGCGCAGCCGTCGACGGCGCTGTACTGGCACATCGGCGCCACCACGATGCGGTTCGGCAGCGTCGCGCCGCCCAGGGCGATCGGTGAAAACAATCTGGACATGGAACCTCCCGTGCTGTGTCGCGCAGCGCTCACACTGTTCGCCGGGCGTGGATCAACAGATTGCGCGGCGTCAGGTCGCGTTCGCAGAAACGGCTCACCGCCACCGCGTAACCCGACTCGCGCAGATACAACGCGCGGTCGAGCACCAGCCACACCTCGAGCGGCCGCCGGAACAGCAGCCGCACCAGATCCAGTGCCGCCACCTCGCGCTGGCGCGCCGCGCCCAGGCGCTCGGCCGCCGCGTAATCGACCCGGCCCGGCACCGCGATGCCGGCGTGCTGCGCCAGCCGCGCGCAGAACGCGGCGAAGCCTTCGCGCAGCACCGACGGCGGCAGCGGCGGCGTCGGCAGGTACTCATCGACACCGCGCCATTCGCGTTGCAGCGCATCGAAACCGAGCCGCCAGCCTTGCAGGCGCCGCCGCTGTTCGCGCACGCGCTGGGGCGAGGTGACGCTCTCCTGCACGGCGGTGCGCAGATCATCGTTCGACAGCGTCAGGCCCGAAGATTGCGCGATGGCCGACAGCGGCCGGTAGTGCGGCTGCGCGTTCAGGTGATAGCAGCACGGCGCCAGCGCCAGCGCGCGCGGCCTGAGCCCAGCGCAGGCGCGCAGCAATTGCAGGTGCAATTCGCCGCAGGCATGCAGCGCCACCACCTCCTGTTCAGGCCGCACATACGCCAGCGCGTCGTCGCTCAGCACATCGACCTGGAACACGCACACCGGCAGGCGCTCGCGCCGCGCCAGCCGGTTGCCCTCTTCCACCAAGGCCGCGTTCCACTCCAGCGCCTCCACAGGCCGGCCCTGCTCGCGCGCCAGCGCGCGGCCGAGATGCGCCTTGCCGGAACACCACTCCAGCACCGGCAGGCCGGAATCCGGCAGGCGTTGCAACAGTTCAACGGTCTGCCGCCACTTGCGGCCCGGCACCCCGTAGGGTTCGGCCGAGGGGCCGGTCCGCAGCGACGGGCTCATCGGTATCTCGCACAGATTCATGCCGTCGCCGGCGAAGGCCATGAAAGGTTGCAGTGTTTCAGCCAGCGCGGCGGCGTCGCCGGTCAGCCGCGCGACCTGCTCGGGGCTCAGCGCGCGCAGGTGCGCCGCCAGCTCCGGCTGCTCGTCCCGCCACGGCAGATGCGACTGGATGAAGGCGCGCGGCCGCCACCAGTGTTGATGCCGGGTCAGCCATGCATCCAGCGCGGCGAAGCGGTCGACCAGGGCCGCGTCGCGCCATAACGCCTGCGTCATGATCAGCGCTCCAACACCACCAGCTTGAACGACGGATTGCGCGCCGGCACGCGCGCATCGCTGAACAAACCCGCGGCGCGCCGCTCCAGGCCGATGAACTGATTGACCACGAACAACGCGCGTCCGCCGCGGCGCAGCAATCGCGCCGCCGACCGCAAAAAGCGATCGGTCAGCTCGCCCTCGGTATCGAAACCCTGGTGGAACGGCGGATTGCACAGCAGCGCGTCGAATCCGCCGTCGATGTCCGCGCCGCAATCCGCCGTCACGCAATCGCCCGCTATGGCGAAAGCATGCAGATTGCGCGCGCAGGCGGCGACCGCCGTGACATTGTTGTCGGTGGCAACGAAAAACGCGTCCGGCCACGAACGCGCGGCCATCACCGTCAGGTATCCGTAACCGCAGCCGAGATCGAGCACGCGCCGCGGCGGCTGCGGCCAAACCTGCGACAGATGCGCGATCAGGAATTCGGAGCCGGCATCCAGCTTCTGCCAGCCGAAAATGCCGGGTTTGGACCAGACTTCCAGGTCCGCGCCCAAACGCACCGGCCGCAGTTGCGCATAATCCTGGTCCGGCAGCGGCTCCGTCAGCGCCCCGGTACGTGTGATGCGCGCAACCCAGACCGCGCCGCGCTCGATGGCGCAATCGCCGCCATAGCGCGCCGCCTTGTCGATATAGGTTTTGATGCCTTCGTTTTTCGCGCCGGCCAGCCACAGGCAACCACCCTCGGGCAACCGCGCCAGCGCACGGTTGATCACGTGGTGCACCAGCGCCTTTTCCTTGGCCACCCGGAATGCGATCTGCCGCGCCGGCGGCGCCGCGTCGAAATCGAAATCCGCCAGCACCGTGGCGATACCGTGCGCGCGCAGCGATGACGCCACATCGCAACGATTGGTCAGCGCGTGCGCGCCGCCGCCTGCGGCAATCGCGGCGGCGGCGGACGCGTCCACATGTTCATCCGCCACCCACAACACATCGGCGCGATCGCCCCGTGCCATCGCGCCGACCAATTGTTGAACCGCCTGCTCCATACACCGCCCGCCATCGTCAACAAAGCGCGCATTGTAGCCAAAGCCGCGCGCCCGATGACGATGGCGATTGGTTGTTACGATCCGCCGCAATCGCTGGAGGGCGTGAAGCTCGCGTTCGCGCTCAGGTCGACGCGGCCGTACAGGCCGCCCTGCTCATCGTTGGGACCGGCGCTGAAGAACAACGTATTGGTGGGTTGGCCGGCGTAACCGTTGCCGAACGACAATGCCCACAGGCCGTCGACCGCAATCGCGGCGTTGTTGGCGTCGCACAGCCGGCCGGCGGATTTGCCGGTGGAAACGTCGAAGACGTTGATGCGGCCGTCACCGAAATTGCCGACCAGCAGGCGGTTGCTCTGGTGGCCGAAACCCGCCGGCGCCAACGCCAGCCCCCAGGGTGCGTTCAACGGCCCGGCCGTGACCAGCCGTTGCAGGAAATTGCCGTTGGGATCGAACACGCTGACCACACCCAGGCCATTGCCCTTCACCTCATCCTTTTTGTCTCCGTCCTGCAGGGCGTAGGTCACATACAGGTTGCCGTTGATCGCCTGGATGCCGAATACCGCGAATCCCGGCGGCAGGTTCGGATCGGAAAACTTGCCGGTGACGGTGGCCGGTTTGAATGTCGAGTCGAATACGTCGACGCGGTTGTTGTGGAAATCGGTCGCGTACAACAGATGCCCATTGCCCGCCGCGACCATCGCCAAGCCCTTGTAGATCGCCTGGCTCTTCGAATTGTCGACCATGGTGACGGCGTGCGTCATATCGACATTGGGCGCCCAGCCGGCGATGGTGCCCTGCTCGGTGGCGAAAATGAACTGGCTCGGTCCGTTCGTACTGCCCTTGGTCACCACGAAATCGCTGCCGCTGTTGTGGACGATGCCGGTGGGCGAAGCCGGCGTGGTGGCGTTGGCGGCGGCTGGAATCTGCACCACCAGCGGCACGATGTTGCCGTCGCCGTCATACAGCGTCGACGTGCCGGTGCCGTTATTGGCGACCCACACCGGCCCGGTGGGATTGAAGGCTATGCCCCAGGGATTTTTCAGATTGGGATCGGTATGGTCGGCTTTCTCGGCGCCATCGGAAACCAGATTGCGCTGCACGTAAAAATCGCCGGCGACGACATCGGCGGCGCTCACCGCCAATGTCAGCGCAACAGCAACCGGCCCACACATCCGTGCCACCCTGCTCGATGAATGCTTCATCGTGTTCTCCTCGCTCAATGGTCAAAAATTCGCGCCCGGGGCGTCCCGGGCACGTCCTCCGATCACGGGGAAAACCGAATCCCCGAACAAAAAATAGTGATACGGCCGATCGCGCCGTGGTTGCGTCGCGCTTGTAAGCGCCTATTCCTGCAATCCGGGGCGACCCGGCATAAATCAATCGCCGCGATACAACAAAAACACAGGCGACAAATCGCGGTTGCGTTGCTTCAATAGTCCGGCCCGTTTCACCTTCGTTTTCAGATCGGCGAAGTCGTTGTGTCAGTGAGTGCCGCCAAACGCGAAAAACGGTTCATCGCAAAAAAATTTTTTATGCATGACCTGAACCAGGCTTCGCGGCGCGGTTCCCAATGATGGGAAACAACATGGGGCCGGCATGGACTCAGCACGCCATATGCGGGAAAAGGAATTGCGCGCACTGCTGGCGCAGGTGGCGCAGGGCGACAAGGCTGCGTTTCGCGCGTTGTATAGCGCGCTGTACGCGCCGCTGTCGCGACATATCTTCCGACTGATTCGCGCCATCGACGACGTCGAGGAGCTGCTCAACGATGTGATGTGGGTGGTATGGAAAAATGCCGGCGACTTTCGCGGCGATGCGCGCGTGAGCACCTGGGTGTTGGGCATCGCCACGCTCAAGAGCCGCCATTGGTGGCACAACCAGCAACGCCGGCAGAATCTGTTGAACGAACAGCGCCGCATGGCCGGTCACACGGTCGCGCAGATCGGCGCCGAAGACGGCGACCTGACCCGGGGGCTGGCGCGGCTTTCCATCGAGCAGCGCGAAGCCGTCGAGCTTGCCTATTATTTCGGTTACTCCTGCGAGGAAATCGCGCAGTTGACGGATTGCCCGGTGGGCACGGTGAAAACCCGCCTGCATCACGCGCGCCGCCAGCTGCGCAAGATCCTGAAACCGCCCTCCTTCTCCTGCGGTGACGCGCCATGAAAATTCCCCGCGAACTGCACCACAACGAATGCATCGCCCAACTGCCGGAATATCTGGGCGGCACCCTGCACGGCGACGCCGCCGCCGCGGTTGCCGCGCACCTCGAATCGTGCGCGCGCTGTCGCGACCATCTGCGATTGGGCCACTCGCTGCGCCGGCATTTCAATCGGCAACACCGGGCGTTGGCGGCGTTGATCACCGCCGAGCGTGAACAGGATAACTTCGCGCGTCTCTGGGACCGCATCGAGGCGGATCGGACGCGGCAGGATCAGCCGCCACGACCATCGCCGCCGATCGCGGTACAGCGCCGCCATCGAACCGGGTGCAGCCCTACGCGCCGGCCGTGGCGTTCGCTGGCGAGCATCGCTTCCTGCGCACTGGCGGTGCTGCTGGTGATGCACGCGAAACCGCCGTCGCCGCATTTCAGCGCGCCGCCACGCAGTGCGTCATCGCCGGCGCACAACGCCTGCGAGAAGTTGCAGGTGCACTTCATCGACAACCTGCGCGGCGTCGATCTCCAGCAGTTGCTCGGCGCCGTCGACGCACAGGTGATCGAAGGCCCGAGCCGGCGCGGCGATTACACGCTGTTGGCGCAGGCGCCGAACAAAACGCTGTACCAGTTGCAGTTGCATCCCGCCGTGGTGCGCGCGGAGGCGGTCGGCTGCTGATTCCACGCGCCTTGTTCCGTCGCGTTCTGCCGCCGCCTCTTTTGCACCCGCCCCGATATCGAACGGGCAGCGCCTGCGCTCCATCTCAGCTCAAGTTGCCTGCGCACCGAGCACTTGGCATCATCACGCCGGCATCCGGCCGATCGCGCCGCGCCAGCCGACGACAACGCGCAAGCCCCACGACTACGACGCGCAAGCCCACGACTACGAAAAGGAGCGCAGCCATGCGGCAACACCTGCTCGACCTGGAAACCGCCGACGGCGCCATGGATACCTACATCGCGGCGCCCGACGACGATGTCTCCCGGCCCGCGATTTTATTCTTCATGGATGGATTGGGTCCGCGGCCCGTTTTGCACGACATGGCGCGCAGGCTCGCGGCGCACGGTTATCGCGTGCTGCTGCCGAATCTGTATCATCGGGGCGGGCGCGCCGACGGTTTCGATCTGGTCAACGATCACGACCGCATGTACGCGCTGTTCGCCTCCATCACGCCTGATACCCTGGCGATGGATATCGACGCACTGTGTGACCATCTCGATCAACAGCAGCCGCGCCGCGCGCGGCGCATCGGCTGCGTCGGTTATTGTCTCGGCGGGCGGGTGGCGCTCACCGCCGCCGCCCGTCACCCGGAACGCGTCGTCGCCGCAGCCTCGATCCACGGCGCGCAGCTGGCCGTCGAGGAATTGCCGAACAGCCCGCACCACAACGCGGCGGCCATGCGCGGAAAAATCTATGTCGCGGTGGCCGAGGAGGACCCCTGGCTGACGCCCGGCGAAATCGAACGGCTGGACGCGGCGCTGGCCGGCGCGCAACGGGATTACGAGATCGAACTCTACCCCGGCGTTGCGCATGGATTCGCCGTACCCGGACTGCCCGTTTTCAACGAAGCGGCGGCGCAGCGGCATTGGGACAGGATTCTGCGTTTGTTCGAGACAACGTTGAAAGACCATTGCTGACGGTTCGCCCGCGTATTGTCAACGTGCTGGCTCCGGCGCAACCGCCGGTGTCGTTCGCGGCGGCGATGAGCGCGGTGAGCCCGGCGCCGGCCTGCACAGGCGGTTCTCCGGTTGATCGTTCAACGCCTTCGATCCGATTGTTTTTTCAACGCGGCTCGACATCGACGTGGGGCAGATCCGTAAACGGCGCGAAACGACATGCGCCCAGACCATGGAAATAAATCCGGTCCCGCCTTTCGAACATCATCGCCGCCGTGGTGAAATCCGCCGGGCGCGTTGTGGCGCAACCTGCGCCAAACGTGTCAAATTTTCTCGACCGCGTCGCGTTTGCCTGCGACAATCCGGCGTGATCGGCCACGCCGTATCGCCGGAACTCATCCTGTTGTCCAACATCAATGTTCGGTCGCGCCGTCGGGTGAAATTGATTCAGCACAGGTATCTCATATTCCGGCCGGCGCGCCACGTTGCACCCGTTATAGATGAGGTCCTCCATGCTCAATCCGAATCTGGAAGCCCGGCTCCAGGAGCTGCTCGACAAACAGGCGATCTACGAACTGTTGTTCGCCTACTGCAATGCGGCCGATCGGCACGATGTCGAAAAAATGCGCTCGCTGTATCACGAGGACGCCATCGACGATCACGGCTCCTTCTTCAAGGGGCTGGCCATGGAGTTCATCGACAAGCTGCCGGAAATCCAGGAGCCCATGGAGATCCTGCACCACAACGTCACCACCGTGAACCTGAAACTCAACGGTGACGAAGCCGAGGGCGAGGTGTATATCCTCGCGTTCCACAAGGTGCGCACCGACAACGGCGCGCTCGACCTGCTGATCGGCGGCCGTTATTTCGACAAATACCAAAAGCGCGACGGCGTCTGGAAATTCGCGCACCGCGCGGTGGTGGCGGATTGGGCCAACCTGCACCAACCCTCCATCGTCAATCTCGACAACCCCATCATCGAAGGTTCGTATATCGGCAAACCCGGCACAGCCGATCCTTCCTACGGCTTCTTCTCGCTGTTCAAACGCGGACAGCGCTGAGCAAACGGAGGTGTGAGATGAGCGGAATCGAAGCGGACCGCGGCTTCGCCGAGGTGGCGGGCACGCGTCTCTACTATGAAGTGGCGGGCGCGGGCCCGGCGCTGGTTCTGATTCACGGCTTCACCCTCGACACCCGTTTCTGGGACGCGCAGTTCGCAGCGCTCAGCGCCGATTTCCGCGTGCTGCGCTATGACCTGCGCGGTTTCGGGCGCTCCGCGACACCGGACGCGCCCTATGCCCACACCGACGATCTGGCGGCGCTGATGCAGCATCTGGGCATCGAACGCGCGCTGCTGGGCGGGCTTTCGATGGGCGGCTGGATCGCCACCCATTTCGCGCTGGAGCACCCCGATAAAACCCGCGCCCTGGCGCTGGCGGATGCCACGCTGCTCGGCTGCGACTGGTCGCCGGAATGGAAAAGCCTGTGGCGGGAAATCTATGCCGTGGCCGAACAATCCGGCATCGCGGCGGCGAAGCGACGCTGGCTGGAACATCCGATTTTCGCGCCGGCCCGGCGCGATGAGCGGCTGGCGGCGCGGCTTGAGCAAATGGTCGAGGATTATTCGGGCTGGCACTGGCTGAATGCGGACACGCACCGGCCGATCGATCCGCCGGATATCGAACGCCTGCACGAAATCAGCGTTCCGACCGTGGTCATGACCGGTGAACACGACTTCGCGGATTTCCATCTGCACGCGCGCATCCTGCGCGAGCGTATTCGCGGAGCGCGCAATCTCGTGGTTCCCGACGCCGGACATCTATCCAGCATCGAACGCCCGGAATTCTTCAATGCGCGCGTACGCGAACTGCTCGCCGACGCATAACAGAAAAAACACTCGACAATAATTCAGAGAACCGCATGAGCCCCTTCGAGAAACGTTTGTTGCCCGTCTGCACCCTGCTGCTGGTGGGACTGGTTTTCCTGTTCCATTTCGAACGCAGCACCCAGGGTTTGCTGATCCTGTGGCTGTTCACCGCCGCGCTGCTGTATTTCGTGACCCGCAACCTGCAATTCTTCATCGACGTTTCCGTGGTGAAGAGCAAGGCGCGCCGCGCGCAACTGTTCGCCGCGCAGGCGGCGCCAGCGGGCGTGGTGATGCTCGGCGACAGCATCACCCACGAGGGCCTGTGGCACGAGTATTTTCCCGGCATCAACCCGGTCAATCGCGGCATCGGCGGCGATACCACGCGCGACATCGTCGAGCGCCTGCCGGCGATTTATCCGCTGCAACCGCGCCGCCTGTTTCTGCTGGTCGGTATCAACGACCTCAACATGGATCGCGAGCGGGAGCAAACCCTGGCGGATTACAGCAAGATTCTCGACGAATTGAGCCGACATCTGCCGGCGACGCAGGTTTACGTGCAGAGCGTGCTGCCGGTGAGCGCGGGCTGGAAGCTGGCGCGCAATCCCGATGTGGTGGCGCTCAATGCGCGCATCCAGGCGCTGGCGCAACAGCGCAATCTCACCTTCATCGACCTGCATCCCGAGTTTTGCGATGAGCGCGGCGAACTGCGCGCGGAACTGAGCAACGACGGCATCCACCTCGGCCCGCACGGTTACGCGCGCTGGTGCGCCCTGTTGCAGCCGCACATGGTGTAACGCACGGCGTGTAACGCGCGCGTTTCAATCGAACGCGGCGATTTCCTGCGGCGTCAGCGCGCGATACTGCCCCGGTTCGAGCTGCGGATCGAGCGCCAGCGCGCCGATCCGCTCCCGATGCAATGCCTCCACCGCGTTGCCCAGCGCGCCGAACATACGCTTCACCTGATGGTAGCGGCCTTCGCTGATCACCACCCGCGCCGTGCGCTCGTCGATCAACTCCAGCTGCGCCGGCTTCAGGCGCTCCTTCTCCGCCTTCAGGAACAGCCCCTGGGCAAACTGGCGGGCCGCCTCCGCGCCGATCGGATCGGCGGTGCGTACCCAATAGGTCTTGCGGCAATCGCGACCCGGCGCCGTGATCCGGTGCGACCACTGGCCGTCGTCGGTCAGCAGCACCAGCCCGGTGGTGTCGATATCCAGGCGGCCGGCGACGTGCAGCGTTTCACGGTTGTCCTCGTCGATCAGGTCCAGCACGGTCAGGTGCTGGCGATCCTTGGCGGCGCACACGTAACCGCCCGGCTTGTTGAGCATGAAATAACGCGGCGTGGCGCAGCGCAGCGCCCGTCCCCACAGCGTCACCGGCGCCACGGCTTCGACCTGGGCCTGTGGATCGAACACCGGCGATCCATCCACGCACACTTCGCCGGCCTTGATGGCGCGCTTGGCGTCGCTGCGGGAGAGGTCGGTCACGGAGGCGATGAATTTATCGAGGCGCATGGCGGGTTCGTTCGAGGTGGCGGTTGTCGATGGCAGGTGTGCGGGGCCGGGTCGGCATTGTGGCCGATACGCGCCGGCGGGGAAACCGGCGATCGCCGGCCCGTCAGCGGCGCCCCGGCATGAAACAAAAATACGAAAAACGGCTCTCCGAACGTCGATTTTCCTTACACAGCATCTTGACCTCAATCGGCTGGAAATCCTATTCGACTGAATTTCAATAACTTTTTTTACTGGCCTGGATTCTGCTTATCTCGTCGCCAAAGCGCGATAGCGAACATACACCGACATGTTTTTCCAGCCGCCAGGAGGCTGCCAGATGCATGATCCAAGCCGAGTGCATGATCCGAAAACCCGCTGCCCGTCACGCCTGCCGCTGCTCGCGGCGCTCGCCCTGCTGCCCCTTGCCGCCGCGGCGGAACCACCGCCCGCCCCGGTTCCCGATGAATGCTGCGAACTGGCCGCGCTCGGCGGCAGTCATGCGCGGCATCGCGCCGAGCGGCGGACACCCGCGCCGGCGGTGACTGCGGATGACGATAAGAACGCCGCCGCGCCGGATGAACTGCCGGATCTGTCCTCGCCGCCGGCGATGGCGCTGCTGCTGGTGAGCCTGGGCGGCTTCATCGCCAGGAGCCGGCGCTCCCGTTGATTTCCAACAAAATTCCGCCCGCAAAGCCCGACCGACAATAAACAAATACAAGGGCAACGGCGGTGAAAAAAACCATGAAGGGGCGCGCTGCCCCTTTTTTATTGCCCGTTTTTGCCGTGCCGACGCCGATCAGAGAGCCGGAATTGCCAACCGGCTTATCCGGCGGCTGTGCCGAGCCGGTGCCAGGGTATTCTCCCGATTGCGCGAACATCCCGTATCCAGGCGCCGTTCGCCGACCGCGCGACGGGCGGCCTGCCGCGCCCCCGCCACGACCGGGACCATCAATGTTCGCGCGTGGCGCGGAAGGTGATTTCGGGCCAGCGCTCTTCCATCAGCGCGAGATTGACCCGGGTCGGCGCCAGATAAGTCAGGTGGCCGCCGCCGTCCAGCGCCAGCTGGTCGCTGGCCTTCTGCTTGAATTCCTCGAGTTTTTTCGCGTCGGCGCATTCGATCCAGCGCGCGGTGTACACGCTCACCGAATCGTAGATGGCCTCCACCTTGTATTCATCCTTGAGCCGGTAGGCGACCACTTCGAATTGCAGCATGCCGACGGCGCCGACGATCAGGTCGTTGTTGCGCATCGGCATGAACACCTGGGTCGAGCCCTCCTCCGACAGCTGCTGCAAGCCCTTTTGCAGTTGCTTGGATTTGAGCGGGTCCTTGAGCCGGATCAGGCGGAACAGCTCCGGCGCGAAGTGCGGCACGCCGGTGAATTTCAGGTCTTCGCCGTCGCTGAAGGTGTCGCCGATCTGGATCGTGCCGTGGTTGTGCAGGCCGATGATGTCGCCGCTGAACGCCTCCTCGACCAGCTCCCGTTCGCCGGCCTTGAAGGTCACCGCGTCGGCGATGCGGATATCCTTGCCGATGCGCACATGGCGCATTTTCATGCCTTTTTCATAGGTGCCCGAACACACCCGCAGGAACGCGATGCGGTCCCGGTGCT
>Ga0164243_10013402_pt1 | contig 11540 bp, 8 predicted proteins | sample OricompcompostOP_FD_108781 | JGI IMG/M metagenome (GOLD analysis project Ga0164243, IMG submission 108781) | Organic Plus compost microbial communities from Emeryville, California, USA - Original compost - Organic plus compost (OP) | ecosystem: Engineered > Solid waste > Mixed feedstock >... | reverse complement strand
TGCGGCTGCGCACGGCGACGGTGGCCTCGAGCGGTCGCGGCACGTCGTCGCCGAAGTCGAACGGCACCTCGACCGGCCACGTGGCGGCGAACGACTGCATCACCCATGCGTCCGGATACGGGTTGCCGAGCGCGAAGGCGCCGAGGTCGTCGTCGGCCGTCATGCCGCCGGGATCCTCGAGATCGAGCAGGCCGAATTCGAAGCCGAACCACAGGCTGCCGTCGTCCCGCGCGCCGGCGTGGGCGAACACCCGCCCGCCCGCCGACGAGAGCGCGCCCGTGTGCGCCGGGTGGATCGCCGGCCGCAGCGCCTCGAACGCCGGGCGGTCCCACGCGAGCCGCACCTCGATCGACGGCGGCGACGCGAACGTGCCGGAGAGCTCGATGGGCGCGCCGTCCGTCCCCTGCCGCACGGGCGCCGGCGTGAAGGCCGCCACGGGTGTGCGGTAGGCAGCGCCCGCGTCGCCTTCGAGCCGCCGCGTCTGCACGAGCCAGGCCCGGTCGCCTTCGTCCACGCGGATGACCGGGCGGCCGAGCCAGTCGAACGTGAAGCCGTCGAGCGCCGTGTCGCCCGGCTGCGGCAGCCCCTCGCCGAGATCGCCGGCCAGGTCGTCGGAGACGTCGAGCGCGTCGGGCGCGTACCACGCGAGCCTGTCGCCCTCCTGCCACGGCGAAAGGCCGCCGGCGCGCACCCGCACCTTCGACGATCCCGCCGAACCCTCGACCTCGAGCGGGCCCACGCTGGTGGTGTCGAAGTCGATCGCGTCCGCGTCGGTCCAGTAGAAATCGTGACCGACGGGCCGCCGGGCGACGCGCAGCCAGAAGTGGCCCTCCTCCGGCACGCCGGGGATCGCGAACGTGCCGTCGGAGCGGCCGTAGCCCGGCACCACGCGCCACCCCGCGCCGTCGGGCACGTGGGCCTCGATCACGGCGGCGGAGAGATCGCTCGGGAAGAAGCCCGTGTCGGTGCCGTCGAGCAGCGCGGCGTGCGCGCGCTCGTGGCCGGTGATCGTGCGGGTGGCCGCGCCGGCCTCCCGGTGCGGCGCGGCGGGATCGCCGCCGCATGCGGCGAGCAGCGAGAGCGCGGGCAGAACGCAGCGGCGGATCATGGCTGGAACGTCTCCGTGAGGGCCTCGGCCCACGCATGGGGAAGCGCGTGGCGCAGCGGCGCGACGCGCACCTGCTGCCCCGTGGATGCGACCGCGCGCACGAGCAGCGCGTAGTGGCCGCCTTCGCGCAGCACGTCCTCCGGCAGGCGCACGGTCGTGACGTCGGCGGGGACGATCAGCTTCGCGGCGGTGCGCCAGAAGCCCCCGAGCTCCGCCTCGAAGCCGGGCTCGATCACCTGCACTTCGTACGAGGTGGGCTCGCCCGTGGCCGGCGGATCCCACGCGACCTCCGGCGTGAGGCCCACGCCCCGGAGCGCCCGGTCCGCGGGCAGCCCGCCGATGCGGATCGAGCGCACCGGGCCCACCCGCGGCCGCACCGGCGTGTCGGGGCCGGGGAACTCGTCGCCGTACTGCGCCACCGCGAGGAAGAGATCCGTGGGCGTCCCGTCGGGCCACGGCAGCGTGGTCGCGAAGAACGTGGCGTACCAGTCGAACAGCGCGTCCGCGCCGTACGGAGCGCCGAGCGGGAACTCGCCGAGGTCCACCACCCGGTCGGTGGCGAAGACCTCTGGGTCCTCGAGCACGAGCGCTTCGGTGGGCAGCGTGTCATCGAGCCACTCCGCCGCGCCGTTGCCGCGCGCCGCCTGCAGCGCGAAGCCGCGGGCGAACGGCACCGCGCGCGCGTGCAGCGCGGGAGCGAGCGCGTCGAACGACGGGATGGCCCAGTGCACGCGGTAGGTCGCCTCGGGCAACGCCGCGAACGTGCCCTCCACGGCCAGCGTCTCGCCCTCGCGCAGCGTGAGCGCCGCGCTCTCGAAGCCGCGGACCGGCGCCGAATACGCGATGCCGCGCTCGTTCTCGCGGGTGGCCCACTGCGTGACGCTCAGGCGATCGCCCGCCTCGGCGTCGAGCAGGAAGCCCGACAGCTGCGCGAGGTCGTACGTGAGCGCGGCCACCTGCGTGTCGCCCGCCGCCGGCATGCCGTCGACCGAGCCGGGAAAATCGGCGGTGTTGTACTGGAAGAAGCCGACGTTGGGCGCCACCGTGCCGATTTCGTGCACGCCCGGCTGCCACGGCTCGAGGCCGGAGGCCTCGATCACCAGCTTCGTGGACGCGGCGGGCACGTGCACGTTGCGCCGCATCGCCCGTGCGGAGACGAGATCGATCGTCGCCGCGTCGGTCCAGAGGTACTCGTTGCGCGGCGGCTCCTCGCCGCCGCTCCAGCGATCGATGCGGATCCAGCAGGGGCCGTCGGGCAGGCCCTCGATCACGAAGCTCCCGTCGGGCTCTCCCTGCCCCGGGAGGAGGGTCCAGCCGTCGCCGTCCGGGCACTGTGCCTGCACGACGGCGCGGTCGAGATCCTCCGGCACCTCGTCCACGCCGCCGCCGAGCGAGCGCCACTCGACCGCGCGCAGGCCGACCACGGTGCGCGTGTCCGGCCCGGCCCCGGGCCGCCCCTGCGGCGCCTCCGCGTCGCACGCCGCGCACAGCAGCGCGCCGCACGCCGTCCATCTCGTCCACTTGCCCACTTCACGTCCCCCGTGGCCACGGCCGATCCGGCCATCGTGGGGACGCTACGCGGCGCGTGCGCGCACGAGTAGTGCGCGGCCGCGGGCCTTGACGGCGCCCGGAGGCCCGGGCCTCAGCCCTTCGGCTTCGGGCTCGTCCAGGCGATGCCGGCAGCCTTGAGCACCGACACCAGCTCCTCGGGCAGCGGCGCGTCGAGCACCAGCTTCTGCCCGCTGATCGGGTGCAGCACCTCGAGACGGCGCGCGTGCAGGAACTGGCGCTTGAGGCCCCAGTCCTTCGCCGTGTCGCGGTTGAACGGGAAATCGCCGTAGCGCGCGTCGCCCACCACCGGATGGCCAATGGCCGCCAGGTGGCGCCGGATCTGGTGCGTGCGGCCGGTCTCGATGGTGCACTCGAGGAGCGTCACGCCGGCGCCCGTGGCGAGCACGCGGTAGTGCGTGACCGCCGGCTGCATGTTCACGCCGCGCTCGAGGCGCGATTTGGTCGTCTGCTGGTGCTCGGCGAGCGGCAGATCGATCGTGCCCACCGGGCGCGGCATGCGGCCCTTCACCAGCGTGAGGTACGTCTTGTCCGCGGTGCCCGCGGTGAAGATCTCCGTGAGCGCCACCATCGCCTTGCGCTTCTTGGCGATGAGGATGACGCCGGAGGTCTCGCGATCGAGGCGGTGCGCGGGGCTGGGCTTGAAATCCTTCTGCTCCGGGTCGACGTGCAGGTAGTCGCGCGCCCAGTCGACGAGCGTGGCGCCCTTGATGCCGCTGCCCGGATGCACGGCCAGCCCGCCGGGCTTGTCCACGGCGAGCATCGCGTCGTCCTCGAACAGGATGCGCACCTTCGGCATCTTCGCGGGCGCGGGCCGCGGCCTGCGCTCGGCCTCGGGCCCGGGCTGGATCACGCGGAACTGCACCACGTCGCCCGGCTGCAGCAGGTAGTCGTTCGCCGCGCGCTTGCCGTTCACGCGGATCCGCTTGAGGCGGATCAGCTTGAAGATGCCGCTCAAGGGAACTTCGGGAAGCAGGCGCCGGGCGAGCTTGTCGAGGCGCTGTCCTGCTTCGTCCTCGCTGATGGTGTGGTCGAACACGGCGGCGTTGTACCAGATGCGCACGCCCGCGCCACGCTTTGCGCCTCCGAGGGGTTGGTGGCGCGGCTCTCGCGACCTACCTTGCCGAAGACGCCCCGATCGCGCCCGCCCGCCGGCTGGGACTCGCCACGCCCGCGCAGCGACGGAGCGCCTGCTTTTCCGATGAGCGAAGGCATCACCGAAGAAGTCCGCAGCTTCCTGCTGCAGCACGTGGACTCGGTCGAGAAACTCGAGGTCCTTCTCCTCGTGCGCTCGCAGCCCGACCGGGATTGGACCGCGGACCAGATCGCAGCGGAGCTGCGCACCGATCCGCGCTCGGCGCGCCTGCGCCTGGACGATCTGCGCGGCAGCGGCCTCGTCGCCGCCGGCGAGGCGGGCGCGCGCTATCTGCCGCGCACCCCTGCGCTGGCCCGCGCGGTGGAGGCGACGGCCAGCGCCTACCGCACGCACCGGGTGGCGGTCGTCACGCTCATCTTCTCGCGCCCCACCGAGCGGATCCGCAGCTTCGCGGACGCATTCCGGCTGCGAAAGGAGGAGGACGATGGCTGAGGCGGTGTACCTGCTCTGCGCGGCCACCAGCCTGGTCTGCGCGGGGCTGCTCCTGCGGGCGTGGCGCGCCGGCCGGCAGCGCCTGCTGCTGTGGAGCGCCATCTGCTTCGCCGCGCTCGCGGCGAACAACGTGCTGCTCTTCGTCGACCGCGTGATCCTGCCGACCACCGTGGACCTGTCCGCCTGGCGCTCGCTCGTCGCCGCGGTCGGCCTCACCGTGCTCCTCTACGGGCTGATCTGGGACAGCGCATGACGCCGATGCTGCTCGACATGCTCAACGGAGCGAACGTGATGGGGGCGCTGGCCGCGGGGCTGTTCTTCCTGCGCTTCTTCCGGCAGAGCCGCGACCGGCTGTTCCTCGCGTTCGCCCTCGCCTTCTGGCTGATGGCGGCGAACTGGATGCTGCTGGCGTTCGTGGGGCCGGAGCACGAGGCGCGCACGTATCTCTACGTGCTCCGCCTCGTCGCGTTCGTGCTCATCATCGCGGCGATCGTCGACAAGAACCGCAAGCGGACCTGAAGGATCACGCGGGAAGCGACACCTCGCCCGGCGGCGGCGCCGGCAGGTCCACGTGGAAGACGGACCCCTCGCCCGGCACGCCGCTCGACTCCACCCGGATGTCGCCGCCGTGCTGCGCCACGATGCCGTGGGCGATGGTGAGCCCGAGGCCCAGGCCGCCGTAGCGCACGCCGTGGGCCTGGCCGAACCGCTCGAAGATCTCGGCCTGCCGCTCGGCGGGGATGCCCATCCCGGCGTCGCGCACCGAGATGCGCACGCCATCGCCCACCTGCGCGAGCGAGATGCGCACCACGCCGCCCTCGGGCGAGTAGCGGATCGCGTTGCTCACCAGGTTGGTGACCACCTGCTCGACGCGGCTGCGATCGCCGAAGAACGGCAGCGCGTCGGGCGTGTCGAGCTCGATCGGATGCGCCTCGGAGAGAAGCTGCATCCGCTCGCGCGTCTCGTGGAGCATCTCCACGAGATCGAACGTCTCGCGCTCGAGCGTGAGCCTGCCGCTCTGCAGCCGGCCGACGTCGAGCAGATCCTCCACGAGCCGCACCATGCGGCCGATCTGCCGGTCGATCATCGTGAGCGCGCGCCCGGCGTCCGTGTCGCCGAGGCGGCGGAGCGCGAGGCCCGTCTGCGCCTTGGCCACGGTGAGCGGCGTACGCAGCTCGTGCGACGCTGCGGCGAGGAACACGTCCTTGGCCTCGCTCGCCGCGCGCAGCGCCTGCTCGGTCTCCTGCAGCGCCACCTCGATGCGCTTCTGGTCGTCGATGTCCGTCGCGGTGACGACCCAGCCCGTCACGCGGCCGGCGTCGTCGCGCTGGGGCACGCCGCGGCCGAGGTGCCAGCGCCGCGCGCCGTCCGCCGCGCGCCGCAGGCGGAACTGCGCCTCGAACGGCTCGCCCGCCTCGACGGCCGCCTGCCAGCAGCGGAGGAGCGCCTCGTCGTCGTCGCGGTGGACGAAGCGCCGCAGCGCAGCGAGCCGGGTTTCGCCCCGCGGGAGCCCGGAGAAGGCGCGCCACCGCTCGTTGGCGTATTGCACCTCGCCGCGCGTATCGAGCACCCACACGATCTGCGGCGCGGCGTCGATGATGGCGCGGTAGCGCTCCTCGTGCCGCCGCTCCATCGCCGCGAGCTCGTGCTCCCGCAGGAGCTCCGCCTGGCGGCGCAGCGCGACGCCGCGCTCGTGCAGGTCGACGAACACGCGCACCTTGGACCGCAGCACGTCGGGGTCGATCGGCTTGCGGATGTAGTCGACCGCGCCGTGCTCGTAGCCGCGGAACACGTGCGTCTCGTCCTCGTCGAGGCCGGTGAGGAAGACGATCGGGATGTGCCGCGACCGCTCGCGCTGCTTGATGAGGCGCGCGGTCTCGAAGCCGTCCATCCCCGGCATGCGCACGTCGAGGAGGATGACGGCCACCTCGTGGAATTCCATGAGGCGCTTCAAGGCCTCCTCGCCCGAGCGGGCGAGCAGCAGCTCGGTCCCGAGCGGCTCGAGCGTGGCCTGTACGGCGGTGAGGTTCGACGGCTGGTCGTCGACCACGAGAATGCGGGTCTTGTTCATCGGCGCAACCAGAGGCGGATCGTCTCGAGAAGTTCCGGGATCTGCACCGGCTTGGAGAGGTAGTCGGACGCGCCCGCCTCGAGACAGCGTTCGCGATCCTCCTGCAGGGCCTTGGCGGTGACGGCAAGGATCGGAAGCGACGCGTGCCGCGGATCGCTGCGGATCCGCCGCATGGTCTCGTAGCCGTCCACCTCCGGCATCATCACGTCGGTGATCACGAGATCGAAGGCCGGATCCTCCTCGATGCGCGCGAGGCCCTTCCTGCCGTCCTCGGCGTACACGACCTCGGCGCCGCGGCTCTCGAGCACGCTCGCCATCGCGTAGACATTGCGCGCGTCGTCGTCGATCAGGAGCACGCGCGTGCCGTCGAGGCGGACGTCGGCCGCTTCCGGCTGCCCGGCGTCCTCCGGCGCGGGCACACGCACCGCCTCGACGGGCTCGACGGCGCCCTGGTAGCGATCGGGCAGGTACACGGTGAAGCAGCTGCCCTCGCCCGGCGTGCTCTGCAGCGAGATCTCGCCGCCGAGCAGGCGCACCAGCTCGCGGCTGATCGAGAGGCCGAGGCCGGTGCCGCCGTATTTGCGGCTGGTGGTGCCGTCGGCCTGCTGGAACGCCTCGAAGATGAGGTCCTGCTTCGACGCGGGGATGCCGATGCCGGTGTCGCGCACCGCGAAGGCGAGCACCCGCGGGGCGTCGCGCAGCGAAGGCGTCTGCAGCGTGCGCGGATCGGCAGCGCGCACCGAGACCTCCACCCCGCCCTCCTCGGTGAACTTGAAGGCGTTGGCGAGCAGGTTCTTGAGCACCTGCTGCAGGCGCTGCGGATCCGTGTAGATCGCCGCCGGGAGGTCGTCGTCCACGTGCACGTCGAGCGCGAGCCCCTTCTGCTCCGCCACCGGCAGGAACGTGCGCTCCACGAACGCGCGGAACTCGGCCAGCGGATAGTCGCGCGCGTCGACGCGCATCTTGCCCGACTCGACCTTCGCCAGATCGAGGATCTCGTTGATGAGCGAGAGCAGGTCCTCGCCCGCGGCCTGGATCGTCCGCGCCCATTCGATCTGCTTCGCCGACAGGTTGGTCTCCGCGTTCTCGGTGAGCAGCCGCGCGAGGATGAGCAGGCTGTTGAGCGGCGTGCGCAGCTCGTGCGACATGTTCGCGAGGAACTCGCTCTTGTAGCGCGAGATGAGCGAGAGCTGCTCGGCCTTCTCCTCGAGCGAGTGGCGGGCGCGCTCCACCTCGATGTTCTTGTCCTCCACCTGCTGGTTCTGCAGCGCGAGCAGCCGCGCCTTCTCCTCGAGCTCGATCGCCTGCTTCTCCAGCTCGGTGTTGGAGCGCTTGAGCTCCTCCTGCTGCTCGGTCAGCTCGAACGACTGCTTCTGCAGCTCGAGCGTGAGCGACTGCGACTGCTGGAGCAGCTGCTCGGTGCGCATGTTGGCGATGATCATGTTGAGCACCACGCCGATGCTCTCCGAGAGCTGGTCCAGGAAGATCTGGTGGATCACGCTGAAGGGGTGGAACGAGGCGAGCTCGATCACCGCCTTGACCTCGCCCTCGAACATCACCGGCACGACGATCAGGTTGAGCGGCGTGGCCTCGCCGAGGCCGGAGCTGATGGTGATGTAGTCGGACGGGACGTTGGTGAGCAGCAGCGTCTTTCCCTCGAGCGCGCACTGGCCCACGATCCCTTCGCCGAGGCGGAAGCTGTTCGCCACGTTCTTGCGCTCGCGGTACGCGTAGCTCGACGTGAGCGTGAGCCTGGGCTCGTCGCCCTCGTTGTCCATGAGGAAGAACGCGCCGTGGTGCGCGGACACGAGCGGCGTGAGCTCGCTCATGATCAGGCGCGACACCGCCTCGAGGTTCTTCTGCCCCTGCATCATCCGGGAGAAGCGGGCGAGGTTGGTCTTCAGCCAATCCTGCTCGTTGTTCTTCTGCGTCGTCTCGATGAGGTTGACGATCATCTGGTTGACGTTGTCCTTGAGCGCCGCGACCTCGCCCTGCGCCTCGACCGTAATCGAGCGCGTCAGATCGCCCTTCGCCACCGACGTCGCCACGTCGCCGATCGCGCGCACCTGGTTGGTCAGGTTCGCGGCGAGCTGGTTCACGTTGTCGGTGAGATCGCGCCACGTGCCCGACGCGCCCGGCACCTTCGCCTGGCCGCCGAGCTTGCCCTCGATGCCCACCTCGCGGGCCACCGTGCTCACCTGCTCGGCGAACGTGGCCAGCGTCTCGGTCATCGCGTTGATCGTCTCGGCGAGCGCCGCCACCTCGCCCTGCGCGTCCACCACGAGGCGCTGTGCGAGATCGCCGTTCGCCACGGCGGTCACGACCTTGACGATGCCGCGCACCTGCGTGGTGAGGTTCGACGCCATGAAATTCACGTTCTCGGTGAGCTCGCGCCACGTGCCCGCGACGCCGGGGACGCGCGCCTGGCCGCCGAGCTTGCCCTCGACGCCCACCTCGCGCGCCACCGTGCTCACCTGCTCGGCGAAGAGCGCGAGCGTGTCGGTCATGGCGTTGATGGTGTCGCCGAGCGCGGCCACCTCGCCCTTGGCGGGAACGGTGAGCTTCTGCGTGAGATCGCCGTTCGCCACCGCGGTGACGACCTTCACGATGCCGCGCACCTGCGTGGTGAGGTTCGAGGCCATCGAGTTCACGTTGTACGTGAGGTCCTTCCACACGCCGCTGACGCCGGGCACGTAGGCCTGGCCGCCGAGCTTGCCCTCGGTGCCGACCTCGCGCGCCACGCGCGATACCTCGGAGGCGAACGAGTTGAGCTGATCCACCATCGTGTTGACGGTGTCCTTCAGCTCGAGCAGCTCGCCCTTCACGTCGACCGTGATCTTCCGCGACAGGTCGCCGCGCGCCACCGCGGTCGTCACCGCGGCGATGTTGCGGACCTGCGCGGTGAGGTTCGACGCCATCGAGTTCACGTTGTCGGTGAGATCCTTCCACGTGCCCGACACGCCGGGCACCTGCGCCTGGCCCCCGAGCTTGCCGTCGGTGCCCACCTCGCGCGCCACGCGCGTCACCTCGGACGCGAACGCGCGCAGCTGCCCCACCATGGTGTTGATGGTGTCCTTGAGCGCGAGGATCTCGCCCTTGGCCTCGACCGTGATCTTGCTCGAGAGATCGCCGTTGGCCACCGCCGTGGTGACCTTGGCGATGTTGCGCACCTGGTCGGTGAGGTTCGCGGCGAGCAGGTTCACGTTCTCGGTGAGATCCTTCCACACGCCGGAGACACCCTGCACGTAGGCCTGGCCGCCGAGCTTGCCGTCGGTGCCCACCTCGCGCGCCACGCGCGTCACCTCGGCGGCGAAGTCGCGCAGCTGATCGACCATGGTGTTCACGGTGGACTTCAGCTCGGCCACCTCGCCGCGCGCGTCGACCGTGATCTTGCGGGACAGATCGCCGCGGGCCACCGCCGTGGTGACCTCGGCGATGTTGCGCACCTGCGCGGTGAGGTTGGCGGCGAGCAGGTTCACGTTGTCGGTGAGGTCCTTCCACGTGCCCGACACGCCGGGCACGGAGGCCTGGCCGCCGAGGTTGCCGTCGCTGCCCACCTCGCGGGCCACGCGCGTCACCTCCGCGGCGAACGAGCTCAGCTGCTCCACCATCGAGTTCACGGTGGTGCCGATGCGCAGGTACTCGCCCTTCACCGGATGGCCGTCGATCGTCAGCGGCATCTTCCGCGAGAGATCGCCGTGCGCCACGGCGTCGAGCACGCGCGCGATCTCGGCGGCGGGGACGACGAGGTCGCCCACGAGCCCGTTGATCGAATCGATGCAGCGCGCCCAGCCGCCGTCGACGCGGCCGAGCGACGCGCGCGCATCCATGTGGCCTTCGCGGCCGACCGCCTTCTCCACGTACGCCAGCTCGTCCTCGAGGGCGCCGGCCCGGTCGGCGACCGCGTTGAGCGCCTCCGCGATTTCGAGCGGAACGCCGTCGAGCGCCTCTTCGTCCATGCGCACGTCGAAGTCGCCGTCCGCGAGCGCGAGCAGCGCGTCGCGGATCGCCTCGAGCGTCCGGGCGGACGACGGCGCGCGGCCCCGGCGTGCGGGCTTGCGCTGGCTCGCCCGTGCGCCCGCGGAAGGCGGCGCGGCCTGCGCGGCGCGGCGCGGGGTGGCCGCCGTGCGCGCGGAGCTCTCGCTGGACGCCTTGCGCCTGTGCGCACCACGGACCGGTCGCTTTTCCTGGCTCATCCAATTTCCTCCGGGTCCGGCGAGCCGGGCACGCCACGCGTACCGAGTCGCCGAGATGCCGGTGCAACACGCACAGCGCCCGAAGACTGCCCACACGGAAGCGCGGCGTTCGCGAAGCGGGCGCACGCACGGACGCCCCTCGGGCAGACACTTGATGTCTTTGCCTCATGTGACCTGACGCAAATGCAGGGGGCGAGGTGCCGAGCGCCGGCACATGCAACCACCTTACGACGCCAGGCGGTCGCGTTTCCGACAATCGTGCCACGCGCGGAGCCGCCGGGCGCCGTCCCCGTCGTTGCTTCGCCGTGCCGGATCCCGCTTCCTTGCCGGCGCGCTCTTCACGCGCGACCGCGGGCACCCCCGCCCGCCCCTACGGAAAGGAAACGACCATGCGGTATCTGCACATGCTGTTCGCTGTGTCGGCCATCGGACTTCTCGCCGTCGCCTGCGGCGGCGAGGCGACCGGAGAGGGGAGCGAGCTGGGCGAGGTCACGCAGGGCGCCGACTCGTGCAACTGCCCCGCGGTCATCGCGCCGGTGTGCGGCGAGGACGGCAACGACTACAACAACGAGTGCGAGGCCAACTGTGCGGGCACGAAGGTGGCGCACAAGGGCCGCTGCCACTGCATCTGCCCGACCGTGATCGATCCGGTCTGCGGCGCCGACGGCAACACGTACGACAACGCCTGCCAGGCGGGCTGCGCCGGCGTGCCGGTCGACCACGACGGCCCGTGCAAGCCGTCCGTTTCGAAGAACTGATCGCGCCGGCCGATCGAGGGAGCGGGCGCCCGGAACCTGCGCCCGCTCCCTTTTCGTTCCTGCGTTCCGAAATTCGAACGGGCCGGGGACTTCACCGTTCGTCCGCGGCACGGGCACAGTTTCGCTCCGGTGGACGGCAGCGGTGCCGCAGGGCGCGGCCGCACGCCCCACCGAAAGGAACGAGGACATGCGTTTCGATCGAGCGCTGCTCGCTTCGTCGCTGGCGATTCTCGCGGCGGCGTGCGGCGGC
>Ga0164243_10013401_pt1 | contig 11540 bp, 9 predicted proteins | sample OricompcompostOP_FD_108781 | JGI IMG/M metagenome (GOLD analysis project Ga0164243, IMG submission 108781) | Organic Plus compost microbial communities from Emeryville, California, USA - Original compost - Organic plus compost (OP) | ecosystem: Engineered > Solid waste > Mixed feedstock >... | reverse complement strand
TAAGGCCGTGTTGTCTCGCCAAAGCTTTGAAATTGAGCAGCAATGCGTCCGCGATGCCTGTACCCTTGTAGTCCCCCACCACGTTCACCAACATCGCAGACAAAGCGTTCGGCGGCTCTGTAGCGCGGGAAAGTGAGTCATGCAGCCGAGGATCGTCATCCGTCTTGTGGGGGGCTGCCTCAGCCCCCACCGGCGTATCACCACTCCGTGCTTTGGCTTGAAGAGCACCTCTGGCGAGCATCGCATCCCACCCGCGGTCGGGGAGGCTAAGGGCCCATCGAATAGACCCGTCGAGATCGAGTTCGCGGTCAGCCAGCTCCGGCCAGTAGAACGGCACGCACAGGCCGATGGCGACGATCTGCTCGTCTGGCTCCTTGACAACCATGGTTTGATAACGGGCCAACTCTTCGATTTCCCCCAGCGCCTCCCAGTGCGGGTTGTCCGGCTCGGTCATCCAGGGCGGCCAGATTATGTTGAGGGGATGAGCCTCATCGCTGGCGATTTCCCAGAGGTCCGGTCGCGACGCAGCCGATTCGAGGCGGAGACCGTCATCGAGTTGGGTATCGAATGATTCCATTTCCATCGAGGAATTTTACCAGGCCGTCTTTGAGATGGTACTGACCGATGAGTGGATTGCGGCTTGCAAGGTTCCAAGGATGAAGTACTGACGTGGACGACACAACACAACGCAAGGACCAACGTGCTTTGTTCGGGTTTAGCTCGTATTATCTTGTCCAGGTTCGGGTCGTTCGGTAGATTGATGCCCGAGAACGGGACTCGCAGAGGAACAATGTAAAGTGACAAGAATAACAACATGACTAGTATGCAGTGCCTCTTGTACTGTCGGTTGGTTTGCTGTTTTAGTTTTTACTTTAGAAAAGATATCTTTTTCTTCTTCTTTTTTTTTTTTTTTAAAAAAAAAAAAAATCCCTTTGAGAAGGGAGAGGGACCCTACTAGCCACTAATATTTCCTCCGAAGAGCTGAACATCTTTCCGCTTGTTCAGCTGCGGACGTTTGTTTGACCTGACTGACCTGACGCCGTCAGCTCTGTGGCTTCCATACAAAGCCAGTGGCTGGCTGTGCATCTCGGTCGCTTTTCTCCCCATGCTGGTTGTCTCGGCGAAAACGAAAGGTACAACATTGTGCACACCTGTTATCTCAACCTAGAAACATTGATTGGCCCTTTCCCCTGTTCCTAGGCTCGTGGAAGATCTGTCAGAGTTCTTCGGAGGGGAAACATGGCTGGAAAACAAAAGAGAAAAAGAAAAACAAAGAGGAAGGAGAAAAAAAAAAAAGAAAAAAGGAACAAAATAGGAAAGGTGCCGTTAACTGGTCAGTATCAGTAGTATTGATCTCCAAACATTAAGTGGGGTCTTCAAGGTGAGTCAATAGATCAGCCGCTGGCATCACTAAACCAGGCAGAGAGAGAGGGAGAGCAAGTATGGGGGGAAGGACAACATTCATCAGAGACAAGAGAATGGTGGGTATTATTATCCTCTGCAGCCGGTTCCGTAGACCTGCTGCTGGTCATGTTGCCCTTCGACACCACCACCTTGCGTCCAAACGGTTTTTTTTAAAGCTTCTGGTGTCCTTGGCACACTTTTTATCTATAGTTTTATTTTTATTTTCTCCTTACTTGTCTCCTAATATTTTTATGCCATGGGCGACCATCAGGCTCAGACATGGGGGATCCGGTGGCGGTCCAAGCCATCTTTCATCCTAACAACCGTAGGATTGGGTCTCTTTATAGATCTTCTTCTTTACGGCATCGTCGTGCCCGTGCTTCCATTCATGTTACGCGACCGTCTTTCCATCCCAGAATCCCAGATCCAATCGTGCACTTCCAGGCTCCTGGCCGCATATGCAGGGGCATCCGTTGTATTTTCACTCCCAGCAGGATGGATTGGGGACCGGTTAGGCTCTCGACAACCGCTGTTCCTCGCGGGTCTGATACTCCTCCTCGTCGCGAACGCAATCTTGGCGTTAGGCCAGACCATGAATGTGCTGGTTATGGCAAGAGTCATCCAGGGTATCTCGGCAGCGGTCGTCTGGACGGCTGGACTTTCCATGGTTCAACGCACAGTTGGCTCTGAAAACATGGGCAAGGCCATGGGGACGGTAAGCAGGCACTTCTCCCCATTTTCCCTCCACATCACGCTTTTGCTTTTGGCTTGGTTTATTTTATTTCAATATATTGCATTTTCTTTTCTTTTCCGGTCAAGACTTCAAACTGACGGACCGGGAATAAGATGTATCCCATCATTTCTGTCGCCGAACTCATCGCGCCGATCCTGGGGGGCGAGCTGTACGAAAGAGCCGGTACTCTCGGAATGTTCTCCGCTGGAGCAGTAGCCCTCTCGGTCGATTTCGTCATGCGGCTTCTGGTTCTCGACAACCCAGCGGCACCCGCCACGCCCTCCTCGTCAGTAAAATCGAGGTCCGGATCGGCCCTAGAGGCGGGAGAAACCGACCCATTGCTCCGCGCAAACGGCCGTATCGTCCACGAGGAATTCAAGATACTCAAGGACCCTCGCGCCAGACTGGACGAGGCCTTTCCTTTCCTACACTGTTTTCTGGACCCGAGGATTTTTGTGGGGCTATTCCTCTCCTTTGTTCACGCCTCGATGGTTGGGACGTTCAACGCCACGTTACCCACGGAGGCACAGTCGCTTTTCCACTTCTCATCGCGCCAGGTCGGGCTTCTCTTCATTCCGTTAATTATTCCCTATCTCGCCTGCGGCTTACCCGCTGGGATGGCGGTGGATAGGCGGGGACCTCGAATCATGGCAGTGGCGGGCTACATCTTCCAAGCCCCGTGCCTTCTACTTCTCGGGATATCTTCGCGGGACGCGATTCAGGGTCAGGCTAGGCTCGCGCTCTTCTGCGTCGCTCTCGCGCTGAACGGCGTGGGCATGGCTGTCATTAGTCTGCCAGGTTTCGTGGAGGCGACCAACGTAACGCAGAAGTACGCCGAGGCCAACCCGGGCTTTTTCGGCAAGAACGGACCTTACGCGCAGCTTTACGGGATGGACTCGCTATTCATCTTCTCCGGACTCGCAGTTGGCCCTCTCGTAGGTGGCATGCTGAGGGATAGTTCTGGCTATGGGGTCATGATGGCTTGTTTTGCGGCGTTTTCGGGTTTCGCAGCTGTGCTGTCGTTCCTAGTGTTAGGGGAAAGAACTTGAGAAGGAGATCACCAATGCCTGGATCTTTGTGTAGCTTTAGGGTAACTGCACGTTACCACTACTAGTTTCGTATGTACTCTTACTCACGTATCGATAGCTCAACACGGCATTGGAAGTTGGTTAGATCTACACCGCCGCCACTCGCCGACGCCTTGGGGTGCTTCATGTCTCTCCAGCAACCTCCAAAGATCGGTTGCTTCTAGGAGAATAAACACCATGCGGGGAAAACAACGCATCCATCTACAAATATCTCGCGCCTGAAAGCAAGGTTAGAATACGGTGGCATATGCCCCAACACTGTGCAAACAACCACGAGCTGTAATGCATGAATGCATCCAACTCCCGCCACATTTTCTGCCCTAATTTATGTGTGAGTTGGGGTTTTGCTGTTCAACAGACATATCGGGAAGAATTCTTCTTTTCTGACGGTCCTCTTCTGATCGTGCAAAGTTGCCTAGCTGCAATTGGCTGGCTGAAGAGTGGAGTAGCTGGATGCTCGTTGCCTCTGTTCTTTCGTTTCTTTTCTTTTTCTTATAACAGATCACCTGCGGTTCACATCAGTTCCCTGGAAAGTTAAAATAGAAAAAAAGCTGCATGAGTCGTCATGCGAACGGCTCCCCGCTTGCTCAACCGACCGAGGGACCTGGGTCTCTTACAGCCGCTTGGTCTGGTCATTTAAAATGTCACCACGTAGTGTCACGCCGAGGACAGTCCGACATACTTGTATCTACGAGACTTCAGCGTGCGTGCCGTCGATAGTTTTGGCCTTTTGGCTGGCTGATTTCAGCCAGGCTGGGACCCTGAGATGACGATCCTATAGACAACGAAACCGAGCTTCTCAGATTCGATTGGCAGGCAGTTTGCTGTTCATGACAACGTCTAACCTTGGCTAGCGTAATGTAATGTAATTGCCTATCTGGTTGTCGGCGTATTACGATGGGTAGGAAACACGGTGGGCAGTGGTCGCGACTCAGAAGGCGAAGGATGTACGTAGACGACTTCTTGCGTGGAAACTCGTCACTTCCTTGTTGATGACCGGGTCGTGGACGGTGGTGTTATGCCGTAGCAATTGGACTTATATATCATCAAGTTGCTGTCCATATTTTCGCGCCAGCTTCACTGTATCTCTCAATCTAGCTCAGGATTTGATTACATTCACTGAATATGGCTGTACGCTGGACAAGCGCAGCCGCGCCGACAAGCATCATGGCATCCCCTTTCATCTTATACATCACTTCTTGGAGACTATTCTCCATCATACTCGCCACGGTCGTTAAATTTCTACCGCCTCTGCCATTGCCGTCTAAGAAGGAAGCAAAACCGCACCATCAAACTCAGGAAGTCCTCGCCCCGACGCCTCAAAACCCCGAAGAGGTCGTAGTGATAATCGATGATGGTGGAGACGGATTGCCAGTCGTCAAAACGCTCGTCCTAGACAATGGCGTCGAGAAACCCCAACATCTTCACGATGCGTCGGTGTACCGGTACTTCGGCAGCTTCGATAACAATGCGGTTGGCGACGCACGGCTGTCGAAGTGTATTAGAAGAAGCGCCGTGTCGATGGGACAGCTGCAACATCTTCTCAAAGGAAGGGAACCCCACGAGACTTCCAAGCCGGAGCCTGAGCCAACAGTTACTCTCGGGGACGGGGGCTTTGTTTCATCACTGCAGATGCCAGACGGGACCGACGTATCAGAAGTTTTTACAAAAGTCCAGCTTCGGTATGCCCATGGATTCGCATCTACTCAGTACTTCCACTCCCGCTGTTCGGCCGTCAAACCTTCAATGCTGAAACAACCACGGGCTGGATTCAAACATATACACATCAGCACCGGAGTCTGCTTGTTTTCTGAAGCCGTGCTCGGCATGACGCCGGGACAGGCCCAGGCATCACTCCTCGACGGTGATAACCCCACCATCCCGTCTTTATTACCGCCGCATGTCGACCTCACGATTTATGAGCTGGAAACTATCTTTAGAGTCTCGTCGGCAATCGCTGATGTCGTTGGTCTCATTAAACAGTCCCACCCAGCTGATCGAGTGACCATCCACGTCGACATTCCCGACTTTCAGTACCATTGGACGGCCTGCGAACTTCTGAAGCGCCACCTAGTCGACGTTGACTATGTCCGTGGGTGGATTGGTGCGATTGACGGAAGGAAAAGGCTTCTTGGAGCTATCATGACTTCAACCATTCATAAGATGTTACGAGACCGATGCCTGCCCATCGTCCAGGTTATCATCACGTCCGGAACGGAGAGCGCTGTACGCCTCGTAAATGAAAAGCTCGGTAATAGCGGGACCGTACCGACCTTAGAAGAGATCATCGATGTGCTACGCACCGAGGGTGAGGATTCGGGCCAGTGGAGGGAGTTCTTCCATCATTTGGAGATGCGCCGTCAACCCTCAACAGTTGAAGATCTTGGCCGGCTGATGTATGTCTTCAAGATGGTGAAGCCGGCCCTTTATCCCGACGGGAAGATAATCGATCGTCCCGGTCAGAGACTTCTGATTAATGTCGACGACATCGCTGAATGGAGGATCTTGGATGGGGCAAAGGCCTTTCTCAAGAGATATTATAAGCAACACTATCACGTCGACCAAGAGCCAGTCCCAGTCGGATTATTTCCTGTGCAAAGAGTCTTCACCACAGCTCCGGGGCGACTACGTCTTTATCACAATGACCCTGGTCAGCATATGTATCACGAGGAGGATCGGGCTGTAGTCGGCCCGTTGGATATCATTGCGATGACATACGGGCAACAGATGAGAGACTGGTTGGAAAAGACCATAACCGAGATCGCTTAAAATAGTAGAAATAAATATCATTCAATACCGGGTTTTGCCAACACATGAGAAAAAAGGTCACTGTATGGGACCAAGTCATCGACTAGTATTAACAGATGTCCAGACACCAAAGACCCCAAGACATGTTTATAACTCCTGGAACTGCGGAGAATGGCTCAGCTGCACGTTCATATCCCCCAGGCCCACACCCGACAAGTACGTTCCCGAATCCACGGCACTATTCGTCTAGTTAGCTCATTTGAGTCCATGACAAGGGCCAAGAAAAGGTTGGCCAGGAGAGGAGGAGGGTTCGCCCTTACAATTCGTTATTTGGCACGATGTCCAGAAACATCAGATTTGGAGTCTCCATGCTCGCAGGATACAGAACATTTTCTCCGTCCCAGATGCCGTGTTCCTCAAGTTGCGCCATCACCTCTGTAAGAGCATGTTTCGTCCAAAGAATCTGCTCCATCCCCTGAAGAGTCCGCGTGCACGTCTTGACATTCTCCAGCTGCTCCGCCGCATTCGTCTCTATCAGCGCCAGAAGCGAAACCTGCATACACTCGAGGATGGATGTGCAGTCGAACGGGATCCGACTCGTCAGCAGATCGTGGTCGCGTAGAAACGCGATGGCCTCCATGGCCTTTTGCGCGGCGCCGAGACACATGGTGCCGAAGTCGTCGAACCACTTTTGCTTGGTGGCGTCGGCGAGCTTGCGGCCTTCGCGCGAGACGTTGTAGAGTTTGAAGGGCCGCGTCGCGAACATGACGGTTCGCCAGTATCGGAGGTGTAATACCGCGACGGAACGTTTGTGGAATCCGGCTACTTGGTTGAAGTCGCGCAGGTGAGGAGGTAGCTCGGCGTACCAATTCTGCAGGTCGTTCATCAGGGTCGAGACTGTTGACAGCGCGAGGTTGGGTGTGTTGGGTGTCGGCACCCTGTAGATAACTCTGCTGGCGGTCCGCTTGAGCTGGGCTAGTCGGCAGGATACCTCGAGGTAATTCAGGGGCATATTTGAGCCGGGGCTTAGAATCTAGCCCATGGTTTAGCGAGGATCAACAAGCATACGCCTGGCACGACTTACGTCTTCCGAGGGCAACTTCAGCACGCCGGGAATAATATCTTCGCTGATGGCGGTAGGATGTCCATAGCAAAGGCTAATGTCAAGGTCGAGTAGGTACAAGGAGCAAAACAATCGTAAGTCTACCTGCTTGTGAAGGCTGTGGCGAGCGCTAATGTCCCCCTTCGTGTGGAGGCCCAGGGTAAATGCGATCCTAGCGGCGGATCCGACATAGATGTATGCAGTGTTGCCAAACATTGAGCTCGAAAGCGCCAGAGCCTAGAAGGGATATATCGTATTAGACGCCAGGAAATCAACGTAGAATGGGTAATAAACTTACTAAAAGACATAATGCCCTGAGACTGTCAATGTCGCCGCTATCGCACAGCGCCGGCACCAAGGCCTTTGACAAAGCAAGATATCGAAGAGACGGCCTCATATCGAGACCTGGACTCTCCTTTTGCATTTGAGTCTCACACGTCATGGCAAATATTGCGTACAGGGCACAAAGTGTCGCCGGAGTAGCCGCCGCGGAATCTCCGGCATATATCCGATCGAGTCGAGCATGCAGCTGCTCGGCCGAAAAGAACCAGTAGACGGACTGGATCTCTCGGAAGAATCGGGCTATGCAGCCGTCGCAAAGGTCTCGCCGAGGCAGGTTTATTTGTCTGGGCGGTTTTAAGCGATGGGTTGTTTCAGGTGTGAGGGGAGGGCAGGCCTCGGCGGCGCTGAGAGGAGCCAAAACTTCACTCTTGGGAGAGGAAGCACTGAGGCGGGGCCGTTTTAAAGATCGCACGGCGTCGAGGAAGAGATATGTTGAGTTTGCGCCGACATGTCCTAGAGATGTTATTAACGATTTGGGCCTTCATGTTGTGAGTATGGTAAAATTCCATCGGCGACCACATACTGTAGACTCCGTTTGAGTCGATGCGTAGCCACCCGAGCTCCTTGTGGAGCTCCTCAATCTCATCCACTACAATATCCGGCCCGTCTTTCGGCGTTCCTACTGGCTGAAGATAGCCGGGCGAATTTCCATTCACCGAAACCACGACTGTGTCGTTCGTCGGCGATGCTTGCGAATTATTGGAGCTGGTGGAAGTCAAGGACTCGGCGAGGGCCTTGAGCGTGTGCAGGTTGAACTCGGTATTGGGGACGAAGTGCTCCAGGATCCGCATCATGTAACGGAATTCTTCCTCTGAGACGCGATAATATGGACGCTGTCTCCTTCGCGACGCGTCGAGATGACAGGGGGCGCCGATGCTGGCGCAGAAATGGCATGGTCCGGGGACTATGATGGTCAGTATACTCCCAAGATTTTAGTCCTCTTCAATTAGAACATACTAGGATCGACACACTGAATCTGTTAGTAAAAGAGAAAGCAAATTGTTGCCATAACGATGGAAGCTATTGCCAGTTTTGTTGGTTATTTCCTCACCTTGGTCTTTCTGCTCTTGCAGCGGTCGCAGCTCATAGCTGTCCGCCGCCTCGCTGGCCGGTCGGAACCATTCTGGGCCGGCTTGGGTGACACCGATGGCATCGTCATTGTGAATTACTTCTCAATTATATGATCAAGATAGGATCCAGCCCAAATGCAGTCGATCGTTTTGGCGATTTTGTTATGGTTAAATGCCGTCTCGGAAGATTTCCAGCGCCGGTGGAGAGTGGATATTCACATCCAGAAAAGTCATGCCGAGTGGAGGGCACCCGGATCTGGGGATAAAATCTGGGGAACTCTGGGGAAGCTGGGGAAAATGGAGACGAGTCAATTGGCGGACGTTTGCATGGGCAAGCTGCGCCGCACATGGCTAGCTCGGTCAATAGCTCCAGAGCTTATGGTGTGGTGCGCGTGGGCTCCATTGCCCTGCCCTGCCCTGCCCTGCCCTGGGATCTTGCGCATCTTGATTGATCATCAAAGCTCTTGTCTCCATGGATTCGTAAGGATCATGGCAGCTCACCCATTCTCTGTCTCCCGGTTGGATGGGCTCGTTGGAGATAGCTCGGAGTCCCCATAGCGCCTACCGGATTGGGTGCTGTGCAGGCTTTCATGTGATTCCCTCGACCAAGTTCCTGGGAAAGCGCGAAGAAGCGAGCACCTCCCCTCGAGCTCAGTTCGTAACTGCCGGGGAAGGACCAAGAGGTGCGAAGTGGGGACCCAGTGGGGACCAGGTGGGGACCAGGTGGACCCTGGGTTTTGCCGTGCGGGGAAGGAACGGGGGTAAGTCGGGGCCAGCGGGTGCCATCGCCAAGTGGTAGAAGTACCGCTGGCTTTGTTATCTGCCAGGATCCGGGTTCGTTCCGAGTAGTGATACTGAGGTACAGTGCAGGAGATTGATGGACGGTCTCGGCAAGGGCATTAAACGATGCCATTCCGGAGTCTTGATCTGTTGCCGGCAACCCCGCAGATTAAACCCGGAGTCTACCTGTAGAAAAGCCCTGCTGTTACTTCGTGCTCCATCGTCAACATTGGCCCCCTCAGTTCAGTGCCTGTTGTCTATTCGACCAACTGACCCTCTCAAGTATCGTGTCTCGTTTTTTTTTTCTACACTCCGCTGAGATCTCGTAAATCTTACGGAATCACTTTTAAGTCCGACTGCATTTCTGCTTCTGGCCTAGCGAATCGAGACTTTCCAAGAATCTCTTACCCACACTCTCTCGCTGCACAGGTAGCCATGACTCAGTTCCAGCCTCGCATGCTGATCAACGGCCAGGTAAGACATCCCCCCAACTTACATCCACACCCTCGAACTGAAGACAAGGGAGTGATTGGTGCCCAGAGTGGAACCTCCCCCCAAGCCAATTGCTGTGGCTGGAAGCTAACCACTCGCTCCTTCCAGTTGGTCGAAGCCTCTGACAAAGCCACTTTTCCCCTTTTCAATCCTGCGACACGCGAGAAGGTGGCCGATGGTACGTAGTGACTTCGATTATCGCTCCTTTCCCCACCGGACTGAATTATCGCGAGTTTTTTTTCGTCGTCCTTTTCGTTGGGCCTCAGTTGTTTCTCCTCTCTCGGATAATGTCGCCTCCGCAGCCTCTAGCCATCCCAAACCCCTCAGCATTCATTCTCTCCCAATTAACCCCGCTTCCACCGGAATAATTCCCCCAAACTAACCTCACCTCCCTACCACCTTGCCTCACAGTCCCCGAAGCCACCGAAGACGACGTCAACGCCGCCGTCGCCGCCGCAAAGGCCGCCTTCCCAGCATGGTCCGCTCTCGACCCCGCCAAGCGCGGCTCCTACCTCAAGAAGCTCGCCGCCCTCATCCGTCAACACAACGACGAGCTGGCCCACCTCGAGGCGAGCTCCATGGGCCGCCCCGTGACGGAGTACATTGACGGGTTCGCCGCCGCGGGCCACTACGACCACTACTCCGAGGCGTGGGCGCAGATCCAGGGCCAGGCGAGCTTGAACACTCCGGGTTACGTGAACATGACGCTGAGGCAGCCGTACGGTGTCGTCGGTGCCATCATCCCATGGAACGTGCCGCTTGTTTTCTTTGCTGGAAAATCGGCACCTGCGTTGATTACGGGGAATACCGTGGTTCTTAAGTCGAGTGAGAAGGCGCCCCTCGCGTCGGCCAAGCTTGCCGAGCTCATTCACGAGGCTGGGTTTCCTCCGGGCGTCTTCAACGTCATCTCGGGTCATGGGCTTCCCTCGGGTGCAGCGCTATCGGCGCACATGGACGTCCGCGTGCTCACCTTTACCGGCTCTGGCCGTACCGGTCGCCTGATCCAAGAGGTCGCCGCGAAGACGAACCTGAAGAAGGTCATCCTCGAGCTCGGCGGCAAGTCGCCCGCCATCATCTTCGACGACGCAAACCTCGATAGGGCCGTCGCCGAGACGATGCATTCCATCCAGTGGAACAGCGGCCAAGTCTGCATGGCCAACTCGCGCATCTACGTGCAGGAGAACATTGCTTCGCAGTTTGTTGAGGTCTTCAAGCAGAAGTTTTCCGCCGTCAAGGCTGGCAACCCTATCGAGAAGGATGTCAAACATGGGCCTCAGGCCGATGAGATTCAGTACAAGAACGTGCTGAGCTTCATTGAGGAGGGCAAGAAGTCCGGGTCGCTTGCGCTTGGCGGTAAGGGGAACCTCGAGTCGACGGGTGGTTTCTTCGTTGAGCCTACCGTGTTCCTCGAGACGCCGGAGGATGCGCGCATCATGAAGGAGGAGGTCTTTGGTCCTGTCGTCAATATTAACACTTTTAAGACGGAAGAGGAAGCTATCAAGAAGGCCAACGACACCCATTACGGGTTGTATGCTTCCGTTTACACCAAGAACATCGACAGGGCTCTCAGGGTGGCCAAGGCTCTCGAGTCTGGCTACGTCGGCGTCAACTCTACCAGTCCTGCGACCGGGCGAGATCTGCCGTTCGGAGGGTACAAGATGTCGGGGCAAGGAAGAGAGGGGTGGCTCCATAGCATGGACAACTTCCTTGAGACCAAGAGTGTTATGATCAGGATTGAGGATGCGTAAATGTGTGGGAAGGGTTTTGGTCTGATTGCTTCT
>Ga0164243_10013400_pt1 | contig 11541 bp, 11 predicted proteins | sample OricompcompostOP_FD_108781 | JGI IMG/M metagenome (GOLD analysis project Ga0164243, IMG submission 108781) | Organic Plus compost microbial communities from Emeryville, California, USA - Original compost - Organic plus compost (OP) | ecosystem: Engineered > Solid waste > Mixed feedstock >... | reverse complement strand
GGTGAGGAGGGCATGAATGTCCCACAGGTTCCGCAGGGGTTTGACCATGTCCCCGCCGTGGAACAGGTGGGCGGCGCTGTGCAGCACCATGTCGGCGGGCGCGAGGATGGAAAGGCCGCTGTCGGCCAGCGGCCGGGCGTCGCGCACCAGCGCCCTTGCATCAGGTTTCGCACGCGCCGTCAGCGGCAGGACGGTGTGGTGCACGTCCAGCTCCGTCCCGCGCGTTCCGTGCACCATGGGCGGCAGCTCGTGCATCCATGCCCGGTAATAGTGCATGTCATAGGAGTCGGTGTGAACGAAGCTCCAGCCCGCTTCCTGCAACTGCGCCTCCGCCGCGCCGAGGTAAGAGCGGGGAATGAGGATATCGAGATCCCCCGCCGCCCGGCCCCGCCCCGCGTGCAGGCCCGCCAGCGCATAGGCTGAGCCCTTGAGCAGGATGACGGGGCAGCCCAGCGGTTTCAGCGCCGCCAGCGCCTGCCGCGCTTCCCACCCGGCAACCGCGTGGCTGCGGGCAACCGCAATCTCCGCATCTTCCAGGATGGCGCGCACCTGCATCGACAAGCGGTCCCACACGCCCGTCTCACGCAGGCGACCCGCCAGCACCCCCGCCAACCCCTCGCGCCGGGCGCAGCGCAACGCGTCGGACCACGCCGCGGGCGGCAAGCCAAGGCCATCGCCCGGCGTTCGCAGCAGACGGCAGAGCAGAAGCGCAGGCGTCTCAGCCATGCCGCCGCCTCGCCGGGGCCTGCGCCCCGCTGTCCTGCCACAGTTGCTCGACCAGGCGTCTTGCGGCATCGAGCGAGGGATAGGTGATGGCATAGGCCGGGCAGGTATCGAGCAGATTGGCCATGGCGCGAAAGCCCGCCTCGCCCAGGGTCTGGTAGTTGGTGGAACTGGCCACCAGCAGAATATGCGCCTCCGCCACCGGCACACGGCGGATGGCGGGCGTGCTGTCTGGCTGAAATTTGGGAAAGACGACGCAGCGCGGCCGGGCGGGCTCACTCATGCGGGAGATAGCGTCCGACGGCGGCAGCAGGTAGCCAAGCGTGCCCTTGGGCGCGCCGGTATAGCGGCGGCTGAACCGCTCGGCGGGTGCGCGCTCCATCATCACGTCGATCGACCGGTTCTTGAGGGAAATCGGCCGGGGGAAGGGCCGGGCCAGCCCGGTGCGCGGCTCGATGAGGGCGAATTCGTCCCCCAGCAGTCGCCAGCCCGCATAGGCCAGCCCCGCCGCCAGCGTGCTTTTGCCCGAGCCCGATTCGGCGGAGAAGAGGACGCACTCCCCCTCCCGCTCCACCGCCGAGGCATGGAGCAGGAGGTAGCGGTTGAGCCCCATCGCCAGCTGGTAGTTCATGCCCATTTCGAACGCCACCTGCCCCAGGCTGGCGGGCAGCGGCGCGAACGGCCCCATGATATCGGCGCGCAGCTCGATCTGCGGCCGGGCGAATCGCCGCCACCAGTTGGTGAGGCGAACCGATACCTCAAATTCCGGGCAATGCTGCGGGTCGTCGCGCGGATAGTCGCGGTAGAGGGCGGACAACTCCCGCCAGACGGTCTCCACCGGCGTCGCCAACCGATAGTCGATCGGGCCGACACGCACGGTCATGGCGCGCCAGCCCCGCTGGCGAAGCGCTTCACCCGCCGTCATTACGTTGCGGCCTCAACAAGGCCTGCTGCCTGCAACTCCCGCAACTGCCGCTCCACGACGCCCTCGATGCCAACCTCCGGCTCCACATCATAACGCGCCGCGAGCGCCGCGGGAATCTCGGGCACGCTGAGGCTGTTTTCGTCCAGCAATTCAAGCAGGGCGAAGGATTGCACCGGCAGCAGGTGAGTCTGGCCGGAGGGGCGAAAGAACACCAGGAACAGGCCATCCACCGGCTGAACGACGCAATCCCGGCTGAGCGAAGACCGGAACTTCAGGTTCATGCAATCGCACGCACGCGAAACAGCGCCCTGCCGGCAGGTGAGTCGCCCTTAGGAGAAGCTCTAAGACAATCAGCCTTGGGCAAGATCCAGGCTCATCAGGCAGGAGACGCCCGCGCCGTGCTCCTGCTTCACCTTGTTGAGGTAGGCGACATAGGCATCGTACTGGTCCTTGTCGGCGCTGATGCCGTCGATGCCGAAGCCGTTCTGAATTTGCTGGGCCGTCAGGCCACCGCTGTCCGGACCCGGATAGCACATGGAGCCGGAAGTCTGGCCGGTCTGCGTCTTGTCATGGCCGACCGACAGCCCGTGGGCGTTACTCTGTTCCATGGTATGACCCATGGCCATGCCGGTGCTGTCGGAAGTGCCGGCCACCTGCTGGCTGGACTGGGTCGCGCCGGAGCAGGGCTCGCCCCGCTCGTTCACGCTTGTCGGCATGGGAACGAAGCAATGCAGAACCGAGGTTGCCGCCCGGGCGCTGGCCGGCGCCAGTGTGATGACGGCGGGCGCGGCCATCGCACCCAATTTCAGAAGATGGCGCCGCGACGCCACGTCAGCATGGGGTTTACGCTCGCTCATCCTTCACCTTCTTGCTCACTTAGGTTTTAGTGATGCGTCGTCCATTACGCAAAACTGGTGGCCGTCATCTCAGCGTGGGATCTTGTCTCGATGTATCAAGGCTTCGATGTATCAAGCACTTAAGACGTCGTTCGGTTCCCAACCCGAGCAAAATCCGTACCACATCCATAACTAACTGAATCCGAGCGGCATTTTTTTACTGTTAAGGTCAGCTTGCCTCAAAATTGTAAAAAAAACCGACGAACATCCGCCAGATCGCTACCAACGAGATAACCATGGATTCAATTACAAAGCGCTTGCTCCGTCGTCTGCTCGCCGCAAGCGCTGCCGCTCTGGCCGTATTCCTGACCGTCGCCCTGTTCGCGGACGACACTCTCGCGGCGGCAGCCTGCGCGGTTGTCGCCGCCATGGTCGTCATTGCCATCGCCTATGACAGCGAGGCCCGCGATCGCGAGGGCGCGCTGGAACGCGAGCGCAATCTTAACGCCGAGCTTCGGACCCGGCTGGCCCAGGACCGGGTGCGCCAGATTCTCGAGGCCATCAACGAGCCCCTTCTTATAATCGACCGGGACCTGACCGTCCACCGCGTCAACCGCGAAGCCCGCACGCTCCTGGGCGGCGTGTCCGAGGGCGAGACCCTGGCGCTGTTTCTGCGCCAGCCGGGGGCGATGGAGGCGATCCGCAGCGTCGCGGCGGGCGGCGCGCCGACCGAACGGGAGGTGCAGTTCCTCGCGCCCGTCGAGGCCACCTACGTGCTCGGCGCGCGCCCCCTCAGCGGCGACGAGGGCCTGCTGCTGGTGTGGATGCGCGACATTACCAAGGCCCGGCTCACCGACCAAATGCGGGTGGACTTTGTCGCTAATGCCAGCCACGAGCTTCGCACGCCGCTGGCAACGCTGATCGGCTTCATCGAAACCCTGCAGGGCCCCGCCGCCAGGGACGAGGCCGCCCGCGTCCGCTTTCTCAGCATCATGGGCGAGGAAGCGGCGCGCATGGCCCGCTTGATCGACGACCTGCTCTCTCTTTCCCGCATCGAGATGGACAAGCACGTGCGCCCCTCGACCAGGCTGGACGTGCGCCCGCTGCTCAGCCAGGTCGGCCAGGCCCAGGCGATGCGGCTGGAGACGGACAAGCGGCGTCTCGACGTGCAGGTGCCGGAAAGCCTGCCCAAGGTGATCGCCGATCGCGATCAGGTGCTGCAGGTGCTCCACAACCTCGTCTCGAACGCGATAAAATATGGCCGCACGGGCACGGTCATTACGCTGGAGGCCGATGTGGTGACCAACCCGAAGACCGGCCAGCCCCTGCACGTGCGAATCGCCGTCACGGACCAGGGAGAAGGCATCGCGCCGGAAAACCTGCCCCGCCTGACCGAGCGATTCTACCGCGTGGACACGGCGCGCTCGCGCAAGCTGGGCGGCACGGGGCTGGGCCTCGCCATCGTCAAGCACATCGTCGAGAAGCACCGGGGCGAACTGACGATCCAGAGCCGGCTGGGCGTGGGCACGACCGTTGCCTTCACTTTGCCCGCCGAAACGGCCGAAACCCCGGCGGAAGCGGCCTAATCTCCTCTTTTTCAAGCTTGTCATAAAACTGTAACAAACCCTTGTCACAGACTTGCAACATAAAAGGCATAGAGGGGTTCCTGCCAGAAGGCGGCGCCGGAGCCGGCAACATAAGGATGCGTGATTACTCGCAGTTCGCTTGGTTTGACGGCCGCCACGAGAAGAGATGGCGCGGGATATGCCCGGCCAAATGAGGAGATCCGAAAGTGCTGAAACAGAGCCTGATGATCGCAGCCGCTACTGCGACGTTGACGGCCGCTTGCGCCGACAACGCTGAAGCGCGCGATCAGATTCGCGTGGTTGGCTCGTCGACGGTCTATCCGTTCACGACCGCGGTGGCCGAGCAGTTCGCCCGCTCGAACCCCAAGTTCAAGGCCCCCATCGTGGAATCGACCGGCACCGGCGGCGGTCTCAAGCTGTTCTGCGCGGGCGTGGGCGCCAACACGCCCGATATCGCCAACGCCTCGCGCCGCATCAAGGCCTCCGAGATCAAGCAGTGCGCCCAGAATGGCGTGACCAAGATCATCGAGATTCAGGTCGGCCTTGACGGTCTGGTCCTGGCCCAGGCCAAGAACGGCCCGGCCATGGAGCTGACCCGCGCCGACGTCTACAAGGCGCTCGCCGCCCAGCCGCTGGGCAAGAAGAACACCGCCCGCACCTGGAAGGACGTGAACGCCAAGCTGCCGGCCAACAAGATCGAGCTGATCGGCCCGCCGCCGACCTCCGGCACCCGCGACTCGCTGAACGAGCTGCTCATGCTCGCCGGCTGCAAGACCTTCCCGCAGATGAAGAAGATGGAAGAGGCCGACAAGAAGAAGGCCGAGGCCATGTGCGTCACGCTGCGCGAGGACGGCGCCTACATCGAGGCCGGCGAGAACGACAACCTGATTGTTCAGAAGCTGGTGGCCAACCCGCAGGCCGTCGGCGCCTTCGGCTACAGCTTCCTGGAAGAGAATCAGGACAAGCTGCGCGGTATCAAGGTCGACGGCGTGGAGCCGACCTACGCCAACATCCAGACCTTCAAGTATCCGGCCGCGCGCGCCCTTTACATCTACGTGAAGGCCCAGCACATCGGCCCGATCCCCGGCATCAAGGAATTCCTTGCCGAATACAGCAAGGAGAGCACCTGGGGTCCGCGCGGATACCTTGCCCGCCGCGGTCTGGTCGCCTCGACGGACAAGGTCCGCGCCGAGGCGGCGAAGATCGCCAAGACGCTCAAGCCGCTTGACCCGGCGAGCGTGAAGTAAAATACACACGCAAGGGGAGCGGTCCCGCAAGGGTCGCTCCCCTTGTCCTTATGCTGAACTGGTGGTTGGTATGCCCTTATCTGCCCTCGTGCTCCTGCTTCTTGGCCTCGCAACCATCGGATTCCTTGTTTCCCGCGGCCGCGCCGCGCAGTTCCAGGCCGATTTCCGCGCGGTTCACTCCCGGCCCAACTACCACGGCTGGTTCAGCTTCATCTGGGTGTTTCTGCCCGCCGCCCTCTTGGTGGTGGCGTGGAGCCTCTTCGCCCCCAGCTACATCGGCCCAAGCGTCATCAACAGCCTGCCGGCCGAGGTGCAGCCGGAGCCCGGCATTGCCCGCCAGATGTTCCTGAACGAGGTGCGGAGCCTGGCCGAGGGCACGTCGGACTACGCCTTCAGCCCCGGCGCCGAAGAAGCCGCCGCCCAGTACAAGGCCATTGCCACCCGCGCCAACTGGGTCGTCGCCGCCCTTGCCGGCGCGCTCGCGCTTCTTGGCTTCTTCTATGCCTTTACCCGCGTGAAACCGCAGTTCCGCGCCCGCACGCGCGTCGAGCGCTTCATGATGGGTCTGCTCATCATTGCCTCCATCGTCGCCATCATGACGACGCTGGGCATCGTCTTCTCCCTGCTGTTCGAGAGCCTGCGCTTCTTCGACAAGGTTTCCCCCATCGAGTTCCTGTTCGGCACGCACTGGAGCCCGCAGCAGGCGATCCGCGCCGATCAGGTGGGCTCGTCCGGCGCGTTCGGCGCGGTGCCGCTGTTCTGGGGCACGGCGTTCATCACCATCATCGCCATGGCGGTCGCCGTTCCCATCGGCTTGCTTTCGGCCATTTACCTCACGCAGTACGCCAGCTCGCGCTTCCGCAAGTGGATGAAGCCGATCCTCGAGATCCTGGCCGGCGTGCCGACCGTGGTTTACGGCTACTTCGCCGCGCTCACCGTCGCGCCGCTGGTGCGCCAGTTCGGCTACGCGATCGGCCTGTCGGACCCCTCCTCCGAAAGCGCGCTGGCCGCCGGCCTCGTGATGGGCGTGATGATTATTCCGTTCATGTCCTCGCTGTCGGACGACGCCATCACCGCCGTGCCGAGCGCGATGAAGGACGGCTCGCTGGCGCTTGGCGCCACGCCCTCGGAGACCATCCGCAAGGTGCTCATTCCCGCCGCCCTGCCCGGCATCGTCGGCGGCTTCCTGCTGGCGGTCTCCCGCGCCATCGGCGAGACCATGATCGTGGTGATGGCGGCCGGCCTTGCCGCCAACATGACCGCCAATCCCTTCCAGTCCGTCACCACCGTGACGACCCAGATCGTGGCGCTGCTCACCGGTGACCAGGAGTTCGACTCGGCCAAGACCCTCTCGGCCTTCGCGCTCGGCCTGGTGCTGTTCCTTGTCACCCTGGCCCTCAACGTCTACGCCCTCCGGGTCGTGAAGAAGTATCGGGAAGCTTATGAATAACGCCGCCATGACCTCCCGCCCGGCAGAGGAAGAGACCATGCAGCGACCGACCGACTGGAAGTCGCCGGAGATGGTGGCGCGCATCCGCAAACGCTACCGCTCGGAGAAGCTGTTCCGCACCATGGGGCTCGTCGCCCTCACCTTCGCGGGCGCGTTCCTGGCCTTCCTGCTGTTCACCATGGTCCGCAACGGCCTGCCCGGCTTCGAGGCGACCGAGGTCCGCCTCAACGTCGCCTACACCGAGCAATCGCTGGGCGTGAGCGCGGCGGATGTGAAGGGTCCGAACGGCCTCGAGACGCTGCGGAACGCCGACTACGGCCTCCTGGCGGGCGATGCGCTGGCGGCAAAGCTCGGTATCGCAGACCCCAACGAGATCATGCGCGCCGAGCGGATGGTGAGCCAGGCGACTTCCACCATCTTGCGCGATCACCTGCTCGCCAACCCCTCGCTGTTCGGCAAGACCGTGCCGGTGTGGGTGCCGGCCGCTTCCGACTTCGATATGCTGCGCAAGGGCAACATCCGCCGCGATGCGCCGGAGGGCGTGCGCCGCATCTCCGACGACATGCTGGCCTATTTCGAGAAGCTGGAAGCCTCGGGCGACGTTCGCACCGCCTTCAACACCCGCTTCTTCACCAGCGCGGACAGCCGCGACCCCGAACTGGCCTCGGTATGGGGCGCGACGGTGGGCTCGCTGCTCACCCTGTTCGTCACGCTCCTCATCTCCTTCCCCATCGGCGTGCTGACGGCGGTGTACCTTGAGGAGTTCGCGCCGAAGAACCGGATCACCGACTTCATCGAGGTCAACATCAACAACCTGGCCGCCGTGCCGTCGATCATCTTCGGCTTGCTCGGCCTTGCCGTGTTCCTCGGCACCTTCGGCATGCCGCGCTCGGCCCCGCTGGTCGGCGGCCTGACGCTGGCGCTGATGACCCTGCCGACCATCGTGATCGCCAGCCGCGTCGCCATCCGCGCGGTGCCGCCGTCGATCCGCGATGCCGCCCGCGGCATCGGCGCATCGCCGCTCCAGGTGGTGTTCCACCACGTGGTGCCGCTGTCCATGCCGGGCATCCTGACCGGCACCATCATCGGCATGGCCCGCGCGCTGGGCGAGACGGCGCCGCTGCTCATGATCGGCATGCGCGCCTTCATCGTGGATGTGCCCCGCTCCCTGGAAGACCCCGCAACGGTTCTGCCCGTTCAGGTGTTCCTGTGGTCTGATAGTATCGAGCGCGGCTTCGTGGAGAAAACCTCCGCCGCCATCCTGGTGCTCCTCGTCTTCCTGATGCTGATGAATGGCCTGGCCATTTACCTGCGCCAGAAGTTCGAGCGCCGCTGGTAACCGGCTAGAAACACGGGGCTGACCGCCATGTATGCAAACAACGAGACGCCAATGACTGAAGCCACCAACAGCGCCCTCAAGATGACGGCCCGCGATGTGAACGTTTACTACGGCGAGAAGCACGCCCTCAAAGGCGTCTCCATCGACGTGCGCGCCGACGAGGTGACGGCGTTCATCGGCCCGTCGGGCTGCGGCAAGTCCACGTTTCTGCGCTGTCTCAACCGCATGAACGACACCGTGGCGGCGGCCCGGGTGGTCGGCGATATCCGCCTCGATGGCGAGGACATCTACGACCGCCAGATGGACGTGGTGCAGCTGCGCGCCCGCGTCGGCATGGTGTTCCAGAAGCCCAACCCCTTCCCCAAGTCGATCTACGAGAACATCGCCTACGGCCCGCGCATCCATGGCCTGGCCAAGTCCAAGGCGGATCTCGATGAGGTCGTCGCCACCAGCCTCCAGAAGGCGGGCCTGTGGGACGAGGTGAAGGACCGGCTGAACGACAGCGGCACCGCCCTGTCCGGCGGCCAGCAGCAGCGCCTGTGCATCGCCCGCGCCATCGCGGTGAACCCGGAGGTGATCCTGATGGACGAGCCCTGCTCGGCGCTCGATCCGATCGCCACCGCCAAGATCGAGGAGCTGATCGAGGACCTGCGCGGGCGCTACGCCATCGTCATCGTGACGCATAACATGCAGCAGGCCGCCCGCGTCAGCCAGAAGACGGCTTTCTTCCATCTGGGCGATCTGGTGGAATACGGTCCCACTTCGGAAATCTTCACCAATCCGAAGAAGGACAAGACCAAGGACTACATCACCGGCCGTTATGGCTGAGCTGGCTCGGGTTTAAGGAGAAGGGCGTCATGGCCAACATGCACACCGTCAAATCGTTCGACGAGGACCTGCGGCAGCTCCGGTCGTACATCTCGCAGATGGGCGGCCTGGCCGAGGCCCAGATCATGGGGGCCATCGAGGCGCTGGCCACCCGCAATCCGGAAATGGCCCGGAAGGTTGTGGAAGGCGACCGCGCTCTCGATGATCTGGAAGTGGCGGCCGAACGCAACGCCATCCAGACCATCGCCCGCCGCCAGCCGCTGGCGGACGACCTGCGCGAGGTGATCTCCGCGCTGAAGATCGCGGCGCTGCTGGAGCGCATTGGCGACTACGCCAAGAACATCGCCAAGCGCGCGACCGTGCTCTCGCAGGTGGAGCCGATCGAGCCGCTGGTCATCGTGCCGGAGATGGGCCGCACCGTCACCCACATGCTGAAGGACGTGCTGGACGCCTACGGCTCCCGCGATGCCGACAAGGCCCGGGCGGTGTGGTCGCGCGACAAGAGCGTGGACGACTTCTACAATAGCCTGTTCCGCTCGCTCCTCACCTACATGATGGAGAACCCGCAGCAGATCACGCCGTCCACCCATGTGATGTTCATTGCCAAGAACCTGGAGCGGATCGGCGACCACGCGACCAACATCGCGGAAATCATCTACTTCAACGTGACGGGCAGCTACATGGACACGGATCGCCCGAAAGGGGATGAAACCGCCTACGCCCTTGTCAACAAATCGGCGGAATAACCCATGAAGCCCAAGGTTCTGCTGGTCGAGGACGATGTCAGCCTGACGGAGCTGCTCACCTACAACCTGGAACAGGAAGGCTTTGAGGTCATCCATGCCGGAGACGGCGAGGAAGCCATGGCGCTGGCCGAGGAACGCCAGCCCGACATCGCCATTCTGGACTGGATGATCCCCTACCTCTCGGGCATCGAGGTCTGCCGCCGCCTGCGCCGCCTGCCGGAAACCGCCAACCTGCCGATCCTGATGCTGACGGCGCGTTCGGAAGAAGGGGACCGCATCCGGGGGCTGGAGACGGGCGCCGATGATTACATCACCAAACCCTTCTCCCCGCGCGAGCTGATCGCCCGCATGAAGGCGGTGCTGCGCCGCCTGCGCCCGGCGCTGACCGGCGCGCCGCTGTCCTTCGGCGGCATCGAGCTGGACACCACCACCCACAAGGTGGTGCGCGACGGCAAGGCCATCGCGCTTGGGCCCACCGAATTCCGGCTGCTGCGCCACTTCATGGAGCATCCGCGCCGGGTGTTCTCCCGCGAGCAGCTGCTGGATTCGGTGTGGGGCCATGACGTGGAGGTGGAGCTGCGGACGGTCGATGTGCACATCCGCCGTCTCCGCAAGGCGCTGAACGTCGGCGACCTGCCGGACGTGATCCGCACCGTCCGCTCCGCCGGGTACGCGCTGGACAGCGAAGCGGAGACGGAGACCGTCCGCTAACAACCTGAAAGCTTTTCCAGAACCAGGCGTCCCGGTGGGCCATCCGCCCGCCGGCAGCCTTGCCGCATGATTGTAACCTTGGCCTGCTAAAGCCAGGCGCGCAGGCTGGCGCGTCCCGGTGGCATATGAATGCAACCGGGCGTCACATGTGGCGTCCTGCGTCGATAGATTTTACATCTTCCCCGAAACGTTCTCGGGCAGCCATTTAGCTGCGCCTTGAATTTATTATATATTTTCAACCTCGTCTCAGGCTGGCCCAAAAATTGCTTCTAAATCGTAACGCTGGCAGCGCTGCCTTTTCCGGGGGCGATGCAGGCAGGCTGCCGCGTCGCGGGTTGCGTCTGGCAGTCTTGTTGTACACGGGGGTCGATACCAAGGGCCGTAGAGTATTCGGCCGGAGGCCGGGGAGAGAAACATGACACGTCTCGATCAGGGCACGGGCCGCCTTTCGCTCCGAAATTCCATCCTGGTATGGGTTGCAGGAATCGTGATTGGCTGGGGGTGCGCGGTCGTTCTGTTCTACCAGCTGATCCGGGACTCGAGCGAGGAACGCGGGGCCAACGCGGCCGCCCTGATGGCAAGCTCGGAGGAGGCCGTGGGCGTGGCCGATATCGCGCCGGCCGCCGGCGGCGCGTCGGATACGGAAAAGGCATCGTCCCCGGCAAAACCCCAGGCCAGGCAATCGGCTAGCCAAGCGGAACAACAGCTCCGCTAAACCTGCCCGCCAATCGGAATGCGCCGCCAGCCGTAGCTGCTACGGCTGGATGCCGTTTGCTGTGAGCAACTGACGGATGAACCCGGCCGGAATGGCGTAGGCGATGCCGCTGGGATCGGCGATGACCTTTTCCCGCGTCGACTTGATGAAGGTGGCGTTCAGAATGCCGATCACTTCGCCGGTTTCCGCATTATAGAGCGGGCTGCCGCTGTGGCCGGGGTAGGCCACCAGATCGAGCTGGTAGACCTCATAGCGCGGGGTGGTCACAAAGGCGGCGTCAAGAAAGCGGCTGTCCGGCTGCGGGCTGACGTTGGGCGTGCGCGCAGAGACGATGCCCGCCTGCGTCGCCGGGTAAAGCCCCAGCACGGTGCCGATGGGAAAGCCGGTGACGGCGATGCTGGAGCCTTCCGGCAGCAGCTCGGGTTCTGCCCGCAG
>Ga0164243_10013399_pt1 | contig 11542 bp, 10 predicted proteins | sample OricompcompostOP_FD_108781 | JGI IMG/M metagenome (GOLD analysis project Ga0164243, IMG submission 108781) | Organic Plus compost microbial communities from Emeryville, California, USA - Original compost - Organic plus compost (OP) | ecosystem: Engineered > Solid waste > Mixed feedstock >... | reverse complement strand
CTGCGCGGGCACGTGCTCGCTGCTGTCGTTGGCGGCGCGCGCGACGAGCCGCGGCAGCACCACCTCGAACGCCGCGCCGCGGCCCCGCCCGTCGCTGCGCGCGGTGACGGATCCGCCGTGGAGCTCGACCAGCCGCCGCACCAGGCTCAGCCCGATGCCGAGGCCGCCCTTGCTCCGTGCGAGCTCCACCTCGCCCTGCACGAACGTGTCGAAAACCGTGGCCAGCTGCTCGGGCGCGATGCCCACGCCGTCGTCGGCGACGCGGACGATCGCGCGGTCGCCGGCCGTGCGCAGCTCGAGCGTGACGTGGCCGCCGGGCTCGGTGAACTTGCGCCCGTTGTCGAGCAGGTTGCCGATCACCTGCTCGAGGCGCACGGGGTCGCCACTCACGAACACGGGCGAATCGGGGAGCCGTACCTCGAACGTTCGGCCGGCGAGCTTCTCCCGCACGAGCGCGGCGACGCCTTCGACGACCCGCACGAGATCGACGCGCTCGCGCCGCAGTTCGACGAGCCCGCGCGTGGCCCGCGACGCGTCGAGCAGATCGCCGGCGAGGCGATCCATGTGCAGGGCCTGGCGCTTGATGACGTCGCGGCCCCACGTCTCTTTGCGATCATGCGCGGGAAAGCGCTCGAGCAGCGCGCCCGCGGCGAGGATCGCGGCCAGCGGGTTGCGCAGCTCGTGCGCCAGCATGGCGAGCATCTCGTCCCTGCGGCGGTCGGCTGCGGCGAGCTGCTCCGCACGTTCGCGCAGCTCCCCTTCCGCCTGCTGGAGGCGGAGCAGCGCCTGCACGGAGGATACGAGCTGCACACGCTCGAACGGGCGCACGAGGTACGCGTCCGCCTCGCCGCCCCCGGCGCCTTCGAACGTCGCCGCGGTGAGGACGACGGCGATGCCCTCGGCCTTGATGCGTCGGCAGATCTCGTAGCCGCTCGCATCCGGAAGATCGACGTCGAGCACCACCACGCGGGGCCGGTCGTCGGCGACGCGAAGCAGCGCCTCGACGCCGCTCGCCGCCTCGCGCACCGGGTGGCCGGCCTCGCCGAGCGTGCGCGTGATCGCGCTGCGGGCCGCTGCGTCCGGGCTCACGTTCAGGATGCGGAAGCGGTGCGCGTCCAGCATCGCCTGGCTCTCCTTTGCTGCTGCCGCGCCCGCCTTGCCGGGCCTCACGCTCGATGGGATCGCCTGCTCGTGGCCCGACGCATGCGCGGCACCCTACCGCACGCACCGCGTCACGAGAAATTTCCGGAGGGCCCCACCCCAAACGGGGCCCGACCGGAGGACGAGCCCGCACACGCCCCACTTCGCCACGAGCGGCCGGCCCGGGAAGCCCCTACGCCCCGAAAGTCCCAGCCGGGGCGTCAGGTGCCCGGGTGGGCCACGGTGGAGTCGGCGGTCTCGGCACGCGGAAAGAGCAGGCCGGTCACCATGGCGAACAGCGCCAGCCCGGCGATCACCACGAAGCTCGTGTGGAGGCCGGAGGCGAGCGCGGTGGACAGGCCGCGGAGGAGCTCGGCGGGCAGGCTCTTGCCGTGCTCGGGGCCGAGCAGCGCGTCGGCGGCGCCTGGTGGCACGCCCGGCTGCGAGGCGAGGCTGGCGGCCACGAGGCCGCCGAGGGCGCCGACGGCGAGCGCGCCGCCGATGGTGCGGAAGAACATCGTGCTGGCGGTGGCCACGCCGCGGCGCTGCCACGACACCGAGGTCTGCACCGCCAGCAGCAGCGCCGTGTTGGCCAGGCCCATCCCGGTGCCGAAGGCGAACATGAGCGCCCCGACGAGCAGGAGCGGGACGCCCGGCTCGAGCAGCAGCGCCACCGCCACGGCCGAGCCGGCGGTGATGGTGAGGCCGGCGCGGATCATCGGCCGGAAGCCGAACCGCGGGATGAGGCGGCCGCTCAGCGTGGAGGCGATCGGCCAACCGAGCACCATGGGCGTGATGGCGCGGCCGGCGTCGGTGGCCGAGCCGCCCAGGATCGCCTGCACGAACAGCGGCACGTAGGTGACCGTGGCCATCATCGCGGCGCCGACGAGCGCGCCGGCGAGGCTCGAGAGCCCGATGACGCGGTCGCGGAAGAGGTCGATGGGCAGCAGCGGCTCGGCGGCGCGCCCCTCGACCCAGACGAACGCCGCCAGCAGCAGCGCGGCCACGGCGATCGACCACGCGCCCACGTTGCCGGAGGCGCCGGCGAGCAGCACGAGGATGCCGGACGAGAGCAGCCCCGCTCCCGCCATGTCGAGCGCGTGGTCCTTCCGCTCGACCGATTCGTGGAGGAAGAGCGTGACGCCCACCACGGAGAGCAGGCCGAACGGCACGTTGAGCAGGAAGATCCAGTGCCATGAGAGCCAGTGGACGATGAAACCGCCCACGAGCGGGCCGACGAGGCCCGCGAAGCCCCAGATGGCGCCGACGAAGCCCTGCACCTTCGCGCGCTCCTCGAGCGTGTAGAGGTCGCCCACGATGGTGAGCACCATCGGCTGCATCGCGCCGGCACCGAAGCCCTGCAGCGCGCGGAAGAGCACGAGCTGCCACATCTCCTGCGAGAGCGCGCAGCCCACCGACGCGACGAGGAAGACCCCGATGCCGAAGAGGAGCATCGGCTTGCGGCCGTAGAGATCGGCCAGCTTGCCGAAGATGGGCACCATCACGGTGCTGGCGAGCAGGTAGCCCGTGAAGACCCAGGCGTAGAGGTCGATGCCGCCCAGATCGCCGACCACGGTGGGCATGGCGGTGGAGACCACCGTCATCTCCAGCGCCGCGAGGAAGAGGCACAGCAGGAGGGAGGCCAGGGTGAGCGGGCGGTTGGTCTTCTTCACGGCGAGGTACCTCGAGCGAGCGGGCCGATATAACGCCGAAGCGCGGCGCCGCCAATGCTTCGGCGGGCCGCGCCCCACGCGCGCGGGGTCGTACCTGCGGCTTCAGGCGGCCGCGAGCTCGAGCGCCACGGCGGCGCCGTGGACGGCGGCGGCGATGCGCACGGCGTCGTGCACCTGGTCGTCGGTGAGGCCGCCGTCGACGACCGTCTGCTCGTGGCTGCGCATGCACGTCTCGCAGCCGTTGATCGCGCTCACCGCCAGGCAGAACAGCTCGAAGTCGACCTTGTTGCCGGCAGGCTTCGCGATGCGCTGCATGCGCAGGCGCGCGGGCTTCCGGGCGTACGCCTCCTTCCCGATCACGTGGCGGAACCGGTAGTAGACGTTGTTCATCGCCATGAGGGCGGCGGCGGCGCGGGCGTCGTCGACGACCGCCGCCTCCACCTTGCCGGCGGCCTCGGCGAGCACCGCCTGCACGAGCGCCTCGTTGCGCGCGGCGAGCGCGCACGCCACGGCAGTACCCCACCGCTGCGCGTCGCTCAGGCTGCTTTCGGCGAGCACGGCGCCCAGGTTGATCTTCAGGTCGCGCGCGGGCTCGGGGATCCGCTCGCGAATCGTCTCGACGTTCATTGGCTCTCCTCGGCGTCCGGCCCGCGCCCGAAGGCGGCAGGCCCGACCGGTGTCTTCGCGTGGAAATCAGGCGACCTTCAGCGTGTCCTGGCCCTTCTGCCAGTTGCAGGGGCAGAGCTCGCCGGTCTGCAGTGCGTCGAGCACGCGGAGCACCTCGTCCACGCTGCGGCCGACGTCGGGGTCGTTGGCCGAGGCGAAGCGGATCACGCCCTCCGGATCGACGATGTACGTGGCGCGCAGGCAGACGCCGTCCTGCTTGTGGAGGATGCCGAGCGCGGTCGAGAGCTCGCGCTTGTTGTCGGCGAGCATCGGGAACGGCAGGTCGCGCAGGTCGGCGTGGTCGCGGCGCCAGGCGGCATGCACGTAGTGGGTGTCCGTGCTCATGCCGAGAACCTGCGCGTCGCGGTCGGCGAACTCGCCGTTCTTCTTGCCGAAGGCTGCGATCTCGGTGGGGCACACGAACGTGAAGTCCATGGGCCAGCTGAAGAGCACGAGCCACTTGCCGGCGTAGCTCTCGTTCGTGATCTCGGCGAACTCCTTGCCCTGCTCGATGGACACGGCGGCCTGCAGGCGGAAGGAAGGAAGCTTGTCTCCGATGGTCAGCATGGACTGTCTCTCTTTTCGTTTCGGGTTTGTGGTGAGCCGCGTCGCCGCGGCCTGTCCGGACCCAAGAGCAGGGAGCGTGCCAAACGGAAAACGGGCGTTTCGGGGGCGGTTCGGCGAGCGCGGGACCGAAATCTCGGTGCGGCACCGAAATCCCGGTGGGCGGCGCACCGATATCCCGGTGCGTGCATCGAAGGAGACATGCTTCCTCCCGTGGATCTCACCTCCGATTTGCGAGACATCGCGCGGCTCGCGGGCGGCGACTCGCTCGACGAGCTCCTTCGCCGCGGCCTCGACTGGCTGGCGCGCCTCGCCCCCTACGACCTGGCCACCGTGTTCGAGCTGCAGGGCGGTCGCCTGCTCGTGCGCCTGGCGCGCGGGCCGCTCGCCGACGAGCGCATCGCCCGCCACAGCCTCGACCTGGCCGCCTTCCCCACCGTGCGCGAGGCGCTCGAGACCCGCCGCGCCCGGGCGTTCACCGAGCACGATCACGCCCACGGGGACGGCGATCCGTTCGACGGCATCCTCGATCTGCCCGATGGACACGCCTGCATGGTCGTCCCGCTCTGCGCGGCAGACCGCTGCGTGGGCGCGCTCACGCTCGACCGCACGCGCTGCGAGACGTTCCCGCAGCAGGTGGTCGATCTCGTCGAGGTCTACGCGCAGATCCTCACAATGGCGTTCGTGAACGCCGAGCAGCGCGCGCTGCTCGAGCGGCTTCGCGCACAGGATCGCGAGCACGTGAAGCTGCTCGAGGGCGAGATCGCCGGATCGCCGGGCGTGTTCGAGGAGAGCCGCGCGCCGGCGATGCGCGAGCTCGGCCTGCGCACGCGGCAGGTGGCGCGCACCGACACGCCCGTGCTCGTCCGCGGCGAGACCGGCACGGGGAAGGAGCGGCTCGCCCGCGCGATCCACGAATGGAGCACGCGGGCCGAGCGGCCGTTCGTGAAGATCAACTGCGCGGCCATCCCCGCGGGGCTGCTCGAGAGCGAGCTCTTCGGCCACGTGAAGGGCGCGTTCACCGGCGCCACCGCGGATCGCGCCGGGCGCTTCGCCACCGCCAACGGCGGCACCCTGCTGCTCGACGAGATCGGCGAGCTGCCGCTCGAGCTGCAGGCCAAGCTGTTGCGCGTGCTGCAGGAGGGCACCTTCGAGCCGGTGGGCAGCGACCGCACGGTGAAGGTCGACGTGCGCATGATCGCCGCCACGCACGTGGATCTGGAGGCCGCCATCGCGGAGAAGCGCTTCCGCGAAGATCTCTACTACCGCCTGGCGGTGTTTCCGCTCCGGCTGCCGCCGCTGCGCGAGCGGCTCGAGGATCTTCCGGCGCTGTGCGAGGCGCTGCTCGGCGAGCTGGCCGGACGCACGGGGCGCAGGGGGCTGGAGATCACCGCCGAGGGGCTGGCGCACCTGGCCACGTACGACTGGCCGGGCAACGTGCGCGAGCTGGCCAACGTGCTCGAGCGGGCGATCATCCTGTGCGGCGGGACGCGGATCGATCCGTCGTGCCTCGATCTACCCCGCCGCGCGGGCGCGCGCCCGGCGCCTGTCGTAGCGGAAGCGCCGAGGGCGCTCCCCCTCGACGACGTGCAGCGCGCCCACATCCGCCACGTCCTCGCGCAGGTGGGCGGGCGCATCTACGGCAGGGGCGGCGCAGCCGAGCTGCTCGGTATGAAGCCCTCCACGCTGCAGAGCCGCATGAAGAAGCTCGGGGTCGAGGCGGCCTGACCGTCAGTCGCGATCCTGCCCTTTGTCGGCGAGCGGCAGCGCCTCCTCGGGCACCCCGCTCGTCGCGCCGCGCTGCAGGCCCTGCCGTTCGAAGCCGCTCACCATCGTGGGCAGCTGGTCGCCGGTGAGGCTGCGATCGGCGCCCGGCCCGCCGAAGGCGCCGGCCATGCGCCGGCGTGCGGCCGCGTCGCGATCGGTGTGCTCCGGCGGCGAGAAGACGCCGGTGGTGCCCGAGCGCCGATCGTCGTGCTCCGCGGGGACCTCGCCGGCGGCGATGCTGCCTGCGGGCGCCGGTACCTCGGCCGGCGCGCGCCGCAGCGGATCGTCCCAGGGGTCGTATTTGCGATCCGCCATGGCCTACGGTCCCCCTTCCTCGCCGCGGCGCCGCTTCGCCGCGGCGTTCTCCACGCGCAGGTAATCCCCGTTGGAGATGTCGATCGACCCCTCGGGATTGGCGGGCTCGGGCCCCGCGTCCAGGTTCGCGTCGCCCAGCTGCCCATCGGTGAGCACGGGCATCTCGCTGCGCGTATAGCCGCCGCGCGAGCGCGCGCCCCGCGGGTCGACCGACCGCACCGTGTCCAGCGGCGGCTCGCCGGACCGCACGCCGCGCGTGCCGGGCTCCGTCGCCTTGCCCGGGGGCGGCCGGTAGTTCTTCTGGTCGTCCTTCCACGCCATCCTCGGCCTCCGTGATCGCAACGGTGTGGCCGAGCACGCGAAGCGGCCCGCCCGGCCGCGCGCGCCGCAGGCGCTCGGGAGCCCGCCAGGCCGCGGGCCCCCGGCTCGCCTCAGCGGCGCGACTTCTCGGATCGCTCGGAGGGCGCGGACTTCTCGCTGCGCTCCTTCTCCTTGCCCTCCTCGACGAGCTCGTGCACGCGCTCGCCGCCCTTGTGACCGGCCTCGCGCACGGTCATGTCGCCGCCGCTCTTCTTCTCCTCCGCCATCTCGACCTCCCGCGCTGGTGCACCCATCACGGTCGGCATCGAGGCGGCGATCGCAACCGGTCAGGGCAACGCGAATCGCGCCACGAGCGCCTGCAGCTCGTCGAGGGCGATCGGCTTGGCGAGGTACCCGTCGCATCCGGCGGCGAGCGCCGCCTCGCGATCCCCCCGCAACGCGTGCGCGGTGACCGCCACCGCGGGCCAAATGTCGCCCCGCGCGCGCCGCCTGCGCAGCCACGTGAGGCCGTCCTCGCCCGGCAGCGAGAAGTCGAGCAGCACGAGCGTCGGCGCCTCCGCGTCCACGACGGCGTCCGCCTCGCTCGTGGTGGCGGCGACCGCGATCTCGTAGCCGAGCGCGGAGAGGAAGCGGACCAGCAGCTTCTGGTTCAGCGCGTTGTCCTCGATGACCAGGATGCGGCTCATGCGGCCCTCCGGACGTCGACCATCGACTCGATCGTGTCGACGAACTCCCGCGTTCCGAGCGAGCCCTTGCGCAGGATGCGCGCGCGCACGGCGGCGAGCCGCTGCTCGTCGCCCTCGCGGAGCTCCTTGGCCGTGAGCACGGCCACCGCGACCGCCTCGCCGCCGGGCAGAGCGCGCAACCGCTCGAGGAGCTCGAAGCCGTCCATGCCGGGAAGGACGAGGTCGACGATCGCCACCTGGGGCAGCTGCTCGCGCAGGGAGGCGTATGCCGCGGTGCCGCTCTGCGCGGTGCGCACGGCGTGCCCCCGGCGCGCGAGGACGCCGCGCACCAGCTCGCGGCTCGGGCCGTCGTCTTCGGCGAGCAACACGCGCACGCCGTTCGTGGACGGCTCCGCGCCGGCGGCCGAAGCCGGCTCGTCGTTGGCGCTCGCGGCCAGCGGCATCCGCGCCGTGAAGCACGCCCCCGCGCCGACGCGGCTCTCGACCACGATCGTGCCGCCCATGAGCTCGACGAACCGGCGGACGAGGGCGAGGCCCAGGCCGGTGCCGCCATGCGTGCGGGTCAGGCTGCTGTCGACCTGCCGGAACGCCTCGAAGATCAGCTCCTGGTTCTCCGGCGCGATGCCGACGCCGTCGTCGCGGACGATCAGCTCGGCGAACGCGTCCCGGCGGCGGACGACGAGGTCGACGTGGCCGTTCTCGGGCGTGAACTTGATCGCGTTGCCGAGCAGGTTGACCACCACCTGCCGCATCCGCTGCCCGTCCACGTTGCAGACCAGCTCCTCGTCGGCCTGCACGCGCACCTCGATGTGCTTCTGCGTGGCGAGCGATTCGAGCATCTGCCGCGCCTCGGCGACGGGCAGCCGGAGATCGACCGGTGCGAGATCGAGCGTCATCTGCCCCGCCTCGATCTTCGACATGTCGAGGATCTCGTTGATGAGCTGCAGCAGGTGCTTGCCCGAGCGGTTGATGTCGCCGAGGAACTCTGCCTGCTCGTCGTTGAGCTCGCCCACGATGCGCTCGGACAGCAGCTCCGAGAAGCCGATCACCGCGTTGAGCGGCGTGCGCAGCTCGTGGCTCATGTTGGCCACGAACTCGCTCTTCATCGCGCTCGCCTGCTCGAGCGCGCGGTTCTTCTCCTCGAGCACGATCTGCTGCTCGGCGAGGTGGTTGCGGCTCTCGCGCAACTCGATCGCCTGCGTGTGCAGCTCCTCGTTCTGCGCGCGCAGCTCCTCGGCCTGCTCCTCCACGACGGTGCGCACGTGGCGCTCGCGCTCGAGCGCACCCTGCAGCTCCCGGCTTCGCTCGCGCACCTGGTCCTCGAGCTGGTCGTAATGGGTGCGGAGCTGCCCGGCCATGGCGTTGATCGCGCGCGCGAGATGGCGCGCCTCGCGGGGGCCCTGCTCCGGCAGGCGCCGTTCGAAACGCCCGTCGGCGATGTCGCGCGCGGCGGCGGTCGCGTGCGCCAGCGGGCGGACGAGGCTGCGCCCCACACCGACGAGGACCGCGATCATGCCCGCGGCGAGCACGGCGACGTACGCCAGCATGACCGGCAGCGGCGTCGTGCCCAGGGCGCGCGCCTCCTCCTCGTCGATGGTCATGCGCACGTAGAGCGGCAGGTCGCCGATCTGCGCCGCGTGCACGAGCACCGGCTCGCCGTCGAAGCCGATCGCCCGATCCTGCGCCGGGTCGAAATCCGCGATGCGATCGCCGACGCGGGCCTCGCCCTTCCGGGCGCGGCTGAGCAGCCTGCCGTCGCCGGAGACGAGGTAGCGCTCGAGCGACGTAGCGGCGCCGAGTCCCCGTTCGAACGTGTCGAGCGTGAGCGTCGGCTCGAACCGCATGAGCATCGTCGCGCCGGGAGCGCCGGGTACCGCGGCCTGCACCGAGGCATCCGCATGGCCTTCGGCGAAGAGGAAGCTGCCGGGCGCGGGCGGCGCCTCGGGGCACGTGCGCCCGCCCCGCGTCTCGGCGGCGAGCCGGCGGTCCCGGGCGTCGTACAGGCAGAACGCGTTCGCCTGGGGCAATGCCCGCAGCGCCCGGCCGAGGTGGTCCTCGAGATCGGGCGTCGGCGCGCCGGCCAGGACCGCATGGGCCACTGCGGCGTCGCCGGCGACCGACTCGACCTGCTGGCGGCGCAACGCGGCCAGAGCCTCGACGAGCGACGCGGCGAAACCGACGCGATCGCGGAGCTGCGACTCCACCTGCTCCGCGGTGAGCGTGCGCTGGTGCGAGAGCGCGGTCCAGGCGACGGCACCCACGACCGACATGCCGACGAGGAACGCGATCACGAGCCGCGAGACGGCGTTGGCGAGCAAGAGGCGCAGCGGCTTCATGCCGCCTCCTTGCGGAAGATCCGCGCGTACGGAATGACGGCCTCGAACGCGCCGACCTGCGCCGGCAGCGACTCGGCCTGCCCGAGGACGAGGTGGCCGCCCGGCCGCAGCGCCCGCGCCAGGTTGGCGAACACGAGCCCCTTGCTCGCGGGCGACAGGTAGATGAGCACGTTGCGGCAGAGCGCGAGGTGGAAGTCGTCGGCGGGCGGCGGCTCGTGGGCGAGGTCCTGCACGCGGAACGAGACGCGGGCGCGCAGCTCGTCGCCGACGCGGTAGCGCTCGCCTTCGCGGCAGAAGAAGCGCTGCACGCGACCGAGCGTCACGCGCGACAGCTCCTCCGCGTCGTAGATCCCCTCGCGCGCCGCCGCGACGAAGGAGGCGCTGCGGTCGCTGCCGACCACCTCGAAATCGCCGCGGCGCTCCGCGAGCAGCATCGCGACCGACCACGCCTCCTGCCCGTGGGCACAGCCTGCGCTCCACACGCGGATCGGTCCGGGCACGCGCTCGAGCGTGGGGAGGATCTTTTCCTCGAGCACCGCGAACGCGACGGCGTCGCGGAAGAAGGCGCTCGCTCCCACCGAGAGCTCGGCGAGGAAGCGCTCGAGCGCCGCGGGATCGCCGAGCAGGCGCTCGACCGTGCGGTCGAGAAAGACCTCGCCCGCCAGCGTGGCGGCGCGGACGAGGCGGCGGGAGAGGAATTCGCGGCGGTAGGCGCCGAGGGGGATGCCCCGCGCCGAGCAGCCGGCGAGGAGGAGCTCGAGCGGGGTGGCGGTGTGTTCCATCGCACAGCGGACAAGCACGACTCGTGCCGCATTCCGTTCGGGCTGGCGGGCGCGCAAATCCCGCCGAAGGCGGGCAGGCAGGCGTCGGCCGGCGCAACCTTTGCGCCGCGGTCGCGCCTTAGCTTTGCGCATGGGCGATCGATGCGAAGTGCTCGTCGTCGGCGCGGGCATGGCCGGCCTCGCCGCGGCGCGGGTCCTGCGGCAGGCCAACCTGGATGTCCTCGTGCTCGAGGCGCGCGACCGCGTGGGCGGCCGCGTGCACTCGATGCACCTGCCGGGGGTCGATCCGCCCATCGAGCTCGGCCCCGAGTTCGTGCACGGCATGCCGGCCCCCACCATGAAGGTCGCCCGCGAGGCGGGGCTGCAATTGCTCGAGATCGACGCGCGCCACCTCTGCCTCGAGCGCGGGAGCGTCGCGCCGTGTGGTCCGGGCTTCGACGCGGCGCTCGAGCGACTCACGCGCGCCGGGCCGCACGATCGGCCGTTCGCGGAGTGGCTCGCCGCGCAGAAGGACCTCGGTTCCCGCGACCGCGAGATCCTCGCGGCGTACGTCGAGGGGTTCTACGGCGCGCGGATCGAGCGTGCGTCCACGCGGGCGATCGCGCTGGAGGAGGAGGCGCTCGCGCGCGAGTCGGGCGACCGCACGTTCCGCTTCGCCGACGGCTACGCAGCGCTCGCCCATTTCCTCGCCCGCGATCTGCGCATCGCGACGGGGCACGAGGTGAAGGCGCTCCGCTGGTCGCCGGGCCACGTGGAGGTGAACGCGGGCGACTCGCTCTACGCCGCGCCGCTCGCCGTGCTCGCGCTGCCGCTCCCCGTGCTGCGCCGCGGCGATCTGTTCGCGCCGGCGCTGCCGGTGGATCTCGGCGGGCTCGAGATGGGCCACGTCTTCAAGGCCACGCTCGTCTTCGGCAGGCGCTTCTGGGGCGAACGCGTGCCGGCGATGGGCTTCGTGCACGCGCCGGGCGCGCAGATCCCCACGTGGTGGAGCGCGTGGCCGCATCCGTCGCCGGTGCTCGTCGCCTGGGCCGGCGGCGACGCCGCCGATCGCCTGAAGCGCCGCACGCCGCTCGACGTCGACGCGGCGATCAGCGAGGTGGCGCGCCTGCTCGGCACCGGCGAGGCGGTGGTGCGGCGCGAGCTGGTCGCCGTGCACCACCAGGACTGGAGCGCCGATCCGTATGCCGGCGGCGCGTACGCGTACGTCGCGGTCGGCGGCATCGACGCGCAGGCCCACGCGCGCCGGCCGATCGCGGGCACGCTCTTCCTCGCCGGCGAGTGGAGCGACTTCG
>Ga0164243_10013398_pt1 | contig 11542 bp, 9 predicted proteins | sample OricompcompostOP_FD_108781 | JGI IMG/M metagenome (GOLD analysis project Ga0164243, IMG submission 108781) | Organic Plus compost microbial communities from Emeryville, California, USA - Original compost - Organic plus compost (OP) | ecosystem: Engineered > Solid waste > Mixed feedstock >... | reverse complement strand
CTCGGCGAGGTCCCCGTCGCGCAGCTGGTCGGCCGTGACCCTGGTGCCGCCGGTGACGAGAGCCTGCAGGGCGTCGCCATCGTCCCACGCGTTCACGTTCATCGCAGCCGCCACGGTGCCGTCGCGCAGCCAGAACGCGGTGAACTCGCGGGTGGCGAGGTCACCGCGGACGACCAGCTCGTCACCGGAGGGATCGGCGATGCCGCGGTACTCGCAGCCGAGGTCGTACTGGTCGGTGAAGAAGTACGGGGTGCGCACGTACGGCTCGTGGGCGCCCAGCAGGTTGGCCGCCACGTGCGCGCCCTGGTTCTTCGCGTTCGCCCAGTGCTCGACGCGGACGCGCCGTTCGTAGCGCGGGTGCCACTGCGCCGCGATGTCCCCCGCCGCGAACACGCCTGCCGCCGAGGTGCGCAGCGCGGCGTCGACCGCGACGCCGCCGTCGTCGGCCAGGTCGACACCGGCCGCGTGGGCGAGCCCGACCCGCGGCGCGGCGCCGACGGCGACGAGCACCACGTCGGCGGGCAGTTCGGTGCCGTCGGCCAGCCGCACACCGGTGACGCCGCTCGGACCGCCGGCCACCCGGTCGATGCCGGTGCCGAGCCGCCACCGCACGCCGTGCTCGGTGTGCAGATCGGCGAACACCCGGCTGATCTCCGGGCCGAGTGTCCACAGCGGCCCCGGCGCGACGTCGACCATCGTGACGTCGGCGCCGTGGTGCCGGGCCGCCGCGGCGGCTTCCGTGCCGATCCAGCCGGTGCCGATCACGACGACCCGCGGTGCGCCGGCGAACGCGGCGCGCAGCGCGAGGGCGTCGTCGAGGGTGCGCAGCGTGTAGACACCGGGCAGGTCGACCCCTGCCACGGGCAGGGTCCGCGGGTGAGAGCCGGTGGCCAGCAGCAACCGGTCGTACTCGTGCCGCCCGCCTCGGGCGTCGTGCGCGACCCGTGCGCCCAGCTCGATCCGCGTGGCGCTGGTGCCGGTCCGCAGGTCGATGTCGTGCCCGGACCAGAAGTCGGCATCGCGCACCCAGTCGGGTTCGTCCGACTCGCCCAGCAGGACCTTCTTCGACAGCGGAGGCAGCTCGTAGGGGCGGTGCGGCTCCGCGCCCAGCACGGTCACCTCACCGTCGTACCCGTTGTCCCGCAGCGCGGCGGCGGCGGAAGCACCGGCCAGTCCGGCACCGACGATCAGGATGCGCTTCGGATCGGGCATCGCACGCTCCCCTCGCTGTGACACCGGTCACCAGACGCTACTGCGGGAAAAATATCCGCGCCAGTGCCGTCACGCGAGTGCCCGTGTCGCGTCCCTCCGTCACCAGCGCACCACGAAGGAAGGCGACGGACGTGGCGGCTCGAGACGAATGGTCGATCAGCTGCCGGGATCTGGCCGGCAGGCGACGGGACGTGACCGTGTTCGTGAGCAGCGGCCGGGTGGTCCTGGTGGCGCCACCCGGTGAGGCCGCGGTGCTCGAACCACTGGACGTCGGCAGGCTGCGCGCGGCGCTGCGCGACGCGGTGGTCGTGGTCGGCGAGCGGTCCCAGTAGCGTCAGTCCAGGTCCGCGGCAGCCGCGGCGACGTCCACCGGCGGCACCGGCTGGGCGCTCTCGCACACCGTGAACGCGGCGGCGCAGCAGTCGTCCACGCGTTCCACCAGGCCGCCGCGATCAGCCCCGATCTGCTGCAGGGTCACCCGCAGGTCGGTGGCGAACATGACCGGATCGGGCACGTGCCACCGGTAGAACCCGACGTAGTCCGGGATCGGCCCGGTGCCCGGCACCTCCAGCGGCGCGCCCGCGTACAACCCGGCGTGCGGGCCCATCCCCCACGCCGATCCGATGTAGTCCTCCAGCCCGGTGCCGCAGATCGTGGGGAACTCGCGGTCGCCGTCCCGGTAGATCTTGACCTCGCCCTCGCCGTACCACTGCCCGCCGTCCAGGGGACGCACCCCGCCCACCCAGCCGAGGAACCGGCCGGGCCCGTGCAGCCCCTGGGTGACGACGAAGTCCCGCTCGGCGACGGTGGGGTTCTCGCGGCGGAAGCCCACGTGCAGCCGCCCCGCGCCGGATTCGCCAAGCGTGTAGTCGAGCTGGAAGTACAGCACGATCGGGTCGGGGTTGCCGTTGACCAGGTCGACGCGGATCCGTTCACCGAAGGCCATCGGGATGTAGCTGTTGAACCCGCGAGCCTCGGGAATGCTGGTGAGGGCGCTGGCGTAGGCGACCGGCCTGCCGTGCGGGGCGCCGAAGAAGTCCACGACCGGCACCGAGACGCTGGGATAGGACAGCGCGCCGTAGCGGACCTCGAGGTAGACCGACCGCATCCGGGACGGTTTGTCGGGCGGGACGGTCATCCAGATGTGCCGGATGGTGCCAGGGCCGGCGAGGTCGGCGAGAGTGACGCGTTCGCCGCCCTCCACGACGCGGCTCGGCGCGCCCTTGCGCCCGCCGCCCGCGCGACCACCCCCGCCCCGCTCGCCGGTCGGGTTCTCGAACGTGACCGCTCGCGAGTCCAGCACCGGCGTGACCCTGGTCAGATCAGTGACGTCGAACACAGTCACAGGTAAACACGTCGGGGGCGGGGCAGCCAGGTGCTTTGTACCCGCCCGGTGTGGCGAAGACGGTTCTTACTCCGCGCCGCGCTCCTAGGTTAGCCTAACCTGTATGGCCCAGACCGTGGATCTCGTCGCCGACCCGACCACCGGTACCCGCCTGCACGGGCACGGGTTGACCTTGGGTTACGACGGACGGGTCGTGACCGAGAACCTGTCGGTGACGATTCCGGACAAGTCGTTCACGGTGATCGTGGGGCCGAACGCGTGCGGCAAGTCGACTCTGCTGCGTGCGCTGAGCAGGCTGCTCAAGCCGCGGCAGGGCATGGTGTACCTGGACGGGGAGGTCATCACGTCGCTGCCCGCCAAGCAGGTGGCGCGCAAGCTCGGCCTGTTGCCGCAGAGTTCGATCGCGCCGGACGGCATCACGGTGGCCGACCTGGTGTCCCGCGGCCGGTACCCGCACCAGCGCCTGCTGCGCCAGTGGTCGCGGGAGGACGCGGCGGTGGTGGAGCGGGCGATGGCGGCCACCGGGGTCACCGAGCTGGCCGACCGGCTCGTCGACGAGTTGTCCGGCGGGCAGCGGCAGCGCGTGTGGATGGCGATGGCGCTGGCCCAGGAGACCGAGCTGTTGCTGCTCGACGAGCCGACGACGTTCCTCGACATCGCGCACCAGATGGACATCCTCGACCTGTGCGCGGAGCTGCACGAGCAGCGGGGCCGCACACTGGTCGCGGTGCTGCACGACCTCAACCACGCGGCGCGCTACGCCACGCACCTGATCGCGATGCGCGGTGGCGAGGTGCTGGCGACCGGCACGCCGGAGGAGGTCGTCACGGCCGAGCGGGTGGAGGAGATCTTCGACCTGCCGTGTTCGGTGATCCCCGATCCGGAGACGGGCACCCCGCTGGTGATCCCCAAGGCGCGCAGGTAGTTTCGGCTCCGTGAGCCAGAACGTGTGGGACGCGGTCGACGACTACATCGCCGGGACGCTCCTCCCGGCCGACCCGGTGCTCGACGACGCGCTGGCGGCGATCGACGAGGCGGGCCTGCCGCCGATCTCGGTGACGCCGGCGCAGGGCAAGCTGCTGAACCTGCTGGCGCGCGTGCACGGGGCCCGGTCGGTCCTGGAGATCGGCACGCTCGGCGGGTACAGCACGATCTGGCTCGCCCGCGCGCTGCCCGCCGGCGGTCGCCTGGTGACGTTGGAGGCCGATCCGACGCACGCGCAGGTGGCGGAGAGCAACCTCGACGCGGCCGGGTTCGGCGAGGTCGTCGAGGTGAAGGTGGGGCCCGCGCTGGACACCCTGCCCACGCTGCAGGGGCCGTTCGACCTCGTGTTCGTCGACGCGGACAAGGTGAACAACCCGGCGTACTTCGAGTGGGCGCTCCGCTTGTCCCGGCCGGGCACGGTGATCGTGGTGGACAACGTGGTGCGCGGCGGCGCGATCGCCGATGACGGCAGCACCGATCCGGCGGTGGTGGGCACGCGCCGGATGCACGAGATGATCGCGGCGGAACCCCGCGTCGAGGCGACCGCCGTCCAAACCGTCGGCAGCAAGGGCTACGACGGGTTCACGCTGGTGCTGGTGACCGCGTGATCGACAAGATCGCGTGGCTGCGGGTGGAGAACGGTCGGGTGCTCGCGGCCCGCTCCCATGGCAAGTCGGCGTGGTACCTGCCCGGCGGCAAACGCGAACCCGGCGAGACGGACGTGCAGACGCTCGTGCGCGAGGTGGCCGAGGAGCTGGCGGTGGACATCGACCCGGCGACGGCCGAACTCGCCACGCGGATCGAAGCCCCCGCCGACGGACGACCGGAGCTGCTGCGCATGGCCTGCTACATCGCCGACTACCGCGGCACGCTCACCCCGTCGGCGGAGATCGCGGAGGTGGCGTGGCTGGGCTACGCCGACCGCGACCGGGGCTCGCGAGCCTTCCGCCAGGTCCTGCAGGAACTGCACGCCAACGGCGAACTGCGGTAACGGAAACGCGACGAAGCGCGGGACGTCCCCTGTCGGGTGGGTGGGCCACCCCGGTCAGGGAGCGATCGGTGCCAGCGCGTCGAAGGTGGGCGCCGCGAACGGAAGGTTGCCCGGACCCATCACGCGCTGCCAGATGTCCCGCGGCACCGCGTCCCCCCTGAGTGGCTTTCCGTGCGCGTCCACGCGGGGCCGTGCCTCGTCGCCGCCGACCCAGACCACTGTGGACATCACGGCGGTGGCGCCTGCCATCCACGCATCCGAGGTTTCGTACTGTCCCGGCCCGCCGTGGGACAGCCGCACCGCCTCCTCGGGCAGCGTCCGGACCGGTGTGGTGTCCCGGGTCCACACCACCGCCTCGCCCCGGCGGATGTCGGCCACCAGGTGCGGTGTCGTGCGCTGACCGCCCGCCGCGAACGTCGCGAACACGCCCGCCACGTCCAACGGCCGCAACGCGTACGTGCCCTCCGCGATCGTCGACGCGATGTGCACGCCGTCCGCCGCGGTGAGGGTACGGGCACCGTCCAGGAACTCCGGAATCCCCGCGTCGTAGGCAGCCTGCCGGATCTTCGCGCCCGTCACCACTGGTGGCTCGTCCGCCCGTGCGCGCATCTCCGCCATCCGCACCACGGGCTGGAACGCCGAACCCGGGCGCCGCGCGGTCGCCGCGTAGTCGACGAGGGCCCAGTCACCACCCGCGTAGGCCGCGATCGCGCCCGTCTCCGGCCGCACGGACACCACCGCCGCCCGCAGATCGTCCGGTTCGCCCGCCAACCGGTCCCGCACCGCCGCCACGGCACGCGTCTGCACGTCGCGGTCGAGCGTCGTGCGCACCGTCAGCCCGTCCCGCTGCAACGTCTCGAGCGGGAACCCCTGCGTCTCCAGTTCGGCGAGCACCTGCTGGCGGATGTGGTAGTCGCTGTAAGAAATCCGGCCCGCGCGCGTCTCCCCCGGGTCCAGCACCCGCGGGTACGCCAGGGTGGCCCGTTCGGCCGGTGACACGTACCCCCGCTCGGCCAGTTTGTCGGCGGCGTAGGTCCACCGCCGCGCGGCCCGCTCCGCACCGACCGTCGCCGGGTCGTGACCGTAGGGCGCCTGCAGCACGCCGGCCAGGAACGCCGCCTCGCTCCACGTGATGTCCGCGAGCGGCTTGCCGAAGTACGCCCGCGCGGCGGCCGCCGGTCCGTGCGTGCCGCGGCCGAACGACACCACGTTGACGTAGCTTTCGAAGATCTGTTCCTTGCTCTGCCGGTTGGTGATCTTCGTGGACAGCACCAGTTCCTTGAACTTGCGGAACAGCGTCGCGTCGTCCTCCCCGGTGGAGTTCTTGACGTACTGCTGCGTGATGCCCGATCCGCCGCCGACGCCGGTCACCGCCGCCCGCGCGATCCCGGTCGGCTCGAACCCGTTGTTGGTCCAGAACGTCGGGTCCTCCACGGCCACGATCGCGTCCACCAGCTTGCGCGGGATCCGGTCGTACGGTGTGAACGTGCGGTCGCCGTCGGGCGGGACCACCTTCATCAGCTCGCTGCCGTCGGCGTACTGCAACACCACCGTCTTGTCGAGCCCGGCCAGCACCTCCTGCGGGCTGCGCACGTCCCACACCAGGTAGCCGATCGCGAACGCGACCGAAGGCACGCCGACGACGAGCCCGGTCAGGACGTACAGCACCCGCCGGACCCGCCGCCACCACCGCTTGCGTTGCTTCTCCACGCACTACAAACGCGGTGTCGTGATCGTGTCGTTGCAGGCACCTCAACCGCGCCGGTAGAACGGCAGCTCGACCACCTCGACGGGCTCCATCCGGCCGCGCACGTCCACGGCCAGCTTCGTGCCCGGCGCGCGCAGCTCGACCGGCACGTAGGCCATCGCCACCGGGTAGCCGAGCGTGGGCGACAGCGCACCGCTGGTCACCTCGCCCACCACGTCGTCACCGGAGAGCACCCGGTAGCCGTGCCGCGGCGCCCGGCGCCCGCCTGCCCGCAGACCGACCAGCACCTGCGTCGGCTCCTGCCGCCCCTCGAGCCCGGCCTTGCCCACGAAATCCGGCTTGTCGAACTTCACCACCCGGCCCAGGTTGGCCTCGAACGGCGACCGCTCGGTGGACAACTCGTTGCCGTACAACGGCATTCCCGCTTCCAGCCGCAGTGTGTCGCGGCACGCGAGCCCGGCCGGAACCAGCCCGTGCGGCTGCCCGGCCTCGGTGAGCACCCGCCACACGCCGGCCGCCTCCGCCACCGGCACGTACAGCTCGAAACCGTCCTCGCCGGTGTAACCGGTGCGGGCGAGCAGCACGTCGTGGCCCCGCACGGTGGCGGGCACGCTCGCGTAGTACTTCAGCCCGTCCAGGTCGGCGTCGGTGACCACGCCGACGACGTCCACCGCGCGCGGCCCCTGCACCGCGATGAGGGCGGTGTCGTCGGACCGGTCGGTGACCCGCGCGTCGAACCCCTCCGCGCGGGCGGTCAGCTCCGCCACGACCGTCCGGGCGTTGCCTGCGTTGGCCACCACCAGGAACTCCTCCTCGGCGAGCCGGTAGACCACCAGGTCGTCGACGACCCCGCCGGAGGGCGTGCACATCATCGAGTAGCGCGCCCGGCCCGGCCGCACCGCCGACAAGGTGCCGACCAGCGCGAAGTCGAGCGCGTCACCCGCCTGTGGCCCGGTCACGGCGATCTCCCCCATGTGGGAGAGGTCGAACAGGCCCGCCGCCTCGCGCACGGCCCGGTGCTCGGCGAGCTCGCTGGCGTAGCGCACCGGCATCTCCCAGCCGGCGAAATCGGTGAACGACGCGCCCAGTTCCTCGTGGACGGAGTGCAGTGCGGTCCGCATGGATCAGCTCCCGTAGGCGTCGATGGACGGGCACGAGCAGACGAGGTTGCGGTCGCCGTGGGCGCCGTCGATCCGCCGCACCGGCGACCAGTACTTGTTCTTCGGCGACACGCCCGGCGGGTACACGGCGGTCTTGCGGTCGTAGGGCAGGTCCCACTCGCCGGTCAGCATCTCCGCCGTGTGCGGGGCGTTGCGCAGCGGGCTGCGCTCCACCGGCCACGTGCCGTCGGCGACCTCCTCGATCTCCCGCCGGATCGCGATCATCGCGTCGCAGAACCGGTCCAGCTCCTCGACGTCCTCGCTCTCGGTGGATTCGACCATCAGCGTGCCCGCCACCGGGAACGACATCGTCGGCGCGTGGAAGCCGTAGTCCACCAGGCGCTTGGCGACGTCGTCGACCGTGACGCCGGTGCGCTTGGTGAGCGCGCGCAGGTCGAGGATGCACTCGTGGGCGACCCGCCCGCCGCGCCCCGTGTAGAGCACCGGGTAGTGCGGGGACAGCCGTGCCGCCACGTAGTTCGCCGCGAGCACCGCGACCTTCGTGGCGCTGGTGAGACCGGCGCCGCCCATCATGCGGATGTAGGTCCACGAGATCGGCAGGATCGACGCCGATCCGAACGGGGCGGCCGAGATCGGGCCGACCCCGCTGTCCGGACCCGCGCCGTCGAGCAGCGGGTGGTTGGGCAGGAACGGCGCGAGATGCGCGCGCACCGCCACCGGTCCGACACCCGGACCGCCACCGCCGTGCGGGATGCAGAACGTCTTGTGCAGGTTCAGGTGCGACACGTCGCCGCCGAACTCGCCCGGCTTGGCCAGGCCCAGCAACGCGTTCAGGTTCGCGCCGTCCACGTACACCTGGCCGCCCGCCTCGTGCACCATGCGGGCGACCTCGCCGATGCCCTCCTCGTACACGCCGTGCGTCGACGGGTAGGTCACCATGATCGCCGCCAGCGCGTCGCGGTGCTGGTCGGTCTTGGTGCGCAGGTCGGCCAGGTCGACGTCGCCGTTGTCGTCGCAGGCCACCACGACCACGCGCATCCCGGCGAGCACCGCGGAGGCGGCGTTGGTGCCGTGCGCCGACGACGGGATCAGGCACACGTCGCGCTCCGGCTGCCCGTTGGCGCGGTGGTAGGCGCGGATCGCGAGCAGGCCGGCGAGCTCGCCCTGGCTGCCCGCGTTGGGCTGCAGCGACACCTCGTCGTAGCCGGTGACCTCGGCGAGCCAGCCGCACAGCTGCTCGACCAGCTCCCAGTACCCGGTGGCGTCCTCGGCCGGGGCGAACGGGTGCAGGTTCGCGAACTCGGGCCAGCTGATCGGCTCCATCTCGACCGTGGCATTGAGCTTCATCGTGCACGACCCCAGCGGGATCATGCCGCGGTCCAGCGCGTAGTCCTGATCCGACAGACGACGCAGGTAGCGCAGCATCGCGGTTTCGGAGCGGTGACTGCAGAAGACCTCGTGGGTGCAGAACTCGCTGGTGCGCTTGAGCCCGGTGGGCAGTGCGGTGGTGTCCGCGGTCGCGCCGCCGGGGGTGTCGCCGGGGGTGTCGCGGTCGGCGCCGAACGCGGCCAGCACCTGGCGCAGGAGGGCGGGCGTGGTCACCTCGTCGCAGGCGACGCGGACGTGGTCGTCGTCGACGCGGCCGAGGTTGATGCCCGACTCGCGCGCGGCGGCGACCACCTCGGCGGCGCGGCCCGGCACCCGGGCGAGCACGGTGTCGAAGAAGCTCTCGTGCACCACCTCGACCCCGGCCGAGCGCAACGCCGCAGCGAACCCGGCGGCCAGGCGGTGCACCCGCCGCGCGATCGCGGTGAGCCCGTCCGGGCCGTGGTACACGGCGTACATCGCGGCCAGCACGGCGGGCAGCACCTGCGCGGTGCAGATGTTCGAGGTGGCCTTCTCGCGGCGGATGTGCTGCTCACGGGTCTGCAGTGCGAGCCGGTAGGCGGTGTTGCCGTCCGCGTCCACCGACACGCCCACCAGCCTGCCGGGCAACGACCGCTCCAGGCCCTTGCGCACGGCGAGGTAGCCGGCGTGCGGGCCGCCGTAGCCGAGCGGGACGCCGAAGCGCTGCGTGGTGCCCGCCGCGACGTCGGCACCGAACTCGCCCGGCGCGGTGACCAGGGTCAGCGCGAGCAGGTCGGCCGCCACGGTGTAGAGGGCGCCCGCGTCTTTGGCGAGCGTGCCGATCGCCTCGTAGAAGCCCTTGCCGCGGAGCATCCCGGACGCCCCCGGGTACTGCACGACGACGCCGAAGAAGTCCTCCGGCAGTCCGGTGCCCAGGTCGCGCACGTCGACCTCGATGCCGACGGCCTCGGCGCGCGTGCGCACCACCGCGATGGTCTGCGGCAGGCACTCGGCGTCGAGGACCACGCGGGAGGACTTGGCCTTGGAGGCGCGGCGCATGAGCAGAACGGCCTCGGCGACGGCGGTGGACTCGTCGAGCAGCGAGGCGTTGGCGATGTCGAGGCCGGCGAGATCGGACACCATGGTCTGGAAGTTGAGCAGCGCCTCGAGCCTGCCCTGCGAGATCTCCGGCTGGTAGGGCGTGTACGCGGTGTACCAGGCCGGGTTCTCCAGCACGTTGCGGCGGATGACCGGCGGGGTGACGGTGTCGCTGAAACCGAGGCCGATCATCTGGGTCATCGGCCGGTTCTTGGCGGCCAGCGCGCGCAACTCGGCGGTGGCCTCCTGCTCGGAGGCGGGCGGCAGGTCGAGGGCGCCCGCGGTGCGGATGGACGCCGGCACGGCCGCTTCGACCAGGGCGTCCAGGCTCCCGTACCCGCACTCGGCGAGCATTTTGGCCTGTTGGTGCTCGGAAGGTCCGATGTGGCGATCGGCGAAGGACATCGGGAGCTCCTCATCTGAGTGGTGCGGGAACTCCCCCTCTGTCATCGGCACCTGAGAGTTTCACCGCGCGCGCGGCTTTCACCTTGGGTGAGGCGCTGGCTGCGCCCGCTTTCCAGAGTGGCCTGGCGCGGAGCGGTAACTGGTACCTGAGAGATTGACGGGGAGGTTGCTCCTTCGGCGCCCCAGCTGACCTGGGGACTCTCCCGCTCCGGCTCGTGACGGCCCGTATTCGGTTGTCCGGCGCCAGTCTAGCGCGGGGTAACGTACGCGACCCGGATCGGTTCTCCAGAGGGGGATGTGCAGTGGCCGACGTGGTCGACGTGTGGATGCAGCAGCCGAACCAGCACTTCATGAACCAGCCGTGGCTGGAGCCGCTGCTGCGGTGGACCGGCGTGTCACGCCGGGCGCCCCAGGTCCCGGCGACGTTGGGTGCGATGGACGAGGCCGGGGTGCGGGTGGCGCTGCTGTCGGCCTGGTACGGCCCGCACGGCCCGCTGATCACGAACGACGAGGTGGCCGAGCTGGTGTCGGCGCACCCGGACCGGTTCGCGGGTGTGGCGTCGGTGGACCTCACCGACCAGGTGCGGGCGGTGCGGGAGGTCCGGCGGTGCGTGCGGCACGGGTTCGTCGGGGTGCGGGTGGTGCCGTGGCTGTGGAATCTGCCGCCGAACGACCGGCGCTACTACCCGGTGTACGTGGCGTGCGTCGAGGAGGACGTCCCGTTCTGCACGCAGATCGGGCACACCGGCCCGTTGTGCCCGTCGGAGCCGGGGCGGCCGATCCCGTACCTGGACGAGGTGCTGCTGGATTTCCCGGAGCTGGTCGTGGTGGGCGGTCACGTCGGCTACCCGTGGATGTCGGAGGTGCTGTCGTTGGCGACGAAGTACCCGAACTTCCACGTGGACACCTCCGCGTACGCGGTGCACCGGCTGCCCGCGGAGCTGGTGGAGTTCATGCGCGGGCGCGGCCGGGAGCGGGTGCTGTTCGGCAGCAACTACCCGATGCTGAGCCCGGCGCAGGCGCTCAAGCGGTTGCCCGACCTCGGCCTCGGACCCACCGCGACGGAGCTGTTCCTGGCGGGCAACGCGCGGCGGGTGTTCGCGCTGCCGAACTGAGGGTGCGCGGCGCCTCACGTCGTGAACGCCGACCACTGCACCCGCGCGGTGGTCGCGTTTTCGTAGAACACGTGCGCGGACACCTGGTGCGCCTGTGCGCCGGGCGGGAGCGCGGCGTGTGAGGTGCCCAGGACCAGGCAGAGGTCCGCGCCGTGCCCGCACCCGGTCGTGGTGGGCGCGATCCCCTGCGGCGACAGTCCGGTGAGCCAGTCCAGT
>Ga0164243_10013397_pt1 | contig 11542 bp, 15 predicted proteins | sample OricompcompostOP_FD_108781 | JGI IMG/M metagenome (GOLD analysis project Ga0164243, IMG submission 108781) | Organic Plus compost microbial communities from Emeryville, California, USA - Original compost - Organic plus compost (OP) | ecosystem: Engineered > Solid waste > Mixed feedstock >... | reverse complement strand
TTCGGCCGCACGGCACCGTCGCCGACGTCGCCGCCGCCCGGCCGGGCACTGACTCACCCGGCCGTGCGGCTGAATATCCCACTAAACAAGTCGACTTTCAAGGCTTTAGTGCGCGGGCTCCCACCGCAGGCGAAGGAAGGGCCCCTTGTTAACGCTGGGCGTTAACAAGGGGCCCTTCCTTCACCGGCAGGTACGCGAGCATGTCGTGGTAGCTGGGGAGGGTCTTGGTGGCGTACCACGGGGCATGGGTACGGTGTTCGGCCACGACGCTCGGTGAGTGTCCAGCGAGATGATCACCAGGCTCGGTGTCAGCAACGAGCTCAACGACGGCTCCGGTACTCGCCAGCGGCAGGCTGCGTACCTGGCCCATGCGGTCGCGGCGGGCCGGCACGCCCACCTGACGGCGGCACTGACCGGGCGTGCTCTGATGCCGGCGCCACACTTCGAGGACACCATGTCGCGGGTTCTCATCGGCCTACTCGGGGAGTAACCGATGAGACGACGTCCTCATCTGCCGCCGACCGAGCATTCCGCCGCTTGACGAGGCGCGGCGGGTCGAACGCTCAATCGTGCCTACGAGCGGGCACGTCGCGCTCCCGCCCGCCAAAGAAACCGGTTGCGGGTGGCCGGCATCAGATGTCTGGTTGATCGGCCACCAATCATGGGAGGCAACATGACGCGCATGGCGCTGCCCACCCCCACGCTGCACACCGCACGCCTTCGGCTACGGCCCTTCGACGACACGGACGCGAACGACCTCTTCGCGCTGCACAGCAGCGCGTACGTGCTGCGCTACTGGGACGCGCCACCGTGGACCGAACGCGTGCGCGCCGAGCGGTTCATCACGGCTTGCCGGCAGATGGCGGCGGAGGGCAGCGGGGCCCGGCTGGCCGTGGATCGTGCCCGCGACGGGGCCTTCATCGGCTGGTGCAGCCTTAACCGATGGAATCCGGACTACCGCAGCGCATCGCTGGGCTATTGCTTCGCCGATGCGGCATGGGGCCACGGCTATGCGACGGAGGCCGCCCGCGGCTTGCTGCGGTGGGCATTCGACACGCTGGACCTCAACCGCGTCCAGGCTGAGACCGATACACGCAACGTGGCATCCGCCCGCGTGCTCGACAAGCTCGGCTTCGTGCGTGAAGGGACGTTGCGGGAAGACTGCGTCGTGAACGGCGAAGTCTCTGACTCGTGGGTCTACGGGCTGATCAGACGAGAGTGGCGGCCGTCGACCGATCCGGTTCCCGCCCGCTGAGTCCGCGCTTTCTCGCGAGACGTCACCCGACACCCGGCTGCTTCGCTGCCCGCATCGAGGGGCCGGCACCGGGCACTCTCATGCCGCAGACCGATCATCACGCTGTGTGACGAGGCGCAGCGGGTGAGCGCCCGAAGATATGGATGCGGCGTCTCGTCTGAGCCGGACGGCTTGCGGCCACGCTCCCGCCGGCCGGGCTCCTGCTGGTACGGTCGCTGGGTGATCGTCGAGGAGCACTGGTGGAACGGGGAGGCGTCGGCACGAGGACGTCGCGACATCTACATCCGTACCGATGGTCGGCGCTGGGAGGTGCAGGCGCAGATCGGTGGTACGCGCGGCCGTTCAGAGGTGCTGGAGTGCTTTAGCCGTAGCTCGGCGAGCATCCTCGCGAGGGCTTGGCGCGGCGGCAACCCGGCCTGGCGCGAGCTGCCTCACTGAGCGGAGTACCGTCGGGCGTCGGGCTACAAGGTCCCTCGACCGTTTGAACTTCTGATCCAGGATCCTCGCCCTCCACCGGGCGTCCGGCATCTCCAACATCGCCGTGCCGGAAGGTCCGCACATGCCGCTGGTCGGGCGTCCTCCGCTGTATCCCGATCAGGGACGCGGGGTGCCGCGCTTGAGGTTCCGTATCTGTTCGGCCTTGCGTTCGGCGTCCTGCCGTGAGTACGAGCCAAGGGCTGAGAGAGCTATGGCTGCGTCGGCGTCGTCACCGAGGCGGAGGACCGGAGCGTAGAGCGGTAAGCCTCCTCGTACGTCGATCTGCGCGCAGTCGATCGACTGGATCGCGGTCCACGGTGTGACCTGGTCGCGGCTGTCGAAGCCGCGAACGCGGACACCGCCTGCGTCGATGACCACGCCGAGTCGAAGAGCCCGCCAGATCCCGGCCACGCCGCTGGCGACGAGCACGCATCCCAACACCAAGCCGAACCAATCGCGCTCGCCCAACACGTCCCCGGAGGTGAAGTACGTGACGCCCAGCAGGGTCCACACCGCGAAGAGGACGACCAGGATCGGGACCTGGAAGCGTGGCCTGATGACGATGCGGCTCATGGCGGGACATGCTACGGACCGCCCGTGCGGGCGACGGGTCGGCTGCGGGGTGGCGTCATTGGACCAATGGGCCGGGTCGCGTGCGGCCGGTGGGGTCGCCACTGCTTCGCGGAAGCCACATGGCTAAAGCACGCTGAGCGCCCTGAGTGGATGTCCGGCGGAGGGTTCAGGAGGTGGATGCTGGAGAATTCAGCTCGTGACCACCGCATCCATGCCGGCTCTCACCGACCGGCCTGCCGGCTTTGACTACGGCTACCGGATGCGGTGCGAATGCGGCAGCGCCTCGGACCTCAGCGCGGACGACTACGCGGCCGAGGTCGACGAGGCACACATGCCGTGCTCGACCTGCGGCAACCGCATCCACTTCGGCCGTGCCATCATCGCGTTGCGCGACCCCACCGACCCGGCGCTTGAGAACGGGCAGCTCAACCGGTTCGCGTGGTACCACACGAGCACCTCACCGGACTGGCCATCGCCGACCTATGCCCAGCAGCAACGCCGGGCGCTTACGCGCGGCATACCCTCGATACGCGAAGAGCAGGTCGCCCGGCTGTCCAACCTCGCTTTACATGTTGGCACGTACGAGGCTGCCATCGAGAACATGCTGCGCCGTATGAGGAACCAGGGCGACGCCTACTCGACGTTCTTCCTGTACCGGGTAGCGCTCGACCTCGACCCGCAGCGGGTTGAAGCCGGCTACCGGGACGAAAACGTGCAGACTGCGGCCCAACTCTCCAACGCTGAGCTTCGCGCGCAAGGCTTCCAGGCCGTCCGCTATCTCAACGTCTACGAGTCGCCTGGATCGTTGTCACTGGCGGTGATCCCGGATGCGATCGCCGCGGTTCAGGCGGTCGACCTCGACCTTCACGGGCTCGTGCCCGAGCATGACAGGCACATGAGCCGACAGCTCAGCGCGTTCCAGAGCGACCTTGACGAGCTGCGGTCCCGGCCACGGACGCTGGCTGACGGTCCCATGTCAGTGCTGGAGCAGTTGCGGGCTCGGGTCGAAGCTCGGCGTGGGAAGACGGTCGGCGTGAACCGGTGGCAGGGACCGGAGTTCTGGAAGCTATGGAAGCCAGTCGAGTCGGCGCTGGCCGAGCGCTATCTCCTAGGAGTCAACGCGATTGTGGCCCGTAGGTTTAATAGCGCTGTGCAGGCACGTCGACGCCATGACGATGGTGATGTGCGCTCGTTCGCCGACTTCTATGCGGCCCGTGCGTTCGTACTCACGCATTGGTCCCAGGTCATCGCCCGTCTATCGACGCAGCCAGCTGCAGGGCGCAGTGGCAAATCATGATCGGCACCCTTGGTGACAGGCAGATCTGCCGATGAGCGGCGCTGGGCCTCTTCGGGTCGTCCGCGACTCGGCCACAGGAGCAAAGTATTATACCTGGACCCACTATGGTGACTCTGGTGGTCCAGCATTCGTTCGGATCCGGTGAGGCTATGGAATTCCTGCCAGGTCTAACTGTTGTAGATCCCGCGGCAGTTGGTGACATTATAGGGACGGCAAGGGGTGCTGACCTGGCAGTTTTCGTCATACTGACAGGTAAGCGGGCCGGACGGGAAGCGTTCTTCGATGCTGTTCGAGCGACGCTACCGCTTGATCCACCGCTGCAAAGCTCGCGAAGCTGGGATGCTCTATCCGATTCACTTTGGGAGGGACTCCTTCAACTGGACGTGAATGGGATCGTAATTGCGTGGCCGGACGCCGCTGGTTTCAAAGGACGCCAGCCCGACAGAATATGAAACGGCGCTCGCGGTCCTTGGCGACGTTGTCGAGTCGATCGGCGACTCCGTCGGCACATGTGGGAGGCCAAAGATGGTGAGCGTGTATGTCGGTGGTCGGCCAGGTTCCTGATTTGGGTCGGGGCCGCCCATGCGCATGCAGATGGGACGGCGCAGGCAAGAAGATGTCCTGGTCCGGGGACCACCTACGGTAGTGGGAGGGTGCCGAACCTATTGGCTAGCAATCTGAGTGGCGATAAGCCAACTCGTCGGCTTACTCACATGCCGCCGACCGTGCATCGTCCATCCGCGGCGTCGTCGCACTCCGTGCCCTGTGGTCCGGCGGCCGGCGCCCCCGGCAACCCGGTCATCTCCGCCGGACTTACGAGCGGTTTGGATTTCAGAGCCTCTGCTGAAGTGCTCGGATGATGTCCTGCCGCAGATGCACCGCCTCTTCGTCCCGTTCACACAACAGCAGGACCTTGAACGGGGTGACCTTCCCCTTCCGCTGCCCGAGAGGGCTGGCCCAGTGGTGAACTGCCTGGGCGAGGATACGGAAGAGTGTGTGCCGGTCCTGGGAGCTGTCCGTCAGCAGCTGGGGCGCGTTATCGACAATCACCAGATAGCCGTCCGCCGGCAGCCAGTGCAGATCTCTGAGGCAGTCGGACAGTGCGTTCCAGTTCCAGCCGAAGTAGCTGGGAAAGAGCAAGGCGTCCGAGAAGTCGTACGAAACCTGGTCGGCATCCGCCATCCTCGTGCCGTCAAGGCGGGCGACAACGAACCTGCCGGACACCGGCAGCACCGCGGCCAACTCCACCAGCGAACCACGCGAGCAGACCATGAGCGGCTCCTTGGAGCGGTGCCACGCTTCGTCCGTCATCCCGTCCACCTCGATCGACGTCCTCCACAGCTACTACCGCATCATGCGCCAGACCGCCCAGCACTTCCCGATCCTCCGAGGAAAGCGAAGCAGCAGGACAGAGCGACCCGCCGAACGACCGGATCTGCTGCGTCGGGTGGGCTGGCGTTCATCGTCGCTGGTGACGCACGGTGATGCATGACTACGTCTCTGCTTCCGCTTGCTCTGTCGTACTGGCCGATCAACTCGCCGTGCGCGCCGCGGTGTCCGCCTTCCTGGGCCGCTACCGTGGCCAGACTCGCGTCCACACTGATTCCGGCCTGCGTGTCTTCCTCCCTTGGTGCGCCGCCCATGACCTGGACCCGCTGGCCGCGGTGCGGGTGGATATCGAGCGGTACGTGCGTTGGCTGCAGGAGGTACGTCTGTACCAGCCCTCGACGGTGTCCCGCCGACTGTCGGTCGTGGTCGGCCTCTACCGGGTCTGCGCCATCGACATGATCCTGGAGCATTCGCCGGCGACTACGTCCGTCGCCCTACGGTGCCGGCCGAGTCGCCGATCCTCGGCTCGGGGCACCTACAGTTCGAAGCTTTGATCACCACCGCCCGACAGTCCTCGAACCCGAACGACTTCGCCCTGGTCGCACTCCTGGGCCCGCTCGGGCTGCGGATCAGCGAAGCCTGCGGGTCGAACATCGCCGACCTCGGCGAGGAACACGGCCACCGGGTCCGACGCGCACGCGGCAAAGGCGGCAAGGTCGTCCTCGTCCCACTACCACCAGCGGTAGCCCGATAGGTCGGCATTCGGGAACGTGGCCCAGAGTCATGACTCCGGGACCAGCGCCTCGCCCTCTGTCCGACGAAGCCCTCCCGAGCCTGCTCAGTAAGCAGCAGTTCGGAACGCTCGCCACAATCAAGCGGAGTGGTCACCCTCACCTGACCACGATGCTGTACAGATGGGACCCCGAAGCCCGCACGGTGCGATTCTCGACCACGGTCGACCGGGTCAAGGTCGGGCATCTGCGGCGCGGCCCCGCACGTACAAGGCAGCGACGTGTGGTCATTCGCCGCCGCCGAGGGCGACGCCGAGGTCTCCGAGCCCACCATGGTTCCCGGCGACGCGGTCAGGCGAGAACTACTGGGCATGATCCCGGCGGCAGCTAGGCCGGAGGACGAGGCTTCCCTCCTTGAGCAGCAGGTTGTCGAGCGTCGCGTGGTCATCCGGTTGAAGGTAGACCGGCTGTACGGCACGGTGCTCGACATCAGCGGCTAGCACGTCTCCTGTCAGGGCGGTCAATACGCACCCTCATGCCGCGTGAAGTGCGCGCTTCCTCGTTGCCATAGTCAGTCGTGGCCAAGCGGCTGGGTGCCGCGGCGTAATGGGCGAGTGATGGCAATGATCATCCTCAGCCAGAGTGGGATCTGGCCGGAAGTGTTGTCGCCACTCCAGCCGGTGAGGTTGCTTCCGGACTCGTAGCTGACTGGTGACTCATGACGCCATGGCAAGCCGGTGCTGCGTTCGTACGCCTGGGACGCGACGAAGAGAAGTGGTTCTGCCTCGCGCCGTGCGAAACGCCGAAGCTTGTGCGGATCGGCGAGCACTTCTTCGTAGGCCGCTCGGCCCGAGGCGACTACCGTGCAGCGGACGTAGAGAAACCAGTCGCCCCTTGCTCGGGCGGCACGGGCGTGAGCGTGTGTGTCCAAGCCGTGCAGCAGGGCGGCCAGATGATCCTCGAACGCCTGGATGTCCGGCACCGACAGCGTTGCCAACTCGGCGGTCAGCCTGTCGAAGCCATCGTCGTCCGGCTGCGGCCCCATGGATTCGACCAGACGCCAAAACTCGCTCCATGGCGAGATCATCTCAGAAGTGGGTCACGTGCTTTCCAGGGTAGAAAGAGCACGTCAACTGAGGTGCACGGCTCGTCGCGTTGGGCCAACGGGCGACGCCATCGCCTTGGCATGATCAGGTGCGCAGATCTGCCGCAAGCCGCGTCTGCACAACGGCACCACCACCCTGCCTGCTCGTGCAGAACCTGGGTGGCCTGTCGCTCAGGGTTACCCGGTTCCCGGATGGGGGCCTGAGCGGTGCCCGGTCCCGCCGTAGAGATGCACGCGATGGTCGGCAACGCGGTCCGGTTGGTCGCGCACGAAGCGGTCGTCGGCCACCTGACCGTGGCTGACGTGCACCAGCCAATCCTCGTAGTACCAGCTCGGGCTGCACGCGCAGCCGGTGAACCGGAAGTTGGCCCGGTAGCGGCCAACCTGCCCCGGAGTCAGTGCGAACAGGCGCGTTGACGGGTACAGGCGCGGATGGGCCGCCGAACCGGGTAGCCGGTCGACGGTCACCGTCGCCTCGTCACGACCTAGCCAAAGGCCAACGACTCGGGCAAGCTCAACGCCTGCGGCCTGCACCTCGTCATGGCGTTCGTAGTTGACCGCCTCGTCAGCCACGACCTCGTGAATGACCACGTCGGTTTCCGGCAGTGACCGAGGCAGGACCATCGCCTGGTCAAGGCCGCGACGGGCGATCGCGGCCGGCGTACCACGTGCCGCAGCCGTCCACCGCACACGAACACGCTGGATGACGATCACACCCAAGCTTCGCTCAGCCCGCGCCCCACACGCCAGCCAGTATCCGCACATGCCGCACTGAGCGCGGACTGGCTCGGCGACAACCTGTTCGATGAGTCTGCGAAAGTCAAAGCGTCACCTCGCGCGATGCCAGCGGCCGATGCGGACGCGGACGCCGGTCGAGGCGTGGGCGACGGGCTCGCCGGTGGGGGAGGGGAGGCCGGCGGCCTCGAGGAGCGTCTGGGAGAGTTCGGTCACCCGGGCCCGGCGCAGGGGCCACGGCGGATGCTCGGCCTCGGCGGTCACCAGCCGGCCGGCGACGACACTGTAGAGCCGGTGGCGCGCGGTGAGGTAGCGGTCGAGCGGCGTCTGCTCCGGCACGGTCAGCGCCGCTCCGATGTGGACGGTCACGGCGCAGTGGGCCGCCGGGTCGCGGTGGCGGTGCGAGCGGTACGCGCGGATCGCGCCGTCGGCCTGGACGGACATCCGCGACCAGACGTACGGCAGCCCGTAGCCGACCCGGCCCGCCAGCACGGCCGGGAGTCGGGCCGCGTCCAGCGAGAAGAACCAGATGCCGGTGCGGCCGTCCGGCCCCCGCACGTACGTGCGCACGTTCGTCTCCGGGAACCGGGACAGCCAGGGCAGGGCCGGCACGCCGGGGGCCCGCACCCCGTCCATGAGGAACGGCAGCAGGCCCACCCAGGCGGAACCGTCGCACTCCTCGACGGTGAGCCCGGCGGGCAGCAGCGCCTGCACCACCTCGGCCGGATAGGGCCAGTGCAGGAAGGTGATGTCGCGCCAGCTCTGGCACATGAGCGGACGGGCGACACGGACCGTATCGGCGGGATCACTCACCACCGGCTCACCGTACCCAGACGGCGTCGTGCCCACACCTCCCGCCTGTCACGTCCGCCGGGCGATGTGCACCACGTTCGTCGCGACCGTCGCGTGCGGCAGGGCGGTGCTGGCGGCGTCCAGCGCACGCGCGTAGGGCCTGGCCCAGTCCCGGCGGTACGCGCCGGGTGGCGCCATCCCGAAGCCGCGCCGGCGCACGACCGTGAAGCCGTGCCGGCCGAGCAGGTCGGTGACCTCCTCGTGGGACAGTTCGGCGAACCACGGGTCGTCGCGGTGCCGGTGCCGGCCCAGCCCGCGCAGCGACCGCTTCGGGCCGTGGTTCTCCACCACCAGGTAGCCGGCGTCCCGATCGGGGAGCACCCGGGCGGCGAACGCGATGGCCGCCTCGCGCGCCGCCGGCGGCGCGTTGAGCAGGAACCGGAAGACCGTCACCAGCGCGGGCGGGCCGGCCGCGGCCGGTCGGGCGTCCTCGCCCTCGGGGACCAGGTGCAGGTCGGCGTCGAGGCCCCGGGAGCGGGCCCGGGCCAGCATCGTCGCCGAGGTGTCGTAGCCGTGCCGGGCGGCGACCAGGTCGGCGAACATCTCCAGGACGCGGCCGGTGCCGCAGGCGAAGTCGTGGTGCACGGGTGCGATCCGGGGGTACGCCCGGCACAGCCACCGGCGCAGGTAGGCCCGCTGCCGGCGGTGCACCTCGCTCGCCCAGGTGCCCGGCGCGTAGACGACCTCGTCGTACCGCGTCGCCACCGCCTCGTCCCGGAACACGCCCGCGTAGTCCCGCATCGTCACCGTCCTTCCGCGAAGATCCACCGATTTCCTCCTACAACGTGTAGGTGGTGCGTTCGTTACGGAACGGCCCTCGGTGCCGTTGGTCACCGGGGGGTGGGACGATGGCGGCGACCGGGCGGCGGCCGCACGGCGCGCTGGAGGCCGAGGTGCTGGCCGCGCTCGCCGCGGCGGCGGGGCCGGTGAGCGCCGCCGAGGTGCGCCGGACGCTCGGCCGCGACCTGGCCCACAACACCGTCCAGACGATCCTCATCCGCCTGCTGGAGAAGGGGGCCGTGCAGCGCCGCGCGGAGGGTCGCGGCCACGTCTACTGGCCCCGGCACGACGAGGCGTCCCGGGCCGCCCAGCGGATGCGCGCCACCCTCAGCGGCCGGCCGGACCGGATCGCGGTGCTGCGGCAGTTCGCGGCCGGGCTGGACGACGACGATGCCCGTACGCTGCGGGCCCTGCTGGCGCGGCGGCCGGAGCAGCCGTGACCGTCGCCGTCTACCTGCCCGCGGCCCTCTCGCTCGTGCTTGTCGTGGTCGTCCGGGCGGCCGTGCGGCACACCGCCCCGGCCGCCGCCACCCGTGGCGTCGCCGTGGCGGCGGCGGCCGCCGCCCTCGCGTACGCGACCTGCCTGGCTCTGCTCGCGCTCACCCTGCTCGACGACCTGCCGCCGCTGTCCACCATGGACGACCTGGGCGACCTGCCGAGGCCGGTGCCCGGGCCGGTCGCGGCCGCGGCCGCCGCGCTGCTCGCCTGGGGGCTGTGGCGGCTCGCCGGCGATGTCCGGCTCCGCCGCGACACCCACCGCCGGCTACGGGCCGCCGGCAGCCCACGCGCCGGCGGCGTGGTCGTCGCCGACTGGGACGCCCCGCACGCGGTGGCGGTACCCGGCCGGCCGGGCCACGTCCTGGTCACGACCGGCCTGCTGCGCGCGCTCGACGGCCGGGAGCGGCGGGTGGTGCTCGCGCACGAGCGGGCCCACCTGCGCCACCGGCACGACCGGCTGGTCGCGGTCGCGGCGGCGGCCGCCGCGGTCAACCCGCTCCTCGCCCCGCTCCGCGACACGGTCGCCCACCAGGCGGAGCGCTGGGCCGACGAGGAGGCCGCCGCGGACGTGGGCGACCGGGCCCTGGTGGCCCGGTGCGTGGCGAAGGCCGCCCTCGCGGCACACCGCGCGCCGGTGCTCGCCCTCGGCGGCACGGGCGTCGTGGAGCGGGTCCGCGCGCTCGGCCGCCCGGCACCGGACGGCCGGGCCACCGGCCTGCTCGGGCCGCACGCGGTCGTCCTGGCCATGACCGCCGTCACGCTGGTCGCGGCCGCGGAGTTCGCCGCCCTCGCGGCGGCCTGGCTCGGCTGACCGGCCGCGCCTCAGACCCGGCGCGCGTCGGCGAGCCGGATCGCGTCGTCGGCCAGCAGCGACAGCCCGATGCCCAGCATCCACGTGTCCTTGGCCAGCGGGACGCCCTGCTCGGTCGGCCGCAGGCTGCCCTCCTGGCGCATGCCGGGCGTCTTGAGGTAGAGCCCCACCAGCCCCGCCGAGAACGCCGTCAGCAAGGCACCGGCCACCACCTCCGGCACCAGGGGGAACAGGACCACCGCACCGATGGCGATCTCCGCGGTGGAGAGCAGCCGGGTGAACTTCCGCGCCTCCATCCGACCCAGGAACGGGTACGCCGTGGAAGCGAACCCGTGCAACCCCTTCGCGGTCGCCTCGTCGGCCCCGCGCTTGGTGAGGCCGGAATTGAGCACGAACGCACCGGCGGCCGCCCGCAGCGGCACCTGGCGCACGATGTCCCGGACGATCACGGCTGTCCCCCTCCGTCGCCCTCGCCTTGCCCCATCCGCATACCACGCCACCGCGACTTCTAACCGGCGTGGTCCTTCGGCAGCGGGACCGGATGCGGCCACCCGGCGGCAGTGGCGCTTGCCGGCGACGCCGGCGACGGCCGCGGCGCTCGACCCGCGCGGCGCTCCCCACCGAGTCACCGCGACATCCACGACGCGATCCGCCGCCACCTGCCCCGTGACGGCGTGCTGGCGCGCGACCGCCGCGCCGAGCGCTGCCCGCGGCACGGTCGTCGTTCCGGCGGCATCCGACGCTGTCCACAGTGGTCCATTACCCGATCGGCGGCCACGAGCGTCGCGTGACCCGGGTGGTGTGACTCATGCCGTGGCACGCGCCGCGGCTCCCGCGGCTCCACGCACATCCCGTTCGCGTACCGCAGCGCGCTGAACCGGAATCCCGGCGCGTCCCCGGAGCCCGCCCACGCGCCGCCGAGGCGGCCGCGCAGCGGCGGCCACGCCGGGCGGTGACGCTGGCCTACGCCGACGGCGAGTGGACGGTCGCCGCCCAGGGCAGCAAGCCGGCGGCGGGCACGGCGATGGACACGTGGTCGAGCACGGCGTGCGGCGCCATGCCGCCCAGCTTGCCGCACCGCGCTCCGCCGCGCATGGGC
>Ga0164243_10013396_pt1 | contig 11543 bp, 12 predicted proteins | sample OricompcompostOP_FD_108781 | JGI IMG/M metagenome (GOLD analysis project Ga0164243, IMG submission 108781) | Organic Plus compost microbial communities from Emeryville, California, USA - Original compost - Organic plus compost (OP) | ecosystem: Engineered > Solid waste > Mixed feedstock >... | reverse complement strand
TGATCGTCATCGCCCGGGGCGGCGGCAGCATCGAGGACCTGCTCCCCTTCTCGGACGAGGCGCTGTGCCGGGCGGTCTTCGCCTGCCGTACGCCGGTGGTCAGCGCCATCGGCCACGAGACGGACGCGCCGCTGCTCGACTACGTGGCCGACGTCCGCGCCTCGACGCCCACCGACGCCGCCAAGCGGATCGTGCCGGACCTGGCCGAGGAGGTACGCCTCATCGGGCAGGCCCGCCACCGGCTGGAGCGCGCGGTGCGCAACCTCGTCGACCGTGAGACGCACCGGCTCGACGCGCTGCGGTCCCGGCCGGTGCTGGCCCGACCCCACGTCATGATCGACCAGCGGGCCACCGAGCTGGCCATGCTCCGCCAGCGGGCCGGCCGCTGCCTGCACCACCGGCTCGCCGCCGCGGACGACGAACTGCGGCACACGCTCGCCCGCCTTCGTGCGCTGTCGCCCGCGGCCACGCTGGAGCGGGGGTACGCGATCGTGCAGCGCGCCGACGGCCACGTGGTCCGGGCGGCGTCCGAGGTGGGCAAGGGCGACCCGCTGCGCGTACGCCTCGCCGACGGCGAGCTGGCCGCGACGGTGGACGGGTGAGCCGCCGAGGGTCGACGGCGGCCGTGTGCTGGGATGGGGTCGATGACTGAGGAGACGAAGGCGGGGCCGGACGAGCGGCTCAGCTACGAGCAGGCGCGCGCCGAGCTGGCGTCGGTGGTGGAGCGGCTGGAGGCCGGCGGCACGTCGCTGGAGGAGTCGCTGGCGCTGTGGGAACGCGGCGAGGCGCTCGCGGTGATCTGCCAGCGCTGGCTGGACGGCGCCCGCGCCCGCATCGACGCGGCCCGCCAGGACGAGTCCTCCTGACGCTCCGGCGGACGTGGCGGGCGGACCTGGTGTCCCGCCCGCCACGACTGCCGGATGGCAGGTCGGGTCAGTCGAAGAGGCGGTACAGCTCCGGCGGCGCCTCGACGACCTGGTCCGCCGGCGGCTTCTGCGCGGCGGTGGCGTTGCCGTAGTCGGAGTAGGTGACCCGGATCTCCTGCGCCGCCGTCTGGCCGGAGGCCGGCACCTGGATCACCAGCTCGCTGAGCCGGCCCTGCGGGTCCACCTTGGCCGTGAACGGGACGGACTTCGCCTGCGCACCGAGGGCGGCGATCATGCTGGCGTCCAGGGACCCGGCCTCGGCGGCCTCCGACACGTCGATGGTGCCGGCGTACGCGCCCTCGCCGGTCCGCCGCACCTCCGTGATGCCCCGGGTGAGCACCTCGCTGCCGGCCGGGTCGAGCCGGTCGAAGTCGAACCCGAGGTTGCGGTCGCCCTTGATGCGGTTCTGGTCGAGGTGCTGGTACTTGCCGAGGTTCAGCGCCTCCACCCCCGGCACCTTGCCGGCCGCGCGGCCGCCGAGGTCCACCTTCACCCAGCTGTCGGGCCGGTGATGGATGACGTCGAGCGTCATCGACAGGTCGGAGGACGCGTCGCCGAGCGACACCCGGATCCGCGCGCTCTGGCTCGGCTCGTGCACCTGGCCCTCGGCGGTGCTGCCGCCGCCGGTCATGGTGAACCGGAAGTTCCCGGTGCGGATCGCCTCGGTGGAGGCGAGCAGCTCCTGCTTGGCGTCACCGGCGCCCGGCGCGACGGTGCCGGTGGCCGTGGCCGTCCCGGACGCGGTGGCGGTCGGCGAGGCGCCGGTCCCCGTGGTGCCGGCGTCGGTGCAGGCGACGAGGCCCGGGGTGAACAGTGCCGCGGCCACCACGCCGGCGCTGATTCGTCGAACAGTCATCGGTGTCTCCCAGAGGGTCACCCGACGCGGGCTCTCGCGCCGGGACCGGCGACGCAGACCCTCGACTGCGCCGCACGAGCCCGAGCCGGCCGACCGGGCCGACCTCCGCCCGCCACCCTTCTGTTCCCTCCGGCGGGGTCGCGCAATCACCCTGCTGTCCGGTTTCGCGCGGGTCGTCCCGCCGCCGCTGGGCACGCGCCGCCGCCGCGGTGCGCGGGACGGTACGAGATCGCTGCCGGCGGTACCGCGGCACCCCCGGCCGGGCACCGGGTCGGTCAGCGCAGCGAGGAGGCGAGCCGGCGCAGCTCGTTCTCCCGGGCGTCGCCCACCACGATCACGGTGCGGCCCGGTTCCAGCAGCACGAGCGCCTGCTCGTTCTGCCGGGCGGTGTACCGCTGCCAGCTCCGCCCGTCCAGGTCGGTCTGGCCCTGTGGTTGGGCGCGGTCGCTCAGCTCGGCGGGGATCAGCCGCTCCGCGGGCACGTTGCTCTGCACGAGCTGGGCGCCCTGCCCCTCCGGGGTCACGTAGCCGATCCGCAGCGTCGAGCCCCCCTCCACCTCCTGGTAGCGGGCGTTGACCGTACGCCAGTCGTCACCGAGCCCGGTCGGCTGGCTCACCGGGAAGGCGTTGGCTCCCTGGGCCTGTTCGATCGCCGGGCTGGGGTCGACCTGCGTGGGCTGGTCGCCGCCGAGGAAGCCCCGGTAGAAGGCCAGCAGCAGGGCGATCGGGATCAGCAGCACGAGCAGGGAGATCGCCATGTCCTTCGGCGACCGGTCGGACCGGCGGGCGTCGACGGCGGCCGGTGGCGCCGGCGGGTCCAGCGGCGCCGCCCCCGACGGTCCGGCCGCGGTCGCGGGCCACACGGCGCCCGTCGACTCGACGAGGGCCGGATCGGTGACGGCCTCCGGATCGGTCGGGGCCGACTCGACGCGCGCCGGCCCTGCGGCGGACGCGGCACCGGTCTCGCCCGGCTCGATTCGGGCCGGCCCCGCGGCGGACGCGGGGTGGGTCTCGCCCGGCTCGCCGGGGCCGGGGTCGCCGGTGGGGAGGCGGTCGGCGGGGACGCGGTCGGCAGGCTGTGCGGGTTCCACCTCGCCATTCTCGCAGCCGCCCCGACCGGCGGTATCCGGGCCATCACCGCCCCGCCCCAGCGCCCGTTCCGCCATCGTGTGAGGATCAGCGACAAAGCCGGCAGCAGCGGACGACCGCCGCGCCGGTCCACCCCGCAACGTCGCGAGGAGGAGCCGTCATGACGAACACCAGGACCCGGATCCCGCAGAATCTGGACCGCAACCTCGCCCTCGACCTGGTCCGGGTCACCGAGGCGGCGGCCATGGCCGCCGGCCGGTGGGTCGGCCGCGGCGACAAGGAGGGCGGTGACGGGGCCGCCGTGGACGCCATGCGGAAGCTGATCAACTCGATCCCCATGCGGGGCGTCGTGGTGATCGGCGAGGGCGAGAAGGACAACGCCCCGATGCTCTTCAACGGCGAGGAGGTCGGTGACGGGTCCGGCCCGGAGGTGGACGTCGCGGTCGACCCGATCGACGGCACCACGCTGATGAGCAAGGGCATGCCGAACGCCCTCGCGGTGCTGGCGGTCGCCGAGCGGGGCGCGATGTTCGACCCGAGCGCGGTGTTCTACATGGAGAAGCTCGCCGTCGGCCCGCTGTACGCCGACGTCGTGGACATCGACGCGGGGGTGGCCGAGAACCTGCGCCGGATCGCCCGGGTCAAGGGCACCGACGTCTCCGAGGTAACGGTCTGCGTCCTGGACCGGCCCCGGCACAAGGACCTCGTCAGCCAGATCCGGCGCGCGGGCGCGGGCATCCGGTTCATCTCCGACGGCGACATCGCCGGCGCCATCGCGGCGGCCCGGGGCGAGTCGGACGTCGACGTGCTCATGGGCATCGGCGGCACCCCGGAGGGGATCACCGCCGCCTGCGCCCTCAAGTGCATGGGCGGGATGATGCAGGCGAAGCTCTGGCCCAAGGACGACGAGGAGCGGGAGAAGGCGCTGGCCGCCGGGCACGACCTGGACCGCGTCCTGACCACCGACGACCTGGTCACCGGGGACAACTGCTTCTTCGTGGCCACCGGCATCACCTCCGGTGACCTGCTGCGCGGCGTGCGGTACCGGGCCGGGGGCGCGTACACGCAGTCGATCGTGATGCGTTCGAAGAGCGGCACGATCCGGGTGATCGACTCCTACCACCGGCTGGAGAAGCTCGCGCTCTACTCGGCCGTCGACTTCGACGGCCGCCCCCTGGCCGAGCAGGAGTGAGCACCGCCACCACGGACCGCCCCGTCCTGCCGGCGACCAGACGGATCGCGGGGACGGGGCTCGCGATCCTCTCCGGGCTCGCCGTCGCCGTGCAGTCGCGGATCAACGGCGAGTTGGGCGTACGCCTGCACGACGGCTTCGCGGCCGCCGTGATCTCCTTCGGCGTCGGCCTGCTGGTGCTGCTGGTGTTGGTCCCCGCCGCCCCGACCGGGCGGCGGGGGCTGGCCGCCCTGCGCCGGGCGCTGGCCGCCGGTTCGCTGCGCCCCTGGCAGTGCCTCGGCGGCGTCTGCGGCGCCTTCCTCGTGGCCACCCAGGGGCTCACCATCGGCACGCTGGGCGTGGCGGTCTTCACGGTGGCGGTCGTGGCCGGCCAGACCGGCAGCGGCCTCGCGGTCGACCGGGCCGGTGTCGGGCCCACCGGCCGGCAGCCGCTCACCGCGCAGCGGCTGGCCGGCGCCGCGCTCACCGTGGTGGCGGTGCTCCTGGCGGTCGGCGACCGGCTCGGCGAGCCGGACGCGCTGGTGCTGGCCGTGCTGCCGCTGCTGGCCGGGGTGGGCATCGCGTGGCAGCAGGCCGTCAACGGGCGCGTACGGGCGGCCGCCGACAGCGCCCTCACCGCCACGCTCGTGAACTTCACCGTCGGCACGGTGGCCCTGCTCGTCGCGTTCGCCGTCGACGTCGCCGTACGCGGATGGCCGGCCGGGAGCCTGCCCACCGAGCCCTGGCTGTACGTCGGTGGCCCGATCGGCATCGTGTTCATCGCCCTCGCGGCGGCCATCGTGCGCTTCACGGGCGTCCTGCTGCTCGGCCTGGCGACCATCGCCGGGCAGATCGTGGGTGCCGTCGGGCTGGACATGGCCCTGCCGACGGCGGCCTCGCACCCCGGCCCCACCACGCTGCTCGGCGCCGCGCTCACCCTGGTGGCCGTGCTGGTCGCCGCGCTGGCGCCGCAGCGCTGACGACCGGAACACCGGCCGCCGGAGGGCGGGGTGGCAACCCCGTGTGCTGGTGGTGGGCCTCGTAGCGGTCGCGCAGACCGCGCCGCCCGCCGGCCCCGACGGGCCGGACCGCCGGCCCGGCCCGTCCGGCGGCCGTCACCTCCGCGGCGCCGCCACCGTCTCGGCCAGCACGTCGTCGGCTCAGCTGCCGTCGGAGGAGTGGCCCGGGAAGAGGTGGGCGGCCGGGTCGATCGCCACGGCCGCGTTGTTGACGGCCGTCGCCGCCTCGCCGAAGCCCGTGGCGATCAGCCGCACCTTGCCCGGGTACTCGGTGATGTCGCCCGCCGCGAACACCCGGGGCAGGTTGGTGGCCATCGTGCTGTCGACCACGATGTGCCGGCGGTCCAGCCGCAGTCCCCACCCGGCGAGCGGGCCGAGGTCGGCGGTGAAGCCGAGCGCCGCGACGACCGTGTCGACCGGCAGGGTCTCGGCGGCACCACCCCGTACCGTGATCTCCGCCGCGCTCACCGTGCCATCCCCGTGCAGCCGGGTGACCTCGGCGTTGACCACCACCCGGACCGGCAGCGCCAGCACCCGGGCGACGGTGGCGGCGTGGGCGCGGAACTTCTCCCGCCGGTGCACGAGGGTCACCGAGCGGGCCAGCGGTTGCAGCGTGAGGGCCCAGTCGAAGGCGGAGTCGCCGCCGCCGACGATCAGCACGTCCCGGCCGGCGAGTTCGGCCGGCTGGGGTACGAAGTAGACGATCCCGGCGCCGGTGAAGTGTTCGGCGACGGGCAGCGGGCGTGGGGTGAAGCTGCCCAGCCCACCGGTGACGATCACCGCGCCGCAGCGCAGCCGCGCACCGCCGGCGAGGCCGAGCACCGGCCGGTCGTCGGCGTACGAGAGGGTCTCGGCACGGGTGCCGAGCAGGTAGCACGGGTCGAACGGCGCGGCCTGGGCGACGAGGTTCGCCACCAGGTCGCGCCCCTTGATCGACGGAAACCCGGCCACGTCCAGGATCAGTTTCTCGGGGTACATGGCGGTGACCTGGCCGCCCGGTTCCGGCAGCGCGTCGACCACCGCCACCGACAGCCCACGGAAACCGGCGTAGTACGCGGCGAACAGACCGGCCGGACCGGCCCCGATCACGGCGACATCGACCTCGCGCATGGCGTACCGTCGCTTCCCGCTCGCGGATCAACGCGTGCTGATGCCGACGGTAGGGCGGTGGCGGGGCCCGGGCAAGCATGTCCCGCGGATCGCGCGGGGGCGGCCCCCGGCGGGGGCCGGCGCGGGACGTGGCGCGGGCGGCCCGGGCGGTGGCCGGCGCGGGACGCGCGCGGCCCGTCAGGGCATGGGCAGCGTGGACTCCGAGCGGTAGGGGTCGTGGCGGCGGCGCCGGAACAGGATGGCCGCCACGACCCCGCCGAGCAGCCCGAAGAGGTGGCCCTGCCAGGAGATCCGCTCGTCCGTGGGCAGCACGCCGACGAGTTGCCAGCCGTAGAGGAGCCCGACCAGCACGAAGACGGCGAAGTTCCACCAGCTCCGCTCGACGATGCCGCGGGTGAGCAGGATCCCGAGGTACCCGAAGATCACTCCGCTGGCGCCGACCACCACGGAGTTCGGCGAGCCGGTGAACCAGACGCCGAGGCCGCTGACCAGGATGATCAGCAGGGTGGACCAGAGGAAGCGGCGGGCGCCGGCCGCGAGCACGAACGTGCCGAGCAGGATCAGCGGGATGCTGTTGCTGTAGAGGTGGTCGAAGCCGTGGTGCAGGAACGGTGAGAAGAAGACGCCGTCGAGCCCGTCGATGCGCTTCGGGATGATCCCGGCGGTGGCGTCCAGACCGAACGCGAGACCCTGGTCGACGACCTCGACGAGGAAGAGGAACGGGACGACCGCGCACATCGCCACGAAGGCCCGGCCGAGTGCGGCGTAGAACGCCTCGGTGCCGAACCGGTGGGGGTCGCCGCTTCCGGGGAGCAGGGTCACCCTCCAACTGCTATCAGTAAACCCGCCCGACCGCCACTCGCGGCCCGGGCACATCGGGCGGGAACGGGGGCGGGTGGCTCACCCACCCGCCCCCGTCACGGTCCGGATCAGTACCAGCCCTCGGCCTGCGAGTGCGCCCACGCTCCGCAGGGTGTGTCGTACCGGCCCTCGATGTAGCCGAGGCCCCACTTGACCTGGGTGGCCGGGTTGGTCTCCCAGTCGTCGGCCACCGAGCCCATCTTGCTGCCCGGCAGCGCCTGCGGGATGCCGTACGCGCCGGACGAGGAGTTGCGGGCCTTGTGGTTCCAGCCGCTCTCCTTCGTCCAGAGCTTGTCGAGGCAGGGGAACTCCTTGATCGGGAAGCCCGCCTTGATCATCTCCGCGCAACCGATCTTGCGGTTGCCGCTGTACTCCGCGCAGGAGGCGGGGATGGGGCCCTCGTACGGCTTGGTCTCCTGCTTGGCGGCCGCGGCCTCGCGCTCGCGCTCGCGCTTGCGGGACGCCGCCGCCTCCTCGGCGCGGCGGGCCCGCTCGGCGGCCTCCTTGGCGGCCTCCGCGGCCCGCAGCTTGGCCTGGTACTCGGCGGCCCGCTGCCGGGCGGACTGGACCTGGTAGGCGGCCTGGCGCTCGCGCTGGTACTCGTACTCCGCCTGGTCGACCTCCGCGCCGACCTGCGCCGTGAGGCCCTGTTGCTGGGTCTCCCGGTCTTCGCCCAGATAGAAGCCGCCGGCGACGCCCACGGAGAGCAGCGCGACGGCGGCCGTGCGGGCACCCAACCGGCTCCACAGCCGACTCACGAAGTGTCCCTTCGTCGGGGGCAAGGACACGGCGCGGTGCCGGGCCGTGAGGGGCCGGTGCCCGCGCCGTGAGCGCCCCGACCGTCCCCGGCCGCAGCCGGCGTACCGGGTCGTGACGGGAGTGACGAACGATCCCTGACGATCTCTCCGGTGCGCGGGCGCTCGTGGGACACCATCGCGCACAGTGAGGCGGATGGGAAACCAGCGGACGCATTTGTGATTTGGGTCACGCCTAAAATCGGGATGAAAACCTACAAAGCGGGCGTCAGTTCGGGATGTCCTCCAGGAGGTCCGTCACCATGGCGGCGATCGGCGACCGCTCCGACCGACTGAGCGTGATGTGCGCGAACAGGGGATGCCCCTTCAACGCCTCGATCACCGCGGTCACCCCGTCGTGCCGCCCGACCCGGAGGTTGTCCCGCTGCGCCACGTCGTGCGTGAGCACGACGCGGGAGCCCTGCCCGATCCGGGACAGCACGGTGAGCAGCACCCCCCGCTCCAGGGACTGCGCCTCGTCGACGATGACGAACGCGTCGTGCAGACTCCGCCCGCGGATGTGGGTCAGCGGGAGCACCTCTAGCAGCCCCCGCGCGGTGACCTCCTCCAGCACGTTCTCGTGCACCACGGCGCCGAGGGTGTCGAAGACCGCCTGCGCCCAGGGCGACATCTTCTCCGACTCGGTCCCGGGGAGGTAGCCCAGCTCCTGGCCGCCGACCGCGTACAGGGGGCGGAAGACGACCACCTTCTTGTGGCGGCGGCGCTCCATCACCGCCTCCAACCCAGCGCAGAGGGCCAGGGCGGACTTCCCGGTGCCGGCCCGGCCCCCGAGCGACACGATGCCGATCGACTCGTCGAGCAGCAGATCCAGCGCGATCCGCTGCTCGGCGGAACGGCCGTGCACGCCGAACGCCTCCCGGTCCCCGCGGACCAGCCGTACCGTCTTGTCGGGCAGCACGCGACCGAGGGCCGACCCGCGCGCGGAGTGCAGCACCAGGCCGGTGTGGCAGGGCATGCCGGCGGCCTCGTCCACGTCGAGCGTCTCGCCGGCGTAGAGCCGGCCGATCTGCTCCTCGCCCAGCTCCAGCTCGGCCATCCCCGTCCAGGTGGGGTCGCTGGCCTGGCCGTGCCGGTACTCGTCGGCGCGCAGGCCCACCGAGGCGGCCTTGACCCGCAGCGGCATGTCCTTGCTGACGAGGGTGACGTCCCGTCCCTCGGCGGCGAGGTTCAGCGCCACGGACAGGATGCGGGTGTCGTTGCTCTCGTTCCGGAAGCCGGGCGGCAGCACCCTGTCGTCGGTGTGGTTCAGCTCGACGCGGAGTGTGCCGCCGGCGTCGTTGGCGGGCACCGGCCGGTCCAGCCGGCCATGGCGTACGCGCAGCTCGTCCAGCATGCGCAGCGACTGCCGGGCGAACCAGCCCAGCTCCGGATGGTGCCGCTTGCCCTCCAGCTCGGAGATCACCACGAGGGGCAGCACGACCTCGTGCTCGGCGAAGCGGTGGAAGGCCGCCGGGTCCGACAGCAGGACCGACGTGTCCAGGACGAAGGACTGGCCACCTGGTCGGGGCTCCTCGGCGTCGGCCGGCTCGGCGGCGGCCGTGCGGCGGCTCCGGGTGACGCGGCGGGTCGTGGCAGTCGCGGCCGGGGTCTGGTCGGCACCGGCGGTGGTACGGCGAGTCGTCACAGGCCTGCTCCGGCGGATGTGCACCCGGCCATCCGCGGTCCGCCTCCTCCGGCGCCCGGTGACACGGGGTCGGATGCGGGCCCCGTGCGCGAGGTCGCGGGCCGGGCTTGCCGGCTGGCCCGGGAGAACCCCGTGCCATGCCTAGACGCTAGCGGCGAACGGGCATGCCGGCTAGAGGTTCGACGTGGCTCACCGGAGACCGGCGCGTGAACAGCCCGCGGCAGCCGGCGCGATCGGGCACGCCGGCTGCCGAGTCGGGGGCGGCGAGCGGCGGAGCCGGCCGGGATGCATGCCCCCTGCGCGCATCCCGGCCGGTGGGACCGCCGTCACCGGTCTGACGTGGCCCCTGACGGTGCGTGCCCGCCGCGGACGACGCACCGCGCCTTCGGTGCCGGCCGGCGGGGCGCCGGGCGGTGCGCCCCGCCGACCGTCTCAACCGGTCCGTCTGACCAGGGTGCCGGTCGGGTGCCGCCCGGTGACCGGAGCGGCCGGCGCCGAGAACGACGAGCCGGTGTAGGTGGTGCCGGGACGGGCCACCGTCCCGCTCACGCGGATGGCGCTCGGCGGGGACGCGGCCAGCGCCGACGCGATGGCGGCCTGGGCGTCGCGGCGTCGCCGGTTCCAGGCGCCGCGGTCGCCGTCGAAGTAGCCCTGGCGGTAGCCGAAGCGGTAGCCGATGCGGTAGCTCAGCTGGCCGTGCAGCCGACCGGCCGCGTAGCTGGCCGCGGCGAGCACCAGCACGAGGAAGATGGCGAGGAACGGGCTCATCGGGCGGCTCCCGGGTGCCGCCGGCGCCGCGTCACCGCTCCTCCGGCTCGGCCGGGGCCGGGTCGGCGAGCAGCCGGTCCAGGTCGTCGGTGCTGACCTCCTCGACCAGCTCGACGGTGATCCGGCAGCCGTCCACGACCACCTCCGCCACCGACGACCGGCGGATCTCACCGCCGGCGTCGTAGACCCGCACGCTCAGCTCCGGGCAGCCGAGATGGGTACGCCAGGCGTTCCACTCGGCGCGGTCGCCGACGCTCAACGAGAGGTAACGGCAGCCCCGGGCGAGGTAGAGCCGCCAGGGGGCGCTCAGGCCGGCGGCGACGCCCTCCGCGATCAGGCCGAAGGCCTGGGCACGCGTCGCGAGTTCGGTCACCGCACCCCCCTCGGACCGGGGGCGTGACGCATGTGAGCACCAATCGTCTCAGGCACGTGACACACCGTAGAATGTCCCATGGGCGTGACAGTATCAGCTTTTCGTCCGTTCGCCGCGACACCTACGGGCATCTATTCTGCCCAGGTGATGCCCCTCAGGAGCGGCGCTGGATCGTTAACCGGGAATCCGAGTTCGCCGTCACGTTCGCGTGACAACAGCGTGCCTGGGATCCCGTCCACGTCGGACTGGTCGTACCGTCACGACGTGACCGAGACGGCCAACGCACGGAAGATCGCCTTCGCCACCTTCGTCCGACGCGCGCTCGACGAGGCGCGGGCAACCCGGGCCTGGAGCGGCACAGAGGTCTCCCGACGCACCGGCGTCTCCCGCCAGACCATCAACCGCTGGGTCCGCGGCGACTGGGCCAGCGACCCGGAGGCCGAACGGGTGGTCGCCTTCTGCGAGGGCCTGGGACTCAACCCGGCCGCCGCGTTCGCCGCCCTCGGCTGGGACCGGACGGCCGGCACTCCCCGCACCAACCAACCCACCCCTCCCATGGACCCCGACGTGGAGGCGCTGTTGCGCCGGCTCGTCGACCCCAACGTGTCGGACGCGGAGAAGTTCCACATCCGGGAAACCATCCGATACCTCGCGTATCGCCCGACCCTCCCCGTGGATGTCCGAAAACGCGGTGAACAGGCCGGGTAGTTCCTCAGATGGCGAAAGAACGGCAGGTCAGACTCATTCGTTTCGCTCCGGGGCAGGAAAGGGCACGCTAGCGTCCCTATTCGTACTGCTTGGGCTCGTCGTCGGCGGGGGACGGGACAAGGCCGAACCCAGCCCTGCGGGACAGAAGGAGGGGTCTGTCCATGACCCTGAAATGGTTGGCAGTCGTGGTGGCCACGGTGTCGGTGACACTGTGCGCCACCGG
>Ga0164243_10013395_pt1 | contig 11544 bp, 10 predicted proteins | sample OricompcompostOP_FD_108781 | JGI IMG/M metagenome (GOLD analysis project Ga0164243, IMG submission 108781) | Organic Plus compost microbial communities from Emeryville, California, USA - Original compost - Organic plus compost (OP) | ecosystem: Engineered > Solid waste > Mixed feedstock >... | reverse complement strand
CCTTACTCGCCAGCCGTTCGCACGACACAACAAAGCGGGCAGACCCTGCTCCCCCAGGCGCAGGACGCACCGGTTCGATCCCCGTGCCTTTCCTTCCGGCGTTACCCCGCATTCGCCAGCGGGCGATGAAGCGTGCCGGCTCTACGCATACACACACACCGCTTCCTCCCCCTTCGTCATTGCGAGGGGCCGTGAGGCCCCGCGGCAATCGTCGGCTTCGCCTCCTCGCAATGACGAGGGGAGAGGCTCGTTACCCCGGGGCAGGAGATGCCAGCTTTCGCTGGCATGACGCTTAGGGCCGGGCGAAGGAAGCGCTAGTCTGCGGGTTGCAGGACTATGTGGCCCACCGCCGTGTTGGAGGCGGGGACGTGGTAGAAGCGGTGGAGCTGTTCCACCTTGCGGCCGAGCGCGGCGCGCATGATGAGCCACATGATCAGCTCGATCCCTTCCGAGCCCGCCTCGCGCAGATATTCGAGCCGGGTGATCCGGCGCAGATCGTCCGTCTCGTCGAGCAGCTTGTCGAGGAAGGCGTTGTCGAATTCGGGGTTGATCAGCCCGGCGCGGGGGCCCTGGAGCTGGTGGCTCATGCCGCCCGTGCCCCAGATCTGCACGTTCAGGTCTTCCGGATAGGCGGCCACCGCATCGCCGATCGCCGCGCCGAGCTGCCAGCAGCGCTCGCCCGAAGGGGTGGGGAACTGGGTGACGTTCACCGCCAGCGGGATGACCTTGCACGGCCATTCCTCCGCCTTGCCGAACACCAGCGAGAGCGGCACGGTGAGGCCGTGATCGACGTCCATCTGGTTCATGATGGTGAGGTCGAACTCGTCGATCACCAGCTGCTCGGCAAGATGGGCCGCAAGATCCGGATGGCCGATCACCGTGGGCACGGGGCGGGCGCCCCAGCCTTCGTCGGCCGGCTCGAACTCCTCCGCGAAGCCCAGCGCGAAAGTCGGCACGATGTCCAGCATCATAGCCGAGGCATGGTCGTTATAGCACAGGATCACCACGTCGGGCGTGTTGTCCTTCACCCATTCCTTCACCCAGTCGTAACCGGCGAAGACCGGGCGCCAATATTCGTCCCCGTCGCGGCCCTGGTCGAAGGCCGCGCCGATCGCGGGGACGTGGCTGGTGGCGATGCCCGCCGTGATGCGCGCCATCAGGTCTTGTCCCGGATCGAGCGGTTGCCTTCGGGCGCGCGGCCCCCGGCGCGCATCATCGCGGCATATTCGTCCGCGGTCATCCCGGTCATCGAGCCGACCGCCTTCTGCGTGCTCCAGCCATCGGTGTTGGACAGCTTGACGAGGAAGTAGATGTTCCCCCCGAGATCGATCAGCCGGTTGAAGTCACGGTCCAGCACGGCCTGCTTCTGCTCCTCGCTCATGCGGAAGGTGTCGAGATAGGCGCGCTCGTCGGTCCGGAAGCGCTTGCGGTTGTCCGCGTTCATCAGCGACATGCAGAACTTGTGGAGATGATAGGCCTGGCGCGAGCGCCGGGCGGTGAAGACCTTGGTGCCCGGAATGTCTTCCAGTTCCTCGAGCGGGTAGAGCCGATGACGCATGGTTGGGGTGCCTCTTTCTGCGGCCCCGGTAACAGAGGCGGAGGGAACCCGCCAGCCTTGGCGCGGGCCGTCCGGCCAGCGGGCGCGGGCTTGTGGAATATCTGCAACAGGGGAGGACCTGCCGGGGCTCAGGCCTTCGGGCGGTTGGCCAGGAGGTCGTCCACCACGGCGGGGTCGGCCAGGGTCGAGGTGTCGCCGAGATTGCCGGTGTCGTTCTCCGCGATCTTGCGCAGGATGCGGCGCATGATCTTGCCCGAGCGGGTCTTGGGCAGGCCGGGGGCGAACTGGATCACGTCGGGCGTGGCGATCGGGCCGATCTCGCGGCGGACCCACTGGACCAGCTCGCCGCGCAGCGCTTCGTCGCCTTCCACGCCGGTGATGGTGGTGACATAGGCGTAGATGCCCTGGCCCTTCACATCGTGCGGCATGCCGACCACGGCGGCTTCGGCCACGGCATCGTGCGCCACCAGCGCGCTTTCGATCTCGGCCGTGCCCATGCGATGGCCCGAGACGTTGATCACGTCGTCGATCCGGCCGGTGATCCAGTAATAGCCATCCTCGTCGCGCCGGCAGCCGTCGCCGGTGAAGTAGAAGCCCTTGAAGGTGCTGAAATAGGTCTGGAAGAAGCGCTCGTCATCGCCATAGACGGTGCGCATCTGGCCCGGCCAGCTGTCGGTGATGACCAGCGCGCCTTCGGCGGCGCCTTCGAGGATGTTGCCTTCGCCGTCCACCAGCGCGGGCTGCACGCCGAAGAAGGGCAGGGTGGCGCTGCCCGGCTTGAGCGCGGTCGCGCCCGGCAGGGGGGTGATCATGTGCCCGCCCGTCTCCGTCTGCCACCAGGTGTCGACGATCGGGCAGCGGCTGTCGCCCACAACGCGGTAATACCATTCCCACGCCTCGGGATTGATCGGCTCGCCCACCGAGCCGAGCAGGCGGAGCGATGCGCGGCTGGTGCGCCGCACCCATTCGTCCCCCTCGCGCATCAGCGCGCGCAGCGCGGTGGGGGCGGTGTAGAGGATCTCCACCCCGTATTTGTCGACCACCTGCCAGAAGCGGCTGAAATCCGGATAGTTGGGCACGCCTTCGAACATCAGCGTGACGGCCCCGTTGGCGAGCGGCCCGTAAACAACATAGGAATGGCCGGTGACCCAGCCGATATCGGCCGCGCACCAGTAGATCTGCCCCGGCCGGTAATCGAAAGTGTATTCATGGGTCATGGAAACCCACACCGCATAGCCGCCGGTGGTGTGCAGCACCCCCTTGGGCTTGCCGGTGGAGCCGGAGGTGTAGAGGATGAAGAGCGGGTCTTCCGCGCCCATCTCCTCCGCCGGGCAGTCGGCGCTCGCGCCGGCGACGGCATCGTGCCACCACAGGTCGCGCCCTTCGGCCATCGGCACCTCGGCGCCGGTGTGGCGCACCACGATCACCCGGCTCACATTCTTGGCGTGATGCTGCAGCGCCTCGTCCACATTGGCCTTGAGCGGGATGCGCCTGCCGCCGCGAAGCCCTTCGTCGGAGGTGATGACGATGTCGCTCGCGCAATCGTCGATCCGCCCGCCCAGCGCCTCTGGGCTGAAGCCGGCGAAGACCACGGAATGGATCGCGCCGATCCGCGCGCAGGCCAGCATGGCCACCGCCGCTTCGGGGATCATCGGCAGATAGATCGTCACCCGGTCGCCTTTTTCCACCCCTTGCGCCTTCAGCGCATTGGCGAAGCGGCAGACCTGCTCGTGCAATTCGCGATAGGTGAGGGTGCGGCCGGGTGCGGCGGGATCGTCCGGCTCCCAGATGATGGCAGGGGTGTCTCCCCGTTCGGTCAGGTGGCGGTCGAGGCAGTTCGCGGCGAGGTTGAGCGTGCCGTCCTCGAACCACCTGATCCCGAAATCCTCCTTGTGGAAGGAGGCGTTCCTCACCTTGGTGAACGGCCTGATCCAGTCGATCCGCTGCGCTTCCTCGCGCCAGAAGCCGTCCGGATCCTCGATCGAGCGACGGTATTTCTCCCGGTAGGCGTCCGCATCGATCAACGCCGTCTTCGCCCATTCCTCCGGAACCGGATGGACGTTCACTTCCTGCATCGCTCGCTCCCGTGAAATGCCTTTCCCCAGCGCTAGGCGTTGCGACGCCGCGCCGCAAGGGTGCGGTGGCCGGGCTCCTGCCCTCCTCTCGCCGGGATGGCGAAGGAAGCGCCGCCTCAGCGCCAGAGCGCGTCCAGGGCGGGGAGCAGGTGCTCGCGATGCTCTTTCGGGATGCGGGCGAGCAGGTCGTCCTCGAAGGCGAGCAGCGTGGCGCGTACGGCGGCCAGCCGCTTCCTGCCCGCCTCGGTCAGCGTGAGGCCCTGGGACTTGCCGTCGATCGGTGCGCGGTCGAGCAGCCCGGCATCCTCCAGCCGCTTGAGCAGAGGGGCCATGTTGGCGCGCTGGATGTCCAGCGTGCGGCCGATCCAGCTCGATGTGGCGCCGGGATGGTCGCCGATCAGCAGCAGCACCGTGGCGTCGACCATGCGCATGTCGTGCTTGGCGAGGCGCTGGGCCAGCTCCGCCGTCATCGCGTTGGCGGCGCGGCGCAGCGAATAGCCGGGAATGTTCGCGAGCGTCTTCATCATCGGTGCAGCCTCAACGAATGGCATTGCGGATAGTCGCCCGGATCGCTATGCGCAATAGCAATAATCGCCCGCCCTTTTCCGGCGGCGATTCGCAGAGAAGAGGAGCCCCCACCATGGCAATGCCGTCGCAGCCCGATCCGCGCCCCGAGGAAGAAACCGTCCGCTACGATATCGTGGATGGCGTGGCGTGGGTCTATTTCAACCGCCCCGACAAGCGGAACTGCATGAGCCCCAAGCTCAACCGCCAGATGCTCCGCGTGCTGGAAAGCCTCGAGTTCCGCGACGACGTGCAGGTGCTCGTCCTCGCCGGCGAAGGCAGCGCCTGGTCGGCCGGCATGGACCTGCTCGAATATTTCCGGATGAACGAGCAGATCGGCATCTCCGCCACCCGCAAGGCCCAGCGTGAGGCCTATAGCTGGTGGGAACGCCTGCGCTGGTACGAGAAGGCCACGGTCGGCATGATCAATGGCTGGTGCTTCGGCGGCGCCTATGGTCCGCTGTTCGCCTGCGACATCGCCGTGGCGAGCGATGATGCGCAGTTCGGCCTTTCGGAGATCAACTGGGCGATCCTGCCGGGTGGCGGCGCCTCCAAGGTCGCGGCCGAGCTGATGCCCTATCGCAAGGCGATGTATCACGCGATGATGGGCGAGAACCTCACCGGCAAGGAAGCGGCCGAGCAGGGCCTCGTCACCGAAAGCGTCCCGGCCGACAAGCTGCGCGCACGCGTGCAGGAAATCGCCGACGTGCTGAAGAAGAAGGACACCCACGCCCTGCGCGCCACCAAATGGGCCGTGCGCCGCGTGATGGAGATGACCTACGACAATGCGGAGGACTATCTGATCCGCACCCAGGAAGCGCTGAACGATTTCGGCGGCTGGGAAACCCGCAAGGAAGCGACCAAGCAGTTCCTCGACGAGAAGACCTTCAAGCCGGGTCTCGGCGCCTTCGACAAGTCGAAGCTCCAAGACTGAGCCTTTTGCTTTGGGGCATATCGGTTGCAAACGCGTTGCGGATCGACGGCCTTGATCGTCACCCCAGCGAAAGCTGGGGTCTCTGGCGGTGACGCGCAAAGGCCCGAGACGCCAGCTTTCGCTGGCATGACGAGAAGCGGGTGTTTGCAATCGATCCATCGTGCCGAATCCGGCTGCCGTTCCCAGCTGGATCCCCGCCTGCGCGGGGATGACGGAACTTGCGCGTCCCAACAGGACTAGCACCAATTCACTTCGGGATGGCGACCCGGAAGTTCAGGACGCAGGAGCACGATCGCCGCTCGACTCATCGCACGAGTTTTGGCAACGGGCGGGCCGAATGGGAGATTGACTATGACCGAACGGCGATTCACCAACGAACAGATCGACCGGCTCTTGCGGCCCAGGAGCGTGGCGGTGATCGGTGCGTCCGATCGCACCGGCGCGCTGGGCGCGACCCTGCTCAACAATCTCGTGCAGTATGAGTTCGCCGGCGAGATCTACCCGGTGAATCCCAAGCGCGACGAGATCGCCGGCCTCAAATGCTATCACAGCGTGGACGAGCTGCCGGAAGGGATCGATTGCGCGGTGCTTGCCATCCCGCGGCCCTTCGTGCTCGACACGGTGCGCGGCCTCGCCGCCCGGGGCTGCGGCGCGGTGGTGATCTATTCGGCCGGCTTCTCCGAAGCGGGCGAGGAAGGCATGCGCGAGCAGCTCGAGCTCGGCACGATCGCCGCCGAGCACGGCATGGTGATCGAAGGGCCGAACTGCCTGGGCTGCACCAATTACGTCGCGCGCGTGCCGCTGACCTTCGTCGAAACCAACATGCAGAGCCCGCCCAAGGGCACTCGCGCAGTGGGCATCGCCAGCCAGTCCGGCGCGCTCGCCGCCGTGCTGGCGACGGCGCTGCATCCGCGCGGCTGCTATGTCAGCACCTCGGTCTCCACCGGCAACGAGGCAGCCTCGGGCGTGGAGGATTACGTCAACTGGCTGGTGGATGACGAGGATACCCACGTCATCGCCATGTATGTGGAAAGCCTGCGTCGCCCCAAGGCTTTCATCGAGGCCGCGCGGCGCGCGCGGGCAGCCGGCAAGCCGATCATCATGCTTCACCCCGGCAAGTCCAACAAGGCGCAGGAAAGCGCGGCGACCCACACCGGCGCCATGGCGGGCGACTATGCGCTGATGAAGGCCAAGCTTGCGCGGGAAGGCGTGATCTTCGCCGACACGCTGGAAGAACTGGAAGACATCACCGAGATCGCCCTGCGCTGCCCGGCCCTGCCCGGCGCGAACATGGCGGTGCTGGGCGAAAGCGGCGCGCTGCGCGGCCTGGCCTTCGACATCGCGGAGGATATCGGGCTCGACCTTATCGACCTCAATGACGAGAACAGCCCGGCCCTGCGCGCGGTGCTGCCCGATTTCGTGCCCGTGTCGAACCCCACGGACATCACCGCGATCGGCCTGTCCGAGCCGGAGATCTACACCAAGGTCCTCACCGCCCTGCTGGAGGACGAGCGGGTCGGCTCCGTCGTCGCCTCGATCATCCAGTCGGACCCGATCACCAGCGGCATCAAGTTCCCGCACATCATCAAGGTGCTGGAAGACGGCAGCTTCTCCAAGCCGCTGGTCTTTGCCGGGGTGGACGAAGGCGCCACGGTCCCGCAGGATTATATCGACGGGCTGCGCAAGGTGGGCATCCCCTGGTTCCCCAGCACCGAGCGCGCCTATCGCGCGATCGCCCGGCTGGCCGACCTGTCCAAGCGTGACCTCACCGACAATTCGGGCGAGCCCCTGCCCGTTCCGGGGCTGGACAGGGTGTCCGGCGTGGTGCCGGAATACAAGGCGAAGGAACTGCTGGCCCCGCTCGGCATCCCCTTCCCGAAGAGCCGCTTCGCCGCCACGGCGGAGGAGGCGGTCGCCGCCGCGGAGGAGATCGGCTATCCGGTGGTGCTCAAGGCCCAGGCCGCCGCGCTCGGCCACAAGAGCGACGCGGGCGGGGTGATCCTCAAGCTCGACACCGCCGACGAGGTGCGCACCGCCTTCGGCCGGATCTTCGAGAATGTCGGCGCCTATGATGCGGCGATCGCGCTTGACGGCGTGCTGGTCGAGAAGATGGGCACGATGGGCATGGAGATGATCGTCGGTGCCAAGGGCGATCCCGGATGGGGCCCGGTGGTGCTGGTGGGCTTCGGCGGCGTGACGGCGGAAATCCTCAAGGACGTGGTGCTGGTGACGCCGGACCTGTCCGAAGAGCAGGTGATCGCCAAGCTGCTCACGCTCAAGCAGGCCAAGCTGCTCACCGGCTATCGCGGCTCGCCCGAGTTGGACGTGCCTGCGCTGGCGAAGCTGGTGGTCGAGATGGGCCGGATCATGGCCGGCAATCCGGCGATCCACGAGATCGACCTCAACCCGGTGATCGTGCATCCCAAGGGCCAGGGCGTCGTCGCGCTTGACGCGCTGATGCTGGTGGCAGGCTGAGCTTTTCCTGGTTCCTCCCTGTCGCGACGCGATGGGGAGGATTTGGGGTCAGCCCTTCTTCAGCCCGTAATCGATCCTGATCCGCACCCATGCGCCGATCACGGAGCGTCCGCCGACCTGCGGCGGACGGACCTTGAATTGCCAGGCGGCTGCCAGCACCGCGCGGGAGATGTTCGAGCCGTCGGGATATTCGTCCAGCGCCACGCAGTCCTCCACCCGGAAGTCGGGCGCGGTCTTGCAGGCGATCAGGCCCCAGCCCGGCCCCTGCGCGGTGGAGAGGTAGCCCGCCAGTTCGTTGTCGTAGGGCTTGCGATACCAGGCGGCGGCATAGAGCGGCTGGCCGTTGGGCGCGGTGCCCACGCGCGGCGTATCTCCCGGCGTTCCGGTGTTGGGCGGGCCCATCATCGGCTTCGCCTGGGCGCTCGGCCCCGCCTGGGGCTGCTTGGAGATATCGGCACCGGCCATCTGGTCCTTCGACATCGGGATCAGCGCCGGCGGGATCGTCGCCGAAGGAGCCGGCGCGGGTTGCGGCTGGGGCGGCTGTGGTTGTGGCTGCGGCTGCGGTGGTTGCGGGGTGGGTTCGGGCTGCTCCTGCGGAGCCGGTGGGGAACGGTCCGGAGTGGGGCTTTCCTCGGGCTTGCTTTCGGGCGGGGCCTCGCTCTCCTCCTCGGAGGGTGCGGCGTCGAAGGTGGAGAGGACCTCGCCGGCCTGCTTCTGATCCTGCGATCCCGCCTGGCCCAGCGTGAGCAGCAGCAGCACCAGAAGCGCCTCGATCAGCAGCGCGGCGAGAAGGCCGGTCGCGCGCCGGCCCAGCCCGGAGCGCAGGCGCTCACCCAGGGATTCGCCGGAGAGGAAGGTGGATTGGAACAAGGACCCTATTTTCCACCGCTGCAGGACGACACGCCACCCCCGCTGCAGCCGACGACCGGGGTGGCGACTTGCCCCGGAGGCCGAATGACGGCGCAGCGCGGGGCACCTTTGGCGTCTCGTGAATGAACCGCAGCTTTCCATAGGCTGCCGCGAAGCTTCGCTCCACCCCTTCCTGCTTTTTTCCCGGTTTCCCTCGCCTTCCCGAATCTTTTTTCGCCGAAAGGGCGAAAAGGGCGAGGGCCAGGAGAATTCCAAAGTGAGACACTTCCCCCTGCCGCGATCGATTGTGTTCGCCGGATTCTGTGGCTACGGGGGCGGACGGGCAATGTCCGGAAATGGGACAATCGAGCAGGAGCAGGCCTCAGCGGGTCGTTGAAATGGGGATGGAACGGATCGGTAAACTGCTTGCGGCCTGTCGCGAGAAGGCGGGCCGGCCTCTCCTGGCCCGGAGCCGGGTCCACACATGCGGGCGGCTGCTGGGGCTGTCCGCCGCGCCGTTGCTGCTGGGTGCCGCGTCGGATGTCACTCCGGTGGGCATCATGGCGCCGCAGGGAGACGGACGGGCGGCTGCGACCGCGCATCTGGTCAAATCCATCCTCGAATATGCGCGCTGGCCGGCCCGCCGCGATCCGGTGCGCCTGTGCGTTGCCGGCCCGGCGAACCAGGCGGGGCAGCTCGGCATTCTCACGCTGGCGGACGGGCGGGAGGTCGTGCGCCGTATCCTTGCCCCCGACGCCTATTCCGCGGCCGGTTCCTGCGATGCGCTCTATCTCGGTGACATGGGAATGGATCAGATGCGGCGCTGGACCGCCGCGGCGCGCGGCGCGCCGATCGTGACCATCGCCGAAAGCGATCCGTCCTGCGCCAGCGAGGCGATGTTCTGCCTGCTCTACGGGTCGAGTGAATTGTCCTTCCGCTTGAATATCGATGCGGTCGCGCGCTCTTCGGTGCGCATAGATCCGCGGGTGCTGCGCATGTCGAAGGGAGGGGAGAACCGATGAACGGCCGCTCGCAAGCCCCCACGCTTCACCAGGTCCTGGCACGGGCCCATAGACGCCTGATCCTGTTCTCGGTCTCGCTGGCCGGGGCGGCGCTGCTGTTCTGCGGCGCGGTGATGATGCACGATTATGTCTCGCGCGGCCTCGTCCTCGTGGCCCACACCGTATCTTATACGGTGGAGCCGGCGATCGTCTTCGGGGACGAGGATGCGATCCGCGAAGGGATCGTCTCGGTTTCGCAAGGCGGCACCGCTGCCCGTATCGAAGTGGCCGATCCGGCCGGGCATGTCCTCGCCGAATGGTCGCGCAGCGAAGGCGGGCCGATCGGCCGGATGGAGGTATGGGGCAGCGCGCTGCTCTGGCCCGATCCGGTGACCGAGCGGATCGAACGCAACGGCGCGCCGATCGGCGAAGTGCGCGTATATGGCAGCGCCGCCGGTATCGGGCATTTCTTGGCGATCGGCCTGCTCGTCGCCCTGTGCTGCGTGGGGATCGCCGCCGTCGCCACCGGGATGCTGGCGCGCAGGTTGCGCAGCGGCGTGATCGATCCGCTCAACCACGTGGCCGAAGTCGCCCGCTCGGTCCGGCTCGAGCGGGCGTTCCACCGCCGGGTGCCGGGGTCCGGCCTCGCCGAGGTCGATAATTTCGTCCATGACTTCAACTCGCTGCTGATCGAGCTCCAGGGATGGTATGCCGGCCTCACGCAGGAGAATCAGGAGCTTGCCCGCCAGGCTACCCGCGATCCGCTGACCGGGCTCGGCAATCGCGTGCTGTTCGCACGGCAGCTTGAACAGGCCCTGATCATCGCAGGCAAGACCGGATCGTGCTTCGCGCTGCTCTATCTCGACGGCGATCAGTTCAAGCAGATCAATGATTGCCATGGCCACGAAGTGGGCGATGTCGCCCTGCGCACGATCGCCGAGAGGCTGGAGCAATGCCTGCGCGCGGCCGATGCCGCCTTCCGGCTCGGGGGCGACGAATTCGCGGTCATCCTTTCCCCGCCGATCGAGAGGGACGATATCGCTTCGGTGATCGCCCGCATCCGCGAGGCGATGGCGGCGCCCATCCCGATCGAGGATGGCGGCTTCGTGACCATGGCGGTGAGCGTGGGCTTCTCGATCTGCCCCGATGACGGTTTGACCCCTGCCGACCTTGTCCGCACGGCGGACGAGGCGATGTATCGAGACAAGATAAGGAGGCGAGACGATGCATCCGACTACTCGCTCTGAAGGTTCCTTCGCGCTCCCGCGCGGATTGTTGCATCGCCTGCTGGCCCCCCTGCTGCTCGCGGCGCTCGCCGCGTGCCAGCCTGCCGCTTCGGCCCCTCCCCCCGCTGCGCTTTATACGGCGGAACAAGTGGCCACGTTGCGGCAATACGGCTTCGAGGAAGAGGGCGACAACTGGCTGCTGGGTCTGGACAGCAAGCTGCTCTTCCCCTCCGACGGCAGCATGCTGGAGCAGGACCAGGTCCGCAAGCTGGGCGAGATGTCCGGCGCGCTGCTCCGCGTCGGCATCGGCGGGGTGAGCGTGGAGGGGCACGCGGATTCCACCGGGCAGGCGACCTACAATCAGCAGCTTTCGCTGCGCCGGGCCGAAGCGGTCAAGACCGCCCTAGTGGCCGGCGGGATGCGGGAAGACGCGGTCCAGGCCGTCGGCTGGGGGGATACCCGCCCGATCGAAAGCAACGCCACCGCCGCCGGACGGAAGGAGAACCGCCGGGTGGTGGTCATCGTCTCGCCCGATGACGTGATCCGGTATTGAACCGGCTTTCCTGAAATTATCCTCCCCCTGATAGCCCCCTCATCCGAATGTCCTGGAGCAAGACGACTTTGGACGTACTCACTTCGTCATTGCGAGCGTAGCGAAGCAATCCAGGGCCATTGCGTGGGGCCCTGGATTGCCGCGGGGCTTTGCCCCTCGCAATGACGATTCGAACCGAAGTTATCTTGCCCTAGGTGTTGTCTGCATTCATCGTAACCATATCATGGCGCAAGCGAGGTGAACGAAGCCCATGAAGGCGATGATGGTCTTTTCACATCGCAAGGCGATGCGTCGGAAGCGTTTGAGTTT
>Ga0164243_10013394_pt1 | contig 11544 bp, 10 predicted proteins | sample OricompcompostOP_FD_108781 | JGI IMG/M metagenome (GOLD analysis project Ga0164243, IMG submission 108781) | Organic Plus compost microbial communities from Emeryville, California, USA - Original compost - Organic plus compost (OP) | ecosystem: Engineered > Solid waste > Mixed feedstock >... | reverse complement strand
GAACGCCGCGTCCATCGCCTCGCTGCTGCTCACGACCGAAACGCTGGTCGTCGAGAAGCCGGAAGAAGAGGACGAGGGCGCTGCCGCAGGCGGTGGCCACGGCCACTCCCACTGACCGAGGGGCACGCCGTGCGGCGGTCGGAGTACCGGTCCGGTCGCCGGCTCCGTCCGACCGCCGCGCCTCGCTTCCTCGCTGAGGCCCGGTACCCGTTCGAGGGCGCCGGGCCTCAGCCATGCCGGGACCGTCCAGCACCAAAAACCCCGCCGGCCAGGGCAGTTGCTCCCGCGCAACCGCATCGGCCACCCCCGCGGCGCCCTCGCACACCGCCGACCTGCTTCCCCCGCTCATAGCAACCCCCGTCGAACTCAAGCGATTTCACGGAGAGTCTAGAGTCCGGTCGCGCTGAGTGGTCAGCCCTGTGGATAACTCCGGTGCCGGCTCACTTCGGGGCGTACTTGCGGCGGGTCGAAGACGAGGCGCGGGTGATGCCATTGCGCGGCAGCAGCCTCGTTGCTCCCGAGATCACCTTGTAGCGGGGGTCGGGCACCGAGACCGACTTGCGCCGTGCGAGGTCCTTCATCGCCGCGTCCACCAGCCGGTCGGCATCCAGCCACATCCACCCCGGGATCCCCTTGGCGTCCATCCCGGCCCGCTGGTGGAACTCGGTCCGTACGAACCCTGGGCACAGCGCCATCAGCCGCACTCCCGTGCCCACCAGATCCTGGGCCACGCCCTGGGTGAACTGCACGACCCACGCCTTGCTCGCCCCGTACGTACCGCTCGGCACGAACGCCGCCACCGACGCGACATTGACGACGCCCCCCTTGCGCCGCTCGCGCATGGTCTCGACTGCTGCCGTGGTGAGCCGCAGCACCGCCTCGCAGTGCACTTTGAGCATGGCCAACTCGTCGGCCATGGGGACTTCCAGGTACTCGCCCTTGTGCCCGAACCCGGCATTGTTGATCAGCAGATCCACCGGCTGTTCCCGGTCGCGCAGCCGGGCTTCGACGGCCGAAATGCCCTCGTCCGTGGAGAGATCGGCGGCGAGCACGGAGGCGTCGACCCCGTGCCGGTCGTGCAGGTCGGCGGCCTGCTTCTGCAACCGCTCCTCGTCCCGCGCGACCAGCACCACGTCGTGACCGTCCCGCGCGAGCCGCCGTGCGAACGCAGCTCCGATGCCCGACGTCGCTCCCGTTATCAACACAGTCGTCATGGAGGCACACGTTATCCGGGCCCCGAAGGAGCCGGTCAGGCCGATCGGCGCTCTCGCGCCCGCCGTGCGGCCTCGGGATGCAGAGCGTCCCCGGCGGCGAGGATCCCCGGGAGCAGTTCCGACGACGTGGTCAGGGCACGGAAGAGATAGCTGACCGTCACTTCGTGATCGGGGCGGTGTACGACCTCGATCGGATCGCCGGCCTTTACGGTGCCGGGTTCGATCACCCGCAGATACGCCCCTGGCGCGGCGGCCGCCGTGAACCGCTTGACCCAGCCTCGTTCCCGGAGCCAGCCGGCGAACGTACGGCAGGGAATGCGCGCGCTGTTCACTTCAAGCACCACATCCCGGCCGATGCGCCAACGCTCCCCGATCAGTGCCCCGTTGACGTTCAACCCCCGCGTCGTGAAGTTCTCCCCGAATCCCCCGTCGGACAGTCGCCTGCCCAACTCCTCACCCCAGCCGTCGAGATCCTCGCGCGCGTACGCGTACACGGCCTGGTCGTGGCCTCCGTGGTGCCGTTTGTCGCCGATGACGTCGCCGGAGAGCGCGCTCCCGCCGGTCCCTTTGGGGCCAGGAACGGTGATGGATACGGGGCCTGCGACCGGCTGCTTGTCGATCCCCGTGAGGCTCCCGGGGGCGCTGGTGTAGTCGACCCGGCGCGGCTCGGCGACATTGACGGACAGCAACTGCTTTTCGAACGTCATGCCGGTCAGGCTATGCATGCGCACAGCGGCGTCTCGATGGCTTTTCCCACGTCGTTCCGCCCGTCCTGTGCCGCGAGATGCCGATCGGTGCTTCGCTCCGCAGACGAAGGCGGTGTCGCCTTGCCGGCCACACCGCCGCCATGAGATCGCGCACCGTCGAGAAGAGGGGCTCGTGAAGGCCCGGTTCAGCTGCTGTTGTTGCCCGGTGTGGAGACCAGCCGGTTGCGGGCGCGGCCCATCAACTCCTCGCGCTCGTCCTCGGTGAGTCCGCCCCAGACGCCGTAGGGCTCGCGCACCGCCAGAGCGTGCGCGGCGCACTCCGCACGTACGGGACAGCGCATGCACACCTCCTTCGCGGACGCCTCGCGCGCACTGCGGGCCGCGCCGCGTTCTCCCTCCGGATGAAAGAAGAGCGAGCTGTCGACGCCACGGCAGGCGGCCAGCAGCTGCCAGTCCCACAGATCGGCGTTCGGGCCTGGAAGGCGGGAGAAGTCTGCCATTGCGTGTCCTCTCGACGGCGTACTTGAGGCTCACGAGCCGTTTGTAGATAAATATGACCCTTTGCTGAATCTAGCTACGTCTGGACAGGAACGGAAGGAATGGGGACCAAACAGGGCAAAAGGTAAAAAGCATCGCGCGGATGACGGAGTGACGTGGTGCGACAGAGCCGTGTGCGTGCGATCACGTAGAGTGCTGAAAGCGGTGGCCGAAACCCGTAACTCTTTCGGGTGACCGTCGTTGAGTGTGCGAGGCGGTTGATGAAAGCCGGCCCGGCGCCGGTGTCGAGGCTGTCAATCGCACAAGTGACGATTCGTAACAGCCTGGAGGCTCAAGGTGATGCGCATCAGCTGCGGAGGCCGGTCATGACTTCCGTCCTCGTCTGCGACGACTCCCCGCTTGCCCGAGAAGCGCTCCGCCGCGCGGTCGCGACCGTGCCGGGCGTCGAGCGCGTGACGACGGCCGTCAACGGCGAGGAAGTGCTCCGGCGTTGGGGCGCCGACCGCTCCGACCTGATCTTGATGGATGTACGGATGCCCGGTCTGGGCGGTGTGGAGACCGTGCGGCGGCTGCTGTCGGCCGACCCCGGCGCCCGCATCATCATGCTGACCGTGGCCGAGGACCTGGACGGCGTCGCGCTGGCGGTGGCCGCGGGCGCGCGCGGCTACCTGCACAAGGACGCCTCGCGGGCCGAGCTGCGGGCCACCGTCACGCAGGCGCTGGCCGACCCGACCTGGCGGCTCGCTCCCCGCCGGCTGCGTTCCGCCGAGATGGGCGCGGCGCCCACGCTCACGGCTCGCGAGATCCAGGTGCTGGAGGGCATGAGCCACGGGCGTTCCAACGCGGAGATCGGGCGCGAGCTGTTCCTCTCCGAGGACACGGTGAAGACGCACGCGCGGCGGCTGTTCAAGAAGCTCGGTGCCTCGGACCGCGCGCACGCCGTGGCGCTGGGCTTCCGTTGGGGGCTCGTGCGCTAGAGGGCGCCGCCACGGGCACGCTCCGCGGTGCTGTTGAGCGGGAGCGATGACTGCGGGGGTGTGCCGCCTCCCATCGTGTGCCGATGGGGCGCGCCACACCCCCGCAGTTTCCGCGCCGGAGACCGGACTCCGCGCTCACCGTCGCTATGCCGCATCCTTGGGGATGTGGATTCTCCTCGGCCGCGGCCGGGGCGGCTCACTCAGCCGTGAGGGCCTCAATGACGGACCAGCCCTGTCGCGCGTGCAGGGTGCGCGGGCGAAGCCAACAGGCAGCCGACGGGGGCGGTGTGTATCGACCCGAAAGGGGGAGGGGTAGCGGTATGGCTACGGGCGCGCTCCGTTATAACGCTTCGGCGCACAACCACGTTCGCAGTGCCGCGGATCGATCGGCGGCGGTGCACCATGGACCGATGCGCGACGACGGGCAGGACGACACCTCGGTCGTGAGCGCACTGGTGCGACGGGCGGCGGAGGGGGACGAGCAGGCCACGCACGACCTGCTGGCTCGTGTGCATCCGCTGGCGCTGCGCTATTGCCGTACGCGACTGACCAGACTCCCGGGAGACGCCCGGCACTTCGTGGACGATCTCGCGCAGGAGGTCTGCATCGCGGTGCTGTGTGCGCTGCCGCGTTACCAGGACACGGGCAAGCCGTTCGAGGCGTTCGTCGTGGCCATCGCCCAGCACAAGGTCGCCGATCTGCAGCGGGCGGCGATGCGCGGCCCGGGGAGCACCGCGGTGCCCTCGGACCAGATGCCGGAGCGTCCGGACGATTCGCTGGGCCCGGAGGAGCGGGCGGTGCTCAGCAGCGACGCGGAGTGGGCGAAGAAGCTGCTGGCCAACTTGCCTGAGTATCAGCGGGAGTTGGTGCTGCTGCGGGTTGCGGTCGGGCTGACCGCGGAGGAGACGGGGCAGGTGCTCGGAATGTCTCCCGGAGCCGTACGCGTTGCCCAGCACAGGGCGTTGAGCAGGCTGCGGGCGCTGGCACAGCAGTAGACGGCGGGCCTCCGATGCGGGGCGTCGGTGTACCTGAGCGGCACCGCGATGGCGTCCGTCCGCCGGGGTTCGCGGAGTTATCCACAGGCCGGCCGAGCAGCCTGGCCCGGCCGTTAGCATGGACGTCCGCGCCGGTGCAAGCATTGGAAAGGTGCCATGACAGACAGCGTCGCTGGGGCTGAGGGAATGCCCGCCAAATTCGCCATGCTGGGGCTGACTTACGACGATGTGCTGCTGCTGCCCGGCGAGTCGGACATGGCGCCGCAGGACATCGACACCTCCTCCCGCGTCTCCCGGAACGTGCGCGTGAACGTGCCGCTGCTGTCGGCTGCGATGGACCGGGTGACCGAGGCGCGTATGGCCATCGCGATGGCCCGGCAGGGCGGCGTCGGGGTGCTGCACCGCAATCTGTCGATCGAGGATCAGGCCGCGGGCGTCGACCGGGTCAAGCGCTCCGAGTCCGGCATGGTCACGGACCCGATCACGATCGGTCCGGACGCGACGCTGCGCGAGGCGGACGAACTGTGCGGTCGGTTCCGGATCAGCGGTGTCCCGGTCACCGAGGCGTCCGGGCGGCTGCTCGGCATCGTCACCAACCGCGACATGGCCTTCGAGCCGGACCGTACGCGCATGGTCCGCGAGGTCATGACGCCCATGCCGCTGGTCACCGGTGCGGTGGGGATCTCCGGTGCGGACGCGATGGACCTGCTGCGGCGGCACAAGATCGAGAAGCTGCCGCTGGTGGACGACGCGGGTGTGCTCAAGGGGCTCATCACCGTCAAGGACTTCGTGAAGGCCGAGCAGTATCCGAACGCCGCCAAGGACGCCGAGGGCCGGCTCGTGGTGGGCGCCGCAGTCGGTGTCACGGGCGATGCGTACGAGCGGGCGCAGGCGCTGGTCGAGGCGGGCGCCGACTTCGTGGTGGTGGACACCGCGCACGGACATTCGCGGCTGGTGGCCGACATGGTCTCCAAGGTCAAGTCCAATGCGTCGGTCGACGTGGTGGCGGGCAACGTCGCGACGAGAGAGGCCGCCCAGGTGCTGATCGACGCGGGCGCCGACGCGATCAAGGTGGGTGTCGGCCCGGGGTCGATCTGTACGACGCGGGTCGTCGCAGGCGTCGGCGTTCCGCAGGTGACGGCGATCTACGAAGCCTCGCTCGCCGCAAGGGAGGCCGGTGTCCCGGTCATCGGCGACGGCGGCCTGCAGTACAGCGGGGACATCGCCAAGGCGCTGGTCGCCGGGGCGGACACGGTGATGCTCGGGAGTCTGCTGGCGGGGTGTGAGGAGTCGCCGGGCGAGCTGCTGTTCATCAACGGCAAGCAGTTCAAGTCCTACCGCGGCATGGGGTCGTTGGGCGCGATGCAGACGCGCGGCGACGACAGGTCGTATTCGAAGGACCGCTACTTCCAGGAGGAGGTCAGCGGGGACGACAAGCTCATTCCGGAGGGCGTGGAGGGCCAAGTGCCGTACCGCGGGCCGCTGTCGTCGGTGGTGCACCAGCTGGTCGGCGGCCTGAAGCAGTCGATGTTCTACGTCGGCGGGCGCACGGTGCCGGAGATGAAGGAGCACGGACGGTTCGTGCGGATCACTTCGGCGGGTCTTAAGGAAAGCCACCCGCACGACATCCAGATGACGACGGAGGCGCCGAACTACTCGCGGCGCTGAGCGAGTTGGGCCGCTGCCTGCGGACTTCTCCGCTCCGTGCGCCGCGGTGTGCTGAGCCCGCCGGGGGCTTCGTACGCGATGGGCGTACTGTCCGCCGGGGCGATACTGGACCGCGAGGCCGTACGCGGCGAGGCCGAACGACGAACCGAGGCTGGAAGGTTGGCTGGAGACGTGACTGAGATCGAGATCGGGCGCGGCAAGCGCGGGCGTGTGGCGTACGCCTTCGACGACATCGCCGTGGTGCCGAGCCGTCGCACGCGCGATCCGGAGGAGGTCTCGATCGCCTGGCAGATCGACGCCTACCGCTTCGAACTCCCCTTCCTGGCCGCCCCGATGGACTCGGTGGTCTCGCCCGCCACCGCCATCCGCATCGGCGAGCTGGGCGGCCTGGGCGTGCTCAACCTCGAAGGTCTGTGGACGCGTTACGAGGACCCCGAGCCGTTGCTGGCGGAGATCGCGGAGTTGGACGAGCACACCGCCAACTCGCGTATGCAGGAGATCTATCGGGAGCCGATCAAGGAGGAGCTGATCGGCCGCCGTATTCGCGAGGTGCGCGAAGCCGGGGTGGTGACGGCTGCCGCGCTGTCGCCGCAGCGCACCAACCAGTTCTGGAAGACGGTCGTGGACGCGGGGGTCGACCTGTTCGTCATTCGCGGTACGACGGTCTCCGCCGAGCACGTCTCGGGTGCGGCCGAGCCGCTGAACCTCAAGCAGTTCATCTACGAGCTGGATGTGCCGGTGATCGTCGGCGGTTGTGCCACGTACACCGCGGCGCTGCATCTGATGCGCACCGGGGCGGCCGGCGTGCTCGTCGGCTTCGGCGGCGGCGCCGCGCACACCACTCGCAACGTGCTGGGCATCCAGGTGCCGATGGCCACGGCGGTGGCGGATGTCGCCGCGGCCCGCCGCGACTACCTCGACGAGTCGGGCGGCCGCTATGTGCACGTCATCGCGGACGGCGGCGTGGGCTGGTCCGGCGACCTGCCCAAGGCGATCGCCTGCGGGGCGGACGCGGTGATGATCGGTTCGCCGCTGGCGCGTGCGACGGATGCGCCGGGCCGCGGCCACCACTGGGGCATGGAGGCGGTGCACCCCGATGTGCCGCGGGGCAAGCGGATGGATCTCGGAGCGGTCGGTACGACGGAGGAGATTCTGCTCGGCCCGTCGCACACGCCGGACGGTTCGATGAACTTCTTCGGTGCGCTGCGCAGAGCGATGGCGACGACGGGCTATTCGGAACTGAAGGAGTTCCAGCGCGTCGAGGTCACGGTGGCGCGCAGCCGCTGACGGCGGGACGGGTGCGGCCGGTTCTGGCCGGTCCGGGGCTCTGCGGCGGCGCCGCGGGAGCGTACACTCACCGCGGCTCCCGGCCTTCTGCTCGGAAGGAGAGGCCCATGGATGCTGTGTACGACGTGCTGTACACCGAGCCTGCCGCTCGCGACCGGGACAAGCTGGACGCCGAGCGGCGCGGCGCCTTCGACAAGGCCATGGAGATTCTGGTCCGCGATCCGTACACCTCGGTGTCGCGTCCGATCGGCCGGGACGAGCAGGACCGCGAGGTGCGGCTCACGTCGCAGATCGTCGTGGAGTACATGGTCTCGCGCGGGCGGCTGCTGCTCCTGATGCTCCGGGTCTTCGACGACCAGGATGTGCTGCTGCCCGCCGACTCCTGCTGAAGGGCGCGATCCTGCCTACGACTTGGACGCCGCGCGTCCGCCTCCGCCCGTTCCGCTTCCGTTCTCTTCTTCCGCCCTCTTCTCTCCGTCCGCGTGCGGTTCGTTACGGGCGTCCGCCGTCACAGCCGGTGCGCGGCGCCGGTCGGGCTCGCGCCTCTGGTGTCCAGCAGCAACTGCGCCTTGGCGGTGAGCCCTTGGAGGTCGTAGGTGCTGTGGTGCTGCAGCAGCACGGTCAGGTCGGCGGCCGCGGCGGTCTCGTACGGCGCGTCGGCGCGCGGCACGGGCCGTCCCGCGACGTGCCAGTCCATGACGTACGGATCGTGGTAGCGGACCTCGGCGCCCATCTCGCGGAGCCGGGAGGCCACTTCGCGGGCCGGGGCGCCGGCCTGGTCGGCGAGGTCGGGTTTGTAGGTGACGCCGAGCAGCAGCACGTGGGCGCCGCGTGCGGACTTGCCGTGTTCGTTGAGGAGGGCGGCGGCGCGCTGCGCCACATAGCGCGGCATCCGCGCGTTGACCTCCTGCGCCATTTCGATCATGCGGAGCGGATAGCCCAGCGAGCGGCTGGTGTTGGCGAAGTGGTTGGGGTCGAGGGCCACTCCGCGGCCGCCGACTCCGGGCCCGGGACGGAACGCCTGGAAGCCGAACGGTTTGGTCTCCGCACAGCGGATCACGTCCCACAGGTCGACGCCGATGTCGTGGCAGAAGACCGACATCTCGTTCACCAACGCGATGTTGACCTGGCGGTAGTTGGTCTCCAGCAGCTTGGTCGTCTCGGCTTCGCGGGGGCCGCGGGCGCGTACGACCTTGTCCGTGAGCCGCCCGTAGAAGGCCGCCGCCGCTTCGGTGCAGGCGGGTGTGAGTCCGCCGATGACCTTGGGGGTGTTGGCGTAGCGGTGGTGGCGGCTGCCGGGGTCGACGCGGTCCGGGGAGTGGGCGAGGTGGAAGTCGCGCCCGGCGCGCAGTCCGGAGCCCTCTTCGAGCAGCGGCCGCAGCACGTTCTCGGTGCTGCCCGGATACACCGCGGACTCCAGGATCACGGTGGTCCGCGGCCGCAGCCGGGGTGCCAGGGTGCGCGCCGCGCTGCGTACGGCGCTCAGGTCGAGGGTGCGGTCGGGGCCGAGCGGCGTGGGGGAGCAGATGACGGCGGTGCGGATGCGTCCGAGGACGGCCGGGTCGGTGGTGGCGCGGAATCCGCGGGAGAGCATGCGGCGGATCTCGGCGGCGGAGAGCGAGCCGTCGGCGGGCGGGCGGGCGGCGTTGAGGTCGGCGACGGTCCGCTCGTCCGGGTCGTATCCGATGACGCCGATGCCGGCGGTGACGGCGGCGCGTGCCAGCGGGAGGCCCGACTGGCCGAGGCCGAGGACGGCGAGATCTGCGGGCAGGACGGCGGACATCTATTCCCTCACTCCCCTCGCTTGGGCGGGGAAGCCCATGGCTGCGGTCCGGGGCCGGTCCGGCTCCGGGGTGTAGGTGCGGTAGGCGGTGCCGGTGCTGTCAGTGCTGTCAGCGCTGTCGGTGGTGTAGGTGCTGTCGGTAAGTCGCAGTGCGTACGCCGGAGTCGGCGGTGCCGGCTGCGGTCGCGTACGTCGATGCGGCCGGTCGGGAACGGGCTCGGGAACTTTCCGGATCTTGCGGACGTAGTGGTGTTAAGACGGCTAAGGAGGTTAGTGGGCAATATGACAGACCTGGGGGATTGCCCACGTAGCCATGCCTGCGATGCGGCCGAACTGAGGGAATTGGGGGACCATCGGCAGGGAACTCCTGACCGTGCCGCGCCCGCGCGGGTTCCGGCGCGGAGGCGGGAGGGTCCGGGCACGCCGGGCCCGGCGGCACCACCCCACGCACCGGGACGCCAGAGCACAGGCCATCGAGCACACGGGAGGCAGCGGTGAGGACAGCGGGACTGGGAACGGAGCAGCGTGCCGAGGCGCTGGCGCAGATGGCCGAGCGGGAGCTGGACGTGCTGGTCGTCGGCGGCGGCGTGGTCGGAGCGGGCACCGCGCTGGACGCCGTGACCCGAGGGCTGTCCACGGGCATCGTCGAGTCGCGTGACTGGGCCTCGGGCACGTCCAGCCGGTCCAGCAAGCTGATCCACGGCGGGCTGCGCTATCTGGAGATGCTCGACTTCGGGCTCGTGCGGGAGGCGTTGAAGGAGCGCGGGCTGCTGATCTCGCGGATCGCGCCGCATCTGGTCCGCCCGGTGCCGTTCCTCTACCCGCTCCAACACCGCGGCTGGGAGCGGCTGTACGCGGGCTCCGGGGTGGCGATGTACGACGTGATGGCGCTCTCCTCCGGGCACGGGCGCGGCCTGCCGACGCACCGTCACCTCTCGCGGAGCCATGCGCTCCGGGTGGCGCCGGCGCTGCGCAAGGACGCGCTCGTGGGTGCGTTGCAGTACTACGACGCACAGGTCGACGACGCTCGCTACGTGGCCATGCTGGTGCGCACGGCCGCCTCTTACGGCGCGTACGCCGCCAACAACGCGCAGGTGATCGGCTTTCTGCGGGAGGGCGAGCGGGTCGTCGGCGCCCGGGTGCGGGATGTGGAGCTGGGCGGGGAGTACGAGGTGCGGGCCCGGCAGGTGGTCAACTCCACCGGAGTGTGGACGGACGACACCCAGCAACTGATCGCGGAGCGCGGCCAGTTCCACGTACGCGCGTCGAAGGGCATCCATCTCGTCGTGCCGCGGGACCGGATCAACTCCACGAGCGGGCTGATCCTGCGTACGGAGAAGAGCGTGCTGTTCGTCATCCCGTGGGGGCGGCACTGGATCGTCGGCACCACGGACACCGATTGGGATCTGGACAAGCGGCATCCGGCGGCTTCCAGCGCGGACATCGACTACCTCCTGGAGCACGTCAACAAGGTGCTGGCGGTGCCGCTTTCGCGGGCGGACGTGGAGGGCGTGTACGCCGGGCTGCGCCCGCTGCTGGCCGGTGAGTCGGAGGCGACGAGCAAGCTGTCGCGGGAGCACACGGTCGCCCATCCGGTGCCGGGTCTGGTGGTGATCGCGGGCGGCAAGTACACGACGTACCGCGTGATGGCGAAGGACGCCGTGGACGAGGCGGTGCGCGGGCTCGATCTGCGGGTCGCGGACTGCGTCACCGAGGAGGTGCCGCTGATCGGCGCCGAGGGCTGCCAGGTGATGTGGAACAGCCGCGCCCGTATCGCCGCCCGTACGGGGCTGCATGCGGCGCGGGTCGAGCATCTGCTGGGCCGCTACGGCACGTTGGCGGAGGAGCTGTTCGCGCTGATAGAGGAGGAGCCGAAGCTGGGCCTGCCGCTGCCTGCCGCGGACGACTATCTGAAGGCGGAGATCGTCTACGCCTGTACGCACGAGGGCGCGCGCCATCTCGACGACGTGCTGACGCGGCGTACGCGCATCTCCATCGAGACCTTCGACCGGGGCACGCGGAGTGCGCGGGAGTGCGCCGAGTTGATGGCGGGCGTGCTGGGCTGGGACGCCGACCAGATCGACCGGGAGGTCGAGCACTACGAGAAGCGGGTCGAGGCGGAGCGGGAGTCGCAGCTTCAGCCCGACGACCAGGCGGCGGACGCGGCGCGGCTGGGGGCTCCGGACATCTCCCCGGTGTGAGCGCGGACGGCGAACTGCACGCTCGTCCACGACCGTTGACGGCTCAGCACCCCGTACGCGAAGTGTCAGAGCGATGGGCGACAATGAAGGCTCTGCTGGGGGTGGGCTCATCGCAGCGCGGACACAAGGGGATTCATGAGCGCGGACGCGGGACGGCTGGTAGGAGGGCGCTATCGGCTCGGGGGTGTGCTCGGACGCGGCGGTATGGGCACCG